>Ga0315294_10001111_pt1 | contig 28948 bp, 46 predicted proteins | sample YL17G13_40_MG_FD_203626 | JGI IMG/M metagenome (GOLD analysis project Ga0315294, IMG submission 203626) | Sediment microbial communities from Yellowstone Lake, YNP, Wyoming, USA - YL17G13_40 | ecosystem: Environmental > Aquatic > Freshwater > Lake > Sediment | place: USA: Wyoming | collected... | reverse complement strand
ATGCGAGAAGCATTGATTTCATTTATCCACTCTGTTGGATGGGATTCTTTTTTGTACAGTAACCTCATTGATCTTATTGAAGGAGAGAACTGGCCTGGTGCGACAGCAGAAATATCTCGTTGGATTTTTGACGACTATGACTGCACGATTGGAGGCCTTATTGACAGGCGGCGAGAAGAATCCTTGCTCTTTTTAAGCGAAATTAAAAATACCGTTCTGGTTTCTAGTGATATTCTTCTCAAAGCTTTCCGTAACTACACAGCTTCTCCCAGGCAGCTCAATGCTATTAGGCAGCTTGAAGAGCAGTTAAATCCTTATGTTCTAGCAGCGTTTGCCAATAAATTTATCTTAGATGAGTACCACATCGATTACCTGGAAAGTGATAGGCTACTGGTGTGATCGATAACAGGACCTAGAATATTTCTAGGTTATTCGCATGCAAATGGAAGAAACAGTCAATCCAAGAGAGCTAGAACTCCCTCTGCAACTGCAGTTTGCTATGCGTAAGGCAGAGCTGGAGGCCCAAGAAATGACTTGGGATCAGCTATATGCTGCCCTTCTGAACCTCTATCATCGTCGAATGATTGAATGGGCAGCAATCAAAGATATTTTGGCAGATGAAAGTATCGAACTTGAGTGGGACATGCCAACCCAGCTTGAATTAACTGAGTTGGCATTGATGTGTGCTGACGAGTTCGACGATGATGACGAAGATGACGACAATGACGAGTTAAGAAAGGAACTGAGTCCCTTCTAGTCAAGCTTGGCGATTAGTCTTTCAAGATACCAGAGAGCTTTTTGAGCATCCTGCTTAGGGTTTTCTTTATCCCAGAGTCTGTCCATATATTTCAGCACTTGCCACTGGAGACCACCAAGAACAGGATTAGGTGCAAACTGAACCGCATCCTCTATCTTATCGATAGTTTCAAGTTTTTTATTTGGATTGGAATAGTGTGGTGGGTGATTTACCATGTCAACTTTACGTTGTGGCATGGGACAAAACCCATCTTTACACTCTCCCTCTACCGGGTTAAACCACGGCGTTTTTTCGACATTTCGATCTGATTCGAGTCCGGTCCATCCAACTCCAAGATCAAGCTGCGGGGTTGTGGTTGAGCACCCATCATCATTCCTTCCTCCGCACTCGGAATTAAACCCGTTAGTCCGCATCGTGGTCCACCTTCAATTTGGAGATTCTGGCGCTCGCGACCTTGTTGGGTCAGTGCCAAACCTCGATTATACATGTCATTTAGTGGGACGTCATTGTTTTCATTATCTAGCTCACCACCAAAATCAAGTGGGCTTAAGCAACGATTCTTGACTTCGCTGTCGCTAACAATAAAATGATCTAAAAACGCATCCGGAGATGGGGCGGAATGCATCATGAAGATATCTGGGTTTAAATTCTTTCAATTACAATATTATCATGGCAAGATTCTTTGAGCCCACTTACGATCCCCGTCAGGACGCAGGTAGTTCTGGCGGGGATAATTCAGATTTACATCCGGAACGTGCTTACGCAACTGATACACGGCACCTGGATGAAACTGAAAGAGGTTTTGCAGATCGCGCAGATACCGGCAACGAGGTTCAACAGAACCGTGTAAAGAAATTTATGGCCGCTGCCAGGACAGCAGGAGAATACCGACAGAGAACTCAAATTGCTGAGCCTACTATTCGTGGTAAAACCCCAAGAACAGAAGCTGTGATTGATGGGACACAGCTTCCGAGCATGGGAGATGCTATTGGTACAGTAGGAAGTACCAACTATGCACGAAAGCCTGGTGCTTTCTCTGGTACCTTCAGAGGTTTTTAAACCTGACTGAAGACCACTTCCTTTGGCTGATCATTGTACTTACCCTTACGATCACTGTAAGTTACATCGCAAGGATTGCCGCGAAAGAAAAGGAGTTGACAGATCCCTTCGTTGGCGTAAATACGATTAAACAAGGCAGTGCAATTACTAATTTCAAGTGTCAAGTGGCCGCTCCAAGTGGATTCGGCCGGTGTGATATTAGCAAGAATACCGGAACGTGCATAAGTGCTCTTGCCTACAGCGACAACGGTTACATCAGCAGGTAGTTCCAAATACTCCTCGGCTACGCCCAAGCAGTAGCCATAGGGTGGAATCAAAAAATACTGGCCCTTCTCATCTTCTAGTAAGTCGGCAGGCTTTAAAATCTCCGGATCAAAAGCTTTAGGATCGCAATCCCCCCTCTGGACACCACCAAAAATTAAACACTGCTTAGGCGAAAGTCGGATATCGTATCCATAGGAGCTAAGCCCATAGCTGAGAAGGCGCCTCCCACCTTCCTCACTAATGAGACGGTCCTGAAAGGGTTGAATCATTCCCTGCTCAAGTGCCAGGTGTTTGATTTCGCGGTCGGAAAGAATGCTCATAACGTCAGTCAAGCTTGATCAGTTTAACCTACTCAGCAAAGGAGCTTGCCCTTATCACCGTAAATATCAATAAAATTTTGAGTAGCATCAGAGGTATATTCCTTAGGCTGGAGGTATACCACAAAAGAGATGCAAGTGTTTCGAGATTTGATTTCGTCACTTGCTAAGAAATGTTGAAGGAGTACGGGGCGTGTACGCAAGATGCATACCGGATGGTCAAAAATATCTTGACAATATTGAAACATATCAGGACAATTAGAAAAATAAAGTCCTTGGTCAATTTCGCCACTCAACCATTTCCTTTTCAGTGTCTGCCACCAGAGGGCGTGACCTGATATCAACGTAGGCGACAGACCTCTAGTTGCTTTCCACCTATAAGATTTTGCATTCCAAAAATATGTTTTATTCGGAGGAAACAAGTAAACACTTCCGTGCCAATCTTGGTCATTCAAGCCATCATCCATTACTGTGTAAAAGTTTTTTGCATTTACATACGTGTTAGCCATCTGGGAACTGGCTGGGTCAAGATCAATGCCACCCATCAGAAGATGGGCGGAATCAACTAAGTCACGATTGGTAATCCACTCGTAAGCTTCGACTTGTTTGTTACCAACAAAAGCAGGCATTACTTCTTAATCCCTTGGTTATAGTCTATTTCCAAATAGCGAATGCCATCTGAATCATTGATTATGTAGCCAGCTTTTTCTGCTGGATTGATTTTTTGTGCGGCTTCCAAGATGCGGCGGAAACTTTCTGCAAGGTCTCCATTGTTATCACGTTCTTCCTTTTCTTTTGCGGAGTGTAATTCTTCTAGTGTCAAAAAGAACATAGAGCGATCAGAGTCTGGCTGAAAGCACATAACTCCTGGGCCTTCCGTCTCCCAGAATTTCATGTACATTTCTCCCATGTCGCCCAAAATCAGGCGCATGGTAGTGTCCAGCATCTTGGCCTCCTTCTCGTCTAGTGAAGGGCTAAGGGTTTTGCTGATTAACTGCTCTCTTCGATTCATGAGGTAACAATCCCTGCCGTTGTAAGTTTTCTTGGAGTCTTGGAAGTGGCTGGTACAAAACAACTAACTTGCCTAGTACACCTCTTTTCTTGACAAGCTTTCCGTTTTCATCCCTTAGCTTATCAAATTCCCCGGCCCGAATTAGATACTCGGCAACACAACGAAGCCTCCTTTTTAAAGGTAAGTCTGCTGTGGGAAATTTACCACATATCGTATCGGGGTCCATATCCACAAAAGCCAATCGCAATCGATTCGCCAAAGTCATAGAAGAGTGTGGGTCTTCCTCTTCGTAATCCTTTAGATTTTTTAAGTATCGTTGCAAGCACTCGTCGTCAAATGAACCACTGGGAGGCAGGAACATTTCGACTTGTAAGTAAAGCGATTCAGGCAAGATACTAGAAATGTTTTCAATAGTTATGTCTTCAATTGAAAACGTAGAAAATCTAGTTACTATCATTGCGCAGTTGCCTCGTCCTCATCATCTTCCATATCAATGCGTGGCTTTGTTGGATCTGGAATGTGATCAGCTTTTTTGCCACGGTGATCTTGGTACAAAGCATGCCCTTTATCAAAAGACCTCAGTGTCGGCTCTTCTCCTTTTGAATAAGAAAGAATCAAACGATTCCAAGGGATTCGGATGATTTGTTTTTTGCTCAAAGGATTGATCATAATATAGTGCACACCCTGGATCCACCCTTTATCCGGTTCCTTTCGACCTACAAGAATCCAGTTGCGAATCGTTTGGTCTGTTACGCCCAGGCGGCGGGCACATTCTTCAGTGGATACATATTCATCAGCAAAAAACTCAGGACTTACTTGGTCGGTATCTTCGTTTTTATAACGCGAGTGCCACATACTTGATAAAACATGCTTGATGCCACGCAATTCAAAAGCAATGTCTTCTAGGTTTTTTTTAAAAGGTGTGGTCATAATCCAATCCGTTTAATTAAATGCTACAGTTTTATTAAGCGTTTTGCATGATCCATGGAAGAACAAATTCCCGCTAGTAATTTTCCTCCAGCTTCACAGGGTTTGGTTGGGCAGATCACGCCTGAACAACTAGAGCAAATGAAAGCTCGTGCAAGGGAGGCCGCAATGATGCAGGTATATCAACAACAGCAAGCACAACCTATCCCCCCTGGAAGGCCGCTAGAACAAGTTGTATACGTCAAGCGTCCTCTGACTGTTGCTGAAATAATTCTTATTCTTGCCTTGTCTTGTGGCATTGTATTTGGAACTCAGTTTGCTGTTAATTTTATTACCAATACCTTGCCACGCATTGAGATTAAGATGAAATAAGACTGAGTAAGGGACGCCTATAATTCTTTTAAGGGTATTTGTACGAGTTAAGTGGCTAATAGAAGGATTTCTGAATTTCCTAGTATTCCTGCAGCGGATATCGTTGACCAGGATCTATTGACACTTGTTCACGTATTTGAAGTTGACCCTGTTTTACGTAATAAAAAAATTACGTTTACAGAGTTTAGAAATTATTTAGACATATATTATCCCAGTATTTCCGGTGATACTTTTAGTGGAAACATAGTAATCAACGGAAGCCTGACGGTTTCAGGTGCCAGTAACTTCACAAGTATTACAGGTTCTGATCTTGCTACTTTTAGTGGCGTTTTTGTTCAGAATGATTTAAGGCTCAATGGGACACTGAGTGGTGTCACGTTAACTGGCACACTGGTTGCAGCAACAACAATCGATGCAATCTCAGGAAGAGTAACACAGTTAACCGGTACAACAGCTACTTACGCTAGTGGTATTTTCACGACGGTTGTGTCTGGTGCAACGGTAACAGGAAACATCATAAATGGTACCTCCGGTAATTTTGTCAAGGTAAGTGGTACAACAGTAACTGGAGATACCATCCAGGGTTCCAATATTACTGGTGTAAGCGGCACCTTTACTGACCGCGTTTCAGGCGCAACCATCACTGGAACAAACGCAAACTTCACCACTGGTACTTTTCAAGTTGTTAATGCGACAACGCAAAACATAAGCGGAAACTTAACAGTTACAGGTACACTGGGAGTAAGCGGTGCAGCTATTTTTGCGGCTGGTGTTAATGTAACGGGAACCCTAAGCGGCACTACGGTAACAGGTACAACCGCCAGATTTGCTACTGGTGTTTTTACATCCTTCACAGGAACCACCGTTACCGGCACAACAATTACTGCAGTAACAGTTACGTCAACAACAGGAAGCTTTACGTCTTTAACCGGGACAACGGTAACAGGCATTACTGGTCAGTTTGTAAATCTAAGTGGTACTACGGTAACGGGTACAACCGCTAACTTCACAACAGGTAACGTTCAAAGTATTACCGGTGTAACTGGTACTTTCACTACTTCGCTATCTGGTGCCACAATAACTGGCACTACTGTTAACGCAACCACCGGTAACTTTCAATCTGTAACTGGTGCAACAGTAGTTGGAACTACAACAGTATCTGGATTAACCGTTCAAGGAACAACGGGAACGTTTAGCTCCTTAACTGGAACTACATTTACTGGTACTACGGTTAGTGCCACAACAGGTACTTTTACTTCATTAACAGGAACTACAACTACAGGCATAACTGCAACATATATAACTGGAGTATTTACTTCTTTAACAGGAATAACTACAACAGGTACTACGGCTAGTTTTACGTCAGGTGTATTTCAAAACTTAAGCGGCGCCACAATAACAGGCAATACAATACAAGGCCTCAGCGGAGTTTTTGAAAATTTATTCGCCGTAAACCAAACATTTGGTGGTAATTTAACTTTCTCAGGAAATACGGAAACACTAGGCAACGCAATTATTTCTTCTGGTTTAACTGTTACAGGAACAATAAGTGGAAGCACAGTAACTGGAACGACTGCTCAATTTACAACAGGTACTTTTATTTCCCTTACAGGCACGACGACCACGGGTGTTACCGCGAGTTTTGTCACAGGTACTTTTACATCTCTTACAGGCACAACCACCACTGGTACTACTGCCAATTTTGTTTCGGGCGTATTTACAACATTAGTTTCGGGGACAGCTTTAACAGGTAATACCGTAAATGCTGCAAACTTAACTGGTGTATCAGGTACTTTTACTACTAGGGTCAGCGGGGGAACTATTACTGGCGACACAGGTTCCTTTTCAAATATAACGGGAGTCTCCGGTACCTTTACGACTAGAGTTAGTGGGTCTACAGTAACAGGTAATACGGGATCTTTTTCAAATGTAACTGGTGTTTCTGGTACCTTTACGACAAGTGTAAGTGGAGATACCGTAACGGGTACCCGTGGTTTATTTACTTCAATTACAGGTGCAACAATCACACTTACTACTCCTTCTGGTGCGACTGCCGCTATAGTATGTTCAGGAGTTGTGTCCGGTGGTACTTCTGGTTTTATAATCCAAGGACCATTAATTATCCTTCCTTAATTAGTTAAGTTAGAATAAGAAAAAAGCAGTGAAGACATGCCGTACGGTACCGTAAAAGTTGATAATATTACTTTTGATAACGGCGGCGCTGATCAGAATGTAACTGCATCTGGTATCTATAGAGCTATTACTAGCGGTGTTGCGGTAAGTGGTGTAATCTCCGGAGCCACTTTGATCGGAAACTTTACAGTCTCTGGGGCTACTGTTACGGGAAATACCGTTCAGGGAACCACAGTTCAAGGTGTCAGCGGCACATTTACGTCTCTTACGGGAACAACTACAACAGGAACAACAGCTAACTTTGTGTCTGGTGTTTTTACAACTCAAGTATCAGGCGCGACCATCACTGGCACTACGGCCCAATTCACTAGCGGTACTTTTGTTTCCCTTACTGGTACAACAATTACCGGAACAACTATTAGTGGAACAACTATCAGTTCAACCACTGGAACATTTACAAGTCTTACTGGTACAACAATTACCGGAACCACTGTAAATGGAACCACTGTAAACTCAGTAACCGGAAACTTTACAAGTCTTACGGGAGTTACTGTTACAGGTGTAACAGCTAACTTTGTGTCTGGTGTTTTTACAACTCAAGTATCTGGATTAACAGTAACGGGTACCCAAGCAAGTTTTACTAGCGGTACTTTTGTTTCCCTTACTGGTACAACAATTACCGGAACAACTATTAGTGGAACAACTATCAGTTCAACCACTGGAACATTTACAAGTCTTACTGGTACAACAATTACCGGAACCACTGTAAATGGAACCACTGTAAACTCAGTAACCGGAAACTTTACAAGTCTTACGGGAGTTACTGTTACAGGTGTAACAGCTAACTTTGTGTCTGGTGTTTTTACTGGTGCGCTGGTAATGGATAACCAGCAGCAAGTGCGTTTCCGTGAAACCACTGCTAACGGCACCAACTTCATTGCGGTGCAGGCTCCGGCCTCGGTGTCGTCAGACAAGACGATCACTTTGCCGGATGTGACCGGCACCGTGGTCACGACAGGCGACACGGGCTCTGTTACGAGCACGATGATTCTTGACGGCACAATTCTTAATGCTGATATAAACGCCGGTGCTGGAATTGTTGACACCAAGCTCGACACCATCTCTACTGCCGGCAAGGTAAGTGGCACGGCAATTACAAGCGGAAATATTGTCACAAGCGGAAGTATTACCACCACCAGCAACATTCTGGTGGATTCTACTAGTCCTACTATCAAGCTAGAAGAATCTGACGGCACTGCCACACATAACAGAACTATACTGCTTAGGGATAGCAACGCATTTTCAATACGAACTAGAAGCAATGCTGATGTTTCTGTTTCTACGGATTACACAATAGACACTGATGCAAGCGGCGCCACAGCTCACCGCTGGAACATTGCAAACGCTGAAGAAGCGCGTCTCAATAGCACCGGCCTTGGCATAGGCACTAATCTCCCCACCCACAGGCTAGAAGTGGCAAGGCTTGGCACTGACCAAGTCATAACCGGCGCTGATGCAAACACGGCTGTTCTCGTTACAGCAGGCGGCGGCACAACTACCAGCGGCACAGCGATCACCCTGGCTGGTGGCACTGCGTCAGATTGCAGCCTCTTCTTTGGTGACACTGCAGACGGCGACGTTGGAGGGATTATATACAGCAATACAGATGACGCTTTGCTGTTTAGGGTTAACAACGCTGAGCGGATGCGAATCCGCAGCAACGGGAATGTCGCGATTGGGGGCAGTGGCTCTATTGTTGTCACTCTGTATAACCAAGGGTTAATTACAGGCGCAACCACTGCATACGGCAACTTCACAAACACAACTGTCCAAAGTGACGTAACCGCCACTGCATACGGTTATCGAACGCTATTGACCACAGCAGCCGCAGCTTTTACTTGCGCAGATTTATCCCACTACGCAGCTTCAGGAGCAACAAAAGGTGCAGGCTCGACAATCACTGACCAGTATGGATTCCAGGCATTCAGTTCCTTAGATCAAGCTACAAACAACTACGGCTTCTTCAGCAACCTCGCTTCCTCCGCAAACGATTGGAACTTCTACGCCGCTGGCACCGCCCCTAGCTACTTCGCAGGTGACATCCGCACTAATGGCGCATCTACTAAAAACACTGTCGCCACAGACAGCGCCACGGCGGTTACGCTTACTGCCGCTTCTATCATCGACGGCATCCGCTCTGGTACGCCCACTGCAAGCATTAACTACACCCTGCCAACAGGCACCAACTTAGATGCAGCATTCCAAGACCTGCAAACCGGCCAATCCTTTGAATGGAGCGTAATCAACCGCGCATCCGTTACTTTTAATATCACAGTTGTTGCGAACACCAATCACACCGTATTCGGCAACATGGTAACAGGGCCCGCTTCCTCCGGTCGTTTTCTCACTCGCAAGACAACGACCAATACCTTTATCACCTATAGAATAGCCTGAGCATGACTGACCTCCCCTTGGACACCGAAGAAACCACTGTTGAAGCCCCCAAATTCAGTGGCTTACTACACAGCATCTACCCGGACGGCACAATCGGCTACGGCGACGAGATCGGTCTGCCTGAAGATTTTCCTCTCACCGAAGCTGAGCTGGCTGAAGTGTCTAATCCAGGCACCCCCGTCTACGCTCCCCCAGCCCCCGACTACCTGGCATTCTGGGATGCGCTGATAGTTAGCACCGTCTACGCCGCCATCCGCGAGCAGTCGTTCGTCAGCCTGCCCATGAACGCACTCGCCACTGAGTTCATCGCCCTCATCGGTGATGCCAAGGCAGGGCGGCCCAGTGAGCCCGCTATCCAAGCCAGCATGGACGCCATCCTCACTGTTGGCACCTTCACTGAGGCGCAGTTGGTTGAGCTAGGCGCCGCACTGGCGGCCGGGAATCTAGATGACATCTACACACTGGCGTAAACGACCATGAACCCCGCACTCCTTTCAGTCCTAGTCGCTACGCTCAACTGGAACGCCTTGATTCCAGCGCAACGTGCCTACTCTACTTTCACTGTCAAGCAAGGCATTGTCCGCATTGCCACCAGCGCCCCCACTAATCACTTAGCGGGCCTGCAAATGAAAACAGGCAAAGAAGGCGTCACTGGCTTCTACCTCGACCGTGGCATCTACACTTCCTGGCGCTTCAACGGCAGCACCGGCTCCGACTCCCTGACCTTTGGTCCTCAAGGCGTCATCATCAGCAAGCGCGATGGCGGCATCGTGGACTTTAAGAAAGACACTGCCAAAGATGTCTTTACCTTCACCAACAAGATTGACGTGGCGAAGTGCTCCGAAAAGCATGGCTTCCAGTGTCATCCCCTCAACCACCTTCAGCAAGTAACAATCAAAAACTTCGGGCGCGAAGATGAAATCATCCTTCAAGGCCGCAAGTACGGTTACGAAGACGTGCGCAATAGCGCATTGCCAGGTGTCCCAGAAACACGCTTGCGCGTAACCCTTACGCAGCCATGACTACCACGCAAACTTTAGTGGTTCCTTATTTTTATCAGCTTGACAATAAATCAGGGCAGGGAAATCGTGAGTGCTTTTCTTCTTCTTGCGCAATGGTTGCCGCTTTTTATGGAAAGATAAAAACAGATGATGAATACAATGCAATAAGACAAAAATTTGGAGATACCACGGATAGTTCCGCACAGTTAAAAACACTTCAATCTCTGGGACTTAAAGTAAAATTTGTAACTAATGGAAATTTAACTCTATTGGAAAATGAGATACGTAACAACAGACCTGTTGCTTGCGGATGGTTGCATCATGGCACGGCAGCTAAACCAACAGGTGGTGGTCATTGGGGCGTAGTGTGTGGTTTTACACCTACCCATTTGGTATTACATGATCCCTTTGGGGAAGGTAATATGTCATCTGGTGGATACGTCAGCAATTCCTCCACTGCAGGTAAAAATATTCAATACACTAAAAAAAATTGGCTCCCACGTTGGGAGGTTGATGGCCGCAACACTGGCTGGTTAATCCTAACATCTAAATAGATTTAGCTCTCTAACATTGTTATTGTTATTAGGTAATAGCATTTTGAGACCCAGTAGTAAACAGTATTTAATTAATACTGCTGCCCACAAGTTTAGTCAGAACTTTCCCAGTTTAACTGAATAAATGGCACGTAATACCAATTGAATAATGCTGTTGCTTTTTAAAGGAGACAGAGCAATTAACTCAGAAGCAGCAGATACAATAATCCAAAAGGCAGGATGATAGAGGAAATCCATGAGCAAACTATTTAAAATCCTATAAACATTTTAGATCCCTATATGTACGATTTACAAAGAATATATTACAACCTATTAGTTAAAGGGATAAATACTTCTGGGAATTTATCCGTATCTTGATGAGTAGATTCCCAGCTGCTTTGCCATTCTTCAAGGGAATGATCATGAATGGTATCATAATACAGATTGCTGCCGGGCTCTAAGATAACAGTGAATTCATTTTCTTGACTCGAGGGCACGGGGGCACCAATAAACCATTCCGATCCAAATAAAATAGTCACAGTAACACCTGCATTTATTTGACTTATATCTTCGGTAAAACCGTTGGGTCGATTGCTATCTGTGTTAATAATTGTATCAACAGTAATTGGAGAAATAATATTAATAGTACGTGAAAAATCAATCGCTGTTTCTTTTAAAAGCAAAGAAATCTCGCCTTCATCTTCTAAAGCAAAAAATATTTGATCTATTGGAAATTCAATTATTAGTCCAACTTCATAACTTATAATTTCATTCCTGGTTGTTGACACGCAAAGCAAGTATCTACCGGCTTCCAAGGGATAATATCTTTCGTCGCCACGATCTAAACGTGCCGGATCAAATGTATTATAAAGATCAGACTGGGCCCCCATTACCGTATTTAAATAGGGGTAAAAAAGAGCAGTGCCAGTATCAGTAATAATAGAATCTCCTTGAAATATTCCCCTGCCTTCAATAGGTTTTTTATCTAAATCATAAACAGAAGTCTGAATATAATTTGGTTTTGGCCCAGATTTAACAACAATTATCCAGGCACTAGCCTCTAAATTAATTTGGAACCAATGATTGTAAGCCCCGCCGCCAAATCCGCCGTTTGATTGTTGGCTAGTGTCAGCTTTACCTACAAGTTGATTCAGCGGTCCCAGGCTTCCCTTCAAGTATTTAAGCGTGGTCGTATCAAAGCTGCCTAAAACAAGAGGATTATTTTGTGTACGTTGACGTTGGATTTCCTGGCTTCTTGCCACTTCACTGCCAGTATCTGGGGTTACTCTTCATTGTACTTGGGGTCAATTTGAGCATCTTTAGGAGCAGTGATGCTAACCCTGAACTCGCGTTGGATCACTTTATTGGCATCCATGCCTTTACGTTCCAGGTCAGCAAGCAACATTAGTTTCTCAACCTGGTACTCAGTACAGAAAGGTGAGACAACTTTAGGTGGTGTCTTGCGATTCCAGCTACTAACCATGTGAAGTGGGTTGCAGCATCTTGGATTGTTGCACGTGCGACTTACCCTAAGACTACCTACATCCCCCCAGGTGCAAGCATAGATGGCCTTCTGAACGGTAATGTTATTACCGAGTGTATTGTCCGTAAAGGAGCGGTGAGAAGGCATCCAGACACGCTTGAGCCTCTTGGTACCAGGGTCCGAGATGTCCCAGCACTCATCCCAATTACCGATCTGAACACGCTTCCACAACCGGTGCATTGAAGCCTTGTAGTCCAGGTGTAAATAGTTTAGATCGAACCCACAGAAATTACTTTTGATTTTTAATACGCACTCATAACACCAGTGATTGGTTGAATCGCGAATGGTATGACCAAAAGCACAGGGAAAGCCCCGGTAGTAACCCCACCTTTCCAGTGCCTTGGCATCCGTGGAGCGTAAGTACCGAAAGTTGACTTGTTCTTTTACTGGTTTGTAACCACGCATTACGTTTGCCATAGAGAAAAAAGTGGATGTGTAAGATTTCGCTAAAAGCCTTGGTACAAAAGGTGTCTTATGTTTCTCATTTGAGACAGGGTATGAGAATTGCCTTTTTAAGTGCAGAGTATGGACTTAAACCCCCCTATTACTCTAGTACTAATTGAACAGCCTCATCCGATGTGTAAGAAGTGGATGTGTAAGATGAATCTCATGAGACTCACATGTGTCTCAAAAATCTTACACATCCCTAAATATAAATCTGGGATAAGGCTGTTCCATTACTTAAAGAGAAATTAGGCCTATTCGCAGCAATCTCTGTACCTGTCTCACTTTAAGACTAGCTTTCCAGCAAAAAACCCCAGCTTTCGCCAGGGTAAAAACTCAGTCATAGCTTTGGTTTTCAGTCACCAACCAATACTTTCTTCCTCTTCTTCTTACACTTCCCCTTTTTCTCCGATGAGACAGACTCTGCACTCACCAAAGGTTCAGCCCGCAACACCTCCTGGAACTCCACATCAAATTGATCAGCAATGTTGTCCCACTCAAACTGGGGTTCCGTCACTCGGTCGTAGCAAGACTGAGCAACTTGATCGAGGTGCTCCCGATCCTCATACAAATTCGCCAAAATTTCAGCGAGGTGCTCAACCGAAGGACACGGCATATCTCGTCCATAGTTTGGGTCAACATCGATATGATCACAACGAATCAGCTCTCCGTGGCCCTCAAAGATCTCCTTGGTACTCGTATGGTTTGGTACCACCTGCGCCACACAGCAGGCGGCATGCTCAAAGTTGACAAGCTCCCAGCCCCCTCCTTTGGTTGTATTGATACCAACGTCAGCAACGTTGTAGATGGTATTCAGCATCTCCACTGACACGTTCGGAGGCTGTGGCGTATTAGCTGTCATGATGATGCGATGGTTTGGATCCAGTCCATTACGCTTCATTTCACGTGCGAACAACGGCATCAGATCCCAACCCTGATCTTTAAGCCCGCAATGCATGTACAACTGAGTATCCGGCCTACCCACCGCAAACAATGCAAAGGCAGCAATCGTAATATCCATTCGCTTACGCGGCTGGTTACGTTGCCCATTAAAACAAATAAAGATGTCTTCTGATAGCCCCAACTCTTTACGTGCCTCCTTTTTGTCCTTGGGATAGAAGACAGAACTATCCAAGCCATGGGGAATAACAGTAATAGGTTTGTTGATGCCTGCTTTAAGGAATTCGTACGCACCAAATTCCGTGAAAGTAATAAGCGAGTCCCACTGACTGATATGTGGATCGATACCACCTAGCCAGTCGTAAGAATCCATGGTCATGTAACCACAGAACTTAAATTTTTTCTGTTGATGCAAATCTTGAATGCGTCGGTACTGCTCCGAAGCAATCCAAGGATCATTCAACGTAAAAATAATGTCCGGTTGTTCACGCTCAACAATCTCACGGATGCGATCTTCGCCAAACGGTGCTTGTTGAAAACGATTAGCCGCTGGGAACATCCTGAAATCTTTCTGCTCAGGCGTTGGGTCCCCATGCCAGTTGCATGCCAACACCGTGATGTCATATTTATCTTTAATACGTGGCAAGATTGCACCACTTACCCGTCCAAATCCCGTCATTGCAGCAAAGTCTGCAATCCACAAGAGCTTAGGTTTGTTAGTCATTAGTTCAGAGAAACTGAACTTAGTATAACTATTTATACAGCGGTTTTTTCTTTTACAGAATCTCGAACAAGATCTTGCTGCACATGGTGCTTGCTGCCAAGTTTATAAATTAAAAATTCCGCAGCCTTATCGGTTGCGGTTGCAGCACCACATGTATATAAATCAACTGCCGCATAGCACAACTCAGGCCACGCATGGATAGACGCATGCGACTCAGCAAGCAACGCCAATATAGTTACGCCTTGCGGCTCAAACTTTTCTCCAAAGATGCGAAGGATAGTGGCCCCCGCCATATTTAAAGCTGCTTCAAGCAGGCGCGTTAACTCATCGTAATCATCAAGGATACCTGGATCACAATCATAGAGATCCAGGATCAAGTGCCTGCCTTTGCTCATTCGTTTAATTGGATATTATCTTCCATTGTCGCATCACCTTTTGCATATTCTATCTGTGACTTGGGACCATAAAAGTCTCGGTATTTAGCTTTGTTTAATCCCAGCTCAACAATGGAGGGGTACTCTTTCATGCGTGGGTCATTGCTGCGAATCATTAAGTTGACAACTCGCATACCCCTTGAGTTCTTAAGTCGATAGACATTTAATCCCAACTGATGCACACATACGTCCATCAGCAGGCTTTCAAATCGACTACGACCCAAGATATTTGTATTTGAATATTTACAAAACTCACAGTACGAAGCATATAACCACTTGTCATGGTTGACATAAACACCTGAGCTTCCTTGTGGTGCAGGCTTTGCAAAGCCCACTGCACTTGCCACATTGAACTCAAACACAACTGAGTGATGCATCCAATCCAGTAGTTGGTTGGATTTAAGCACCTGCTCTGTCTGATACCCAACGTAGAAAGGTACTGTCTTTGCAGTCTCCATCAACAGTTCTTTCATCTCAACATGAGACAAATCCAAGACCCAGTTGACCAGCCCTGGTAACAGAGGGGCAAACTTACCGTATGCATTACCCTTCCCATCCATATCAATAAGGACATGCTGCTGAGCAGCCGTACCTTTAAATGGGTTGTTAAAAGGAATTGTTAACCGACGCCTAGCAAGTCCCGACGTTGGATCTGTAGTTTGGATCGGCTCGTTAGCCGTAATCATCACAAGGCCACCAAATTTAAAAGGCTTTTGTGCATCCGTTTGAAACTTCTGTTCATTACGCAAAAGGTCACCACCCGTCAACGCCTTCAACACTGATACCGAACCGCCATACCGCTCAACATCATTAAACAGCAGTAGCTTCTTTTTATACAGGTTGGCGGTCTCAAACCTATTCTTTTCAAGGTGCTCCAGACTTGAGATGGTTGCATTCTCATCACCAACCAAAGCATGAGCCAGGTTTGCATAGGTTGACTTACCTGATTTACCAGGGCCAACAATCTCTACAAACTTCTGAATATCAGAACAACCCAGCAGTACAGCCCTCAACCAAGCTCTCAACACCTGGACCCTACCCCAGTCACCATCCTGTGTCTGCTTTAGCCATTTAACAATTTCTTCACATTCAGCGGCAGGATTGTACTCATAAGGAAAGCGTTGTGTCATATACATTTCCCTATCAAAAGGCAACAGAGTACGTCCTTGAACATCCAAGATTCCATTGGAAAACAACAAGTAGTCAGATCCCTCGTGCCAATCCTCAAACATTAACGTGATTTTTAACTGCGCAAAAACATCGTTAATTGTATGGATTGTGTAGCCATTAGGCAGAAAAGTTATTTTGATTGCTTCTAGTTCTTCACGTATGCGTCCCTTCATATCTAACTCTCCCAACGAAGACCAAAGCCCTGGATGCTTAGCTCCATACATAAAGAACTGGTTGTGCATCCGGCTATAGCGCAGGTTACCTTTGTACGTTTGTAAAAGAACCCCAGTAATAACATCAGAAGAGTCGTTATCTTTGTTCCTGTTCTTCTTGTTATCTTCCTTATCGGAACCTCCTTCCCCCGACTGCTTAACAGTAGTCTTCCGCTTGATCGGCTTCTTGTTTACCGTGGTGCGTTCGTGTTCAGTAATAGGCACTTCAAATTCCTCTGCGATTTGATCTAGTTGTTTGGATACATGCTCAAGCATGTCATCATCGACATTCATACCTTGGTGCTCACTTGGTGGCTGCCAACCATTTTGCTGCGCCATATGAATCAAAGATCCCATGCTGCGCCCACCGCCCTTAGTAAAGGAACGCCAACGCTTTAAACATTCACCTTCCCGATACTTGTCCGACTGCCTGGACCATTCATCCCACTCGTCAAGCATTGTTTCATCCAATGCATGAAGCGACTGACCAACCATGATCCAGATGTCATAGTCATCAGTTGCTTCCGGTGGCATGGCCCACATTGCTTCCCGTGCAATCTTCATATCCCGTTCCACTGGGATACGGGTATTCAACGCAAATCCTGGGCCAACAACACGAGCGATATCAGTATTGGGTTTCCCTTGCCGTTCGTTTTTCTCAGTAATGCCACACAAAATCCAACTAGGCAACGTAGGTAATTTGTTTACCCACTCATATCCCTGGTCGGGTGCCGTGAAATAACCGTCAGTCTCAGGGTGAGACCCCATCAAGACACCCTGGTGCTTACCCCATAAAATTTCTAATTTTTCCTTATCACCATCGGCATACCAGACGTATTTGTTCCTGACAAACACCTTCCATGTGTCTTTAGGAAGTTTATATAACTTACGTTCGCGGCCCTCCTTACCACTACAAATTGTCAATGTTGGTGGCAAGGCCTCACTAAATGATTGCCCCGAAATCTTTTCGACTAACGGATATACGCTTGCACCATCGACATCAACCCATACGTAGCCATAGGGTTTGTTAAAGGCTGGTCCACTAATCAAGCCAACTGCTTTACACTGGCCCTCACCCAACTCAATTTCAATTTCTTGTGGGGTGTGCGGTTTGTTTTGCCAGCCCTGTACATATGGATTTTTGTGTGCTCCCAAAGGAGTGAGAGGCCAGTCAATCGAAAGGTAATCAAGCCTTATCTGCCCTGGCAGCAAAACCATTGAATTTTTGCTTGTCATTTCTAGTGATTACCGGAAGCTAACTTTACTCTAAACTTTTTACCAGCAAATTGCTCTTGATCTTTTAGGGTTTCAAAAGCATGTAAGTGCATGTGGGTAGGGAGTAAAAAACAGTCACCATCTACCGCATTAGACATGCGGCAGGACAGTGCCTGGATCCACTCTCCGACCGAGACCGAGATCTCCATCGAGGTTTTTGTTTTTCTTGTCTTCTTATCCTACGCCTGGTAAACCACTCCAACAAGGTTTATTTCCTTGAGATTAGCAAGTCTCATTAGTCTCATTTCCTGTTGATATTTTTATACCAAATCAGCGTCGTACATACCGCAGCGCTCAATCTGGCTGTAGTACTCCTCTACTACTTTCAACCATTTCTCCCTCATAATATTAAGGTGATTCCTGGTGATCTTAAAGAGTTGAGTGCGTTCCGGCGTCGATACAAGGATGGCTGCCTGCTGGACTGTCATACCTAAGCTCTGCTCGATACCTAGATCGTACGCACCAAGCTGGAGACACGTCTTATTAAATTTCATGTTGCCTGCAAGTAAGTTCCGCCATTCAGGCGAACCTTTCTCCAAGTTCTTAGGCCAGTAGCGAGAGTAAGGTTTGACAGAGGTCTTCAAATCTGCGAGCGTAAGTTTGCCACTTGCCACACCAATAATGTCAGGAGATCCACACCAACCCCTGTCTTCCTTATCCCAGCCCCACACTCTGCCTACACCATCAGAAGACAAAGCAAATTGATGCTTCTCTTGTAGTGGTGTCTCAGCCCAGATCACTTCCTCAAACAAGTCCAACATCTGGGGCATACCACCCCAAAATTCGGAATACTCTTCGGGCACCTCAAACTCTTCCTTCTTGAGATAGTGCTCCATACAAGAGTGAATACAAGTGCCGCGCTCAGCAGCAGCCTCCTTCACCCCCGGATTATTCTTTGCCCACATCTCCAATTTTTTTTTGTTGGCCTCTGATGCAGTCTCAGAAATTATGGTGGTTACTGACGGTACTGGCCCCGTATAAAACGGAGTATTGTAGTGCCTTTTACCATTGATCGTTACCCTGGCAGGCTGAGCATTAAGTTCCGCCAACAAATCAGGATGTTGTTTGATTTGTACGTAAAGCGGATCTTCTGTAGTTGCAGTCGCCGCCATGAAAAGACGAGTATATTACGTATATTCTAGTAGGTTTCTAGTTTTTATGGACGAATTAACTAGCCTTTCTCAGGTCATGGTATCCATCCTTGTACTGGTAATTGTTATAGAATTAGTTCTGGCGTTCACATCCCATTGAAATGAAAGAATTTTTTGTTGAACTAACCAAAGAATATTGCCCCGATCTCAACCTGCTTGACATCCCAACTCACCCAGATGATTTTCTCTGGTACGCTGAGCGCGTTAATGGACGCATTGCCATGCTCACCATTATTTCTGTCTTGATGGCAGAGTTTGCAACCAAGAAATCAATCTTTGAAATTATTGGCCTCTTCAACTAATGTCCATTAACTTAACCCGCTTCTACATTGATTCTGAAATCAGGGGTGCTGATTTCAAATATCGTGTAATTGAGGATGTTGAAACGATTGATGCCGATGATTTTGAAGCTACACTTAAGGCAGAAAATCTTCCCTACATACGGACTGACATCTGATGACTAGTACTTGGCGTAAATATTTTGACGATATTTCTCCACGCCTAAACAAGAGGAGGACTTCGTTTGAAACTATGTTTGAATTTTTGGGTGAAATTAAACATCCAACAATCATAGAAACAGGTACGTACCGGGAAGAAAACAATTATGAAGGCGACGGCTGCTCCACCCTTCTCTTTGACAAGTACATCGAATGTCATGGTGGTAACCTAATATCAATTGACAATGATCCAAAAGCATGCCAGCTAGCACGTAATGCAACAACAGAAGCTCTGGTCATCGAGCGTGATTCTGTAGAAGCCTTAGGTGAAATGGAAGGTCGCGTTGACCTCCTTTACCTGGACTCTTACAACATTGAAGATTGGAACAATGATTGGGCACCAGCAGCCCATCATCTCAAGGAGTTATGTGCCGCCAAAAACATCATCCGCCCTGGGACTTTAATCGTTGTTGATGACAACTTTCAAACCCTAAACGGTAACTTGATAGGCAAAGGGCGACTCATCAATGAACTAATGGAATCCCTTGACATTGCACCCTACATCTTTGGTTATCAAATTGGATGGCTTTGGGAGGAGCCTTGGGAATAAACCCTACTCTTTATTAGTGTCAACCGTATTTACAAACCATGGCTAGCCCTTCAGAATACATTGGTATTATCGACCAAAACAAAGAGTTTCTTAATACTCACACCCAGCTTCTCCAAAGTTTTTTACTATCTAAACAAAATGTCGCCGACAATAGCTATACTGAGACAACCAACGGAAATGCAGATGGCTCTCAGTACCCAAGTGAAGGAGTCAGTGAATCAAGCAACGAGCAGCTTGCGTGATGCCCTGGCCTTTGCGGCACGGTCTGAGCACAGCCTGACGATCAATACACTAGCCGACCTCCTAGTGCGCTGTGAATCCCTAGAGTGCATGGATGAGATGATGAATAAATTTGCCGGTTCCCCTAAGGGTAGCGGCAACATGCCCGCACATCCAGCAGATGACCCACTCTTCTAACGAAGAACGCCTCCAGGATTACTTCTGGAAGCTAGAAGAACTAATCCCCAATCCTTACAAAGATTGGGCTAAGGCTGTTCGTCCGTGTAAGTGGGAGCGTATAATTAAAGAAAGACAAAATAAAAGTGGCTGATCCTTCTTTATTTCAGAAGCATTTAAATCGCGCTCGCAATTTATCAACTACTGATCAACCTATCACTCCTTCACCCGCCTTTCCCCCTGGCGGAGCAGGAGCTCTTGGTGGGGGAATGTCCATGGGTTTTAACCCAATGGGCATGCCACCACCCCCTTTAAATCTTGGCATTGGGTATAGTAATGTCTATGGTACTGATATTAACGCAAGCGTAGATCCAACCACTCAATCTATTCGCGGTTCAGCAACTATTCCTATTGGTGACGCTAGGAACGCACTTTATCTTGAAGCCTCAGGTGCTTATAACGCTAATACCAGACAACCAGAAGGTTTCCTTGGATTCCGCAAACGTAATGTTTCTAGTGATCCAAGTACCGCCGCTCTTCAGCTAGGACTTAACGATCCCAACCGAGACAAATATTCTTATGGAGTGAACCTTAACAAACAACCTTCAGGGATGCCAATGATGGGAATGCCACCTATGGGAATGCCACCTATGGGAATGCCGTCAATTGGGATGCCACCTTAGCAACAAATTAGTAGATAATTAAATATTTATCCCACAGGTTTTACTATGGCGCAAGATGCAAGTAAGTATTCAAAACCTGAACTCCGTGAGCGAATCAAAGATCGCATCATGGCTGGTGATCGAGGAGCCAAAAAAGGTCAATGGAGTGCTAGGAAAAGTCAATTACTAGCCCAGGAGTATGAGAAGGCGGGCGGTGGATACAAGGGTGGAAAGAGTAAAGCACAAAAAGATTTAAGTAAATGGAGTAAAGAGAAGTGGGGCACTAAAGATGAGTATGAAAAAGGAGCCAAAGCAAAGTCTGCGGCTAAAAAATACAAGGAGTCAAAGTAATGCCAGCCGACAAAGCCGTTCAACCTGGAGGCACTAAACGCTACTTACCTGAGAAGGCTTGGGCTTCCCTGTCCAAAGAGGAACGCGCCAAGACTGACGCAAAGAAAAAAGCCGGTAGCAAACAAGGTAAACAGTTTGTACCTAATACAGAAGCAGCAAAGAAAGCTAGTAAGAAAGCTAGAACTCCTAAGAAGAAGTAATCTAGAATAAAGAAGACAATCCAGTAATGATCATGCCTGCCAAGAAACCGCCCGTTGCCAAAGGCAAAGCCGTACCGCCTAAAGGCAAGCCAGTTCCCCCTAAAGGAAAAGGTGGTGCATCAGCTAAGCAAACTGCAGCACGTGACAAGTTTAAAGAGATGATTGCTAAGAAAAAAGAAGCTGCTGCCAAGAAAAAATAGTCTGCACTACGGTGTTTCCAGGGCCGGGTTGCCCCCGGACTCTGCTACCATGAAAAAAGGACGGCTGTTACCCCGTCCTTTAGTTAACGCATCATGGAAATTCTAGCATCACAAGACGCGCTTGATGTTCGTTCCTGGAACGGTACGCCCATTTCTCGGCGCACCACAGATGGCTACGTCAATGCCACCGCCATGTGCAAGGCAAATGGCAAACGTTGGACTAAATACCGAGAATTAAATCAAACCAACGAGTACCTAGAGACGCTGTCGACCGAAGACCGAATCCCGGTCTACGGTTTGGTTGAGTCTAAAATTGGCGGTAGCGAGGGCGGTGAAACATGGATTCATCCCTTAATCGCGGTTGATCTAGCTCGCTGGATATCAACACCATTTAGGGTATGGATGGATAAATGGTTCTTGGGTGAACTTAATCGCCAAGCAACCACACTTTCAGCACCGCAACCACAAATTTCTGGTACAAACGTACTGAATCTTCTCAGAGAATCAGTTGATTTTATTAAGGATCTTGGATGTTTTGATGATCGCGACAAGATTTTGTTTTCAGATCTTGCTCGCAACAATGCAATGCGTGTCAATTCTGATTTTCTCTTGCCTCCAGGAGATGAAGAGATGACCATTAGCGATGCCTATATGGAACTGTTTCAAGGACGCCTGGAGCGTAACAAAGCAAGTATAGTCGGGAAGTTTGTAGCAAACAGCTACCGAAAACAGTTTGACGAAGAACCACCCACACGTATTCAATATGTTGATGGTGCGCCAAGGAAAGTAAAGAGTTACAAAAAAAGTTGGTTGCTAGAAACTTTAAAGTTGTTTAAGGAATAAGAAGTAACGTAGACTACAAAAGTCCATCCCAGATGGAACGGATATGGTCTCGACCCTAGGCCTAAGAACCTAGGGTTTTCTGTTATGATGTTTTAGTATGTAAAGCCCTGAAGCCAGCCAGGTTTTGCAACTTGGCAACATACAGCAACACCCACTAAGCCTCTTGGCAAGCCTCGCGCTACTAATGTTCAAATCTGTGGGTCGCTCAACTGGTAGTCCATTGGTAAGGACACCCCGACAAGGGAGTTAGATAGCTGGTTCGATTCCAGTACAGTTGATTTTTAATTACCCAGAAAAGACATGAAATCTTGTGGATTGTCAACAGTTGCATAACTGTATTTATCAGGTGTAATAGGTGCTTTAATTTTTTGTAATCTTGATAAACCTTGCTTGGCAACATCTAATGCCATGGCAGGATCTGTATATAAAAGATCTTGAACAGTCCCTCTAAATATTAAAGCTTCTTCTTTTAATCCTGCAGCATGCAAACCCTGTGCTACTGATAAAGATAAATTAGATGCTTTTTGTCTATCATTTTTAAGTATTGAAGTTCCGCCAAAATCTAATTGTATAGGCCTTCCTGTTGTTTTATTAAACATGATATTCCCGCTATGACGATCACCTAAGCCGATATTATTTAAACTAAGCCTGGCCATTTGCTTTGCTTGATCTAGCTGTTGTTGGTTTGTAAATACTTCTGCTTGATTATAGTTTTCTCTTAAGTCTTGCATCACAATATCTCCACGCATTTTAGGGTTTGGACCAGACTCTAAAGGAATAACCCTATCTCCAATTTTTGGGAGATCTAAAGAAGCGCTTTGAATTTTAAGCGCAAGTCCTAATTCTGCCGCTCTTGCTTGCGTATTAATTTCATTTAATAAGTTTTGTTTATTTTCTAAGGCGATTTTTTTAACTACAAAACCAGGAGATGCTTCATATACTTGTCCAAATTATCCACCTCCTATTCTTTGCTGTGCTCGCCTAGCCGCTTCGGCAGCCATTGCACGTACTTCCTCTGGGCTTACCCCTGGCCGAACAGGTTGTTTTTGTTTTAAAATATTTTTTATTGCACCTAACATTTTGTTGCTGTGTCTATTACAATCATAAATTGATTTATCTGGTCCGAGACAATTGGATAGTACGGCCACTGCACTGCAGGGCGATGTAGGTTTGAATCCTACCTGGGTGCTTTATAGTAAGCGGACACAGGCAAGCTAAATGAGTTACTTGAATCACAACCTACCTACATTTACTTGCTACATCCGAAACGAATTCCTATACAACCACAAGCAGGGGCATGGTGATGCGACGTTATGTGATGTACACTCCGTGGCCTCCCTAGAGAAACACGTCCCATTGTTTGAGGTGTTCCTTGAAAATGGTGTGAACTGGACAAGGCGTCCAATCCATGCTCTCTGCTGGAAGCCAGATGCCCCTAAGCCTGAACTTAATGAGTGCATGTGGTGGGATTGTTTCTCTCCGTATATCGATGTACAAGTTAGGTCTCGCCTTGCAAACTTACGCGCAGAACTGATTAATTACAAAGGCGAGAAGAAGGGTGGTGTCTACATGTTCACTCTTGACTGGTCGTGGGAATCTAAATCAACTCTCAATACTAATTTCAGTGAAACACCTGAGCACAAATGTGCGCACTTCTTTCGTATGGATGACGGCAATTTCTACGCGTATCCCAATAACCGAATCATCTGGTACGACGATTCATGGATCAAGGATCGGATTAAAAAAAATCCTGGGTACGAAATTGATTTAACTGAGTACACCGTAGAGAACTCACGGATGATAGAAACGTCTAATCACTTTCTTTACGAGACAACCCCAGTTAATAATTAATGGTTTGTCTTTCTTGTGTATGAATAACTCCCAATCCACAAAACCAGGACCACAATCCGGTTTACCTGTGAATGGGTCATATGGTTCATGGTATGTCATATATAAGTGTCCTCTAAATCCCCAGCTAATACCGAAAGAGCCAGCTTCCCTATACTCTGAGTTACACCAAGAAACTTCAAGTGGTCCTACAAAGATGTCACCGTAGTCATTTAGTAAATTAATGTCGATGCCAATACAGGGACGTTGACGCATATACTTAAAACACTTGTATTTATTCTATGTAAAATGAAATCATTTAGATTGTGTATACATGTTTAAAACTAATCAATGAAAATAGCGGGTAAGTATGAAAATTTAAAACAGTGGTCAGAGACACCTGAGGCAACAGGCGGCCAGTATCCAACTTTACAACAAGAATTAAATAAACAATTAAATATTATACGCTCTGGTCAACCTGGTTCTCCAGAAGTTGCTCAAGCAATGGCTATAATTGCTGAAATTCAAAATGCTGTTAAAGGCTTTAAGTAATCGAATGCTGAATGCAGCAAAACTTTGGAAGCTATGGGCTCTTGCATTAGGAGAGAAGGCATCACACCAAGATAAAGATGCCGACCTAGTGGCCAGCATCCGAACAATAGTTTTCATAACCTACTTCGTAACAAATTTATTTATAATTAGTGGCGTAGTAAGACATTGGAATAGTTGTCAAAAGTCAAACAACGTATCGATGCACATCGAAAAAAATTCCTTGAGTACAAAAAGACTTTAAAATGTCAGCACTGCAGCATAGATGATCACCGCATCCTAGAGTTCCACCACCTGGGAGATAAAGACCATAACATTTCCAACATGGTTAACCATGGCTACGCATGGAAACGCATTGAGGAAGAGATAGTTAAATGTATTCCTTTATGCTGCAACTGTCATAGGCTTGAACACTGGAATGCTTAGGGATAAGCTTTTACAGCGCCAGATGGATTTACATTTAAAGTGTATGTAAAAGGATTGCCAAATCCTTGTCTTACAAGGTTGCGTCCTAAATCCGCAACACTTCCAGGAATAGAAACACCAGATGATGCGCCTTTAATACCTCCTTTATTTACTGGTGCATAACTAAAGTTATAAAGTTCATCTTTAATTAAATAACCATTATCAGTTGGTTCAGCCCAATAACTACCCAGTGATTTGTCAAGTTGCCAACGTTCACCTTTATCTGTAGGCAATAGAGCTTTATTCGGAGCAACAGCATCTGAAACACCTCCGTAAAGAACAGGAGTGCGCCCCGCAAGAAGATTTTGTTTTACATATGAATAGTTATCTGGGTTATTAATTACAGACTCTCGATATTGCGGGTCAAGGAACTGTTTTTCTCGTTGTTGAATATCTGAATAAAGCTGCTTACCAACTTCAGGTGCAATCTTTAAACCGTCTGCTCCAGTACCTGAAAGATAACGCAAAAACATATTTGTATTAAGATCAAATTCATTTTGCATTTCTGGATACTGCGCATAATATTGACTTACTTTTTTAACTGCTTTTGGATTACCTAACGCAACCAAAACGGGGTTAGCACCTGCTTGTGTAGCTGCCATAATGACATTTAAAAGTTGTCCTTTTCCAGCAAGTCGCCCTGGTTGACCTACATATTGTTGAGATTGTTGCCGGATTTGATTAGCCATATTACGTTCTCCTTCTTGTTTTGCCCGCGTTAAAGGAGACGCAACACCGCCCCCTGGCAGCCAACCACCCGTAGCCCTATCAGCTTCTTTGTATTTAGCTCTTGCTGTATTTAAAAATTGTTGAAAAAAATCTCCCATCAGCCATTCCGCATAGTCGCCTTAACCATCCAGGCATCTTTAAATGCATCACCGCACAACTCAGCCATGTAGTTTTGAATATCAAGAGCATGAACCTTAGCTGATATTGCTTCTATTTTTTTGGTTTTCATACCAAGCTCTTCAAGGTTCTTGTAATACACACCAAGCATTTCACTTGCTTTGTAAGAAGTTGAATGTTTAAACTCAGGACTGGCACTCATCAACCCGTTATGACACATGGGAAGATAGTAGTCCATTGATCGGATAAACTCACCGATCTTGTCAAACTGCTCTTGGTGTTTTTCATATTGCTTGCCAAGAAATTTATGTACACCCAAAAAATTACCAGCTTCATAATTAAAGTGCATTAGATGTGCTTGCATTTGCAACTGATGAACATAAGAAGCAAGGCCAATCAACTGCTGGATAAAACTACCAATATCATTCTCTTTTGATTTAGCTGGTGCTTTAGGTTTGGCTTGTTGTTCTGGCACCACCCCAACCTGGGGTACCCCTACCCCCATCTGGGGTGGTTGCGTTGGATATGCTGTGTACATAACGCCGTATCAATACTTCTAGTTTATCAGAAGTTGATTGAAAGTTGGCTATAGTTTTATGCAGTAAAATTAAAACAGAAAAAACAAAAACATGTCAGTACGTCCTCCAGATATTCTTTTCAATAATTATCCTGTATTATCAGCGCCTGCTTCTGGCGAGTCCACATCTGTTTACTTGCCGCCTTCTATTGTCTCAAAGAACTTTAGTTTGTTTGCTACGGTAGCAGACATTAACACTAACGTGGTTGTGGCGTTAAACGGTTCAATTGATGGTACAAACTGGTCAAAGATAATTGCTAACCAGACTATTACTGCAAACGGAACTTTTCATTACAACATAACTAATCATCCTGTAAAGTATATTCAACCTATTTTTGTTTCTGAATCAGGTGGCACAGCAGCAACAGTATTGTTTTCAATTGCTGCTGGCAATTAAATATTTACTGGCTTCGCTTACTATCTACCTCGTATCTGTATTTCCAATCACGAACCACGTGACCATAGTCCCGCGGTTCTGTAACTGATGTTTTGTCTAAACAGATATCGCATGTGCCTTTGTGATACGTAGCACAATGCTTTAATGGGCCGCTGTAATTCCCCTGGTACCACCTGCCGTATAGTTGCCCACACGGATCGCATATCCAGTTAGGACGTTGAGATTTATTGGTTTCTTCACTCATTTGTTTCCTTAGCTTTGATTGTTTCCAAGTAGTTTTGTATTGCTTCTAGCTGTTCGTAATACATGTTTTTGCAGTACTCACCAGCTTCACCCATGCAAAACTTTTGCCACAACCCTGTGTAGCAATTGTTACTTGGCCTGTACACGTCAAAAAGATGTTCCATAAAGTCAGCTTTGCGCTGCTCTTTTTTTACATCCCAATTAAATAGAGTGCTGCCTTGGTTGTGATCAGACATTGTCTTCGTTGATTGCGGTGATTGAGGTGTATGCGCTAAGGGTTTCAGGACGAAAGTCCATTAATGCATCATGTAAATCATCTTCTACCAAGGCAGCAAACTGCACGGGAGACTTGCCTTTAAAGGGATCGTACTTTAATTCAAGATCGATTGCAAAAGAAACTGTGATGGTTGGAGTGGGAATCGGTTCCATTATCGGAAAAGAAGAACATAGGTACCTTAGCACCAATGCCTGGACTTGGTTAGCTATTTAGTAAACGCTCAAGAGAATGTAGCTTGGCACCTTCGTAGTACGAGAGGCGCTCTTGTATCACATTCATGTAGTTGATGGCAGCATCTACCATCTCTTCTGGCACCATGGATGCTGCTAGCGTTTCATTCGCCAGCATAGATGCTGTCAAGATGGTCACCATCCACTCAGCCTTACTACCTACTGTTGCTTGTAAAGGAGTTCCACCACTGGTGAAACCAGCAATCAAATTGATAAGCTGATTGTCTTCAGTCATGGAACCCTTTGTCTTTACTTAAGTTTACAGCTATCAGTTTTTAGCTTTCATCAAGTAATACCAGTAAGCATTACGTGCGTTAGTTTGAAAGCGTTTGCCTGTCATCAACTTAAGCTTGCGCTCTTCCAGCTCTTGTGCTTTACTCTCATTGTATGGGAGCACGTCACCATCATCAGTGAGCATTGCAAGTTCCAATTCAATCATTTCGATTTGCATCTGGAAGTCTGCAATGGCCTGCTCATGGCAACGGCACAAGATATGTGCGTCATCCAAGTCAGCAGGCGGGATCAGGTTCTGGTAGAAACTCGCTTGGATATGCGGATGGAGATAACTCCACTGATCGCTTGACCAAGATTCGCGCTCTCCTGATGTTGTAGTCTTGCTGGATCTTGACACCGGATGGGATGTGTTGTCCTTCTTGATAAGCATTGAGGAGGGCATTGAGATTAGGGATGGTTTCAGTCTTAATCGATGGTTTGGTATCTTCTTCAAGAATCTTCCCATCAATTGAAGTTACCACAGTATGTTTGGTTGTAGTAACTGTTTCGATAATACAGTATTTCTGTTGCTCTTCTTCCGTCCAATCTTGGACCTCAGAAGAAACTAGTACTGTAGGTGTTTTCTTTTTGCTTAAGGTAAACTCATAGTCTTTACCTTTGATCTTGTTGTCATCAATAGGTGCTGACCTCCTCAGCCAGTTGATCAGTGCTTTGATCTGTGTGACTTGAGATTCATGGTGTTTCCTTGCTGCTGCAAGAAGCTCTTGTTCTTTCTTGGCACGTTCTATTGCATCTTCGTGGTGCGCCCATGCGTAGTAAAGACGATCAATCTTTTCCGAACGTAGCGCCAGGCACTGTTCCAATTCAGATTGCGCCAGGTCTTGCGACTCTGGAGTGAGAAGAGGCAAAGACCTTTCGATAG
>Ga0315294_10001110_pt1 | contig 28997 bp, 28 predicted proteins | sample YL17G13_40_MG_FD_203626 | JGI IMG/M metagenome (GOLD analysis project Ga0315294, IMG submission 203626) | Sediment microbial communities from Yellowstone Lake, YNP, Wyoming, USA - YL17G13_40 | ecosystem: Environmental > Aquatic > Freshwater > Lake > Sediment | place: USA: Wyoming | collected... | reverse complement strand
TTAATTAATATTTCCATTCAAACGGTTAAGATCCCCCTTTTTCGAGTTTCTATCTCGGCGAGGTAATCCTTTAAAGAATAGGTCAGAGTATATGCGAGCAATATCTTTACTTTTCATCGGCCCATTGCCCGAAAACCACTGCATCAGCCAATTCATCATCCCCAAGAGAGCGAAATGAGCCATTTTAATATTTATAGGCCGGTAAAACTTTCCCTTAACACAATCAGCGATAATCTTACGGAAGAATGCTTCATATCTATCCCGCAGCTTAATGATTTCTCTCTGGTTCCTCGGGCTGAGGGACCTCAATTCCTTGAGCATTGTTCCGTGTCCGTCGATATTCTCGGTCAGGTTGATAATATGGGTTTCGATCATCTTTCTAAGCTTTAGATCGGATCTCAGGGGGGAATGGACGATTGGTTCAATAGCTTCCAAACTCTGGAGCATGCTCCGCCGACAAATGTTATAAAGAAGTTTCTCTTTTCCCTTTATATAATGGTAGAGGCTGCTTTCCCGAATCCCGATCGCCCGGCAAATCTGTCTCATAGAGGTGACTGCATATCCATTTTTGTTGAAAAGAAAAGAGGCGTTTCGATAAAGTTCAACCTCCCTCTGCCGAGGTATTTCTTCGGCTAATTTTTTTCTTTTCCTTCTCATTAAAACCTTTGCAGCCTGCCCTGGAAAAAATGTAATATTAATCTCACGAACGTTCGATCGGATTATAATGGAAAAGAATAATCATGTCAAGAAAGAAATTCAAGAGGTCATTTAAACTGCTAAAGGTCATATAATTCGTGTTAGATTTCTGTCGAAACGCTCCGCTCACCTTGAGAGAAAGGGTAAGATCCCGGGGGTTACCCATCTCATCCTCCGTCACCAACTACGGCTCAATGGGTTCAAAGATTAGAAGCTTTAAAAAGACTGCTCCCTTCTTTTTAATAATTACAATGCATTTCTAATATTGGATGCCTCTCTTCCTCCAGCCTGTGAGTAGATAATCATCCGTTCCTTGTTCCATTGAAGTCAAAATATTCTTATTGTTTACAACCTAATCTTAATGAAATCGTTTTACTCACAGCTAAAAGATCTGGTTTTATCTTTTCTATTTTTTCATCGGTCATCCTAATGGCTGGTCCTGAAAGACCTATCGCTGCAATACAGTTTCCCGTGTAGTCAAAAATGGGAGCTGCTATGCAACGAATTCCCAAGTCAAATTCTTCATCGTCAGTAGAATATCCTTGCACACGTACCTTCCGAAGATCTTCCAGTAATTCTTGAAAGTTTATAATCGTTTTTGGGGTACAGGCTCTAATTTGGCCCGACGGAAACCGCTCATAACCTCCTTTTCGGGTCGATTTGCGAGTATTGCTTTCCCCAAGGATGAACAATAGGAGTGGACACGACAGCCAATACCCATGTCGATGCGTAATAAATGAGGGCTTTCTACCTTATCTACATAAATGACTTTAAGGCCCTCTATAACCCCTAAATTTACTGTTTCTTGGTATTGGAACCCCAGATCGATAAGGAAAGGGTGTACAATTTTCCTAACCTCCAAGCGATTCGCAACGTTAATTCCCAATTCGAAAAGCTTAAAAGATAATCTATTGGAATCTTCTGATTGTTCCAGGAAGCCAAGTTTGCGAAGAGTTGCTAAGAAACGATGAGTAGCACTCCGATGTATGCCAAGTTTTTTGGCAATCTCTGATACTGAAAGTTCTCCCCTGTTGGCAAGGAGTTCCAAAATCTTCGTTGCCTTTTCAAGAGAGTTTATACAATAATAGGGGCGACTTTGCATTTTGTCAATTATTGATTGACTTATGTATCAAAATTTATAAGGACTGTCAATATAGTTTTTTTATATTTTTTTATAATAAAGAGAGTGGCGAGGGTAGTTAACTTCGAAGGGAAAGTGATGGTTGTTGGCAGAGAACCAATTTTCACTCAACAACTTCTTTGTCAAAAAGCTCTTGTATTTCTTCACCCGAACAGCCCAATTCCTTTAGGATCTCTCTAGTATTGGCTCCTTTGGAAATTCCCGGATTTAAAGCTTGGCCTGGAGTTCGCGATAGCCTTGGTGCCGGTGCTGGTTGAGATACTTCATATAGGCTTATCAATAGGCTTCTTTCTCGGTTGTGGGCGTGGATCGCCACTTCATTGAGGTTCAAGACAGGAGTTACACAAGCATCCTTGCCCCGAAAGATGATCTCCCACTCATCCCTTGACTTGGTCTTGAAGATCTGGGTGAAACGTTCTTTGATTTCAGGCCATTTTTCGGTATCATTCTGCTCAGGTAAGATAGAAGGGTCAAGGCCTAATCCCTTAAGTAACTCCGCATAAAATCTGGATTCAATCGCTCCCACAGACACGAACTGGCCATCGGAGGTCTCATAGGTGTCGTAATATGGCGCGCCAGAATCCAGTGGGTTGGTTCCAATATCGAGGGTCATAAGATTATTGGCGACCAGTCCGTAGAAAAAGGTCGACAAGTTGGCCGCACCGTCTACCATGGCTGAATCAACTACCTGACCCTGACCGGACTTGTTCCTCTCGATAATAGCCAGCAAGATACCCATAGCGCAAAGCATTCCACCACCTGCGAAATCGCCTAAAATATTACAGGGAAAAAGTGGCCTTTCACCTTTCCTCCTGAAGAGGGACAGAGCGCCCGATAAACCAATATAATTAATATCGTGACCTGCCATCCGAGCATAAGGTCCCACTTGGCCCCACCCTGTCAGGCGGGCATAAATGAGCCTTGGGTTAAGCCCCAACGATTCCTCAGGACCTAACCCAAGTGATTCCATGACTCCAACCCGATAGGGCTCAATCAGCACATCGAAGTTACGGATCATTTTCCGCACAATAACAACGCCTGGCTCCGTTTTCAGATTCACACGCATGGAGCGTTTTCCACGATCAAGAGGGTTTTTTGCCATGACATTGGGGATCTCCGGCGCATCCTTTGAAATCCGGTCAACAATTACCACATCGGCTCCAAAGTCCGCCAGAAGCATTCCACAGTACTGCGAAGGTGCCAAACCAGCCATCTCAATAACCTTGATTCCGTCTAAAGGACGCATGATTTCTCTCCCTTCACACATTTTCAGTTCACTAATCCGTTGCCAGCCGAAAAGGTTAAACTGGTGCTAGTTTCTCTGCTGTAGCCATGAGAGAGTGAGCCGGTGAAGGTACAGGCAATATGGCCATATACTATCATTGTTTTGTGCGCTTCTAAGAAAAAACGGCAAATCACCATCCAGCCCCCAATGCCTGGCAGGCTCTTCATGAATATAACTGAGTTAGATCCCTCGATATAGATGAATGGCGAATGAGATGAAAGATTAATCAAGACTTTGAGCACCAGATAAGCTGAGGGCACAGGACTTCGCCGACACGATGTCTGCTAGCCTTATAATCATGATCTTTTGTGCTTGAGGCGACCCTGCACCGTGGATGGATTCTGTCAGGTACGATGCCGCACCGGTACCTAAAGTAATGTTTTCAATAAGGCGCAGTATGCGCATACGATATTCGCTGTCTACTCTCGCTTTTCCAACCATGTACTTTTTTACATAATTCCCTATTTCTGGGTTTTTCTGGTCCTCAATTGAGGGCATGGTAACTAAAATACCACCAGCAATATCCTGTGCTAATCTGGAGATTTCAAACGGAAAGCGGGTCACATTAAGCTTGCACACATTTGCCAAAAGCTGATCAACCGAGAATGATCCGCTCGGTGTCTGGTAGCCCCTAGCAGCGCTTGCCAGCCCACCAGCATAGAGCGTTTCATTGAGATGTATCATCTCTGCAAGCTTATCTTTGAAATGTGAGGCCTTGTCAGTCCCTTGTGCCTCGGCAATAGCGACCGTAGCACCAATTAGCACGTCCCCTACCCCAACCTTACACCCTCCATAGCTGGCACGATGATTGGCGGCAAATAATTCCACTAAATGCCCAGCATAAGGATATTCTCCTTTCATAAATATTCTTTCTTCAGGAACAAATACGTCATCGAAGATCACCATGGCTTCACAACCCCCGAAATAAAGGTTTCCCACGTCCGGTTTTCCTCCCTCCAGCTTTCTGGTGTCCGACGGCTGACGGCCGTAGACAAACGAAACCCCTTTGGTCTCCACAGGGATTGCAAATGCAATGGCATAATCCCTATCTTCTTCTCTAAGAGCTCTCGTGGGCATTACTACAAGTTCGTGCGAGTTAACCGCTCCGGTGATGTGGAGTTTGGCCCCTCTGACGATCACTCCACCGTTCCCCTCTTCCACAACGTGCAGGTACTGGTCCTTGTCCTCTTGCTCCGAGGGTGGAAGACTCCGATCTCCTTTGCTGTCCGTCATACATGCCGCCGGAATAAGGTCATTGGTCTGAATATATTTTAGAAAATCCTTGAAGCGGTCGTGGTACTGGGTACCATATTCCTCATCGATATCGTACGTTATAGCATAGACAGCGTTAATGCCATCCATACCAGCACATCGCTGAAAACAACAGGCTGTTTTTCTGCCCATTTTCCGTAGCATGACAATTTTTTTTATTAAATCTTCCAAACTATGCTGAATATGGGCGAAACGATTAATAACTTCACCAGTTAGATGCGACTGAGCTGTAAAAAGGTCGGGGGACTGTTCGGCCTGGAAATAGGTCTCAGCCATAGCCATTGCCCCTGGCCTGGAAATAGGATGATCGGGTACCCCTTGAACCCTCTCTCCTTGAATATAAACGCGATGACCGAGTTTATTGAGGCTTGAAAGAAATTGCTCTTTAGATCTTAAAGCCATGATTTCCTCCATCGAAGAACGTTACCTCCAAATATATCATAACCTCTTATAACAAGGAAAAGCGTTGTTCGGTCAAATGTACCATTTCGGCAGTCATATTCATCGATCATATCTCGCACTTGTTTAACCAAGCTCTTATGGCGAATTTCCCCATGGCAATTGGGTTGATAAATCGACTTCTTTCGAAGCCTTGTGTCCTCGATTTTAGACGGTATAGCCCCGACTTTCTTTATGAATTTATGCCACATTTTTTCTTGAGCTTGGCCCACTGTCTATCTACCTGGCGCTGAAACTCCCCCCGGCTTTTTAGAGACATAGTCTTAAACCTTCCCTGAATATCGAGGTACTTATCGACCGTGGTTTTGTCCGGCATAGAACTCAGTACCCACGTTTCACCTTCGATTATCTCATATAAAGGAAAAGCCCTTGAGGTCACCGCCAACCTTGCTACTTCAATACTCAACTGTGGGTCATGTCGCCAACCCGTTGGGCATGAGGCGAATACGTGTATGAATCGTGTGCCACGAATGGTTTTTGCCTTTTTGAGCTTGGATATAAAATCTTGGGGGTAACCTATCGTGGCTGTGGCTGCGAAAGGAATATTGTGGGCTCCGAGGATCTCGACAATGTTCTTCTTAGGTTGACTCTTCAGAGCCAAGGACGGAGTGGTTGTTGTCCAGGTTCCTTGTGGCGTGGCCGAGGAACGCTGAATACCGGTATTCATGTAACCCTCATTGTCGTAACACACATAAATTATATCATCGTTTCTTTCGGCGACACTAGAAAGGGCCTGAAATCCTATATCAAATGTCCCACCATCTCCTGCCCATGCAAGCACTGTCGTCTCTCCCTTGCCCTGGATATCAAGTCCAGCCTTTATTCCAGAAGCAGTGGCGGCTGCAGTTGCGAAGGCCACAGAAATTGTAGGCACAGATAGACACGTATATGGATAAATACCGATGAAGCTCGACCAGCATCCTGCAGGCATGGCTATGATGGTGTCGGGACCTAAGGCCTCCAACGCATACCTCATCGCGAGAGCTGCTCCGCACCCTGCACAAGCGAGGTGACCGGGGGTGAGTAGATTGCTCTCCATCATTTGCTGAGTCATGGCAAAACCTCCACCCATTGTGAATTGCCTACTGAAACAGCTTTGCCTTGGCCCCTTGTTGATTGAGACACAATCTCGATCACCATGTCCGGTGTAATATCGCGGCCGCCAATGCCCGCTATAAAGCCATGAACTAAAATATCCCGTCCCTTTCCCCAAAGGTTGGCTTTCATCTCTTGTGCAATAATGCCTTCGGCACCAGACGAAACATCACGGTCGATGACTATCACATGCCTTACTCGAGGGGCGATACCGGCGATTCCGAGCTCTGGAAACGGGCGTACGAGTGAAAGGCGCAGACCGCCTACGGGGAGGCCATTATCTCGTAGTCTGTCCACGGCAACTCGGACTACTCCTGCGCAAGTGCCAATACTTGTAATCACGATCTCAGCATCATTTGTCCGATACATTTCCACCGGGGGATGAGCCCGTTGGAATCTGGAGTGAAAATCCTCTGCCATTTTCGCCCAGAGTGAGGACGCTAAAAATGTATCCCGATGTCGTTGAAATTTTATTGACATATACAGATCAGAGCCGCAAACATTTCCAAATGTAACAGGGTTATCTACATCAAGTTTGCAATCAGGCCTATAGGGAGGAAGAAATTCATCCACATCTTTCTGCTCAGGGATATCCACTATCTCAGTTGTGTGGGTCAAATAGAATGCATCCATGTTAATCATAACAGGTAATAATGCTTGCTCTGCTACGCGATAGCCAATCAGAATACTGTCCAGAACATCCTGAGCATCTGCACAATAGTACTGGAGCCAGCCTGTGTCTCGTTGGGCCAGTGAATCGGTATGGTCACAATAGACATTCCAAGGCGGACCCAAAGCACGGTTCGCATTGACCATTACAATCGGATAACGGCCTCCTGCAGCGTAGTGGAGCATTTCATGCATGAAAGCCAGGCCATGAGAGGAAGTAGCGGTGAAAACCCGAGCACCTGTCGCGGAGGCACCAATACAACTCGCCATGGCCGAATGCTCGGACTCCACAGTGAGAAACCGCGCCTCCAACTCCTCAGCACTGACCATATTGGCAAGCTCCTCTACGATTGTCGTCTGGGGGGTTATTGGGTAGGCCGCAATCACTTGTACTCGGGCCAATTTTGCAGCTATAGCTGCAGCTTCAGTGCCCATCATGAGTTTTTTCATGGGATATTCTCCATGATGATCACATGACCTGGACATTCATATGCGCAAATTCCGCACCCTTTGCAGTGCTCCAGATCAACCTCAATCGCCTTAGTTTTAATATTAAGATAAATACTGGCATCAGGACAGAAAAGTGCGCATTTTTGACATAGATTGCAAGTACCACAGTGAAAACAACGCTCGGCCTCCTCAATAGCAGCTTTCTCTCCGAATCCCAGGTTGACCTCACCAAATGATCCGATCCTCCTGCCCATCTCGGATAGTTGAGGCACCTTTTCCCGTGGCCTGTGCTCAAAATAGGAGGTATTCAAATCCTCGTAGGTGACAACCTGGTCGCTTCGGTGGGTCTCGGAGGGAGGATTTATCCAAGAAGACATAGAGAAGCTTCCTTGGCTTCCGAGGGACACTGATTGGGCTTGGTTTCTGTCAAGCCCTCGAACGAAGGCATCAATGGCTATCGCCACCTTTTTCCCGGAGCCAATGGCATGAGGCACTGTGCGAGACTCCGCGGTGAGATCACCGCCCGCAAACACCCCTGGGATCTGAGTGCCTCCCCACTCGTCTACCTTAATCCCTGCTTCCGTCTCCTTGAGAGATTGGATAAGGGGATCTGAATCGATGCCTTCCCCAATGGCCACAACGATGGTATCCGCGACAATGAGAAAGTTGGACCCCCCCATGGGAAGTGGCGTTCTCCTGCCGTCTGGTCCAAGCTCTCCCAGACGGTTCCTCACGCACTCCAGTTGAAGTTGCTGGCCCGTTAGCCTGGTGATGACAACTGGGGAGGTGAGAAATTCGATTCTGACCCCTTCCTTGAGGGCCTCCTCGATTTCGCTGGGAACTGCGGGCATCTCGGTGCGGGTTCGCCGATAGATCAGGGTGGGAGCCGAGCCCAGTCTGAGCGCTGTTCGCGCAACGTCAATGGCTGTGTTTCCACCGCCCACCAGGATCACCCGTTTCCCTAAGGCAGGGGGGTTCCCCCCCTTGACCCCCCTAAGGAAATCGAGACCGGAGAGGACCCCCTTGAGGTCCTCTCCGGGGATACCCAAATGTAGGTCCTTCTGGGCTCCCAAGGCGAGAAATATGGCCCTAAATTCCCTCAGCCCATCTGTGAGAAAATGGCTATCCAAGGAAACATTGGTCTCTATCTTTATTCCCATGTCTCGGAGTCTCTCGATTTCCATACCCAAGACTGTCGGCGGAAGCCGGTAATCAGGGATTCCCCACCCCAACATACCGCCTGGAAGGGGTGAACGTTCGAATACCTCCACGGTGTAACCCAACCGCCTCAAGTGATAGGCACAGGAGAGACCCGCTGGTCCCGAGCCCACCACGGCAATGGTCTCACTTCCGTGGGCCTTGGCAATCTGCACCTTGAGCTCGTGCGCAAGCCCATGGTCACCTACGAATCTCTCGAGGGCGTGAATGACGAGGGGATCGTCGAACTCCTTTCGGTTGCATGCGCCTTCACAGGGGTGGCCACAAACTCGCCCACAGACACTGGGAAATGGGTTCTCCTCCACAATAATCTGCCATGCCCGTTCATAGTCTTTGCATCCCACCTCACTAATAAAACCGGAAATATCGATCCCGGCAGGGCAGGCATCCCTGCATGGAGAGATCTTATCCTGTAGTATCGGAGTGAGGAAACGCCAGGAACCGGTGCGATTCCATGCCATGTTATTTATGGTACATGGCATGGATGGTAGATCCTTAAGGTAATTAATGATTATTCTTTCACTGATTCCCATCGATAATTGACTTTATCAAAGGCTTCCTGAGCTGCAGCTACATTGGCTTCTGGTTTGTCAGGAACACCATCTCTAATTGCAGAAAGGATATTTTTCAATTCCAGGTTCTTCTCAAGTCGTGCAAAGGCACCCAGAATAACCGCGTTCACTATAGGGGCCAAGGGAGAGCCGAGACGGTGTTTGAGCGCAATCTTGGATGCATCAACTGTTGCAAGGTTAAACTGACCTCTCAACGGTATTGCTTCTGGAGCAAGGCAGTGGTTGACAAGAACGGTCCCTTGGGGATGTAGGCCCCGTACAATTTCAATCATGCCGAGTAATGTGGGATCGAGGACAATGACTGCATTGGGATTTCTGACTTCTCCTCTCTCCAGGATAGGCAATTGGTCAACCCTTACAAAGGCGGCTACAGCCATTCCGCGTCTCTCCACACCGAATACGGGGAAAGCCTGAACAAAAAACCCTTGTCTAAAGTAGGCGTCGGCTAGAATTTTGGAGGCGACGACCGCCCCTTGACCACCGCGGCCATGTAAGCGAATGCTATACACCTACTCCCTCACTCACTTTAAAAAACAATAAATGCCTATGCATTTGGCTCCTAAATCCAACCCATCCATATGCCGTAGCATTTGCTGGACCTGCATTAATGCTGAAACTAGGTTCTGACAAGAGCATGGGAGTACGGAAGAGGATACGCCGCTTTATGTTGACGGTCATATCGATGTAAATGAATGAAAACATAGTGGTTTTTTGTAGTTCTGTTACAGGCATTTAAAACTGGATAAGGCCCCAATAATACCAAGGCCTTCTCAAGGGGAACTGTGCCCCTATTTATTGAGCTGTGCCATCTCTAAACTCAGTCCTTTCGTTGGATAAAGAAAATTAGGACTGAAGTGCATAGGCATTTAAAATTATCAAAAATATTAACTTTTTCATATAGATCCCCTCCTTATATAAAACAAGTTAAATCCATTATTTTATCTTTAACAATTTAGTAATGGAATAAAAAACCCCATTCCTTGAAAGAAAATGGGGTTTTTTATTCGCCTCTTTTCCATACATTTAATCTTAATTGGGCGTTACTTTCTTACGGTTTCATTATCATTGCTTTCATTACGGCTACAAATTCTTTTCCATCTTCTAATTTCAATGTCGCGGCAGGCTCAATCGTTTCTTCTTGAATATCATAATCTATGATCTCTCTAACCTTTCGGGCGTTAATCAGCATGCGATGATACTTGGGATCGATCTTGCCTGTTTTGGCAAAATGGTAACCCAATGCAGACTCCACGGCGGAGTGTTTTACTACCTCAATACCTTCTGATTTGAGGAGGGCCTGGGCTGCATAGAACATCGCATAGTAGAGCCTGCTGGCTGCATCTTGGGGAAAACCCTGTTTATAGAGGAATTCTGCTACCTCTAAGGCATGATCTGCTTTTCCAAGAAGGCTTTGAACCTCTTTTTTCACAGGGAAATCCCTTCTTGTTCAATGTGCTTATAGAAGGAGAATCCTTCTGCCAAGTAGTTACGATAATCAGCTTCCGTGAAAACTTTGATTGAGATAATAGGTTTGAAATCGTGGTCCCACATGACCTGGTAGGCAATATCCTCAATCTTACTTTCCAAATCAGATGTCTTATCGTCCACCAGGATCAAAAGGTCCAGATCAGAATCGCCCTCCCCTTGACCTCGAACACGAGAACCGAAAGCAATCACCTTTCGGATATGGGCCATCACATTGGCTGGCAAACGCTTTTTGAGTTCTAAGATTAAATTCCGATCTCTCTTATCCATTAGGGATCTCCTTAATAACTATTGGGAAGTTAAGAAAGACTTCAAATTTAAAACGAGAATACCAAATTGGGATAGGAAAATCAATAATTATGAAAAGCAGGAGGATTCCTCAACAGCAAAAAATAAGCAATATAGCAGTTTTATTGAGATTCTTCAATGGATATGATATGAGATGAATCATTCATGAAATTTTTGGCAAGGTTGGAGGTAGAGATGATTCAGACTTTCCAGGTGAGAACATCAAAGCAAACAGAGTTTATTGATATCACCCGTTCCGTCCAAGAGGCTGTTAAAAAAACAGGGGTGGAGGAAGGAATCTGTTTTATATTTATCCCCCACACCACGGCTGCCGTCACAATCAATGAGAATGCAGATCCCAGCGTTTCTCAGGATATTGTCATGGAGCTCAACAAGATGGTCCCTTTCCAGGATCAATATCAACATCTGGAGGGAAATTCTCCTGCTCACATCAAAGCCAGTCTGGTCGGGTTTTCTCAGGTCGTCTTTGTGGAATCCAGTAAGTTAGCCCTCGGGACCTGGCAAGGAATCTTCTTTTGTGAATTCGATGGTCCGAGAAATCGAAAAGTCTATGTCAAGGTGGTGAGAGCCGAGGGATAGCATTAAGGTTATATTGAAATGGCAGTTGGGTGTGTTTCCAAACCTTTACAAAGCGGGTCTTTGCTATGCCTTATGGGTAACATATGATTTTATCTAAGGTGACCTTTCGAATATGCTTGGAAACTGAGGAACAAAATGTTTAAAGGTGCCGCTGCAAAGGTTCTCCAACACACCCAACTGCCATTTGGAACGGTTTTCGAACACTGGAGAATGAGAGTTGATAGCGGAAGATCTTTTTAAGGAAGTGGGAGAGATATTCGAAAGGGAACCTCGACTGCTCCATCTTCCCTCCCAGGGGAAGGTCGTCTTCGTCGGAGATACCCATGGAGATCTGGATGCCAGTCAGCAGGTCATCCGTCAATACCTTAAACTTAAAAAACCTTACCGAATCGTCTTCCTGGGGGACTATGTAGATCGGGGCGAATACTCCAAAGAGAACATCCTTTACCTGCTCCATCTGAAAAAGGAACATCCAGATGAGATCTTTCTTTTAGCAGGGAATCACGAAGGGTATATGGTGAAGGAGCTTTACCCCGCCAATTTTTGGAATTCCCTTTCCTTAAAGGAGAGAGAAATCTACGGGCTTCTCTTCTCGAAATTTCCATTGGCCATCACCTCTCAAAATGGAATCTTAGCCCTCCACGGCGGACTACCCGAATTGAACTCCTTGGAAAAGATGAACCAGATTGAGTGGGGAGATGCCAATTGGGACAAGATCGTCTGGGGAGATTTTGTGGAGAGCGATGTCGATATCTTAGGTGATTGGTGGGGGAGGCCTCAATTCGGCACGTCCTACTTTGGGCAGATGATGGACCGATATCAAAAGCAGATTCTTGTCCGATCCCATCAGCCCAATGCCCCTCCGCTGATGTTTAAAAAGCGGTGCATCACCATCTTCACTTCCAATGCCTATCTGCCGATCCGCTCCATTTTAATTGCTGATTTGGAAAAGGAGATTCGGACCGCAGAAGATGTCGTCATAGAAAGGATTTAGATGGCAGATAGCAGATGGCAGATTTTTCCCTCACCCTTCCCGTTCGGCTGAGCTCACGACGAAGCCCTCTCCCCAGAGAGGAGAGGGATGAGATGAGGGGGTTCTTTGAGGTTTGTAATTTGAGATTTGGAATTTAAGATAGTTCGTTTGGGCATTGGTGATAGGAATTCATTATAAATGGTTAGGGAAAATAGATGACTAAGATTATTTCTTTCGATATGGACGGGACATTAGTTGACCCGGAATTCACGGATTGGGTCTGGAGCCATGGTATCCCCACACTTTATGCAGAAAAATTTGGGATTCCCTTCGAAGCAGCAAAAGCCTTTGTGGAAGGGGAATACCGAAAAGTGGGGGAGGGGGCGATCGAATGGTATGACATCAAATATTGGTTTCGATTTTTCCAACTGGAGATGCATTGGAAGGTTTTGATGGAACGATACGTCGATAAGATCCATGTCTTTCCGGATGTCAACCATATATTGGATCGCTTAAAAGATAAGTTCTCGTTGATTCTCACTTCCAATGCGGGAAGGGAGTTCATTGACATTGAGATGGAAGCAACAGATCTGGGAAGATATTTTGACCGGATCTTTTCAGCCACCTCAGACTTTGGCGATGTAAAAAAGACAGTGGGTTTTTACCGCCGAATTTGTGAGATCCTCGGAGCCAACCCTCATGAGATCGTCCATGTCGGTGATCACTATGAGTTTGACTATCTCGTCCCCCGAAAATTGGGGATCCACGCCTTTTACTTAGACCGATCGGCGCAGAAGAGCGGAGACTTTGTCCTCTGGGATCTAAGAGAGTTGGAGAAGAGACTTCCTCCCATTGCAAATTGCAGAAGGCAGATTGCAGATTGAAAAATCTGAAATCTAAAATCTGAAATTTGAAATTAACATGGTTGAAGCGATGGTAACCGGTCGGAGGGAAAGGAAGTGAGTAAGAAGCATTGGTATAAGGTCCATTGGGCTTGGGTGGTCTTGGGATCGAGCTTTGCCACCCTCTTTATCACTTATAGTATTCGAATTGGCGCTTATTCTGTTCTTTTACCAGAGATGATCAAGGACCTAGGCATTAATATGACCCAGGCAGGGGTGATCAGGGCTGCTTACTTTTTTACCTATATCCTCTTCTCACCTTTTATGGGTTGGCTAACAGATCGCATTGGTGGGAGATTTGTTATCAGTTCCTTCTGTCTTTTTTTGGGAATCGGGACCTTCTTAATGGGTCTGGCTTCTAGTCTCATCACAGCGATTCTCTTTCACGGGATCGTTGGAATGGGAGCGGCTGCCATGTGGACTCCAATCGTCGCGTTGATCCAGAAATGGTTTGGATCCGGACGACGAGGACTAGCCTTAGGGATCCTTTCACCTAGTTACGCCTTGGGTTTTGGTCTGATGGGGGTGATTCTTCCCCTCATCGTTAAAACCTACAGTTGGAGAATGGGTTGGTACCTCTTGGGGGTCTCAGGATTAATCCTTATTGCCATAAATTTCTTGCTTCTCAGAAATGACCCAAAGGAGATGGGGCTCCTCCCCTGGGGAGAAACTTCGAAATTGATTCAATCCTCTCTTCCACCTACTCCCTCTTTCAATTTTTGGGATGTTTTCAGAGGAAGGCGTTTTTGGTTGATCGGTACCTCCTATTTCTTTATCTCCATTGGGGCCTATATCATTACAGATTTCATCGTCACCTATGGAGTCATGGAATTGAAGGTTCATTATCCAGTGGCCTCTGCCTTCATCAGCATTATGGCTCTCACTGGCATCGTGGGTGGCCTTTTTTTGATGTCACTCTCTGATTATATTGGAAGAAAAAAATCACTCATCATCATCCACTCCTTGGTAACACTCAGCATTCTTTTGATCATTTTTTCCAAAGATAATCTCTCATATCTGAGGATAGGAATAGGATGTTTTGGTTTTTTCTATGGAGCCATCTGGCCAATGTACGCCGCTTGTGTAAGGGATTATTTCCCCAAGGAAATAGCAGGGACATTGATCGGGATCTTTACCCTTTTCTACGGAATTGGGGCTATGATTGGTTCTGTTGTGGCCGGCCGCCTGGCTGATGTCACCGGGACTTTTCGATGGTCTTTTGGACTGGGGGCATTCACCGCTTTCATCGCTGCTCTTCTGATTGGATTTTTAAGGAAACCGAAAGCATTCGAAAAGAAAGGAGATTGAAAGAATTCTTTCCTTTATGGTAGGATACTATTAAAAGTTGGAGGAGCGTCCCGCAAGGTGGGACTTGAGGTTAGAGGCGGTAAGTTTTTCGCCTCAGGCCTTGAACGAAGTGATCCTAAAGCGAAGCCCTGCACCAAATGGTGTTCAGGGCGAAGCGCTCCTTAATGTTTAAGAGGGTAGGGAGGAATGTGAGGTGTCTAATGCAAGGATATTGGTCGTCGATGATGAAATGATCGTTTGTGAGAGTTGTAAGCGGATTTTGGAAGAGGATGGGTATGATGTGGAGATCGCTCTGAGCGGAATGGAAGCCTTTGATAAAATGAAGGCAAACTCCTTCGACATTCTCATCACCGATCTTAAAATGCCAGGTATCGATGGCATGGAGGTTCTAAAAACTTCACGTAAGGAGTATCCTGAGACCATTGTCATAATGATCACTGGCTTTTCTACAGTGGAAACCGCTGTTGAGGCAATGAAATTAGGGGCTTTCGACTATATCCCTAAACCCTTTACGCCCGATGAGGTCTCGATTATTGTGAAGAAGGCGATTGAGAAGAAGAGCCTCCTCTTGGAAAATATCTATTTACGTCAGGAATTACAGGAAAAATATGGGGCGCACAATATTGTAGGGAAGAGCAAGAAGATGCAGGAGATCTACCGGATCATTGCCAAGGTAGCCCCGACCGACAGTACTGTCCTGATCTATGGTCAGAGTGGAACAGGGAAGGAATTAATCGCACGGGCCATTCATTTCAACAGTCCGAGGCGGGAAAGACAATTTGTCCCGGTGGACTGTGCTGTTCTTTCAGAGAATCTCTTAGAGAGTGAATTGTTCGGCCATGTCAGGGGTTCTTTCACGGGAGCCGTTACCACCAAACCAGGGCTCTTTGAAGTAGCGGATGGGGGAACCGTCTTCCTCGATGAGGTGGGAAATATCAGCCTTGCCATTCAGGCCAAACTCTTAAGGGTATTGCAGGAAAGGGAGTTTACACCTGTGGGTGGAACAAAGGCCAAGAAAGTGGATATTCGGCTTATCGCCGCCACCAATAAGGATCTTGAAAAGATGATCAAGGAGGAGACTTTCCGGGAGGACCTCTATTATCGACTGAACATCGTTCCCATCTACCTCCCTCCTCTGAAAGAGCGACAGGAAGATATTCCTCTTCTATCCGTCCATTTCCTCAAAAAATATGCTGAGGAGATGGGGAAGACGATCAAGGGATTCACACCAGAAGCCATGGAGAAACTGATGAAATACCCATGGCCAGGTAATGCTCGGGAGCTGGAGAATGTGATCGAACGGACTGTGGTGATGATCGAAGATGAGATGGTTCGAGCAGAACACCTCATCCTCCCGGGTCAGGAGGAGAAAGAAGGGTGGGAGGAACACGTCCCGATGACGAGTGAAGAATTGAAAGAGCTCAAGAAGCAGGCACGGGGAAAAGCGGTTGAGGAGATCGAGAAGGCATTTGTCCTCAATGCATTGGAGCGACATCAATGGAATGTGACCAGGGCAGCCCAAGAGGTGGGAATGCTTCGGCCAAATTTTCAGGCACTGATGAGAAAATACAACCTTCGAGCCAGACAAGAGTGAAAAATTATCAATGATCAATTGCCAATTATCAATGGACATTTAACAGAGCCTCCGAAGAATGATTAATATTGCAAATTGATAATTGACAATTGCCAATTGCTAATTGAGAATAAGCAGGGGGTTTTTCTTGCCAGATTTTTTCAAATGGCTGATTGTGGGTTGGTCGATTGTTGTGGTCGGAATTGCTGCCCTTGGAGCAATCCTGATTATAAAATATGGAGAAGTAAAAAAGATTGAGACTGATGACGTAAGCCTTTGTTTCATCATTGCTTTTTTCTGTTGGTTGATCCCTATTATTGCCTTCTCAATCCTGGCCCGCACTTTAGGATTCTGACAATATAACTGCATATTTTTTTAATTCTTTAAAAAAATTATTAAATTCCAATAACTTATTACATCATTATCTGTTTATACAAGAAAATATGTATATAAAAAATATACATTAATGTTCATTCGCCTCGGGTGGGCTATCTATAGAAAGTTAATAATTTCACATAATTTAATCGATATTATTTTTTGGTTTAACGTTGGCACATGAAATGCAGACCTATAGGTTGAACCCAAAAAGAAAGGGGGAATGAAGTATGTTAAAAGGAAAAAGATCACTGGTTGCTGGGCTAACAGGAAGTTTGGTCATTTTAATGGCCACACCGGCCTTTGCAAGGTCGATTAATCTTAAGGATGCTGGGGTTGCCTTGTGGATTTTCATCATCATCGGAGCGGTGATCGTCCTCCTTCAATTAATCCCAGCAGTGATTCTCTTCTTCTCTTTCATCGGAACTACCTCAAGCATGGTCTTCAAGGGAAAGAAAGGCTTGGAGGAGTTACCTGCTGAGGAGAAGGAGAAGGTTGTGCTTCCTGGATATGAACCGGCAACCGTTAAAAAGTAGGTTGAAGAACTGAGGAGATGAGAAATATGTCCGATAAAATGAAAAAGATTATAATCATCCTGAGTTTAGCCCTTATTCTGGCAATCGCAATGTTCTCTTTGGGGATTGCCTATGCCGGAGGCGTTAGAGGAATAGGACTCTTGGGGGTCTGGTTTTTTCTCACCTTTGGGATCATCGTTGTCTTAGCCCAATTGATCCCAGCAGGTATTCTCCTATCCTCCTTCATTGGAACGGCGTTTTCTTCTTTTCGAAGGGGAGAGATGCCCATCCGGGCGACATAAAATAAAGAAGGAAATTTACCTCCACGGATTATACAAGAAGCTATGGATCTAACATGGGTCATGACAAGCAGGGGAGAGAGGAAAAGTGGGGGACTCCTATTCATGGGGAGGAGATTTCCATGAAATCGAAAACAATCCTAATTGCTTATCAGGATGATCTTTGGGCCAGATCGCTCTCCACTTTTTTCCACGGCATTGGATATAGGGTTGAAAATGCAAAGATGATCAGCGAGATGATTCGAAAGGTTCGAAATAGGAAGATCCATGTCGTCCTCCTTGACGACGAGATCGAAGGAATAAAGGCTTGTGACTTAGTTCCACTATTTAAGAAGATCAATGATAAGATTCAGGTCATTGTTATTTCCTCGGAGGCCTCGCTCGGACTGGTGAAACGTCTCCGAGGGGCAGGGATTTTCTATCAGGCGATGAAACCGGTCGATCTGGAAGAGATAAAGTCGGCAGTGGAATGTGCCTTTGAAAAGATTGAGAGAGAAAATATAAAAGAGAGTTTTTTCCCATTCCTCATTCCAAGGAGGGTTCCCGCATGAAGTTGAAAGATGGAGGGAGTAAGGCTTGGGTTGTCCTCTGGGGGATACTTCCCCTTTTCCTTTTTGTGGGATTCACAGGAGGAGTTGCTTGGAGTGACAATTCTCTCTGTTTGGGTTGTCATCAGGACGAATCATTAAAAAAACAAGATGCTCGGGGTAAAAGTATTTCCCTTTCTGTATCCGAGGCTGTATTCAAAAATTCAGTCCATGGAAAACTCTCCTGTTCAGACTGCCATACCCGTATTAAGGATGACGCACATGCCGAGGGTGGGAAGAAGGCTGCGGATAAGAGTGTGAACTGCGCAGCTTGCCATGGGAAGGCGGAGAAGGAATACCAACAGGGCCTTCATTCCAAGATGATCATGAAGGGAACAGAGAGAGCAGCCAATTGCTATGATTGTCACGGAAAACATAATATCCTGCCAAGCAAGAATTCTAAATCCATGACTCAAACTTCCAATATCGACCGGACATGTAATCGCTGTCATTCTGATGTGGAATTTGTCAAGCAGCATGCATTAGGTGCGGCTATTCCAAAGGAGGAGTTTAAGGAAAGTGTGCATGGAAAAACGGGGGAAGTGACGTGTACCAATTGTCATGGAAGTCATAACCTGAGGTCCCTGATCGATCCAAAATCAACGATCTTCCGCTCGAACATTCCTCAGACTTGTGGTTCATGCCATCCAGATATTACCAAAGAATTTACGGAGAGTGTCCATGGAGTTCTTGCAGCAAGGGGAAGAAGTGATTCTCCCACATGCACAACCTGTCACGGTTTCCACGGGATTAAAACGAAGGTGGACCCTAACTCTCCGGTCAATGAGAGGAGAATAGCCTTAACCACTTGCCCACAGTGCCATGCCGCAGAGCGGATTTCAAAAGAATATAAAATTACTACCTTACCGGTAAAATCCTACTATGATAGTTTTCACGGACTTTCTTACCGGGGAGGAGATACCTATTCAGCCAACTGCGCCAGTTGTCATGGAGTCCATGATATTCGTCCTTCCTCAGATCCTAAATCCATGATTCACAAAGACAATTTACAAAAGACCTGCGGGAACTGTCATCCAGGGGCTTCGGAGAACTTTGCGAAGGGGAAGATTCATACGATTGCCTCGATTTCCGGGGAGGATTTTGGGGAGAAGGTGGTCGGATGGGTGAGGATTGTCTATATCATCCTGATTGTAACAGTCATTGGAGGAATGGTCTTATTCAACTTCACCGATTGGCTGAGAAAGACAATTGACCATAGGCCTTAGAAGCAAGGAGCAATTTGCTATGACGAAGAAATATCTGAGGATGACATTGAATGAAAGGTTTCAGCACCTCAATCTGTTTATCAACTTTACGATTTTGGTCATCACAGGTTTTGTCTTAAAATTCCCGGAGGCCTTCTGGGCCTCTCCCATCACGGATATTCCCATGGGGATGACATTACGGGGTTTCCTCCATCGGCTCTGTGGTGTGGCCATAGTCACTTTGGGCGGTTATCACGTGCTGTATTGCGCCTTCACTGAGAGGGGGAGGGGAATCATAAAGGATATGATTCCAGGGTTGAAAGATGCCAAAGACCTTTGGGAGACATTGAAGAACAATTTCTTCATCAATCGGCCGGCCAAGGAGCTCAAGATGGGTCGCTTCAATTTCCGTGAAAAACTTGAATACCTTGGTCTGATTTGGGGAACGATCGTCATGACTGTTACGGGTTTCATTCTCTGGTTTAAGACGGAATGGTTGATGTATTTCCCAATGTGGACCTATAATGTTGCGCTAGCTATACATTATTACGAAGCGATTTTGGCTACACTCACCATTATTGTTTGGCACCTTTATTCTGTTGTGTGGAATCCCGAAGTCTATCCAATGAGTTGGGCTTGGATTACAGGGGACCTCACGGAACATGAAATGGAGTTGGAACACGGTCTGGAGCTGGAGAAGATCAAGGCTGGGGAGAAAGGAAAGTTGGTGGAGTTTGGTGAGGCGGCAGCCGTGGGGGGTGGAAGAGTTTATCCACTTCATCGGGAAAGAGGAGAAAAGGGTATTTCTATCCGGCGACTCTATGGCACTATCAAGGGTTTGAATGAGACGATAAAGAATTGGAAAGGAGAATGAAAGAAAATCACCTTAAGGGGGGTGATTGCAACTTTAGAGCAATGAGCTAAAGTTTGTCTAAGTTTTTGGGGCCCTATATATCCTCTAATTCCTACCATCCAAACCCCACCCAAAATGGAGAGGATATATAGGGCTTTTTTTTATTCTTAAGACCTTACCCTGTGTGGTGTCTCAATAACGGCTTTACAATAATCTGAGAGCTGTCATTCCTGCCCCGCATCAAGTGCGGGATAAACTCCAGCGGGAATCCAGATTGAAAAGGCTGGATTCCGGATCAAGTCCGGAATGACAAAATGTGTAAAGTCATTTCTGAGACAGTACACTAGCCCTTATTCCATTTATACCCATCTAAATCTTTTTATTGTAGAGATTAAGAGAACGTGGTAGAATTTAATTTATTTGAGGTAGCAAGATGGTCCTTCGGAAGAAATTTCCCTTTTGGATTATCCCTATTCTCATTCTCTTCTTTCTCTTTGAGGGCTTCACCAGAAGCGCCCGGGCTCTGACAACAGATGAGGAGAAAAAGTTAGGAAAGAGGATCATCCTTGAAATGGAGAAGAGAGTCGAATGGGTGAGAGACCTAACCCTTCAGGCTTTTTTAGAAAGGTTGGGTCATTCTCTGGTGGCCCAGGTTGGCCCCACCCCTTTTGAGTTTAAATTCTATTTGATCAATGCACCGGACCCCAATGCCTTTGCCATTCCGGGTGGCTACATCTTCGTGACAACGGGGCTGATCGTTTTGGCAGAGAATGAACACGAGATCGCCGGTGTGCTTAGCCATGAGATTTCCCATGTGACAGCGAGACATATTTCACAGATGATCGAGAGATCGAAGAGGATAAACATCGCCACAACGGCTGCTGTCATCGCAGGGTTACTTTTGGGCAGAGGTGGAAAAACCTCTGAAGCCGTTGCTACGACTGCCATGGCCACGGGAGAAGCCCTTGCCCTTAAATACACCCGTGAAATGGAGACCGATGCGGATCAAAACAGTCTGCAATATATGATCAAAGCGGGTTATGATCCCAATGGGATGATCACCTTTCTTAACAAAATTTACAAGACCGGTTTGATCTCTGGACCCCAAATACCTCCCTACCTTTCAACCCATCCTGCCATCGAAAATCGAATTTCTCTCTTGGAAAACCTCCTCCAGTCCGGACAGAGGCCGACGGGACCTTTCAAAACGGTTGAAAATTTCAAAAGGATTCATACTAAGGCCTTTGTGGAGGAGAGGGAACCCAATGTAGCGGTCACCTATTACCAGTCCTTAGTTGATGGTGACCCTCAGGATTTGGAGGGATACTACGGTTTAGGCCTCGCCTACCACAAAATGGGGAGGTTAGATAAGTCGATAGAGGCCTTTCAAAAGGGACACTTGTTAGCACCCAAGGACATTGATATAGTAAGGGAGCTTGGAATCGTTTATTTCCTTTCGGGAAAGTTGGATCAGGCGATTGAAATGCTCGAGGCCATTCGGTCCATCCCCCGGACTGGATCAGACCAGAATGATGATCTATTGGGTCTTTATTACCTCGGAAGGGGATATCAGGAAAGAGGGGATTTTGCCCAGGCTCTGCCACTCTTTCTGAAGATCCAAAAAGAGGTACCTGAATTTGTTGAAGTCTATCACAATCTCGGATCGATTTATGGAAGAATGGGCCAGAAAGGGCTTTCCCATTTCTATTTCGGAAAACATTTCAAATTGAGAGGGGAGAGAAACAATGCCCTCCTCCATTTCAAAACGGCTTTTGAATGGTTGGAGAAGGGAAGTTCGGAAAAAGAAGAGGTCCAAAGAGAAATAAAGGAACTCACCCAGGCGAAATAGCTCAGGGCTAAAAAATTGTCAATACCATTTTCTGTAGGGCAAGCCTTCAGTCTCGCAGGGTGGAGGTTGGATGAAGGCCCGTAGGGGCGGCCCTCTGTGGCCGCCCGATCCAGGCCTGCAAACATATCGGTTCAGGGTGGGAGCCCACGGTGGGGCTCCCCTACGGAGTTCTTGCAAGAGGGTGAATGGGAAATGAAGCCATTAGAAATCTATTGCAAAAAGGCATTAGAGTTAGGGATCGATGGAGTCAAGGTGATTGACCCTCGTTCCATCGTCACCGCTGAATGGGTGAGGATGAAATGCCAATTTGGATGCCCTGGTTTTGGAATGAGTCTCACCTGTCCTCCTCACACCCCCACCCCGGAGATCACTCGAAGGGTGATCGATTCTTATGAGAAGGCCATCTTGCTTCATCGAAGATTAAAAAAGGGGGAAAGGTCAAAGGGTTTCAACGAGACCGTTGTCCGTTTCGAAATAGAGATCTTTCTTGATGGCTACTACAAGGCTTGGAGCATGGGCTCGGGTCCCTGTCGCCTCTGCAAAGAGTGCGATCCGAACGGTTTTTGTAAACATGGATATGAGTCGAGGCCTTCAATGGAGGCTTGTGGCATCGATGTCTTCAAGACCGCAAGGAACAATGGATTTCCTATTGAAGTGGTTCGAACGCATGAGGAAGAGAGAAATATCTATGGAGTGATATTGGTGGAATAAATGAGATTTCTGGAAAAGTTCAGAAATCTCTATCAAGAGAGCGTGAAGTAGTTTTTCAGAGTTCTCTAAATCTTCTCGTTGGGGGGTATATGAAGAAATCGATCAAGGAATTGGAAGAGGAAATTCAGAGGCTAAACAGGGAATTCTCCATTCTCAGCGAAATCAGTCAAGCCGTCAATCAATCCGCTGATCTCCATGAGATTCTCAATAATAGTTTGAATAAGATCACGGAGTTGATAGGGATTCGCTCCGCGGGGATTTACCTTCTGGATGAGAAAGGTGAAAGCTTGGTCTTCACGGCTCAACGAAATTTTTCCAAAAGATTTATGGAAGGAATGAAGAGATTGAAATTAGAGGATAACATCACAGGAAAAGTGACCCTTACGGGTGAGCCTATGTTCGTTGAAGACTATCCCGCTCATCCAAAAGCCCTTTCCTTGGCAATTGAAGAAGGATTGAAATCCCTGGCGGTCATCCCTTTAAAGGCGAGGGATAAGGTCTATGGAACCTTAAACATCGCAAGAAAGGATTTTTACAAATTTACTCCAAATGAAAAGAATCTCTTCAACGCCATCGGTCAGATCATCGGCGGTGCCATGGAAAGGATTTCTCTCTATACAGAGAATGTCAAACGTCTGGAAGAACAGAGGACCCTTTATTCCATTAGCCAGGAGATTGCCTCCCGACTTGAGTTGAAAGTGATTCTTCAAAAAATCATTGAGAGCACCATTGCCGTCTTAGGGGTGGAGTCAGGAACAATTGCCCTTTGGGATAATCAGAAGCAAAATTATGCCATCTCTATCGTCCATGGATTGTCAGACTCTTTGATCGGAAAAGAGCTCTCCCTTTCATCAAGTGGGGTTGTGGAAGAGGTGATAAGAAGGAAAACCCCTGTCCTCTATCAAGATTATGACCAGCATCCCAACCGATTGAGAGAATTGGATGACTATCATTTTAAAGAGGTCCTGGGCGTTCCCCTCATCGTGAGAGAGATGATCATTGGAGCCATGGTGGTCAGCACGTCTGATCCTTACAAACATTTTCAACAGAACGAGATCGACCTCCTCTTCAACTTTGCCCACCAGGCTGCCATTGCCATTGGAAATGCCAAACTCTATGAAGATTCTTTGGCCAAGATCAAGCAATTGACGACCCTCTATGAAATTGGAAAAACCCTCTCCTCTACACTTGATCTCGATGAATTGCTTAAAAAGGCTTTGGAACTCCTGAGGGAACAGTGGGGTTATCCATTATGTGTGATCTGCTTCTTGGATCGGGAAAAAGATGAGCTATATATCAGAGAGGTCAACGGCAGAGATTTCGAAGAAGTGAAGGAGATGCGGTTCAGGGTGGGTATCGATGGTATCGCGGGTTGGGTGGGAAAGACAGGCGAGTCCCTTTATATCCCTGATGTATCGAAAGACCCCAGATATATTGCGGGATCACTCCAAGGGAGATCAGAGGCAGCCTTTCCCCTTAAGGTGAGGAATCAGTTGATCGGAGTTCTGGATATTGAGAGCAGTGAACTCATGGGGTTCGATGAGGAGGATCTGAAGGTTCTATCCTCCTTTGCCAGCCAGGTGAGCATCTCTATTGAGAACGCCCAACTCTTCTCCGATCTGAAACAAACTCTTGAAGAGTTGAAGCAAGCCCAGGATCAGATCGTCCAGGCCGAGAAATTAAGGGCCATGGGGGAGATGGCCAGTGGGGTGGCTCACGATTTCAATAATGTTTTGGCTGCCATCCTCGGCAACATCCAACTCATCCTCCATCAATTAGATCATCTCAGACCGGAAGAGGTTCGTGAACGGTTGAAGATCATCGAACAATCCTCAAAAGATGGAGCGGAGACTGTTCGTCGAATACAGGAATTTACAGGGGTGAAAAGGGATAAGGAATTCACCATTCTCCCAATCAATGAGATTATCGAGGAAGTGATTAGTATTACCCAGCCCCGTTGGAAAGATCAGGCACAAAAGAAAGGCATACAGATTGAACTGACCAGAAAGTTAGGAGATGTGCCTCCGGTCTTAGGAAATCCATCGGAGTTGAGAGAGGTGTTCACCAACATCATTTTCAATGCTATCGATGCAATGCCCGAAGGAGGTCAACTCAAAATCTCCACACATTCTCAACCGGATGGTTGGGTGGAAGTGAGGATTTCCGATACTGGGATCGGAATGACGGAAGAGGTAAAGAAGAGGGTTTTTGACCCATTCTTCACTACAAAGGGGGTGACCAATTCTGGTTTAGGAATGAGCGTTTCCTATGGGATTATCAAACGCCATGGAGGAGAGATCCTGATAGAGAGCGAACCCGGGAGGGGAACAACCTTCATCCTTCATTTGCCGATGGGTTTCGGGGGAAGAGAATCGGAGAAGAAGGTATTAAAGCCCATTAAAGAGGTGCGCCCGGCACGGATTTTAGTGATTGACGATGAGGATTCAGTCCGAGATATCCTCTCTCGGATGCTAAGAGTTAAAGGTCATCAAGTCGTGGTTGCCTCTGATGGGGAGGAGGGAATTGAACGATTCAAAAACGAAATATTTGATTTGGTCTTCACCGACCTTGGAATGCCAAAAATTTCAGGATGGGAAGTGGGAAAGACCATCAAGGAAATAAATCCAAAAGTTCCCATTGTCATGATCACTGGATGGGGGTTGGAATTGAACAAAGAGAAGATGAACGAGAGCGGGATCGATCTCATCGTTTCCAAGCCCTTCCTATTTGAACAGGTGATTGAGCTGGTTTCCGAAGCCATGGAATTAAAGGAGAGGATGTAAGGTATTGTGTCATTAGGTCAATAAGTCATTAGTCATTAAATGACCTAATTACCCAATGACTTAATGACTTTAAGATGTACAATCCGGGAACATCGATCGATCCCATAGAATTAGCTGAAAAGATTGAAAGGATTATAAGTTCTGGAGAAAAAAGGAAATATTATCGATTCCGTTCTGCTCCTTTTTATGGAGGGATTGCAACCGCTGACTGTGTGGGATGTTGTTTGAAATGCCTTTTCTGCTGGTCCTGGCACATCATCGTTCAGCCTGAAAAGGTTGGGCGATTCTATTCACCAGAAGAGGTAACCCGAAACCTCCTCTCTATTTCAAGAAAGAAAGGATTTCATCAGGTCAGGATCAGCGGCAACGAACCTACTCTTCACCGACCCCATCTCCTGAAGGTTCTCCAACTTATTCCCAAAGAGATCCGTTTCATCTTGGAGACGAATGGAATTTTAATTGGCCATGATCCTTCTTATGCGAAGGATCTCTCCCGTTTTTCTAATCTTTATGTCCGAGTAAGCCTAAAGGGTGCGTGTTCGGAGGATTTCGAACGATTAACCGGGGTAAAACCAGAAGGTTTTGGCTTACAATTAAAAGCATTGGAGAACCTGGTGGAGGAAGGCGTCGATTGTTTCCCAGCGGTAATGGCCAACTTTTCTTCACAGGAGGAGATTAAAAAATTGAGGCAGAGGTTAAAGGGGATCCGCCCTGATTTTGCTGACTTTGAAGAGGAAGAACTGATCCTCTACCCGTTTGTTGAAGAAAATCTTCGCAAGGCAGGAATAACGTCAATGATCAATGGTCAATGAACAATAAGCAATTATCAATGTTCATTGATTAATGGTCATTGCCCACTGGTCATTGATAATTGATCTTTTGCTTACCACCAGCGCCAAAGGGCGATAATAAAGGTGATCAGAAATACGAAAATCAGATTCATATAGGCCATGAAATAGAAGACTTTTTCATGTGGAGATTTTCCCACCTTTGCTTGGGAAGGCGCCAATTCTGCGACTTCGGGTATCTGAAATAATTTTTCTTCACCGTGGGGAGCAGTTTTAAGAAGCTCTGTCAGATCATTACCTGCATGGTGTTTTTTAAAATGGGTCCCACCTTTCCAAAGCTTGCTTAAACATACATCATAAACCTTCCCCTTATAACCGAAGTAGGCTGGCCTATTCTCTGTCCCGTCAAAATGATGGAGGTTTTCTACTGTGAGTTTGTTCTTAGTTTGAGTTGAAATTGAAACTCTCTGTTTTCTGAGTTTTGGTCCGATGAAGAACGTCACAATGACCGCTGTGGTGACCATGATCAGAAACAAGAATATCTTCAGACTCAATAAAATCCCAAATTTTGTGGTATAGAATACCTTCCAGGCCGGAATGCGCGAGATGGTCAATAATATTCCTGTAATAATGAGGATGATAATTGAAAGCCAACCAAGGATCAATTCCCCTTTCGGTAGACCCTTTGCTGCGTACGCTGGTTTTAAGAGAATATGCACATATAATATGGTCCCAAACCAGGCAATGGCTGTAAGCAGATGGATATATCCAATGATCAAGCGAAACACTTTTTGAATTGGGTTAAGTGGACGATACAGGCCTTTGGTTTTTAAATCTTCCCTGAAATCTTTTCCAGCTTTTGTCAGTTCTCCTCCAGTGGCATCGATGTGACAGGTTTTACACTCGAATCCTGTCTGCTCAGCATATTCAGGAGTGGAATGGGAGGAGGGAGGGTAGGCAATAACAAATAAAAAGATTAGGACCCCAAAAAGATTTTTGGAATTGATTTGCATAGGTTTAATAGTATATGAGGAAAGCGGTCCATAAGCAACACGAAATCCGTATTTGTTTTCTCAATCTCCAAAACAGGTTTCCAGAGAGCGCGCAGCTTTTATCATGGGATGATTTAAAGGAACTGTCTTGGGTCCTTTGGCTACGTCCTTTAAAGGAACGTTTACCAGGGAATTCCCCTTTACTCCTACCATATACCCAAATTTTTTATCTTCTATCATATCCACTGCCTTGGTGCCTAACCCAGTTGCTAATATTCTGTCAAAGGGAGTAGGGGAACCCCCTCTTAAAAGATGCCCCATCACTACTGAGCGGGTTTCAAGGCCTGTGATCTTTTCTATATGCTCCCCGATCACAAAACCGATTCCTCCGAGGCGAATTGGATCTGAGCTCTCTTTCACGATCCTCTGTATGACGATATCGCCACCTTTAGGTTTCGCTCCTTCAGCAACAACAACAATGCTAAACCTTTTTCCCTTCCTGTTTCGATCTCTTACCTTTTCCGCAATAATATTGATATCATATGGAATTTCAGGAATTAAAATAATATCTCCACCTCCAGCCACTCCAGAATAAAGGGCAACCCATCCTGCCCTATGTCCCATTACCTCTACAATCATCACTCTGTGATGAGACTGGGCAGTGGTATGGATCCTGTCGATCCCTTCTGTAGCAATCCATACGGCAGAATCAAAACCAAAAGTGATATCTGTTCCTCTTAAATCATTGTCTATCGTTTTAGGCAATCCAATGATAGGGATACCGTCTTTAAAAAGTCGATGGGCAATTCCAAGTGTTCCATCCCCACCGATACACACCAGACAAGTAAGGTTAAGTTTCTTTATATTTTGAATCGCTACCTTTGATAGATCTTTAAATTCTAATCGATTACCGTTTCTGACAGGATACCGATACGGGTTTGCGATTTTAGAAGTGCCCAAAATTGTACCGCCCAAAGTCAGTATCCCTGAAACATCGCTATATTCGAGTTTTCGGTATCGATCATTTACAATTCCATGATAACCATCCTCTATACCGATTACCTCCATACCTTTTTCATAAATCGCCTTTTTTGCCACAGCCCGTATCACCGCATTGATACCAGGACAATCCCCTCCACCTGTAAGGATACCAATTCTTTTTTTCTTTTTCATATGAAACTCATTCTTTGAGAGGCGTTCATACCTATTTCTCCAGTTGACGAGGGTAGGTGGTCAGTATCATAGGCCCCTCGGAACCGACAACCACTGTGTCTTCTACTCGGACACCCCAGGGACCAGTGTACAGTCCGCAATTCCCCACTGCGATGACCACATTCGTCTCCAGCAATGGTGGTTCCTTCTCACCGTGGAAGAAGGCATGGCCCGGTGGCAATGGCGATTCTTCGAATTCGATACCAACGCCGTGAATAGGGGGTCCGAAAATATGACCACTGTGTCCTCCTTCTTTGATCACTCCATGGAGAGTTTGCTCTAATTCGACCATCCCGATTCCTTTTTTTACCTTGGCAATTGTGGCCTGTTGAGCCTTTAAATATAATTTATAAGCAGCCTTCTGCTCATTTGTCAATTTGCCCACGCCCACGGTGCGACATATATCCGCGCTATAACCGTTGACGATGGGATGAATGTCAATCATCACCAGATCGCCGGTTTGCAGTTTTCGAAGTGTGGGTAGCCCATGGGCGATATTGGTGCGGGGACCAGAGGAAACATAGGTGCGCCAGAACTCTTCGGCGCCGGCTTGACGCATGGCATACTCGGCCTCTGCTGCGATTTGACTTTCGGTGGCGCCTGGTTTTACTGCCTCCACTGCAGCCTTCATTCCCGATTCGGCAACTTTCGCTGCTGCCCGGATGCGCTCGATTTCCTCATCATCTTTTACTATACGAAGTTCGGAAAGAATATGTGTACTGTCTTTAACCGTAATACCTGTTGGTTTGGCATGGGGATGAGTGAGCATGCCCATCATGGATTGAGTAAGGTAAGTATACTCCAACCCCACCGCACCCTGACGAATGCCAAAATGTTCAAAG
>Ga0315294_10001109_pt1 | contig 29007 bp, 25 predicted proteins | sample YL17G13_40_MG_FD_203626 | JGI IMG/M metagenome (GOLD analysis project Ga0315294, IMG submission 203626) | Sediment microbial communities from Yellowstone Lake, YNP, Wyoming, USA - YL17G13_40 | ecosystem: Environmental > Aquatic > Freshwater > Lake > Sediment | place: USA: Wyoming | collected... | reverse complement strand
GAAACCGCGCCTTCCGGGCCGGGATCGGCGCGCTCGTCACCTTCTCACCCACGGCCCTCTTCTTCCGCCCGGCTCTGCGAGGCCAGGAACTCGGCGGGAGACATGACCGTCAAAGGCGAGCGGGGGAAATGGTCGGGATTGCGCGTGATGATGCACTGGACGCCCGCGTGCACGGCGGAGTGGAGCTGGACGGCGTCCTCGAAGTCGGACAATCCCGAGTCTATGGCCTGGTTCAGTACCTGCGCCGTGAAATCCACGGGCTTGAAGACGTCGCGCAGGAGACGCACGGCCCGTTCCGCGGCGGAGCGCCCCGCGTACCGGCGGACGATGTAGTAGCAGTTGCTGAAACTGATGGCCGCCACGTAGGCATCAATCCGGCCTGACTCGGCCATGGTCCACACACGCATGGCCTCCGGGTAGAAGGCCTTGCGCTCACCCAGGACATCCAGAAGCACGTTCGTATCGACGAAGACCTTCATCCGCTACCGCCCGTACTTCCCAGCCAGCGCCTCCTCCAGGAGCTCCCGGTCGCTCCTGTTCGCCGGCAACTTCACGAGCCCCGTGGCCCTGCGCGTTACGGGGCCCGGCTCGTTCTTCTTGCGCCGGACCTTGAGGGCGGCGTCAAGGAAGCGGGAAACCATCGAAGACAGCGAGGTTCCTTCGGCCGCGGCCAGCTTCTTGGCTTCCTCGACGAGGGCCTTGTCGGCGCTCAGGGTCAGTTTGGTCGTGCGCATGGCCGCACCTCCTATACGTATGCTCTACCTGTGATTATACGTATCCCGATGCCGCGTGCCAAACACGCTTCCCTTCAATGGAGTAGGCGGGGGTAGAGGCGGGTCGCGATTGACAGCACGACCAGCATCGCCAGCCCGAGGACGGCGATGTCGAGGCCGATGCCGGAAACCTCCGGACTCAGGAGCAGGTTGCGCAGGCCGCTCACGAGATAGGTCAGCGGGTTGGCCGCCGAGAGAACCTTGAGCCAGCCCGGCATGATCTCGATGGGGTAGATCGCGTTCGACGCGAAGAACAGGGGCATGGTCACGAGCTGGCCGATGCCCATCATGCGCTCGCGCGTCCGCACGATCGACGCGATCGTCATCGAGAGGCCGGAGAAGAACGCGGACCCCAGGACCATGAGCACGAGCACGGACCGCCGGATCGGAGTCGAGAGCATGCGCTGGAGGATCCCCATGTCGCGCTCCCAGATGATCGAGAGCCCGTTGAAGATCGAGACGAACATGATGGACTGCGCGAGGACGCCCGGCGTCAGGAACGCGAGGTAGCTGACCGTACCGGTAGGGATGATGCGGGCGCGGTTCATGGCCCCGCCGAAGATGAGCAGCCAGAGGACGGGCTGGAAGCTCCGCGAAAGCATCTCGGTGGGGTCCTTGAAGATCTTGACGACCTCCATCTGGACTATCGCCGCCAGATGCGACACGTCAAGTCGGACGCCGGTGAGCCTAACCGAGCCGCTGGGCAAGGCGCCTCCCCCGCTTCACCGCCATGAAGTCCCCGGACTCGGACTCCACCCCGCCCGCGACCCGGGTGAAGATCCGCTCCAGCGTCGCGCCCGGAAGCCTGGTCTGGCGGCGAAGCTCCGCCAGCGTCCCCATGGCCGCGATCCGGCCCCGGTTCATGATCGCGATCCGGTCGCAGAGACGTTCCGCCTCCTCGAGGTAGTGCGTGGTCATCAGGATCGACAGCCCCTGATGTGCCTGCAGCCTGCGGATATGACCCCAGAGCGCCTTGCGGGAAACCGGGTCGAGCCCGACGGTCGGCTCGTCCAGGAAGACGACCTCCGGTTCGTGCAGGATCGAGAGCCCGATCTCGAGCCGCCGGATCATGCCGCCCGAGTAGGTTGCCACGCGCCGGTCCGCGGCCTCGGCCAGATCGAAGAGGGCTAGGAGGTGCGGAATTCTGACCAGCACCTCCTTCCGGGTCAGCCCGTAGAACCGGCCGTAGTACTCCAGGTTCTCGCGGCCGGTGAGGAGGCCGTCCACGGACACCGACTGCGGGACGTATCCGATCGAGGCGCGCACGCTCTGCGCACTCGAACGCACCGGGAACCCCGCCACTTCGGCTTCCCCCGCCGTGGGCGGGAGGAGGGTGGCGAGCATCTTGATCGTCGTCGTCTTTCCCGCCCCGTTGGGCCCCACGAGCCCGAAGCACTCGCCCCGCCGGACCTCGAAGTCGATCCCGTCAACGGCCCGGACCGGCCCGAAGATCCTGGTCAGCCCGGCGGCACGTATCACGGCGTCGCGGCCGTTCGAGCGGGAGCATCTCATCGCGATCCGGCATCCTCCGGCCCGGTGGCCGGCGTCGTCGCCAGCCATACATCGATCTCGGTCTTGTCGCCCGTCTCCCCGCGCGGCCGCAAACGACGGCCACCCGATCCCTCCCGGAGCGGGACGCCCAATCCCCAGACCATGCCGCCTTCCTTGTCACCGGGAGATCGCGGGCCGAACGATCCCGGCACGCCGTCGATCGGCCGGGCCGGGCCGCGCGGCCGTTCGCCCGCAGCCTCGAGGCCGATGGCCAGGGGCTCGGGACGGGTGAAGTGCAGGACGGACAGCGGGATGGAAAGCTCGATCACGGCCCGTCCGGCCGATGTCCCCCGCACCGCTTCGATGCCCTGCTCGCCCGCGGGCAGGATCGCGAACACGCCGGCGGTGGACGTCAGGATCTGCGTCGCCGGCCGCGTGACCGTGTCCGGAGGGGCACCCGATCCTCCCCACCCCGCCGGGGGAACGACCTCGGGGACGAACTGGATGCCCAGCTCCTTGGAATGCCCGCCGCCCCGGTCGAGCCAGACGATCACGGACCGGTCGTCGCCTCCCAGCATCCAGCGCGTGGCCCCGGCGTCGCGGGCCCGGAACTCGAGGTAGAGCGTCGCGCCGTCGTTCACGAGCCGCGCCTCCACGTGATCCGTCTTGGCCGGCCTCGCCGCGCGCCAACCCGCGCCGGATCCGTCCAGCGCGGGCGGCACCGCCGTCCACCGGCCCTCGAGGACGGGGGGAGCGGACGCGCATCCGGCGAGGGAAATGCCCAGCACACTGGCCGCGGCCAGCCATCGCCGCAATCCGGCCGGCAAGCAGGAGCTCATTCGTACCGCAGGGCTTCGATGGGCGAGAGGCGGGATGCCTGCAACGCGGGCCAGAGCCCAAAGAAGACGCCGGTCAGAGCCGAGATTACGACCGCGGCGAAGACCATGAGCCAGGGCAGGAGGATGGGCCACCCCTGCACCGCCGAAACGATGGCGGCCACTCCGGACCCGCCCAGGATCCCCGCGAATCCGCCGATGACCCCGATGAGGAGGGCCTCGACCAGGAACTGGAAGAGCACCTCGAGGTTGTGGGCGCCCAGCGCCTTGCGGAGCCCGATCTCCTTCGTCCGCTCCCGGACCGACACCAGCATGATGTTCATGATACCGATGCCGCCAACCCCCAGCGACACGAGCGCGATCATGGTGATCAGAGTGCTGAGCTTCTGCGTGGTGTCCTCCATGGCCGCCTGGATGTCGGCCATATTCCGCACGTTGAAGTCGTCGTCCTTGCCCGGCGCGAGGTGCCGTGTCCGCCGGAGGACTTCGGTCACTTCCGCGACCGCGTCCTGGACCGATTCCGCGTCCGTAGCTTCGATGTCTATCGACGAGATCGTGTTCTGGCCCAGGATGCGATTCATGGCCGTGTTGAGGGGGACGATCACGACATCGTCCTCGTCCCGGGACCCACCCCCGCCTTTGACGGGGAGAATACCCACGATCTGGAAGTTCGTCTTGTTGATCTTGATGAGCGTACCGGTCGGGTCGAATCCGTCCGGATAGAGGTTCTTGATGACCGTCTTCCCGACGAGGCAGACGCGGGCGCGCGCCTGATCCTCGGCCTCGGTGAAGAACCGGCCGGCAACCGGCTTGGAAGCGCGCATGTCGGCGTATGCCGGCTGGCATCCGGTCACCCTCGTCTGCCAGTTCTTGTCCGCCGCGCTCACGACCACGTTGCCCTGGACGGTCGGGTCCACGTACTTGACATGCCCCATCCCCTGCGTGAGGCCCTTGAGGATCTGGACATCCGCCAACGTGAACCGCGGGGCGCCTCCCGTGCCGCGGACGTTCGGCGCCCCAGGCTGGACGACAAGGAGATTGCTCCCCAGCGACGCGAGCCGGGCCCTGACCGCCGCCTTGGTGCCCTCCCCGATTGCCGTCGTGCAGATGACGGCCCCGACACCGATCAGCACGCCCAGCGTGGTGAGGAACGTCCGGACCTTGTTGAGCTTGAGCGCCGTCAGGGCCATCCGCAGGTTCTCCTGGAGCGCCTCGCGGCTCGGGAGGGATGACGCCCGGCCGACTGGAATCCGGTCCTCCCGGTGGCGACGGGTGGCCCGCCGCGTCCGGTCGCTCACGATCCGGCCGTCACGCATCGTGATCGTCCGGCGCGCGTGCCGGGCTATTGTCTCCTCGTGCGTGACGACGATCACGGTCACGCCCTCGCGGTTGAGCCGGTCGAGCTCGGCCATGACCTCCTTCGCCTGCGCGGTGGATATGTTGCCCGTGGGCTCGTCGGCGAACAGGATGCGCGGCTGGTTGGCCAGGGCGCGCGCGATCGCGACCCGCTGTTGCTGGCCGCCCGAGAGCTGGTGCGGCGCATGGTGGAGCCGGTCCCCCATTCCGACCTTCTCGAGAAGGGCGCGGGCCCGCGCCTGCGGCTCCCGGTGCCGGGCGTATATGAGGGGAAGCGCCACGTTGGCCATCGCGCTCGTCCGCGCCAGCAGGTTGAAGAACTGGAAGATGAACCCGATCGTCCGGTTCCTGAGCGTGGCGAGCTGGTCGTCCGTGAGCCGGGCGACGTTCTGGCCGCCCACTTGCAGCTCTCCCGATGTCGGCCGGTCGAGAAGCCCCAGGATCTGCATCAGCGTGGACTTGCCCGACCCCGACGGCCCGACGACGGCGACGTATTCGCCCGCGTGGATGTCGAGGTTGATGCCGTCCAGCGCCCGGACCTCGGCCGCTTCCTCGTGCTCCTCCGTCGGCCGGTAGACCTTGGTCAGCTTCCGGGCGCGGAGCAGCGGGGCCCTGGCAGCCATGGTTCCCTTCAGTGTCCCCCGCCCGACCGACCGCCGGCCTGCCGGCCGCCCTGGGCACCCCCCTGCCGGCCCGGCCGGGACGGCATTCCGAGGATGTTTCCGGTCGCCCCCGTCCCGAGCTGGAGCGAGTTCACGAGCACGCCCTCGCCCTCCTTCACGCCCGATGTCACCACCACCTGGACGCCGTCGGTCGGCCCTAGCGTGACCTGGCGCGACTCCGGCTTCCCCTTGCGCCCCGCGACCACGCTGAGCGTCACCGTCGTGTTCTCGGCGCCCTTGACCGCGTAGGCGGGCAGGAGCACGACTTGTCTCATCTCGCTCAGGATGAAGTTAACGTTCGCCGTCATCCCCGCCCGGAGCACCCCGGGAGTCCGGTCGGGATCGAGCTGGACGAGGTAGCTCACGACGTTGTTGACCTTGACCGCCGAATGCCCGATCAGCATGACGTGGGCGTTGAACGGCTTGTCCGGGTACGCGTCCACCGTGATCTCGGCCCTCTGTTCGGACCGGATCTTGCCCAGGTCCGTCTCGTCCACGGACGCCTCGACAATCAGACGATCGGATAGGTCGTAGAGGCCGGTGCCCGCGCTCACGGTCTGTCCCTCGACCACGTTGCGGGCGATGATGAGCCCGTCGGCGGGGGCGATGATGGGCGTCGGCTGGTAGGCCTCCTCCCAGTACTTGACCTCCGCCTCGCCCTTGGCCCGCGCGTTGTCCAGCAGGACCGCGCGGTCGGACGAGCTCATCCACGCCAGGGTCTGCCCGCGCTTGACGTACGCGCCCTCGCGCACCAGTATCCGGTCGATCCGCCCTCCCACGGGCGGCAGGATCTGGACCTTGTTGAGCGGCTGGACGGTGCCCGACTCCTGCACCGTCAACCGGAACACGCCGACCGTCGCCCGGACCGGCCGCGACGCGGCGCTCCCGCCCCTGCCCCCGCGGCCCGACTTCAGGGCCACGACGACAATCACCACCACCACGGCCGCCACGACGGCCGAGATCACCACCCACCGGTTACGGAGACGTTTCATCGAGAACCACCCCCTTCGTCTTCAAGTGTCATCCCAAGCGCCTTCATCCAGTCGGCCTCGACCTGCGCCACGATGAGCTGTCCCGACAGCAGGGACTGCTCCGCCTGGGTGATGGTACCTTCCGCCTGCTCGAAGTCCAGGTACCCGGCGCTGCCCGCCTGGTAGAGCGCCTCGACCGTCCTGTAGCGCTCGGTCGACGCGGCGGCGTCCAGACGCAGGACAGGCATCCGGGCGAATCCCACGCGGAATGCCTGCCACGCCTGGAACAGGCTGGCTCGCAGCGCGGTCCGAGTGTCCGCGAGCGTCGCCCGGGAGCCTTCGTACGAGCTCCGGGCGGCCCGGATCGCGGCCTCCTGCCCCCCGCCCGCGAACAGCGGGTAGCTGAGCGAGAGGCCCGCCGACCAGCCCGCCGAGTCCGGCGGCCACGCATTCCCGTCGCTCCACGAGTAGCCGGCGTGCGCGCCGAGCGAAGGCCACCGCGTGGACTGGCTCGACGCAAGCGAGGCCGCGCTGGCGTCCACTGCCGCCTGAGCGCTGATGAGGTCCGGATGCCGGCGCTCCATCTCCGCGTAGAGCGGACCGAGCTCGGCGGGCGGCGTCGCGCTCGCGAGCTCCCCCGATGCCATCAGCGCCGTCGCCCCCTCGGCATCCCGGCCGAGCAGTCGAGCGAATTGGCGGCGCGTGTTCTCGAGGTCGAACTGCGCCTGCGTAATCTGCCAGCGGATCGAGGCGGCATCTGCCTGCGCCTTGAGGAACGTCCACCGCGGCTCCCGCCCCGACTTGAACTGGATCTCCTGGAATCGGGCCTGCCGCTCGAACCGGTCCCGGATCGCGGCCAGTAGCTCGAGGTTGCGCTGACCGTAGAGGAGGCGGTTGAACGACTGGCGCAGGCTCGAGCGAAGAGACTGGCTCGCCTGGCGGTAACCCGCCTGCCGCTGGACGAGAGAGGCCTGGGCCCGCCGCCGCGCCGCCACCGTGGACCAGCCGCTGAACAGGCTCCAGGAAGCCGAACCGCCAAACGAGTAACTGGTGCCGTAATCCGTCGGCCCCACGGGCCCCCACGACCGGTCGAGCTCCTGGTTCCCGCTACGGTTGATACTGCCGCTGGCGGAGATATCCGGCAGGAAATCGGCGGTGGCGACGGTCACTCCGCTCTTGGCGGCCTCGACCTGCGCCCGCGCCGCCGTCAATGTCGGGTTCTTCGCCCGGGCCTCCCTGACCGCTCCGGCCCAGTCCATCGTCTCGGCGCCGGGCAGCGCGGCCGCGGAGGAGGCCGCCAGCACCGGCACCAAGGAGAGGCACAGGATCCGGAGCGGAAGGATCACCGCGGCGGTTTCTCCGGCCCGGGTCCGGGACCCGGCTCGCCCGGCATCGGGCAGTGCCGCTGGCGCCTGGCATCGCACTTCTTCTCCATTTCGCGGAACCGGCTCACCTGTTCCGGCGTCAGGATCTTCTCGATCTCGCGCGAGGTCTTCTTCCGGATCACCTCGAACTTCGGCCCCATGTCCTTGCGGAGGCCCATCAGCCGCTGGTGCGTCTTCTCCAGAATCGCGGTCAGCTTGTCCCGCTGGCCGGCATCCAGCTTGAGATCCCGGCTGAACCTGTCCACCATGTGCGCCGTGGGATCCCCGCCGTGCCGCGCGTGCAGAAGGCCCCACCGGGGCAGGTGCAGGCCGATGGCCACGCCGGCCGCCAGGCCGACCGCGAGCGCCCAGAGCAGGTGCGACCATCCGAACTTCTTCATGACTCCTCCTCCACGAGCATCCCGAGCACCTCGTCGTGTGTCGGGACCTCGCTGCTTTCGACCATTCGATAGGTTTCCGCGGCGTCACGGTCACCGACCTCCAGCAGGTCCGGCGGCGCGGAGCCGGTCTCCCCGTTGCCGGAGACAAGCCCGAGCACCACGAACACGCATGCGGCGCCGAATCCGGTCGCCAGCGCCGGAGTCACCCAGCGCACCCCGGCCGGCTCGGCCTCCGCCGCGATCCGGTCCATCACCGCCCTTACGAACGCAGGAGACGGCTCCGTCCGCACCAGCCCGGAGAGCGATCGGGCCGTTGCCTCGCCGTCCTCCAGCGTCGCCCGGCAGGATTCACAGGCGGCGAGATGGGTTGCGATCTCGCGCGACGTCTCGGGATCCAGCTCGCCGTCGCGATACCCGTCAAGCCGTTCCAGCACTTCCCCGTGATCCATCGGACCTCCTTCGTTTGGTTAGACGCACGGCCGAGCTTGTTAGTGTCGGGACGCGTTCCGGACCGCCTCGCGGGCGCGTTTGAGTTTCGCCCGCACCGAATCCTCAGTTGTTTCCAGCGTTTTCGCGATATCGGAATACGACAATCCGTCGACTTCGCGCAAGACAAGGACTTCCCGCCAGTCGGCCGGCAGGCTCCCGAGCAGGCCCCGGAGCGCGTCCCGCGCGTCCGCCTGCCGCGTGGCCGCGTCCGGAGGCCCCCCCGCCTCGGCTGGTTCCCGTCCGAGCGCCTCGACCAGCCCGTCCCACGAAAGCCAGCGACGCCGGGCCCGGCTTCGCAGGATGTCCCGGCAATGGTTGACCGCGATCCGGTGGAGCCAGGTCGAGAACGCCGAATCCCCCCTGAACCGGGACAGAGCCTGCCAGGCCTTGACGAAGACCTCCTGCGCGGCGTCCTCGGCCTCGGCGGGATCCATCAGCAGGCCGGTTGCGAGCCGGCGGACGTTCACCTCGTGCAGACGCACGAGCCCCGCGAAGGCCTCGTCATCGCCTTCCCGGGCTCGCGCAATCAGACCGGATTCGCCTGATGTCTCCATCACGACAGCCCCACCATGTTACCCCCCTCCGCTCCGAATGGAGGTCAGGCGCGCCGGATCGCGACGAGCGGACGGGTCGTCGTGCCGAGCCGGTCCAGCGGCCGGCTGAAATCCCAGTCGTTCCACCAGCCCGCGACCTCGAACGTCCCGGACGCCCGGACCAGGGCCAGGAACTCCTCGGGGTAGATCGCCCGGCGGCGGCACGTGCCCGAGATCTCCTCGACGCGGCCCCGGGTCTCCATCTCGAGCAGGACCGTCTCGTCGAACAGGCGCGCCGGTTCGTCCACGTTCGTCCACGTCACGGCCGCCCGCACCCGGACGCCGTCCCGGGCCGCCTCCCACACGTGCTCGCCGGACTGGAGCGGGACGTTCTGGATGCACCAGTCGAGCAGGTAGAGCCCGCCGGGGCGCAGCGCCGCCGCCACCGCGGCCAGGTGGTGTGCGACATCCTCGAGCGAACGCACGTAGAGCGAGTTCATGGCGATGAACGCGAAATCGAACGGAGCCGGAACGGAGAATCGCAGGAGGTCGCCCTCGATCAGCTCCGCCTTCAGCCCCAGCGCCGCCGCGCGGCGCCGGCCGAACTCGAGCATGGCCGGGCTGGAATCCAGCCCGGTATAGGCATATCCGCGCCGCGCGAGCTCGGGCAGGTGCGGCGCGGTGCCGCACCCGATATCCAGCACCGTCCGGACCGGCATCCTGCTCATGCCCCGCATGCATGCTTCCATCCCGTCCACCTCGCGGCGGAAGTCCCGGAACGAGAAGGCGACGTCGCACGCGAGCGCGTGGTCGTAGATGCCCCGGCTCACTTGTCAGCCGGAGTGTAGGAGGCGGTCTCGGCGTTCCAGCGAGACACGACCGTTCCGGCCGGCACCTGGCTCCCTTCCACATCCACGGGAGTCTTCCCGAAGTTCGCAATGACCTCGGTGCCGTCGGTGAAGACGGTCTTCTGGACGAGCCGGTCGTCGGAGAGCCACCGGAAGTCCGTCATGGCCCGGGTCGCCAGCCGCCGGTGGAGCGGGGAGAAGAACCGGTAGTGGGCGACCACCCGCTCGCGCTGTTTCGTGAACTCGTCCACGGTGAGGTGGTAGAGCGGCGGGACGTTGTAGAGCTGTTCGAGGAGGGCCGTCGTCGCGAGCGTGTCCTTGAACTTGAGGCTCGGAGTCCCCCAGTGATGGGTCGTGATCACGGAATCGTGGAACACCACCTGGTAGAGCGGCAAGCGGAACCTGGGGTCGCAGAACCGCCGGAGGTACTTCGGCTTGATCGGCACCCGCTTGAAGAAGACCTCGGGGCACTCCGGAGGCCACCATCCGCCCAGGTTGAACTTCGACTTCTCGTTCTCGAGATCCGGGTCGTCCCAGGCACCGATGGCCGGCGTGAGCACGCCGTGGCCGTAGTGGACGGCGCCCGCGGCCAGCGCGGACCCGCCCTCGGAGCCGACCGGCAGGCCGTAGGTCCGCGCAATCCAGCGCATCCGGTCGATCCGGGCCGCCACATCCTGCGCCTGGGTCCCCGGATGCGCGGGCGAGTAGTCGTCGAACCACTGGCCGGCGGCGTCGCAGTCGACGAACCACGCCGAGAATGGGATCGCCGCCATCTTCCCCCCCACGCGCTTCTCGACCCACGGCCGGGCGGCACGGGAGCTCAGCCAGCGACCCTTGCCGCCGAATCCGGCCGCGAGCGTGCCGTCCGCACGCATGATGCCGCCGGTCTTGAAGAGTTCGGCGTCGAACTGGGCCGTGTCCGACGTGTCCACCTGGCCCGGACGGTGCACGCTGTCGTACGAGTCGTACGGGGCGTAGAGGTACCCCATCGCCTCGGCGGCCCTGGCCACCTCGGGCTTCCCGTCGCCCGAGTTCAGGTCACCGAGGGTCAGGCACGCGCGGTCGATCCCGGCCGCGCTGAGCATCTTGAGGAACCTGACCGAGATGCCGCCGCCCCAATCCGACGCGGGAGCAAACTGCGCCGGAAAGACCTCCATCATCTGCTCGGGTGTGAGGCCCCCCCGGGAGATCAGACCGGAGAAGGCCCGCGTGACCTCGGACTTGGAGTACTCATCCTTCCACTCGGACGCAAGAAGATTCCGAACGGCCTTCTGCCCGGCGGGAGGCAGCCGCGACCAGAGGTGCGCGGATGGCGAGTCCGCCGCCGCGCCGGGCAGCTCGGTCAGCCGGCGCATGAAGCCATCCCAATCCTTGACGTCGCCGGCCTCGAACGGGAGACCCCACAGGTAGGCCTGCAGCGCGCCGGGCAGGCGCTCGGCACGGGGCGTCTGCTTGATCTTGTCCGCCATGGACACGAACCCGCCCTGCTGGACCAGCCAGGCCCGGTACTGGCGCGCGGGCTCGACGGGCGACGGCCCGCCGATCCGGACGACGCACCCGTAGACCTTCTCCCGGTCCAGCCGCGTGAACGCGTGCACGATCCGGAAACCGAGCCGTCCGTCGCGGCTGAGATAGGTCAGCTCGCTGTTGAACGGGTTCGGAAGAATGCAGGTGAAGGTGCCGCCGCGGAGCGCGAGCCCCCAGCACGGCAGGGAGAACTCCTCGTTGACCGCGTTCGCGTTTTCCGGATCGCCGGCGAGATCCCGCATCCAGTCCGCGTCTTCCACGGGCACCCAGTTGCCCTCGCCCCGGGGCAGGATGAGCGCGTCGACGTTCTTCCCCGGCACGACGACCGGCCACGTCAGCTTGCCGACGCGGTCGGATTGCAGCCCGATCGTGATGTCGTTGCCCTCGATCCGAATCCGGGCCGTCAGTCCCCGCGAGGCCAGCGTCCAGTGGGCCGACGCGCCGTCCTGCTCGAGGATCTTCGCGGGGCCAAGCCCCGGCTGGCCGTCCGAGACCAGGACCGAGGTGCCGACATCCGAGACGGCCTCGACCCGGAGCGTGGCGGGGTCCACGCGAATGGTCCACCCGCCCGTGCGAAGCGAAATGGTCTCCGCTCCCGCCGCCCGCAGGGGCATGGCCATGACGACCGCGAGGAGCACGAACCGGATGCGCTTATTGCTCACCAGTCGGACGGCGCATACGATGCGGTCTCACCGTTCCACCGGGAAACCACCGATCCGGCCGGCACCGGGGCCCCGTCCACCTCCGCCGTCGCGGTCCCGAAGTTGGCCACGATCTCGGTGCCGTCGGAGAACACGGTCTTCTGCACCAGCCGGTCCTCGGTCAGCCACCGGAAGTCCGTCATGGCCTTGATCGCGAGCCGGCGGTGGAGCGGGGAGAAGAACGCGTAGTGGGCCAGGATGCGGTCCTTCTGCCGCGTGAAGTCGTCGACGGTAAAGTGGTAGAGCGGCGGGGCGTTGTAGAGCTGGTCGAGAAGCGCCATCGCAGCCCAGGTCCGCTTAAACTTGAACGCCGCCGAGCTCCAATGATGCGTAGCGATGACGGCATCGTGCATGACGATCTCGTAGAGCGGGAGGCGGTACCGCGGGTCGAACCACGAGCGCCGGTAGCGGTCCTTGAGCTCCGCCGGCAGGAAGAACACCTTCGGACGCTCGGGCGGCCACCATCCTCCCAGGAAGTACTTCGACTTCTCGTCCTTGAAGTCCGGATCCCCCCACCCGATCGCGGGAGTCGTCATGCCGTGGGCGAAGTGGATTCCGCCCGCCGCCAGCGCGGACCCGCCCTCGGATCCGACCGGCACGCCGTAGGTCCTCGCAATCCAGCGCATCCGGACGATCCGGGCTGCCAGGTCGGCCGCCTGCGTGTGCGCGAACCGGGAGGAGTAGTTGTCGAACCACTGGCCGTACGCGTCGCAGTCCACGAACCAGGCCGAGAACGGGATGGCCGCCATCTTGCCCCCGACGCGCTTCTCGACCCAGGGCCGGGCGGCCAATGAACTCAAGTGGCGGCCGCGGCGCGCGAATCCGGGCGCGAACGTGCCATTGGCCCGCATGACCGCTCCCTGCTCGTAGAGCTCCGAGTCAAACTGGGCCGTCGCCCACGGATCCGCCTCACCGGGCATGTGAATGGAGTTGTACGAGTCATAGGGGCCGTAGAGAAACCCGAGCTCCTCCGCGGCCCGGGCGATCTCGGGCTTGCCGTCCCCGGCGTTGAGGTCGTTCAGGATCAGGCACGCGCGGTCGATGCCGGCCGCGTTCAGCATCTTCAGGAACTTGACTGATATCCCGTCGCCCCATCCCTCCGGGTCCGTGAACCGCCTGGGAAACGCCGCCACGAGGTCGGACGGCCGCAGGGACGATCCGATCAGGCGGTTCAGCTCGCGCGCTATCTCCTGCTTGGGGTAGTCGTATTCCCACTCCGCCTTCACCAGCTCGTCGACCTGTTTGCGCGCCCCGGCGCTCATGAGCTTCCAGATCCGGCCGGCCGGCGACTCGAGGCCGGTCTCCCCCGCGCCCTTGAGGTCCCGGCAGAAGCCCTTCCAGTCCTGGACGTCCTGGAGCCGGAGCGGACCCTCACCCCAGAGGTACGCGTGAAGCGCGCCGGGCAGTCGTCCCGCCCGGGGCACGTCCCTGATCTTGTCCGCCATCGTCACGAACCCGCCCTGCTGGATCAGCCATGCCCGGTACTGGCGCGCTGGCTCGACAGGCGACGGCCCGCCGATCCTGACGATGCATCCGTAGACCTTCTCCCGGTCCAGCCGCGTGAATGTGTGCGTGATCCGGAATCCCAGCCGGCCCCCCCGGCGGACGTACCCGAGTTCGCTGTTGAACGGGTTGGGAAGGATGCAGGTGAAGGTGCCGCCGCGGAGCGCTAGCCCCCAGAACGGCACCGAGAACTCCTCGGTCACCGCGACCGAATTGTCCGGCTCCCCCGCGAGGTCCCGGCCCCACGCCGGGTCGTCCACGGGCACCCAGTTGCCCTCGCCCCGGGGCAGGATGAGGGCCTCCACGCCCTTCCCCGGCACGACAACCGGCCAGACCAGTTCGCCCACGCGGTCGGACTGGACGCCAATGGAGATATCGTTGCCCTCGATCCGGATCCTGACGGTCAGCCCCCGCGCGTCCAACGTCCAGTGCGCCGACGCGTAGTCCTGCTCGACGATCCTGGCGGATCCGAGGCCCGGCTGACCTTCCGAGATCAGGACTGAGGTGCCGGTGTCGGAGACGGCCTCCACCCGAAGGGTGCCGGGATTGGCCCGGATGGTCCATCCGCCGGCCCGGAGCGCGATCTCCTGCGCCGCCGGCGCCGGTCCGGACAGCGTGAGCGTGAGGGCCACGAGGATGCGGCGAAGGATCATGGCTCGATTCTCCCCCCGCGCCTTGACGCTCAGCTCCAGTGCATCCGCATCACCTCGAGGAACTTGCGGGCGCACCGGTCCAGGTTCTCCATCCCGCCGCCGCCGCGCAGGCGCTCGCACATCTCGTAGAGCACCCACCCGTCGAACCCGCCCGCGCGGAGCCCCTTGAAGAACGACGTGTAGTCGATGAACCCGTCGCCGAACGGCACCGCCATGACGAGGTCCGGCTCGACCCGCACGTAGTTCGTGTGCTCCGGCCGGTACTGGTACCGGGGCAGGCGCACGTAGTCCGCACACGTGGTCTGGATCGTGAGCGGGGCCATCCGCTTCGCTACCTTGTAGAGGGCATCGCCCGACAGCCCCTGGAGCGCGGGGGACCAGGCGTCGAACCCGGCCTCGCAGTTCGGCCGCCCCACCTCGGCCAGCAGTTCGACGAACGCCTCGGTGGACACCGCCAGGTCGTGGTGGTTCTGGACCGCGAGCGAGACCCCGAGCGGCGCGATCCGGTCCGCGCACTCGCGCAGTCCCGCCACGGTCGCACCCCACACGACCTTGATGTCCGTAGCCCCGTGCTCGTACGCCGTGAACACGCGCACGATCCGGGTCCCCCACGCGTGGGCCAGCTTCGCACACGACTCGATGTAGGCCACCTGCATCTCGTTGTGCGGGATCCCGGGCGCCCCGCCGCCGAAATCCGTGTAGGCCGCGATGCTCGCGCACTCGAGCTTGCCGTCGGCCAGGAGCTTCTTCACCCCCGCGATCCGCTCCGGCGTCATGTCCAGCACGGACGCGTGCGGCCGCTTGGCCACCAGCGAGACGGCCTGGTACCCGAGGGAGCCCGCATGCGGGATGAACTCCTCGAGCGGCATCCGGAATTGCCCCCAGAAACCGGCGTAGCTGACCGAATGCAGAACGGTTTTCACCGGGCACCTCCCTTGGCAGATCGATTCCGGACCATTCTAGCCCCCGCCGACGTGCCGTGCAGAACACGCCCCCGGGCATGCTCGATCCACGCCTGCCACGCCGGCAACATGAGCAGGGTGAGCACGGTGGACGAGATGACCCCGCCCACGACGACCGTGGCGAGCGGCCGCTGGACCTCCGCCCCCATGCCCCGCGAGAGCATCATCGGCAGGAACCCGAAGACCTCGACCAGCGCCGTCATCAGGACGGGCCGCAGGCACTCCAGCGCGGCCGCGCGGACCGACCGTCCCGCGTCCAGGCCGCCTGCCTTCAGCCGCAGGCTCGTGCTGACGAGCACGACGCCGTTCAGAACCGCGATCCCGGCCAGCGCGATGAACCCGACCCCGGCCGAGATCGAGAATGGGATGCGGCAGACGAACAGCATGAGCACTCCGCCGACGAGCGCCAGCGGCACGCAGGCGAACACGAGGAGCGCCAGGAGGGCGTCCCCGAACGCGGCGTAGATCATGAGGAATACGAGCCCCAGCGCCGCGGGGGTGAGCACCGCCAGCCGGGCGCGGGCGGCCTCGAGGTTCTGGAACGCACCACCCCATTCGAGGTAGTAGCCCTCGGGCAACCGCACGGACTGGCGGACCGCCCGCCGCGCCTCGAGGACGAAGGATTCGACGTCGCGGCCGCGTGGGTTGATAAGAACCGCGGTGCGGCGCTTGGCCTGCTCACGCGAGACGGACGGGTAGGAGTCCACGTACCGGAACTCCGCCAGCGCCCCCAGGGGACGCGTGGACGCCGGCCCGACGGCGACCGGCAGGAGCCGGAGAGTCTCGAGGTCCTCCCGGAACCGGGCCCCGAGCCGGACGACCAGCGGGTACCGCTTCGCGCCTTCGAAGATGAGGCCCGCCTCCTCCCCCGCGATGCCGGTCTCGACCGCCTCGAGGACGGCTCCCGAGGACAGCCCCACCGAGGCCAGGACGTCCCGCCGGGGCGCGATCGAAAGCACCGGAGCGATCCCGCTCGATTCGAGCTCGACGTCTCCGGCGCCCCGCACGCCCTCGACGACCCGTGCCACCTTCGCCGCGACCTCATGGAGACGGCCGAGGTCGTCCCCGAACACCTTGACGGCCACGTCCGCCCGGGTGCCCTCGAGTAGTTCGTTGAACCGGAGCTGGATCGGTTGGGTCACGAGGAACTCCTGGCCCGGGATCCGCCCGGCGAGCTTACGCTGAATCGCCTCGACGAGTTCGGGCTTCGTGCGCCGGCGGCCGTTGGCTTGGCGCGGCCAGTCCTGCCGGGGCTTGAGGGCGACCGTCGCATCCGCGGTGTCCACCCCGCACGCGTCGAAGGCGATTTCGGCCGTGCCCATGCGGGCGAACGCCGTCGCCACCTCCGGGAACTCGAGCAGGATCCGCTCGGTGGCTTCCTGCTGGCGGACGGCCTCCGTCATGCTGATCGTCGCCGGCCGGATGAACTGGAATGCGAGGCTCCCCTCGTCGAGTTGGGGCATGAAGACCGCCCCGAGCCTCCCGAAGAGCAGGCCCGCGACCGCGAGCAGGACGAGGCCGACGGCCAACAGGCCCCCGGGCACCCCGAGACTCCGGTCCAGGACGGACTCGTAGATCGCCCGCGCCCGGCGCGCCAGCCACGGCTCCCGGTCCTCCCTGGCCGACCCGAGCAGGAGACAGGCCAGCGCGGGCGTGGCGCAGAACGACACCACGAATGCCGCTCCGAGCGCCAGCCCCAGCGTTGCGGCCATCGGCGTGAACGTCTTCCCCTCCACGCCCGCGAGGCCGAAGAGAGGCACCAACGGCACGATCGTGATGAGCTGGCCGAAACCGGCCGCCGTCCGGGCCTCGATGGTCGCCTCCAGAACGGTCGCGCGGGTCTCGTCCGGCGTGAGCGCGCGCCGCCACCGCGCCCGGGCGCGCGCGAGGGCTCTCACCACCCGTTCCATCACAATGACCGCGCCGCCCACGAGGATGCCGAAGTCGATCGCCCCGAGGCTCATGAGATTACCGGACAACCCGAGCGGGAGCATGACGATGACCGCGCCCAGCGCGGCGAGCGGGATCGTCGCCGCCGTGATCAGCGCGGCCCTCCAATTGCCCAGCATGAGGACCAGGACGCCGACCACGAAGCCCGCCCCGAGCACGAGGTTGTGGGCCACGGTGGTGAGTGTCGCGTTGACGAGGTCCGTCCGGCTGTAGAGCGTCCGCACGGTTGCCCAGTCCGGCAGGCTGGCGCCGACCTCCTGGAGGCGATCGTGAACCAGGCGGGCAACGACCCGGCTGTTCGCGCCCGCGAGCATGATGGCCGAGCAGACGATCGCCTCGTGGGCGTCCACGGTCGCCGTCCCCGCACGCAGGCCCGCCCCCCAGCTCACATCCGCGACGTCGGCCACGCTGACCGCCGCCAGGCTCTCGTCGGACCGCACCGCCACCCGACGGATGTCGTCGAGACTGGAGAGCGCTCCGCGGGCGGCCACCGAGAACTGCTCGGTGCCCTGTTCGATGATGCCTCCACCCACGTTCCGGTTCGCGCGCTTGAGGGCCTCCACTAGATCCCCGAGCGCGATCCCCCGTGCCGCGAGCCGGCGCGGGTTCGGGCTGACGACCGCCTGCCGCTCGTAGCCGCCGATGGCGTTGATCTCCGCGACGCCGGGGACGGTCAGCAGGCGCGGCTTCACGAACCATTCCTGCAGGTCCCAGAGGTCCATGAGCTGGCGCACACGGTCCGGCCCGGACGCGATCCGCTTCGCCTCGAGCGTATAGAAGTACACTTCCCCGAGCCCGGTGGCGATCGGCCCGAGCCGCGGCGTCGAGCCCTCGGGCAGGGCTCCCAACACCCCCTGAAGGCGCTCGGACACGAGCTGCCGGCACAGGAAGACGTTCGCGCCATCCTCGAACACGACGGTCACCTGCGACAGGCCGGGGCGCGTGATCGACCGGACCTGCACGGCCCGGGGGAGGCCCGCCAGCCCCACCTCGACCGGGAACGTGACCTGTTGCTCGATCTGCTCAGGAGCCAGGCCTTCCACCTGCGTGTTGACCTGCACCTGCACGTTCGTGATGTCCGGCACCGCATCGAGCGGCAGACGGACCGCGCTCCAGAGGCCGGCCGCCACGAGGAGAACCGATAGCGCGAGCACGGTCCAGGGATGCCGGACGGAAAGCGTGATGAGATGTTTCATCGTGTCCTCCTCTTCCGCGCCGTCTAGGGCCGCGGGACCACGGAAAGGCCCTGGAGCGCGTATCCCTCCCAGAGCGCAGAGATCGCGTCACGCTCGACCGCATGGACCGCCTCGACCGCCGCCTGGTAACTGCCCAGCACCTCCAGCACCAGGGAGGCCGAGATCCGCCCGGAGACGTACCGCTCCCGGACCTGGTCCAACTCCGCGGTGCCGCCGCGCAGGGCCGGGGCGGCCTCCTGCAGGCGGACGACCGAGTCCCGGTATCGCCGCTCAAGGAGGACGCGCCGGCGGTTCGTCGACGCCTCCTGGAACGACGCCTCGAGCTCCGCCCGCGCACGCGCACCCTCGCCTCGTGCCACCTCAGCCTGCCCGCGATTCACCAGCGGCAGGCTGAGACTCAGGGCACCTCCCCAGGACGGCTCGACGCCGGAACCCAGCTCCACCAGCGGGCCGATGGCCAGCTCCGGCCAGCGCTCGGCCCGCGCGCGGCGAAGGTCCCCTCCGGCCGCCTCGGCCTCGGCCCGGGCCGCCGCCGCGGCCGGCGCGGGAGCCTCGGCCGCCGGCCACGCCGGCCAGGCCTCACGGGCCGGGATCAGGAACGACCACTCCGCGGGCGCCGCACCACCCAGGCTCGCCACCAACCCCTCACGCAGGTCCGCCGTTTCGTTTGCCAGCGACCTCGACCTCGACCGCAGGGCGTCCCGGCTCCACTCGAACGCGCGCCGCGCCGCCTCCTGCTCATCGGTGAGAAAGGCGAGTTTGGCGAACCGTTCGAGTGCGACGCCGCACAAAGCCTCGGCTTGGCCGACCAGCCGCTCCTCGTCGCCGATCTGGCGCAGCCGGACCAGCGCACCGACGGCCTCCGCCGCCACCGCCCAGCGAACCCCGCGAAGCCGGGCGCGTGACGCCTCCGCGCGCCGCTCCGCCGCTCGCCCGGCCCACCGCCGGCTCCCGAACAGCGGCAGGGGTTGCGTGATCCCCGCGGTCAGGCTGCCGCCAGTCCCGCCGGTTGGCGCCCGCAGGGCTTCCACGTCCAGCCCGGGGTTGTCCCACAGGCCGGCGGAATGCGCGAGTGCTTCGGCCTCCCGCAGGTCCGCCTCGACAGACGCGATCCGTGGATCGTGCGCGAGGGCGCACTCGAGGCATGCCGCGGCATCGGCGGGCCGACTGCAATCCGCGGCTTGGGCAACGGGGACCGTCCCGAAGAGCGCCTCCCCCCACAGCCAACATAGTCCGAGACGGAGAAGAATCCTGCACACGACCATATGGAACCCCTTGCGTGGCACCCACGCTGAACGTCCGACGGTGCCGCACGCGGCAACACCGCGGAAGAATGGATCTTGTCAGCAGGCGATCAGGCGGGAACGGTCAGGCGCAGGGGGGACGGAGAAGCCGGCTCGCGAACACCGCGGGAGCCGCGCGGAACTCCGAAGCCAGCCTGGACACAGGCTCGAAGAAGGGCGGAACCCAGTCCGCCGCGACGGTTGTGGCCGCCCCGGGCGCGCAACACGCGCAAAGGTGCTCGTCGGAACACGGGCTGGAATCGGGCGCGTCGGCGTCGGACGCCGGGACCATGCAGCATGCGCCGGCGTCGGGGGTAATCCCAAACGCCCCGCAACGATCCGCCCCGCTGGCGAGAAGGCAGGCGGCCAACGCCGCGAGGCGCCCGAAGTCCCTGATGCATACGGGAATCATGATGAAACCCAGCTTACAGCCAAAGACGCCCGGCGGTCAATGAACTGACCGCCGGGCGTCCGGTAGCAGGACCTGGTTACGCCTTGCCCAGCTTCTTGAGTCCCTCGAAGCACTTGGTGATCGCGTTCATGGGCGAGACCGGGTCCGACTCGTGCTCGACGATGTACCACTCGGTGCCGCCGCCCTTCTCGCAGGCGTCGAAGATCTCGTTCCACTTCGTTTCGTCCTCGCCGATCGCGGCCGTCTCGTTCGCCTTCGAATACGGCTTGAGGTGCACGGTCCCCGAACGCCCCGGGTACTTCCTCAGGAGAGGAATCACGTCGCCGCCGCCGTCGTACGCATTCCCCGTGTCCATCTGGAGGACGACATCAGGTCCCGAGTTGTCGGCGAAGATCTCCCAGAGCGTCTTCCCGCCTTCGACTTTGAACTCCCGGTGGTGGTTGTGGTACCCGACCTTGAACCCCTGGGACTTCACCTTCGCGGCGACGTCGGCGAACATCTTGGCGGTGTCGATCCACGCCTGGCCGACGTACCGCTCCTTCGAGAGGCCGGGCACGATCAGGAACTTGTTCCCGATTTCCCGGTTGTAGTCCATGGTGACATTGAGCTTGTCGGGCATGAGCTGGTCGAACCCGATGTGGGTGCCGCAGGTCTTGAGCCCGAGGTCGTCCTGGAGCTTCTTGAGCTCCTTGGCGCCCCGGCCGTAGTACCCGGCCCACTCGACACCCACGTACCCGATCTTGGCCACCTTCGCCAGCGACCCGGGCAGATCCTTCTCGCAATCTTCACGGATGGAATAGAGCTGTACCCCGATCGGTATCTTCTTGCCGTTCATGGCGCCTCCCTTGTCGAATCGACGATCCCGCGCATTGTAGCAGGGCTCGGCCGTACATTCACCGACCGGCTACCCACCGAGTAGGAAGGTAGTATGATGCGTGGCATGAACAGACCATTGTTGGCCTCCTGGGCACTGATCATCGGATTTCTTGCCGACGGGTTGCTCTCCGCCGCGGAGCCTCCCGCGCTTGCCGTCCTGGACTTCCGACCGACGAACGCCCCGGCTGGCGACGCGGTCGCGGTCACGGGCTTCGTCCGTTCCGCATTCGTCAAGACCGGCCTCTACGCCGTCGTTGACAAGGGCAACATGGACCGGATTCTGCGCGAGCAAGTCTTCCAGCAGACCGGATGCACGAGCCAGGATTGCGCCGTGAAACTGGGGAAACTCCTCAACGTCCGTCGGATCGTGGTGGGCGAATACACGGTCCTGGGGCAGAAGCGGTTCCTGACTGCATCCCTGGTCAATGTCGAGACGGGCCGCATCGAGCAGACCGGCGAGGTCAAGGGATTCGACATCGAATCCGCCGACGTGGCGGCCAAGAGCATCACGGCCCAACTGCTACAAGCGACGGCGTCGGCCACCTCATCGGGAGAATCAGCCAGCCGAAGGTACGCAGGAGAACCGTACCTGCTGGGCGGAGGCACGCGCCTGCTCCTTGGCCGCGCGGAATTGCAGATAGGTGTCGGTGCAGGCGTGGTCTGGGTGCGACAGAACGGTGGTTTCAGTTCGTCGCCGCTGCCGCCGGGAACCGAGCCGGGTCAGAGATTCCAGACCTACTCCGCATCGTTCGACAGCGTTACGCGGTGCAGGGCTGGCACCGTCGAACTGACCGGGTCGGTTCCGGTGAACCAAGAAGGCACCTTTGGAATAGGTGCCGCGTTGGCCGCCGGCGTCCTCTCGACTCCAACCGTAAGTGGGTCGATGGAATACGGCATGTGGGAGTACAACTGGATCAACTGGAGCACCATGGCATGGAGACAGCAAGGCACTGGCACGACGGTATGCTACGCGGAAGCGGCCTCCACTCCCACGCTCGTGAAGCCGGCGCTCTTCCTCTACGCCAGGCTCCTCCCGCCCCTTGACGTGCACGTCGGGGCGTCGTGCGCGTTCATCAGCGGCTACTCGAGACGCGTCATCCAGAGTTTCCGGGACGGAAGCGCCGTCGCTGCAAACCTGAGGTGCAGAGGATACACCGAGGTCGCGTTTCTGGTAGGCATGGAGTGGCGGCCAAAGAAGAGTGCCTCCCTGGTCCTGGACTTCGAGTCCAACGCATCCTCTACCCGCGACTCTGCCGAACGGAGATTCACGACGACGCGGGCGTCTCCGCGCATGTCTCTCACAGCCAGATACCAGCTGTAGCCCTAGGGGTTCTCCCCCGCCGCTCCCTGCTCCGCCAGCGTACGGCCGTAGTGACAGCGCGTGTACGTGGAGCCGGTGAAGAAGATGCAGTGGTTGCAGTGCAGGCACTTGACCGGCTCGCGGGAGCCGGCGGCCAGCCGGTTGGGCCAGTCCGGGTTCAGGATCAGGGCACGGCACATGGAGACGAAGTCCGCGTCGCCCGAGCGCAGGATATCCTCCATCGCCACGGGATTCACGTTGCCGCCGACGACGATGACGGGGACGGAAACCCGGGACTTGAGGGCCCGCGCGGCCCCGCGGTTGTAGCCCTCGGAGAATGCGACGGGAGAGGCCGCGAGCCCGGCGACGGCCGCGCGGTTGACCGGCTTGTCCCTCGTCCGCTCGTCCGCCTCGAGCGCGGCCCGGATCGGAAGCCCCCCGCGCACGATCGAAAGCCGCTCGGCGGGAGTGCCGCAACTCGTCTCGATCGCGTCGAAACCCATCCCGGCGGCGGCGACCGCCATCTCGACCCCCTCCTCGAGGGAAAGCCCCCGGCAGCCGCGGAGATCGTAGAGGCTCATCTTGATCAGCACCGGGAAATCCGCGCCGACGGCCCGGCGGACCTCGTCGTGGACGAGGCGCAGGAACCGGAGCCGGTTCTCGAGGGGTCCGCCCCACCGGTCGGAACGATGGTTGGACGCCGAGGTCAGGAACTGGCAGATCAGGTACGCGTGGGCGGCGTGGACCTGGACCGCGTCGAACCCGGCCTCGCGTGCCCGCCGGGCGGCCGCCCCGAAGTCGCGGGCGACGCGCCCGATCTCGTCTTCGGTCATCTCGCGCGACTTCAGGCCTGTCAGCAGCGATCGCGCCGGGGAGGGGGCAAACGGGACGATCCCGGGTTCCCGGACCGCCGCCTCGGATCCCCCATGGTTCAACTGCATCGCGATCCGGCCCCCGAGGCCGTGGACCAGTTCTGTCAGCTCCCGGTACCTGGGAATCAGGTCGTCCCGGTCCATGCCGGCCATCTTCGGCATCTTGCCGTCCCGGGACACGTAGGCGTGGCCGGTGATGATGAGCCCGACGCCGCCGGCCGCCAGCTTGCGGTAGAGCTCGAAGTAGCGTTCGTCCGGGACCCCGTGGTCGTCCGCCATCGCCTCGTAGGTCGCGGACCGGACGAGCCGGTTCCTGAGGTCGAGGTCGCCGATCCGGCCGGGCTGGAACAGCGGAGAGGTCAGTACGCCCCCCGCCCCCGCAGAACGCTGAAGGCCGTCCGGGCCATGATCACGAAGTCGAAGACAAGCGACCGGTGCTGGATGTAGTAGAGGTCGTACCGCAGGGATTCCTCCAGCGGCTCATGGCGCGCGACCGCCTGCCAGAGCCCCGTCAGGCCCGGCAGGACCATGAGCCTGCGACGGTAGAGCGGCGTGTTCCGGTCCACCATGAACGGCATCTCGGGCCGGGGCCCCACGAGGCTCATCTCGCCCTTGAGCACGTTGACCAGCTGGGGCAGTTCGTCCAGGCTCGTGCGCCGCAGGAACCTGCCGACCGGAGTCACGCGCGGATCCTTGGCCGACCTCGCCGTAAGCGCGTACCGGGGAGCGTGGACGTACATGGTCCGGAACTTCAGGCACCGGAACAGCCGGCCGTGCCGGCCCACGCGGTCCTGGACGAAGAGCACGGGGCCGGGAGAGTCGAACCGGATCGCGATGGCGACCGCGATCCAGACGGGCGACGTCAGCGCCAGGAGGGCGAGCGCGCCCAGCTCGTCCAACATGCGCTTCGCCGCGGTGTATACCGGCTTGGGATCGACGGGCGGCAGACTCCCCGGGCTCTCGGCGGCCCCGTGGTAGGCGTCGAACGCGGAGGACAGCCGGTGGTGCGGCAGGTAGCGCTCCTCGCACCACGCCAGGTACGGCACGACGCGGTGGTAGGCGTGCGAGGGCACGCCCACCAGGAGGGCGTCGATCCGGCCCGCCTGCACCCAGGACTCCAGCTTCGCCAGGTTCCGGCGCAGGTTGCCGCCCGCGACCAGGACCCCCGCGATCCGGTAGCCCAACTCGGGATAGCCGCCGAGCAGTCTCCGCAGGCGCGGCAGGCCGCCGGGCGGGACGAGGGCGGCCACCCTGGCCGAATCGCCGCCGCGGCGCCGGACCGACTTCACCAACTGGTGCCAGGCCGACCGCTCGAGCACGAGAAGCGCGCACGCGAGCACCCAGAACATGCCCAGGATACTGCGCGAAAGCTCCTTCTCCCGAAGCGCGAACGCGAACGCGAGCGCGACGAGGATGGCATAGGTGACCGCCTTCACGAGCGCCGCGTACTGCTCGAGCCGGGAGAGATACCGGCGGTCCTCGTACAACCGCGAAATGCCGATGGAGACCAGGCACAGGACGACCACGACCGCCCCCGGGATGACGAAGAACGCGGGCGGCTGGATGGTCTCGCGGAACCAGGTGCGCATCGGACCCGTGCGCAGGGCGTATGCGGCGGCCGCCGACGCGGCTAGCACGACGGCGTCGGACGAGACCATGAGCCAGGTCTTCGCACGCCAGGGACCGGGATCGCGCCGCGCGCCCTTCATCCCCCGGATTATAGCCGCCGCCCGGCCGTCACCCGTTGCCGCGGCCCAGAAGCCGTCTCGCGATCAGGCGCAGGGCATTCACCGCATACGCCCGCCGCGCCCGGGCGCGGAACCGGCGCGGCAACCTTCCTGCCCGCTCCTCTTCCGCCGCCCAGGCGAGGAAGTCCGCGAGCACGTCCCTGCGCATCTCGCGGTGAGCGGGAAAGAGGGCGCGCCGGCTGGCGACCGGCTCGTCCGCGTAGAGGACGAGGCCGTCGGCCAGATACGCGATATCCGTGCGGGTCGCAATCCTGAGGTTGAAGGCGTAGTCTTCGGGAAGCCGCAATCCGTCGGGAAACCCCCCGGCCGCTTCCGCGAACTCCCGCCGCACGATGAGCGAGCTATGCACGACGACGTTGTCACGCACCAGATCCATGAACCTGATGCGGTCCCTGGCCCACTCCAGCAGCAGGCCACCCGGCGCGCCGTCGGGCAGGCGGCGCTCGGCGTTCGTCGCGACCGCGCCGCAAACCGTCTTCGCGGCCGCGGCAAGCTGTCGCTCGAGCTTGTCCGGGCGCCATTCGTCGTCGCTGTCCAGGAAGGCCAGCCATTCCCCGCGGCTTTCCCCGATTCCGCGGTTGCGGGGCGCCGCCGGCCGGCCGGTGTGCGGACCGGGGATCCACCGGATGCGGGCCTCCCCCATCCGCTCCAGCACGTCCCGGGTGTCGTCGTCCGACCCGTCGTCGCACACGAGCACCTCGGTCACGGAGACCGTCTGGCCCAACACGCTCCGGACCGCCCGCTCCACCGCGCGGGAACGGTTCCAGGTGGAAATGATGACGGAGATCGACGGCACGGGTGGGTTCATCCCTTCCGGACGGCCACCCAGTTCTGGTACTGGAAGTTCTCGAGCCGGCTGTCGTAACGGCCGACACCAACCAGGGATCGCGGATGCACCTTGCAGAGCGAGTACGGCAATCCCTGGAAGAACTCGAAGACGTCCTTGAGCAGGATCCGCGAATCGATGTACGTCCCGCCGTATTCGAACTGGACCTGCCCGATCCGGCCGGTCTCGAGCATGGCCCGGGCGCCCTTGAACACCTCGAGCTCGTGTCCTTCCACGTCCACCTTCAGGTAGTCCACGCGTTCCACGCTCCGGTCCCGGCAGTACCCGTCGATGGTGTCGAGGGTCACCTTCTCCCTCCGCTCCTGGGGCTTGACCCCCCATCCCGCCTCGAGCCCCTCGCGCCGGTAGAGCGAGTTCATACCGGATCCGTCGCCGAACACGAGCAACTCGCCCGCTCCCCGGGCCGAGCCCAGGCCGATGTTGTTGAGCACGACCTTCCCGGGGAATGGGCGCGTCGAAAGGCGGGAGAACGTTGCGGGGCTCGGCTCGAAGCAATGGACTTCGAGTTCCCGGTTGATCCCCAGAGCGATCGCCGTCCAGTCGCCCACGTTGGCGCCCACGTCGAAGACGACCCGGCACCGCGGAAGGACACCCAGCAGGAGCCGGGACTCCCCGTTGGTCCGCATGTCCGAGTTGTTGTCCCCGTTCACCCGGTCGACATGGCGCCGGCAGAAGTCGTAGACGACGCGGCCGAGGGATCTCACCGACGCTCCGGGGGCCAGCCAACCGCCAATTGGCGGCCGGCCATCTCCATCCACGTCTCCAGCAGCCGCGCCTCGGTGGGCGAATCGTCCAGAAGGAACAGGGAGAGGTGGCGCCGGATGAACGCCAGCCTCTCCTCGCGGGACGCCGACGAGGAATCCCGGACGGCGGTCAGGTCGATGTTGCAGGTGCCGCGCCAGGAATTGCGGGCGACCTTCACTATCCGGAAGCCGAGTCCCTGGACGAGGGCCGCCAGGGACGCCGACGTGTATCCTTCCGCGTGAACCGCCCACGGCGCCTCGTGCGAGCCGTAGAGATGCCGCAGGGCGACCCGCCGCCGCCTCGTCGATTGCAGAATCGCCAGCGCCGCCCGCGCCGTGCGGGCGAAGTCGGGGACCTCGATCCGGAGGATCCCACCCGGCTTGAGCCAGCTGGCCCACGACGCCACGAGCCCGCCCGCGACCGGCCGGGTGAAGTGCTCGAACACATGGTGGAGCCGGACTTCGTCCACCGTCCCCGGCGGATAGGCCAGCGTCAGGATGTCGGCGTGCCGGTCGGCCTTGGTCTGCCGCTGTACCGTGTGCTCGGACGGAGGAAAGTCGATGTTCAGGTACCCGTCGAGATACCGCTCCCCGCACCCAAGGTGAAGCTTCAACGGACTCCCTCCGGTTTCTACAGCCACGGCCAGCGAACCTCGTAGCCGAGCCGGGCGGCGATCCTCGCGCCGAGATTGGCCAGAGAGCCGGGCTGACGGATCAGGGTCCAACCGGCCGGCCCCAGCAGGGAGGCCGCCAGCCGACCGGCCTCCCGGACATCCTTGATCCCCAACTCCTTCGTGTCAACGACGAGCGTTTCCCGGGAGGCGTCCATCCCGGGGGTGATCACTGCCTGGTCGCGCTTGATGCCCGGGCCCCTATCCACCGTGCGTCGCGCGAGCTGCTCCACGCCGTTTCTGCGTCCGATATCGAGGACCGCGTCCCGCACGAGGGCGAAGGCCTCCTCGCTGCCGACTGCCGCCTCCCTCAGCATCGCGTCGAACAGCTCCCGCATGTCGGGCGCCAATCCCCCCGCTCTGGCCGGCAGGACCTTCCCGGCCTGGAGAAACGCATCGGCCACCAGCACCGGGATCGACGGACACCTCGTGAGCGACGGGTGAATACCCCCGGCCGTCTCCGCGATGAACTCGGCCGCCGGGGCATCGTCCCGGTTCACGAGCATGCTCGAGGTCCCGATGCTGTGCCGGGACGCGCCATTCACGCTGAGCGGGCGGTAGCTGAACAGGTACCGTTCGGCCGTGAGGGCCGTGACGATACCGGAGAACACGTCCGGCGTGACGCAGTTGAAGAACCTGCCGCCCATTTCCGCGCGCAGGCCCTGCAGCATGCCGACATCCACGAAGCTGTTGTAAATGCAGGGAAGCCGGTCGTATCCGGAACGGAACCTGCGTACCCGCTCGAGCACGCGCCTGCTATCCACCATCATCAACCACGGCTGGACCGGCACGAAGAGCATTCCGCGGAGCGCAGGCTCGATATGGTCCGGCCACGCGTACTGGACCTTCTGCCAGGCAAGCGCCTTCACGCCGTGTTCGGCGATCAACCCGGCGGCGGCCCCGACCGCCCCCGGCAGAAGCGCGTCATCGTCCCCGACGTAGGTGACGAACCCCGGCCCGGCGTGGTCGAGAGCGAACTCCCAGTTGCCGGCCATGTCGAGGCGGCGGCCGGTGTTGATGTAGCGAACCCGCGGATCCCCGACGGCCTTGACCACTGCGGCGGTGTCGTCCCGGCTGAAGTTGTCGCTGACGATGATCTCGAGATCCGGGTAGTCCTGCGCGACGCAGGAGTCAAGCGTCGACGCCAGAGTGTCGCAACGCTCCCGCGTGGGAACGATCACGGTCATTTTGATCCTGTCGGCCACCGTCTCCTCCGTTCGGTGATTATCTCACCGCGATCAGACCCGCACTCAGGCAGGCCTCTTGCGGGTAATGCGCGCGGGTTAGTATTATAGGGCGCGTTTGACCGAACACCAGTGAGGTTATCAGCGAGATGACGCAAATGCCCGGGAAGGAAACAGCGCGGGGAGACCATCCGGCGCGAGCGGCCGCGCCTCCCCTCATCCGCATAGCGCCGGCGGGCGGGATGCCGCACCTCGACCTGCACGAGCTGTTCCACTACCGCGAACTGCTCTACTTCCTCGCCTGGCGCGACGTCAAGGTCCACTACAAGCAGGCCGCCCTCGGCGTGGCCTGGGCCGTGCTCCAGCCGCTGCTCACCATGATCGTCTTCAGCATCGTCTTCGGACGGCTGGCCGGCCTCCCGTCCGAGGGCATCCCGTACCCCGTGTTCACTTTCGCCGCCCTGCTTCCCTGGCAGTTCTTCGCCGGCGCCCTCACCCGGGCGGGAACCAGCCTGGTCAGCAACACGAACCTGATCACGAAGGTGTATTTCCCGAGGCTGGTCATTCCTTGCGCGGCGGTTCTGTCCGGGCTGGTCGATTTCGCGGTGTCCTTTGCCGTCCTCCTGGGCCTCATGGCCTGGTACGGGATGCCGTTGACTCCCGCGATCCTGCTTCTCCCCCTGCTCCTTCTGCTTCTCGTGCTGGCGGCGCTCGCCGCGAGCCTGTGGCTCTCGGCCCTGCACGTCAGGTACCGCGACGTTCAGTACACGATCCCGTTCCTGGTCCAGGCCTGGTTCTTCATCTCGCCCGTCGCCTACTCCCGAAAACTGGTCCCGGCCGGCACGTGGGAGTTCA
>Ga0315294_10001108_pt1 | contig 29011 bp, 28 predicted proteins | sample YL17G13_40_MG_FD_203626 | JGI IMG/M metagenome (GOLD analysis project Ga0315294, IMG submission 203626) | Sediment microbial communities from Yellowstone Lake, YNP, Wyoming, USA - YL17G13_40 | ecosystem: Environmental > Aquatic > Freshwater > Lake > Sediment | place: USA: Wyoming | collected... | reverse complement strand
ACAGCCCCCTCATTTTCGCCTGGTGGAGGAGTTCGGTGAGTTGGGGGAGCCTCTTCTGCAGTTTTGTCCTCTCCGCTTGCGGGAGTGCGGGAGTCAGTTGGGCAAAGGATTGCCACGCAATTGCCAGTTTCACCTCATGCCCGCCAAACAGCATTTTTGCCAGCTCCTTTTCAGCAGGCTTGTGCCCCGTTCTAACTGCAGTGAGAATTATTTTCTTCGCATATTCTTCCACTGCTAGTGTGGAGAGCGCGGCAGCCGGCCCGTACTGTCCGTGCCCGTAGAGTGTTTCAGCAGCTCGCTGGAGCTCGCGCGCATTGCGAGTGCACAGTGCAATTCCCAGCTCGAGGTTGCGGGGTTCGAGGAAGCCTGCGGGCAGTTGGTTTTTGGCCATGTTATCCTCTCAGTGCGTCAACAGGGTTCAGGTGGGAAGCTTGCCGTGCAGGCAGGAGTCCGCTGGCCAAGCCTATGATGAAGGAGAAGGCGAGGCTCATGAGTATGAGTTCGGTTGATACTGTTGACTGCAGTATGGCATACCCGCTGTCTGCTGCGATTTTCTCCACAATCTCTCCCAGCGTATAGCCCACGAGCACTCCGATGGCCCCTCCCAGCAGGCCCAGTATTCCAGATTCGAGCATGAAGATGTACATGATGTCATGGTCGCATGCTCCAATGGAGCGGAGGGCTCCGATTTCCCTCGTGCGCTCAATCACGCTCGTGTACATGGTGTTCATGATTCCAATGGCGCCAACTATTAGGGCGATGCTCGCAATGGCAGCCAGGAAGAGCTGAATCAGGCCGAGCACGGTGTTGATGGTCTCCTCCAATTGCTTGTAGGTGTAAATTGTGAAGTCCTCCACTCCCCGGTGGTTCTTGAGGCGCTTGGTGGCTGCAGCCACTGTTTTCTCCGGGTCCGCTCCGGGCGAAAGGAGGGCCATTGCGGTGCTGAGCCCGAGTTTTCCTCCAGTAGCTTCGGTCACCACGTCATAATCCATGTACCCGCTCCCGTCATCTCCCGGGTCTCCGGTTGCTTTGAGTATTCCCACCACTTCTATGGGCACTCCGTTCAGGTAGAACTTGTCCCTCAGTCTGACTGGCTTGTCGAACAGGTCATTGGCGAACATGCTGCCGATGGCGGCTTCCTTGGCTCCCTCGTGGGGCCACCTTCCCTCCTCGAGGAGCGTTCCGCTTCCGCCCTCCATGATTCCAGGGATCTCCGGGTCCATGGCGTGCACCACCACCACTTTCAGCTCGCCCTTTCTCTCCACGCGGGCGGAAGTGCCGGCTATGAGGCCAACTGTTTTGATTCCGGGAGTCCCTTTTAGCACGTCTGCGTCCTCCCTCCCAAACCGTATTCCGCCTGTGAGCCCTTGGGGGGATTCTATGGCTCCGGGGTAGACCATGATCAGGTCTTTCCCTAGCGTGGAGAGCTGGCTGCTCACTGCTGCTTTGAGCCCGTCTCCCAGGGAGATGAACGTGACTACCACGCTGATTCCGATTATGATGCCCAGCAAGGTGAGGAGGCTCCGGAGCCTCCGGCGCGTGAGGTTGCGCGTGGCCAGGCGAATGTAATCTGACCAGGCCATGTTACTCCCACCTCAGCGCTTCCACCGGGTCGAGCTGCGAGGCCTGCCGTGCGGGCAGGACTCCGCTCACCACTCCGATGACGAACGCGAATCCGATTCCAATTACTAGCACTTCCGGAGTCACGAGAACCTTCAGCATCCTATACCCGGCATACTGCGCAATGATTTCAATCAGTTTGGCGAACCCCAAGCCAATAGCGGTTCCGACAACTCCCCCCAGTATTCCCAGCATGCCGGCTTCTAGGAGGAAGATGTAGAGTATTTCGTGCCCGCACGCTCCAATGGCCTTGATGGTTCCGATCTCCCTCGTGCGCTCCATCACGCTGGTGTACATGGTGTTCATGATTCCGATTCCGCCTACCACCAGTGCAATGCTGGCTATGGCTGTGAGGAACAATTGAAGCACGCCCAGCACGCCGCCAACCGCTTCCTGCGCCTTTTTGGGGTTCATCACGGTGAAATCCTCGGCCCCGCGCTTGCGCTTGAGGTTCTTCTTCACTGCTTCCGCAGTCCTCTCCGGGTCTGCTCCGGAGTCCAGTTGCGCTATTAGGTTGGCCATGCCCAGCTGGTTGTCCGTGAGCTCTACTAGCGCTTCCCGCTCCAGAATGACTGCGCGGTCCGCCTGCTGCTGCCCGCGCTCCGAGAGTATGCCGACTACGGTGTAGGGCTCGCCGTTCAGCAGCACGCGCTCCTTCAGCCGTATCTCGTCATCAAATGCGGTTGCGGCAATCTTGTGGCCGATTAGCACGCCCTTCTCCTTCTTGACCGGCCACCTTCCCTCTCCAATGGGGAACTGGCCCGAGCGTTCCGCAATTTCCTGGAGCGCCTCCTCCCCTCCTATGGCGGTCACCACTTTCTTCGTTCCCTTGAATTCCATGACGAGGCTTCCAATCACTTCCAGGTCCGCAGCTCGTATGCCCGGAGTGCCAGCGACCGTATCCACATCGCTCTGGTCGAATATGACTCCTCCAAGGGCGGCCGTGCTGCCGAACTGGCCGGGCGTGACCATGATCACGTCGCTGCCCAGTGCGCTGAGCTGGCCCGTGATGGCGTTCCGCATGCCGTCCCCGAGGGAGATGAACGCAACCACAATAGTGATTCCAATTATGATGCCGAGCACGGTGAGGAAGCTGCGCTTCCTCCTCCGGCTGAGGTTGCGCACGGCCATCCTTCCGTACTCGGAGAAGTCCATGGGTTTTCGCCCGGGGAGCGAATCCCTAGCGCCTCTTCCGCAGTGCCCATTGGATTATGCGGTAGAGTGCGAAGATCAGCGCTATTGCCACCAGGGCGTACACTAGCGTGTAGTCCGGCTTTTGGATCAGCCCCAGTTTGTAGGCTTCCTCTTCCGTGTACAGCTTCACGCTGATTTCCTTCGCATCCGTGTACTTCTGGCCGTTCGCGTCCTCATAATCTACTAGCAGTTTGAGCGGCAGCGCGTTCCCATCCGGCGATGCCGCCAGCTTGAACTCTGCAGTCTCCACTCCATCCGCGTCAATGTTGCCCACGTACACCTGCCCGCTCGAGAGCAGCTGGTAGCCGTTTGGCTGCAGGCTCACGCGCGCGAATTTGGCTGACACGGGGCCGGCATTGGCCACTCGAATGACCACGTTTCCGGTCTTGCCCGCCAGCACAATATCCGTCGAATCCAATCCGATGCTCAGGTAGGGCTTCTGCCCAACAGTTATAGCGATATACTCCATTTTGCTGAACGAACTTCCAAGTGTGCTAGACCACGTCAGTGAAAGGGGGAGCTTGTGGATTTTGGGCTCGGCATCTGCCAGCGCCACCAAGTCAAAAGTGAGCTCCGCACTCTCTCCGGGGAGGATTTGCTTCACCTTCCTCTCCGCCCCACTCTCCACAGCTGCAAAGGGAGTTGTGGTTGAGGAGAGGTCGAGGCTGGCAGTCAAATCCTTCACAATCGTGTCCCCCGGGTTCTCCACGCGCATCTTCACCTGCACGCGGCCCGCGAGCGGCACAACCGCCGGTTCCACGTCCAAGGAGGTGATGCTCACCAGGGCGGTCGGGCTCCGCACGCTTACGATGATTTTCTGCTCAATCCAATCCACGTGCTCGGTTTTGCACCTGATTTTCAGTTCGTTGTCACCCTCCACTGCGCCGGCGTTCACGAGCACTTTGTACTTCAAGAGCCACCCCTGCCTTCCCTGCAGCTGCTTCACCGTTTGCACTACTGAAGCAGTCGGGTCCAGGCTGAAAGGATAGTTAGGCTCGAACTCGCACGTGACATCATTCACGGCATCTGGCCCGTCGTTGATGACATCGAACCACACGTCAATGTACTGGCCCGGCTCTGCCGGGAACGGGTAGTATTTGGTGACGTTCAGCACCAGCTGCCCGCCTAGTGTGGGGCCGGTGGCGGACTGCGCAGCCACGAATGGCATGAGCAGCGCGAGCGCGGTGAGTGCGAGCAGGGTTTGTGCGGTTTTCATTTTTCTTTCTCCTCCTTTTCCACTTTCCCGTCCCGGATGAAGATGCGTCTGTGCGCGCGCCGGGCGTAGCTGGGTTCGTGGGTGACTATGACTATTGTTTTTCCCTCATGGTGCAAGTCCTCGAGCATTTTTAGTATTTCCCCCCCGGTTTTCGTGTCCAGGTTTCCTGTTGGCTCGTCTGCGAGTATCAAATCCGGGTCGGGAGCGAGTGCGCGGGCAACCGCCACGCGCTGCTGTTCCCCTCCGCTCATCTGCATGGGCCGGTGGTACTTCCTCTCCTCCAGGCCCATTTTTTCCAACAGCTCTTCAGCGCGCGCCCTCCTCGTTTCCGAGTCCACCCCCTGGAAAATGAGGGGCAGCTCCACATTCTCAACTGCATTGAGAGTGGGCACGAGGTTGAACGCTTGAAACACAAAGCCGATTTTCCTCCCCCTCAGGCGGGAGAGCGAGTCATCATCCAAATGGGCTACATTGTGCCCGTCTAGGTGCACGGTCCCCTTGGTTGGCGTGTCCAGGGCTCCGATAATGTGCATGAGCGTGCTCTTGCCGCTGCCCGAGGGGCCGGTGATTGAAATGTACTCGCCCGGGTAGAGCGAGAGGTTCACCTCCCGGAGCGCGCGCACCTCGGTTTCGCCCAGGTGGTAGGTCTTCTCGACACCATCCAGTTTGATTACCGGTTTTCCCTTGCTGGCCATGCGCAAGGCACTCGCTGAAGGCTTAAAAGCGTTAACTCCACGCAGCCCGTCCAATCCATCCGCACGACAGTTGGCGGGCTTTCGGGAGGCGAAACCGTTTTAACCCTCGTCTGTGTTTTGTAGGTTGGTGGGGTTTTGTGGACATTCGTGAGTTCGAGCAGCGCGTGGCCAAGTGCATGAAAAAGGAGGACCGGTCGGACTCCGAGTTCCGCCTGGCAGTAGCCACCTCCCAGATCGGCGACCTGGCCCGTTACGTGATTCACGACCCCAAGCTGAACCCGAACGCGCGCAAGCACGGGAGCCCGACTGAGGAAAAATCATCCATGGGCCACGCGTTCATCCAACTCGCGGGGCTCGCGCACAGCCGCGGCATTCCGCTGGAGGAAGCCCTCGAGGCGGCGCTGAAGAGCTGGGAGGATTCCGACTGGCGGAAGCGCGTGGCGCGTTCGGACTCCGTGCAGGGCGTCACTGCCCACGCGGGCGTGGCCGAGGGCCCGGTGTTCCTGCACAGCGGGGGCGCGCAGGTTTCCCCTCCCCGTGGTTCCATACTAGTTACGCACTACGCCGGCCCCGACATTGCACCGCTGCTCGAGAATACGGTGGCAGTGGTGAGCGACGAGGGCGGCGCGTACTGCCACCTGGCCATTCTGGCGCGTGAGCGGCAGATTCCCTGCATCGTGGGTACTGGTAATGCCACGAAGAAGCTGGAGCACGGCAAGGCGGTGCGCGTGCACGCTCTCCCCGAGGGCGGCCGCGTGGAAGTCCTCCCGTAAGAATACGTGGTAGTTGCAGGCCTACTTTTACCGCGTGAGTTCGTCTTCGCGGGGCTTTTTCCGGAGGTGCTTTTCCAGGCTTGCAATGGCCTCGGCCACGAATGGCTGGTGTTCCTCGGGCATTCTTTCACCCATGCGGTTGAGGCTGTCGAGCACGCCTTGGGGGCTTCGCTCGGTCACGCGGTTGATCTTTTCAGGAGCGACGAATGCGGCGAGCGCCTGCGCCAGGTGGTAGGGCGCGCGCAGTTTCTCCTTTGGAACCCCCCAGTATTTGTCCGCGAGAATGTCGTAGATGTAAGCATGCTTGGCAAGGCCCGAGGCGAGCTGGAGGAATTGTTCGGTCTTTTTCTCCGGCCTCTTTTCCCCAGCAGCGCGGAGCTCGTGCGCGTCTTTCACGAGCTTTCTGAAAGCCTCTCCGAGGGTCTTCCCCGCGAACTCCTCGCGGAACTTCTCCGCATCCGGGTGTAATACGCGTTCCTGCATGCGCAAACTATCCGCCAGCTGCGGCTCCACGGCCATGAGCCCGAACACGTGCTTGTTGCCGGGGACCTTCAGCTCCTCCCACTTTTCGTGGGGCTTCTTCAGGTTCGCCCACTCTGCCTGTCGGACTTCCGGCATTTTTGGCTTCCTCAAAAGAAGCGTGCCTCGGGTCGCTTTTATTCGTGCCTACTGCGGGGCATGTATCACATGCGCCAGCAGCTCTTCTGCGCTGCCTTTTTCAGGAAGCACGGGTGAGGGCGACTTTCTTCGAGGAGATTCCCAGACAACCGGCCACGTTGCTGCTTACGGTTCCCTGCAGGCCGCTGGAGATGGCGTTGAGGCTCCACGCGTTCCCCGCGCTGTCCGTGAACGTGAACCGGGAGGCGCTGTAGACTCCGTTGTTCACCTGAGTAGTGCTCACGCCCGAGCTCCGGAAGGCCGCGCACCCCTGGCCGGCTACGAGCTCCTGCACGTCGAAGTTCTGCGGGTAGATGGTTACAGTTCCCGTCACCCGGCCCCCGTTCTGCTGCAGCTGCATCACAAGGGACGGCGGGTTCATCCTTCCCGTATACCTGCAGGCGGGGTTGGCGCAGTTGTTGGTGAACGTGATGGAGCCTTCCCACCTGCCGTTCAGGTCGCCTGCTGGTTGCAAGGTCGGATTGAGGGAGGGCGTGGCTGTGGCGGGGTTTTGGGTGGGCGAGGCCTTGTTTTCGGTGTTGTCGCTTACGCTGGCGAGGAATCCCACCACCATCAAAAACACGAGTAGGAAGAGGAAGATGAGGCCGATTGACTGCAGCGCGGAGCGGCGGGGGCCACCGCCCGGCGTTTGTACTCCCTTTGAAAAGTTGTAGCCGCACTCGTCGCAGAACTTGGATCCGAGCTTTAGTTTGGTGCCGCACTTGGGGCACTTCGCCACGCCGGCTCCGCACTCCTCGCAGAACTTGGATCCTGGCTTAAGTTTGGTCCCGCACTCCTCGCAGAACTTGGGCATGCCAACAGCAGGGAGGCGCGGTTAAAATCGCTTCCCTACCCGCGGCCAATAGCATAAGTGGTGTCAGTAGCTACCTCGTTCTTCATTGCTTTCGCTTGGTTTGGGGCAGTCTCCTCATCCACCATTAATGGGTGGATGGGCCGGCCTATAAAGCCTGTTCCCACCAGGGCGGTCACTTCGTCAACAGCCCTTCCACATCGCTGGCATTGACCTCGGGCATGTTCGCCAGCTCCTGCTCGAGCTGGTCGTACGCCTGCTGTTGTGCCGCGGAGAGCGTGGGCGTCGGCGAGCCTTGAGGCGTGGGCGTGGCGGCCGGGCCCCACAGCTGGAGGCAGCCTGCCAGCAGCAAGCCGGCGAGCGCGAGTGCGAGGATGGCTTTGGCGTTTTTCATTTCAACTACCTCGTGCCGGTCGCGGCGTTGTTGGTGCTATCCATGCTCTCAGGGCACTTGTAGCAGTACTGCGGTTCCGCTGTTGTGCTTTGCGGACACGCGTTTACATCGGAGCTTACCAGGTTGCAGTTCTGCTTGGCACTTTCTGTTTTGCTGAAGCACTTGTAAGGCGCCGGGCACACTGAAACCGGCGTCTGCACTACTGTTGTCGGTTGGACGCACTGATATCCGATCGGGCACTTCTTCTCATCGTAAATTGTTTCGATGTAGCCTCCTGCCTTCTGGCACTCTTCCACCTTTTCTTTTGGCATCGAGGTGAGGAGCGGGCAGGCAGTTGCGGGCTGGACTTCGGGGCACTTGAAGCACTGGTAGTAGTCCGTGGTGATTGCCTGCGTTGTAGGCGTGGAAGCAGAGCCGCCCCCGCTTGTGGAAGAATATACTTGCGGGCACGCGAAGTTCACGGCTATGCACCCGCGCTGCTGCGCGGACGAGGTGTCACTCGATGGGAAGCACTTGTAGGGTTCGCCGCACGCGCTCTGGCTGTTCTCGCAGCGCGCCATCCTGCAGCCGCGCTCGTCGGTGTCCATGAAGAACTTTCCGTTATCCTTCTCGCAGGAGAGCTGCTTCTCCTTAAGCAGTTCATCGGTGATCTCCGGGCAGGTGTTTGTCTGGCAGACCTCCTGCGCGCGCTTCTCGCAGTCGCTGTTGCACGTGCTGCCGGTTGCATCGGTTTCCTTCTTCACATCATTGCAGTACGCCTGGCACTTGGTCACATACTGGGAGATGCACGAGCCTGTTTCCTCCGGCTTGGGAGTGGCGCGGCAGCGCTCGCTGCAGACGTTGCAGTAGTCACTTTCCGTGCTCTGCGCTGTAGTCACGCGCGGGCATTCGGAAACTGAGTTCACGCATTCGGTATAGCACGTTTCCATCTTCCCGCTCGTCGTGCTCGTGGGCTCGCCGTACTTTTCAATGCACGCTTGCTTGCACCGCACCTGCCCATTCTGGCATCCGTTCTCTCCGGTGCTGGTTGACTTAACCGACTGGCACACGCTCAGGCAGCGCTGTTCCAGGCTGGTCTGGTATTCCTGCGCAGTTGCCTCCACCTCCTTCACGCACGCTTCCTGTTCGGTTCCGGTCAGCACATTGCAGCGTTCCTTTCCTGCCCTGATCTTCTCCTCGTAGGTGTTGCGCACTTCTTCCTTGCACCGGCTGCACTCACCCAGCGCGTCCGAGCTCACCGTGGTAGTTGTTTTGGTTTCCTGCGCCTTCACCTTTTCATTGCAACTCTTGCAACTGGGGCTGCAGGCCAGGTAGCAGCTCTCCTTTTCGTTTGTGGGCACTTGCAGGCACTTCTCCTCGCACGCCTTGCGGCAGTCGAGGCACTCCTGCGGCCATTCCTGTGATTGGCACTCGCTGGCCGACGGGTTCTGCTTGCAGTAGTCCTTGTAATAGTCACGGCAGCGTTTGTCATCCGCGTTCTTGGAGCAGTAGTCCTTGGTGTCGGCCGGCTTTTCCTCGGCCTTGAAGCTTCGCTTGGCCTCGAGTACATACGCCGTATACGCCGTTCCGCCCACGTTGAGCGAGCAGATTCCCAGGTCCAGCTCTCCCTTGGTCACGCGCGTGCACTTGATCGAGCCCGTCTCTCCAGCAGGACCCGAGAGCACGGCATCGAGGGTTCCCTCGCTGAACGTGACTCCGGAGAGCTTGAACTTGGCTCCCTCGAGCACCAGCACTCCAATGCCTTGGGCTTCTCCGAGTATTTTCACTTCCGCTGCCGCGAGCTTGAGCTCGAGCACGTTGAGGGAATTGGAGGGGTCGATTGCGAACCCTTTGCCGAGGAAGTAGATTTTTGATACTTCCACGTCCTGCGCTGCAGCGAGCGACGTGAGCACGAGCAGTGTAGTTAGAGCAATAGCAATTCCAAACTTTCCAGCCATAGACTACCGCCTCCCATTTTACTACTAGAAGGCGGTTTAAAAAATCGAGCAATTGCCAAGGCAGCGGGCTCAGAACGCGCGGGGCATGTGCTGGGCCCACTCGTGCCGCTCGTGCTCGCTGGGCGGCTTGCCGCCATTCTCCTGGAGCCACTTTTTGATGGACCACCCGTGCACGTCGTGCGTGCGCGGCTGGTAGGTCATCAGCAGCACGTCGTGCGGGTAACTGTAAATCCGTTTCATCAACGGTTCGCTCTTGAATATCTTGTGCAGCGCCTGCCCGAGGTCCGCCGCTCCCCAGAAGAAGGCCACGCTGTGCTTTCCGTCCCCCCACGCGCGTTCCAGGTGGGGGTATTCGATTCTCCCCCGCAGGTGGAGCTTGCGCGCGGTCTGGACCGACTGCTCAATGAGCCTCAGCTTTCGATGGAACTCGATGTTGCCTGGCATTTCGCCGCTGATTTCCACAAAGAGGGCTCCCTTGGGCATGGAATACAGTTGGTCCACCCGGTAGGGCCCGCTCTTCACTGTCCTCCCCACCTGCACTTCTCCGTTCCCGACAAACTCAATTCCCTTCTTTCTGGAAAGGAGGTAGTAGAGCATTTTGCGGTGCTCCACTCCCTTCTCTCCGCAGTAGAGTAGGTTGATGATAGGCCGGTCGTGCAATAAGTCGGCGATTTCGGGCTTCAGCGCCTCCTCGAACCCGTGGAACTCCGGCCGTTCCTTGGCCAACCGCAGCAGGTGGGCGGGGTTGTCGAGGTTTGCCACTAGTGTTTTTTTCGCGTGTCCGTCGAACTTGCTGATGGACTCCTCGAGCGAGGCTCTCAAATCGTCCAGCCGCTTGAGGTACCTGTGCCGTTCCTCCCGGTCGTACTCGTGTTCCCGGTCTTCCAGGTGTTCCTCCCACTCCTGCACGAACTCATCGTACTCTTGCCCTTGCATCCGGGCAGGGTGCGGCAGGTGGATGTACCGCTGCACGTGCTTCTGGGGTAGCTCGTCGAGCCGGGGCAGGAGCACGTAGTGCTCGATGCGCACTTCGTCGCGGGGTTCGTGAGCCATGCACTCCCTGTGCACTGCGGGGAATAAAAATCGGCAGGCGGGCGGGCGGCGGACGCGCCTTTGCACTTCGCCGGTGCGAAAGGATTAAGTGCGACCCCCCGGTGGGTTGGGCATGGCCTTTCTGGAAACGCTGGCTTTGCTGATTATCTCGTTAGTTGTGCTGGCCAAGAGTGCCCAGTATGTGATCAGCAGTTCACTTGAGCTCGCGCGCTTCTTCAGTTTCAGCGAGCTGGCCGTTGGTTTCGTGCTGTTGAGCGTGGCCACCTCGCTCCCCGAGTTTGCGGTAGGTGTGATTGCGGGTATTAACAACGAGCCCGGAATCAGCGTGGGAAACGTGTTTGGCTCTAACCTGGCTGACATCGGTTTGGTGCTCGGAGCGGCATTGGTGGCGGCGGGCGCGCTTTCGGTCCGGCGTGTGGAAGGAAAGGGTTTGGTGCGGATACTTTTCGCAACTTCCCTCATTCCTTTGCTCATGCTCGTTGGCGGCGAGGTCCGTTTCCTCGCCGGTTTTGCCCTGCTTGCGATATTTCTCGGGTTCGTCTACTACATTTTCAAGGAACGCATCGTGTTCCACGGTGCGCGCGAGGTTTTCACCCGGCCGACGGGCAAGCAGGCGGTTTTGCAGGCCTTCCTCTTTGCTGCCAGCCTAGCTGTGCTCATTTTGAGCGCGAACTATTCAGTGGAGCAGGCGGTGGAATTCGCTCTTCTTGCCGGAATCTCCAAGACGTTCGTGGGCGCAACGGCTGTTGCGCTGGGCACCTCCCTGCCCGAGCTCGTTGTAACCCTGGAGGCGGTCCGCCGGAAGAAGCCGGGCATTGCGTGGGGGACCGCAGTTGGCAGCACCATTACAAATCTTACTCTTGTGCTCGGCTCCACGCTCGTGCTCTCGCAGGCTTCGGTGAACCTCTCCGCATTCCTCACGCTGGTGGTTTTCGCCCTAGTGATGAACCTCGCCCTCTGGTATTTCCTCAGCGAGCGCCTGCGCCTCACGCGCCGCGAGGGCCTGATACTGATTGGAATCTACTTCCTCTTCCTAATCGTCGCCTCGAAGCTCGAGCTTGGATTCTAATTGCAAGCAGCGGTCTTGAGACTTGGGTTCTAGTTAGCTAGAACGGATAAGCCTGCGCGAGCAGAAGGTAGCTCCTGGCCTTTTCCAGGTGCTCGTGCCGGGTGCTGTCGCTCTTCGCCTGCTGGGCGTAGAAGGCGTGCACTTTGGCGCGCACGAACGCCCTGTAACTCTTGTAGTAGTTCAGCACTCCGCGCAGCTCCATGTCCCCGCTTAAGCGGATGTACTCATCCAGAAATATTTCTCCCAAATCACTTCTGCCCAAGTGGTCCAAGTCCATGGCCAGGAACGCCACATCCTCCGCTTCATCCCCATGCAGGAGGAGTTCGCTGAACTCCACGCGGTCAGTCACGTGCAAGTCCAGTTTTGTTCCCTTGCTGATTGCGAAAATATTATCCGCGCGGAAATCACCGTGTCCCTCCACTGAGTACTTCCTTGCGCGTGATTCCAGCACGCGCGCATTCTTGCCCGGCCACGCAACCACACGCTCGCTATAGCCTTTGGGAAAGTCCAAACCAAGTGCTTTGGCCGTGTGGAAGTTCTCTTCCACTTTCTCTTGCAAACTGTCCATGGACGCCCATGGGTCCATTCCCCTCTTTCCGCGTGTTTTTTTGTGAAGGTTGTTGAGCAGTTGCGCGAGCTTTCCGAAAATTGCGGGAGTGGCCTGGTTCCGCCTCACCAAATGGCTGAGGATGTCCGCTTCCGGCAGTTGCCTGGCCTTCACAGCGTAATCAACCGTGTCCCCGTGGAACTTGTTCCCCACGCGCAACCCCCCGCTGGTGCGTTTGACTGGCTCTACTGAAAGGTACACTCCGCCCGGGAGTGCTTTATCCAATTTCACTTCGCGCTCGCAGAACTTCTTCCGCTGCTCGAGGGAACGGTAGTCCAGCACTTCACCGAACTTGATGGGCTTTTTCAGCTTGTAAGCAAACTTTCCGGTTAGGAACACCCAGCTCGTGTGCGTTTCCTGCACGCGCACTCCCTCTACGGGGTGCGGGTAGGCTTCGGCTTTCGAAAGTGCGCGCGCGTTTTCGCTCATTTTTTCACTCCACTCCAACCACGGGGAGGGTGTTTTTTAAACCGAGCTTGCGTGCCTTGTAGGCAGCAAATGCGAGGTGATGGCGCGCATGGTCTCCTGGGGAAAGATTACTCTTGCCGGCATTGTAGTCGCTATTGTCCAATACCTAATCAGTAACATTCTTACCGTGGTCAGCGGGGTTAGCTCGCTTTACGCTGAAACCGTCTCCTTGTGGAAGCCGATGACCGGCTGGTGGAATTACGATATTTTCGTCCTGAACCTCATTGCGGGACTGCTGCTGGTGCTTGTGTATACTGTAGTTTCGCCCGGCCTCTCCTACACCGGTTGGAAGAAGGGCGCGTGGTTCGGTTACCTCGCGTGGATTGCAGTTGGCTTTTCGGGCATGGGCATGACCTACCTCACCATGAATGTGCCGGATGGCATCGTAGCCGTGTGGGCGCTCACAGGCCTGATTGGCTACACGCTCGCAGGAGCCTCAATCCCCTTGGTGCTCGGCGAGCTCAAGCACGTGCACCACGTGGAGCACGAGCGGCACGCGGGGCGCAGGCGCCGCCGGCGCTAGGCACCGAAAGCCCTTTTTGAACCCCTGCCCACCGTTATAGAGGGGGAACTTTTGTGATTGCAGCTACTGGCAGCGTTGCCTTGGATACCACACGCACGCCTAGTGGGACTGCCGAGCGGGTGCTCGGTGGAGCCGCGAGCTACTTCGCCTACTCCGCGAGCTTCTTTTCCCCAGTTGGGCTCGTGAGCGCCGTGGGAGAAGATTTTCCCAAGAGCTATTGGGAGGTGCTCGAGCGGAAGGGCATCAATCTGGAGGGAGTTCAACGAGTAGCAGGAGCCAAGTCACTCTTTTTCGATTCCACTTTTGACCTTGATTTCCACCACCGGACGGCCAACGCTACTGAACTCAATATTCTCTCGCAATTCCACCCGGTCGTTCCCAAGAGTTTGCAGCATGCGGAAGTGATTTACCTAGGGACTATGGAACCGGCCAAACAATTGGCCTTTTTGGAGCAGTTCCCGAACCGCAAGCTTGCATTCATGGACACTATTGACTTCTTCATCGAAAACCAGACCAACGAACTCTGGAGAACAATCAAGGCGGTTCATGGCATGATCATTAACGATGTGGAGCTCGGCAAGCTCACGGGCACGTCCAACCTAGTGCGGGGGGCGTTCAACCTCATGGACCACGGCCCCTCGTTTGTGCTGGTGAAGAAGGGCGAGCACGGTTCGATTCTCTTCTCGCGCGCGCACGGAATCATTCCCTTCCCAGCCTATCCTTTGGAGAATGTGGTGGACCCCACCGGAGCGGGTGATTCTTTCGGCGGGGGCTTTGTGGGCTACCTCGCTTCAAAGAAAGGAAAAATCACTGAAAGGACACTCAAGGAAGCGCTAGTATATGCGAATGTGATGGGCTCTTTTGCCTGCGAGGACTTTTCGCTCAACCGCCTGGTGAACCTCTCGCGCGAGCAGGTGGAGGAGCGCTTCGACCACTACAAGCGCATGCTCCTTTTCTAATTGCCGCCCTCCGCCCGAATCTTATTTAAACTCCGACAATGAAATGAAGGCACGGATTCTTTTTCCGTGGTGGGATTTACGAATGGTTACTCCGAACAAGTCACCCAATGCCATAATTGCTAATCCAGCACTTGCCGAGGCTGGCCGCCTGCGAATTGAGTGGGCGGAAAAGCAGATGCCGGTGCTCATGAAGGTGCGTGAGCGCTTCTCCAAGGAAAAACCCCTGAAGGGAGTCCGTATTGCCGCCTGTTTGCACGTGACCAAGGAGACTGCGGTTCTCGCGCGCACGCTGAAAGCAGGAGGAGCAGAGGTTGCGCTCGCAGCTTCCAACCCTTTGAGCACGCAGGACGAGGCCGCCGCAGCTCTGGCCGCAGAGGGAATCAAAGTCTTTGCCTTCCGGGGGCAGGACAACGAGCAGTACTACGAGTGCCTGAACAAGTGCCTGGACTCGAAGCCCCAAATAACGATTGATGATGGATGTGACTTGATTTCAACCATTCACGGCAAGCGCACGGAACTCTTGAAAGACGTGTGGGCGGGGCAGGAGGAGACCACTACCGGCGTGATTCGGCTGCGGGCGATGGCGCGGGATGGCGCGCTCAAGTATCCGGTAGTTGCAGTGAACGACACTCCTACCAAGCACTTAATCGACAACGTTACCGGCACGGGCCAGTCCACCATTGATGGAATTCTGCGCGCAACAAACATTCTATTGGCAGGTTCCAATTTTGTCGTGGTCGGCTACGGTCACTGCGGAAAGGGTCTCGCCAAGCGCGCAGCCGGCATGGGCGCAAAGGTGATTGTGGTAGAGGCCGACCCCCTCGAAGCCTTGCGTGCTTACTTTGACGGCTTTCGGGTTATGGATATGAATGAGGCCGCCAAAGAGGGCGAAATATTTGTGACGGTTACTGGCAATAAGCACGTCATCCGTGGCGAGCACTTCCAGTTGATGAAGGATGGCGCGGTTGTGGCCAATAGCGGTCACTTCAATGTGGAGCTCGACATTCCAACCTTGGAAAAAATGGCCAAGGGCAAGCGCGTGGTCAGGTCGAATGTGGAGGAGTACACGCTCCCGAACGGCCGGTGTATTTATCTACTAGCCGAGGGTCGGCTGGTGAATTTAGCTGCGGCAGAAGGTCACCCGAGTGCGGTGATGGACCTAAGCTTTGCAAACCAGGCCCTTGTTTCAGAATGGCTTGCCAAAGAGCATGCTAAACTGACGTCCAAGGTCTACGATGTGCTGCGGGAGATTGACAGCGAGATTGCACGGCTCAAGCTCCAGGCCCACGGGCTCAGTCTTGAGCAGTTGACTGAAGAGCAGATAAACTACTTGGCTGACTGGAAAGAGGGCACTTAGCGCCGCTAGTCAATTTGGCCCTAATCCATTCCATTCGCACCCTCTTTTTGGGATGGTCGCTTCCAATTAGGCGAATGAACCGGAGCACCGCCTCTTGGCGTGTGATGACTACGGTCCACCACTCGCCATTTCCTCTTTTTTCATGTCGTTGTCTTGAGGGTATGCCCAGCCGTAAGAGCAGGCGGGCAAGTGTATCTGCATACTCCTTCGAACCGGCGCATAAGGTTATGGTGGCAAGGTGGAATCGGTGATTTTCATACCACATCACGCACCCGTCGCCATCAAGTACGCCTCGCAAGTAGGGCGCAACCTCCGCATCACTTAACCTGGGGACAGGAATGCCGTGTGATGTCTTGCCGCCGAATTTTTTCCAAAGAATGCGCGCTACAACTGCGGGAACGATGAGGCAATGCGTGCCGTTTCGCCGGTCCACTCGCTGGTGAATGCGGGTATGAAACGTCTCCCGCAACAACCTTGCAAATAGCCTGCAGAGCGAACGTTCTTTGTTGTAGAATCGCACCTCCGCCCTCCGCTGCGCGTAGCGGAGAATGCCATCCGTATGAATGAGACCTAAAAGCTGTGGTGAAATGTACGGGTTCAGAACCTGAGTCCAGCCACTACTTCTGCCCCGGATGTGCTTGATCAGAAGATTCGTTCTTTTGTTCGCCAGTCCATGCAGCTGGAGGTATATTTTTGTATTAGGTTTCACCCTGCCGGATTTTATCTCGCTGAGCGTGGGTAGGTCGAACGCTAGCAATTGGGATAGTTGTGTAAGGGTGTATCCCTTTCTTTGAAGTTTATCAAAGACGTTTCTTCTCTCGGCTGTCGGCCACCCGACAAAAAGAGCCTCATCAACCAGATCTTGGTGGTCAAGTGCGAAGCTTGAATCCATACCCGAGTCTTCAACCTCGGCAATAAAAACACGCCGCGACACATGACTGCCCGGACGCAACCATAACCCACTCAAACTGCCGTTCTAGCCGCTAGATGAGCTTTTTACGAACCTTTTCCTTCCTGGCTTCCGCCTCGTGGCAGGAAGGGACTTAGAAAACTCCCGCCCAAATCAGAATGTACGCGAGGCAGAGCAGTCCGTAGTTGACTGCGAGGAACCGGCGGTCGCTCCAGTGGATTATTCCCTCCACTTTCCACTCGCTCAACGGGTAAAGCGGCATCTGCCCAGCATGGTCGGCCATGCTGCGCTTGTGCGTAAACAGGTCCAAACTTAGGTGGAGCAACACGCCTCCCACAAATGGAAAAACGAGGGGCCGGTAAACGATTCCTACTAGCACTGCTATTGCGGCCATCACCAGCCACGAGTGGCTCATGCGGTAAACCGTTCGAACAAGTGAGAAGAACGGAAGCTTGCTCGCGCTCTCGTGCGGAAGCTTTCGGAAACGGCTTAGCTTTTTCAAGCTAAATCCGGAGCCGAGAAAAAGCAGTATTGCGGGAGCGGCAAAGAGCATGTCCGGAACTAGTGAGAAAAGTATGTAAGCAACTGCCGAGGGCTCCCGGTGGAAGAGGGCGAAAGCCCAGAGCGCGTGGGAGAAGAAGTCGACCAAATCAATCGAACCTTTAACGCTTCTGCCACATCACTTCGCCGCCCCAGCGCTTGGCGGGAATGGAGCGCGCAAAGCCCCTCAACTCGAGGAAGTGCAGCGCCGCCTCGACGTCCTTGGCCGGCGCGTAGAGCTCGTGGCTTTTGACCATCATGTGCTGAATTTCCTTGAGCGGAATTGCTCGTGGAGTGGCTTCCAACTGTTTCTTCACAAAATGAGTCAAGTCCTCCTTGAGGCTCCACGGGAAAATGAGCCACGCCTCGCGAGCTTGCTCGGAGAAATAGTCCGGCGAGAAGGCGGAGCCCTCCATCACAAAAAGACTTGCAGTCTTCACCTCGCCAGCTCCCTGCTCTTCAAGGTGCTTGAGCGCGGTTTTGAACGTCTTGCCCGTGTGAACAATGTCATCCACTAGCAGCACGCTCTTTCCGTTCAGTTTTGCTGCCAGCGGCTGGCGAATAATGGCTCCCTCTTCGCTTGTCTGGCCCGGTGCCTGCCAGTGGGTCACTTGGAATGAAAGCAAATCACGGACTCCCAGCAAATTGCACAACTGCGCGGCAGGCATGAGCCCCCCGCGGGCAATGGCCACTATTACTTCGGGCTCAAAACCCGACTCCACCACTTTCTCCCCAATCGCACTGGTGTGCGTGTGGAAATCTTCCCAGGAAAGTGCGGTGCAGTGGTCGGTGTTGGCGCTCAAGTGGTTGCTCCCCTCCTCCAAAACTAGAGGGCGCGAAGCTTTTTATCCCTCTCTGCTCGCACCCGGAGGCGCTAGACAAGGTACTCAAGGTACGGTTGGACCCACGAGCTCCACAGTTGGGCTGGGTTTTTGACTGGAACCGGCTCTCCATGGTCCGGCGAGAGCAGTTCGCTCGAGTAGAACACGCATCCCTCCTCCTGTTGGTGCGCGAGGTTCGAGAGCAACAAGCTTTCCACCAGTGATTTGTCCCCGACTTTGCGCGCAAGTGCAATCAAGTAAGGAGTTTCCCTCGGCCACACAACCGCTCCATGGTACTGTTCGTCATTGTAGAACACTCTCTCCGGAAGTTCCCGCACCAGAATGCCGAAGGGCTTTCCTTTCCTTTGCACCAGCAGTCTCTCGCGTGCGGTCTGCAGGATTTTCTGCATTTCCCCATTGACAAACAAGGAAGGCAGGAGCGCGGCAGCTTCCACTCCCACACTCGAAGCTTCCTTGCTGTGGCCGAAGTTTGGAATAACCGTATGCCTAATGATTCCCTCTTTCTCCTCGTAGAACACTTTCCGGTAAGCCCGCTCTGCGCGCGCCAGCATTTCGCTCGCCCCCTCGCGCATTTCCTGCGCTTCCTGGAGGAGCACGAGCCACCACGCATTGACTTCAGCAAGCAGGCACGGCGTTTCCATTCTCTTGGCCCTCTTTTCCAGAGAGTGCTCTTCTGTAAAGACCTTGTGCACAAACTCCTTGGGAAGCCGGGCAGGCACCTGCACTCCTTCCCTCCACACTTTTGCATCGAGCCACGAATCTCCCGCAGGGCAGAGCAACAATTTGTCGCTGTTCAAGCGAGCCCTTCCGTTATCCTCCAAGCTCTCGAACAGTCCCTCAAGCCCCTCGCCAACCAGTTCTGTTAGCGCGCGGTCCTTCTGCTTTTTCAGGAGGCGCAGGGCAAGCAGCCACGCTTTCAAGGTTCCATCCAAACTCCGGAACTCGAGGGGCGCTCCCTGCTTTGTTGGGAGGCTCTTGGGAGTCCATCCATCCTCGTGAAGGGAAAGCCACGTGACCAGCTCGCGCTTGAGCCTCCTCTTATCCCACTCCCATAGAAAGTCAAAGTTCTGCCACATGGTTTCAGTAGTGTCACTCAGCCACGGGTTGCGGAACCAGTAGGCGCCAGCATCAAAACCCTCTCCGATTGCCGGGTGGCTCACGCGGAACTTTTCAGCCAGCACGAGCATTCTTGCTGCGAGCGCTTTCCCTCCGGCCGGGCCCCACGCGTGGCCCGCTTTGGCCAGTGGCTGCCGGAAGAGGTGCAACAGCCGGTCAGCACGTAGCGTTTCACTCCTTTCATCGCTCTTGCGCACGCCCAACAGTCTCTTGCTCCCGTCACACGAGACGAAGACGTGCGTGTGAACTCCCTCGGAAACTGCCACTTCCAAAAAGCCCGCATCACAAACGGTTCTCTCTTCTCCCTTGAACTCAACTCTTCCTCCAGAATTCACCCGTTCCCCACTCCCCAGTTTATAGTTCCAGTGCTGCGGCTTTGGCTCTGCGTGGCACGCGCGTGAATTAGGAGAGTGGACTGAAACTTTTCTGCCAAGCCTTTCAATCACCAGCCCATTCAGAACTTCTTTCACCGAATGCTCCTTCCACGCACTTGGCTCGAACACATGCCGTATGTCCACTAATGGTTTCACTCTCACGCTCAATTGAGGGGCGTGCTCGATCTGCAGTGAGAGGCAAAGCAAGGGCCCCTCCTTTCGGAACAAATAATAATCCACGTGCAGCCTCGCTGCTGGGTTCGTGGGCAATGAATAGGTATAGACTGCTTTCCACGGCCAAACAGTCACGCTCTTGGCCTGCAGTTGGAGCGGTTCTCCGTTCTTTCCCCTTGCAGAAAGCGCAATTCCATCCAGCAGTTTCCAGGGCTCGCCGCTCTCAATGCACGAGAGCCCCTCGTAAGCATAGTCCCGGTTAGGCACTACATACTCCCCCAGGTAGGTGGAGAATGCGCTTGCGCCAAACTCGCTCTTGGGCCTCCTCAAAAGCACCCGCTGGGTTCGTGCGGGTCCCTCCCCCTCGCGGGGTTGGAGCTCCTGCTTGAGTTCGAGGGCTTTCATTTCTGTTTACCTTGTTGAGTCATTGAGCGCGAACTTGTAGTGCAGCGGCTTCTCTCCTATGATTTTGATCTTCCCCTCGCGCGCAAGCCAGCCGAGCGCCACGTAAACATCCCCATTGGCGAGTCCGGTCTTGCGCTTGAGCACTGCTAGTGTGACTGGGCCGTTCTCGCTCAGCGCCTTCCACACTACTCCGGCCTTGCTTCCAAAGTATTCTTCGGGTTTTGCTGCCATTTTTCTCACGCCCGCGTTTCCGCCGCCAACTGCTCGCGCAAATCGGTGAGGACGTTCATGTAGTTGATGAAATTGTCATAGGGGCTGAAGTCCTTGAACGGCGAGAAGTGCTTGTGCACATCGCCGTCCGCCCAGTTTTTGGTGCACATGTAGTAGAAGTGGTCGCTCGTGCCCAGCAGCCTCCACTCATGCAGGAGGTTCGGGTCGTTCGCCCGCCGGATTTCCTCCCCAACTTTCAAGTGCTCTTGGTAGGCGTGCTTCTGTATCCTGTTCCCAAGCCACGCGCTCTCATCCCGCTCCAAATCCGCCCAGCTCAAATTCCACGGAACGTCCACTTCCCCAGCTGGCTGGTGGAGTTGGACCACTTCACTCGGAGTCTTGAAGTACGACCCCCGTGCGAGCACCTCTGCAGGCCACTGTTTGAGGAATTCGAAAATGCCTGTTTCCGGCCACTGGTGCTCCCCGAAAGTCTCATAGTCTAGGAAGAGGTTGGCCACAGGCCCTTTGCACTCCTGCACCCACTGCGCGTGCTTGGGTGCGGTGAGGGGCCACTCTTTCCACGTGCGTTCACTAAACCTGTAACCAATGTCATCGCTCAATCTGTAATTCCTCAATAGCACGCGGAGCTCGGGTGCCGTTTTAGCTTTGTAAACATAATCCGGCGAGCGCCAGCCGAGCACCTGGTCACTCCCCTCTGCGAGTATTGCCTGAAAACCGAGTGCATGCACGTGCTTGGCGATTTCATTGGAGTACAATACTTCCGTATTTCGGAAAACTTTGGGTTCCTGGCCAAAGAGCTCCTGCGTTTTCCTTGACTGGAGCCTCACCTGCTCCTCAAACTCTTTCCAATCACCACTCAAAGAGGAGAGCGAGTGGTAGTAAGTCTCCCCAAGAAACTCCACGCAGCCGGTTCTGGCCAGCTCGCGGAAACTCTCGAGCACTTTTTCACCCGAGGGCGCGTGCTTGCACTGCTCGAGAAAAGTTCCAGTAAGACTGAATGCGAGCTTGAAATGCCCTTGGTGTTGCTTGATAAGTTGGAGCAGAATTTTGTTCGTGGGCAGGTAGCACTTTTGCGCCACTCGCTCAAAGAGTTCGTTGTTCAATGCGGGGTCGAAGTACCTGCTGGAGGAATCCTCCCCGTTCTTTTGGGGCCGGTGGAACCACGAGAACCTCCTCAAGCGGAGGGGTTGGTGCACTTCGAACACTAGACAAACATCGGTCATTCAGCGTGCCACCTCCCAGTAGACTGAGTACGTTCCCTCCGCACACCTCTCCCACGAGAAGAGCGGCACCTCCTCTTCCATTCCTTTCCGCAGTTCCTCCTTGAGCGACGGGTAGCGCAGGATTCCCACAATCTTGTTCGCCATTTCATCCGTGTCCCAGAAGTCCACTTTGAGCGCGTGCCGGAGCGCCTCTCCCACTCCGCTGGTCTTAGTCACAATTACTGGAGTTCCTGCGCTCATGGCTTCGAGCACAGTGATTCCAAAGGGCTCGCTCACGCTGGAGAGCACGTAAACATCACTCGCCTTGTAGAGTGCGGGCAGTTTCTCCTGTGGAACATAGCCTGTGAAAAATACGCTTTTGAGTATTCCCAAGCCCAATGCCTGCTCCACCAAGCGGGGGAGCTGGTCCCCCTTTCCGCTCACCACGAACTTCGCTCCCGGAATCACTTCGAGCACGCGCTTGGCTGCCTTGAGGAAGAATTCGGCTCCCTTTTGAATGGAAAGCCTTCCGTGGAACAGCACGAGCGGGCCCTTGGTCCACTCCTCCATTTCCGAAAGTGCTTGCGCGTTCCGGAACTCGCCGGGCTCCACTCCGTTGTAAACCGTTCTCACTTTCCCAGGGCTCGCTCCATACCTCCAAATGAGCTGCTCCCGCGTGTAATTGGAAACCGCAATCACCCGGTCGGCAGTCTGCACTGCTGTTCTTTCAATGTCCACAATCCACTGGCACGGCCACAAACCCCCCGTTCTGTCATACTCGGTGCTGTGCATGGTCTGAACCAGTGGAACTCCGAACCTCCTGCGGATCTCCACTCCCGCTCGGGCGGTTATCCAGTCATGCGCGTGCACAACAGAGTAAGGTTCCTTGGCATGCTCCTCTGCAAAAGCTTCCACTACTGCGCGGTTGTAGAGTTCGAGCCCCTGGAAGAACGACATGCCATACTCGTTTGAGAACGTCTTTCCACTCGCTGGTTTGCTAATTCCACTTGCGGGCTTGCAGATTCCACTCCCCGGCTTGAGTGCGGAGTAAACTGCGCCCGCCCAACTCTGGGGAACGGGTTTGGCCTTCTCCGGGCTCACATAAATGACGTTCATCCAGGGAGCATGGATGGGTTGGCCCATGTTGGGCATGAAGAAGTCCACCCTGGCTCCGAGTGCAGCAAGCGAGGTGGTCAGGTCTCGGCAGTGTACCCCTAACCCTCCGGCTGAGAAGGGAGGGAACTCCCACCCCAGCATTGCGATACGCACTTCTATCCAACTTTGCAAAAACTCTACCAAACGCGCCTGCCAAAATCCTCCTTTTGGCAAATGCGTTAGTCCGCCCCACCTTTCCGGCGAAAGAACAGTTTTAGGCAATAAAAAGATTACTGGAAGCCCGCTAGACGCTGGATTTCGTCACTCAGCGTAGCTGGTTTCGAGGGTTTGGGGGGTGAAAGACGAAGTGCTCCTTTTGGAACACCTTCTTGGCATGGGGGCAGTTCTCATAGCCCATCTTGTCCAGGGAGCACCTTTCCCTGCAGCAATCCGCGTGCGCCAATCCCTCCCGCCACGCGCAAAGCACCAACTGGCCGGAGCTGTGCTTAGTGTCACTGGAGCAAATCCGGCAGTGCGTGGTAAAGCGGGGCAAGCTCGTTTAGGCCTCCTCCGCAGGAAGGCGGGTAGGTATACGCAGGCACGCGCCCCACGCTTAAAATCATTTGCCTCCTCCCGCAGAACTCTTTTTTAATCGTGCTGTGCTCCCTTGAGCAGGTATCCGCCAATGAAATTCCGTGCGCAAGGCGCTTTTGAGTACATTCTCCTGCTAGCAGGAATACTGCTGGTTGTAATTCTGGCCATTGTGATTTTGCGCGGCGGGGTTTTGAGCGCGGCCAACAACCAGATTACAGGCTCGTTGGGTGTTTTTTCCAATTTGACAAATGCCAGCCAGGTCCTTGAGGGGCTCGCTACTCCCACTCCTACTCCCGCTCCAACTGTTGCGCTCAACCTGCCCCCGGACGGCAACAGCACGCTGGAGGGCGCAATTGCTTTTGTATTCACGCCAACAAGCGCGCTCAATCTTTCCAATGCAACTCTTTACGGTAATTTCACTGGAAGCTGGCTTGCAAATGAAACCAATCAATCAACTCTCGCCAACGGCTCTACCAACACGATCACTCTCCCTCTTTCTCCGGGCAACTACTCATGGAACGTGGAAGTGTGCGACATTACCGGTCAATGCTCTTTTGCTTCCGCCAACTACACTCTTGAAATCACTTTGACTCCCACTCCCCCGAACGTTTCCCTCATTATGCCGGTCAACAGCACAGTTCGCTCCGTGACAACCACTTTCCAGTTCTCTCCCGATGATAGCGATGGCTTCTCCTCCGCCTCGCTCTACACAAATGCCTCAGGCTGGGGGCCGCTTTCTACCAATCAGTCCGATGTGGTGAACTTTTCCGCCAATGGCATAACGGCCACACTTCCCTTCGGCGAGTACATTTGGAACGTGCGCGTGTGCGACAACGCCACCAACGCGTGCGCCTTCGCCCCTGAAAACTTCTCAGTTAGGATTATGGACGACTGGCCCCTCTTCGGCCACGATTTGAACAACACGCGCGCCTCCCTCTCGCCCGGCCCTGCTTCAAACAACACCCGCTGGACTTTCAACGAGACCGGCTGGTCTTTCAACAGCAGAGGAATTTCTGTTTCCGACGGCATAGTTTACGCCCGTGCCACGCGCCTCACTACTGACAAAATAATGGCGCTCTACGAGCACAACGGAACTAAAAAATGGGAAACCGCCACTTTCGAGTATTTCTCCACAACCCAGCCGGTGGTGGCCGGAGACGCCATTTTCACTTTAACCCGGAACTCCTCTGCGGTCTACTTGAGGATGTACGCATTCTATGCTTCCAATGGCTCCCAGATTTGGAACTTTACCAAGACTGCTGCTAGCAACCTTACTATACCAACAGTTTTCAACGGTCGCGTCTACGTGGGACTGGAAAATAAGCTGTTCGCGCTGAATGCTACGACTGGTTTGGAGATTTGGAACCGGACTGTTCCTTTTGGAAACTTTTACAGCTTGAACAATCAGGCGCCGACCGTCTCAGGGGGGATTGTATACCTAGGCGCGGGTTCCACTGCAGAATACATTTTTGCTTACAATGCGGAGACCGGGGACTACATCCGAAACTATACCCACTCAGACGGCATATTCGGCAACGGGGGGCTTTACAGTCCAGCTGTGGCCGACGGAATCGGTTACACCAACGCCGCGGGTAATGGTAGCATCTACGCTTTCAACCTAACTGACGGGACCAAGCTTTGGAGTTACCTTGTAAGCTCTAAGGGAATAAACAGCCCCCCGTTGCTTACCAACGGAATCGTCAGCGGTTCTGACGCCACCTATCCCCCGGTTGCTACGCAAAAGATGCATATGGCTTATGCAGTCAACGGTTCGCAGGCTTGGAACTTCACTCTCGGCGCTTTCCTTGTCGCAGCTGCCGGAGGCGGGGACTTTGTTTATTTCAAGGGAACGACCAATCGTACCTTATACGCGGCCTATGCCGCCAATGGAACTATTGCTTGGACCTTTGACACGGGTTATACTAACGGTGGCTGGCCGGTAGTCGCCTATGGCCGCGTGTACATTGGTACCAACGGAGGAAACCTTTCCTCCATCGGTCCGAACTAGCCTAGCTAGGGTTTTAAAGCGCGGCCGCTTTACGCGGATTGATAGAAATGCCCGCTGACTTTGTTTTCGAGGTGTCCACGGAGGCCGGCCGGAAGATCGGCGGCATCTACACCGTGCTCAAGAGCAAGGCTCCCTTCTTTGTGCAGAAGTTCAAGGAAAATTTGGTGTTCATCGGTTTCTACGACAAAGCTCTGGAAGCCGCCGAGTTCCAGCCCGAATCCCCTCCCTCGAGCTGGGCCAAAGTTTTCGACGAGCTCCGTCCTTTGGGGATTGACTGCTACTACGGAAGGTGGATTGGCGGAGCCAACGGCCGTATCATTTACGTGGACGCGCGCCACTACGGCGAAAGGCTGGTGCAATACGAGGGAGCACAGGGCCAGGTGAAGGACTCCCAATTGAATGCCATAAAATTCTGGCTCTGGAAGCAGTACGGAATAGACTCGCTCATGATGGGCTGGGATTTCAACGAGAGCGCCTCCTGGGGTCATGCAGTGGGCCTCCTGCTCGAAAAACTCCTGGCACTCCCCGAGTTCAAGAACAAACGAGTGGCTGGACACTTTCACGAGTGGCTTGCCGGAGTCCCTCTTCTCTATGCGAAAACGAACAACCTTCCAATTGGGACCATTTTCACTACTCACGCAACAGCGCTCGGCCGCTCCCTTGCTTCCGTTGGCCGGGACGTGCTCACCGAAGCCCAGCGGGGGAAGGACGTGCGCGTGGATTTGCACGAAGCTTATAATCTCAAAGTGGAGGGCAAGCACTTCCTGGAAGCCGCCTGTGCAGCACAAGCTGATGTTTTCACAACTGTGAGCGAAACAGTTGCAGAGGAAGTGCGTTACATTCTGGGCAAGCCTGCGGATGTGGTGCTGACCAACGGACTCTCCTTTGAGGAGTTCAAGGAGAAGCGAAAGCTCGATTCCATGGTCCGCTACATGCGCACGGAACTGGAAGAGTTCCTCGAGGCCTACTTCGTTCCCTACTATGATTTGCGTGCGGAGGACGCGATGCTCATCTACATTTCGGGCCGTTACGAGTTCCGCAACAAGGGCTTCGACCTCTTCATCAAGGCGCTCGGCAGGCTCAATGATGCGCTCAAGCTGGAGCGCAAGCCCAAGCGTGTAGTAGCGATGATATTTGCTCCCAGCAATGTGAAAGGCCCCCGTCCCTCCGTGCTTCACAACTACCTCCTGCTGGACAAGACTATAGAGCTGGTGCGCGAAACTGAGGGCAAGGAGGTTGCGGAAAAGCACGTGACTGAACTGCTACAAACAGTGAAGCCAACTACCGCAGCCAAAATCCGGCCGATGCTATTGGGCTTCAAGAAGGAGGGAGAACTCCCGCCCATTTCCGCTTACGAGCTCTCCTATCCAAACGATGCCATCGAAAGCGCATGCCGCGTGGCGGGTTTGGACAACAGCGAGGATGACGTGGTGAAAGTAGTGTTCTACCCGACTTACCTCCGGCCTGGCGACGGGCTCCTGGATTTGGACTACTATGACGTGCTCTCGGGAATGGACGTGGGCGTGTTCCCCTCCCGCTACGAGCCTTTTGGTTACACTCCAGTAGAAGCAGCTGCAAACCTTAGTATAGCCATAACAAGTGACGCAACCGGCTTCGGCCGCTACATGCAAAGCAAGGTGAAGAACCTCAAGGGCCGCGGAATACGAGTGGTGCCGACAGTAGGCCGGAGCGACGAGCAAGCTGCCAACGAGATTGCGATGGAACTGCGCGAAATCTACTACCTGACTCCGAAGAAGCTGGAGAAGATGAAAGAGGACGCGTTCAAGCTGGTGCGCCTCTGTGACTGGGCCACTCTCATCGACAACTACTACGAAGCGCAGGAGCTCGCGCTCAAGAGGCTCAAGCAGCGCCTCTCCGAACCGCCAGCAGCCAAGCCCGCAGCCAAGGCCTGACCCTCCGGGAACTCCTCTTAAATAATGGGCTCATGACGAACACTCTTAGGAATCCCCATGCCCGCAAGAAAGCCCGAAGAGAAAATGTCCCTCGAAGTGCGGAGGTACGTGAAACTGCTCAAGCACTACAACAAGCCCGAGCGGGTTGAGGCTGCCAGGGCGCTTGCGGACTTGGCCCATGCGAGCGCCGTGCCGCACCTCATCAAAGCCCTCCACGACGATTATTATGCAGTGAGGACTAGGTCGGCTTTTGCGCTTGGGAAAATCAAAGACCCGAGCGCGCTCCCGCACCTGGCCCAAGCACTCCAAGACGAAGATACCAACGTGAGGGAGCATGCGGCGTGGGCGCTTGGAGAGATTGGCCGGGTAGTCCGAAAGGAGGGGGCCAAAACCAAGGAAGGGAACGCGCTGCTCCTCGTCTTGCCCTACTGCCGCAAAGTTCTCGGTAATGGCGAGTACGATGAGCCGCGGGTGATTGCGAAAGCCTACCAAGCTGCGCTCGAAGGCAAAGTCACTCCTGAGAACGCCGGCCTGTACGTGAGGCGGTTGCGCATTGTGGATAAGGCGCTCAGGCATGCCGACCCCGACACCCGGAAGAAGGTGGCTGGAACGATGCGGCGGTTTGGCCACGAGCGCCTGGTTCCTTTCTTCATTGAAGCGCTCCAGCATGAGGATCCTTACGTGCGGGGGAATGCGGCCTGGGCGCTGGGCCAAATTGGCCGCGGCCTGCAGGGCAAGAGCGTGGAGGGGAAGGAAGTCAAGGCGCTCCAGTTCGTCAGCCAGTACTTCCAGGCAGACGAGGAGCCCAGGGTAATCCGCAAAGCCTACCAAGCCGCCCTCGAGGGCAAGGTCTCTGCCGCAAACACCCGTTTGTACATCAAGCAACTCCGCGCCATGCAAGGAAGCTTGAAGTGAAACCAAATGCCCCGCCGAACGCCCGAAGAGGAGGAAAAAGTTGCCGAGGCGCGCCAGGCGGTGAAGCTGCTCAAGAGCCCCAACGAGAATGTGAGATGGGAGGCGGTGAAGCGGCTTGGGGAAATGAAGCACGTGAGTACTGTTCCTGCTTTGGCCAAAGCGCTCCGGGACCCGAATAAGGAAGTTAGGATGATGGCGGCGGACGCGCTAAGGTGGATTGGGAATGCGAGGGCGGTTCCAGCCCTGGGGAAAGCGCTCAAGGACCCGGAGCCGGAGGTGCAGAGCCGCGTGGCGTCTGCGCTTGGGAATCTCAAGCACCCGAGCGCGGTCCCCTACCTCGTAAAATTAGTCCACGACCCCAACCCCGAACGACGGTGGAACATAATGTCAGCGCTTGGGCGGATTGGGCACGAGAGCGCGCTTCCATCCCTTGTAGAAGCGCTCCAGGATTCCCACTCTGGCGTAAGGTCGAGCGCGGTACAGGCGCTCGGGGAGATTGAGCACCCGCGTGTGGTTCCGAATCTGATTACGCTACTTTTCCAGGACCTCTCTCTGGGAGTGAGGTTGAATGCGGCGGAGGCGCTGGGGAAGATTGGCCACGAGGATGCAGTTGTGGCTCTTGCAAACCTGCTCCACCACTCCAATCCAGACATGCAGAAGAATACGGCGGTGGCGCTGGGGAGGATTGGCCGGGCAATCCAAGGCCGGAAGGTCAAGCGAAAGGAAGCCCAAGCCCTGCAGCTCGTGGGGGCCTACTTCAACGAAGATGAGGCCGGAACAACAGTCCGCAAGGCCTACGAGGCTGCGCTCAAAGGCAAAGTCACCGAGAAGAACGCTCGTTTGTTCGTGAAACAGTTGCGCGCGTTGAAAGGGAGTGTGAAGTGAGTTCCATGCCTGCCAGAAAGCCCAAGGAAGAGAAGATGCCCCCGCGGGTGCGCGAGCAAGTTGAAAAACTCCAAGGCCCGGATGGGGGCATTAGGGCTAGTGCGGCTTATGCGCTTGGGTACATCGGGCATGAGAGCGCCATTCCGCACCTCGTAGAGGCACTCAAAGACCGAAACTGGTATACGCGGTCTGAGGTTGTGAAGGCGCTTGGAGTGATTGGGCGTGCAAGCGTGGTTCCCCACCTCCTTCAAGCGTGCCATGACTCAAACTGGGCCGTGAGGAGGCAGGCGGAGGCGACGCTCTGGACGATCCAGCACGAAGGTGTGGTGCCTCACCTCACCAAGGCGCTCCAGGACCCGCAACTTAGGCGCACTGCGGCTGATGCGCTGTTGGTCCTTGGCCGGGCGATTCAGGGCAAGGAAGTGAAGGGAAAGGAGGCGAAGGCGTTGCAGTTGGTGGCAGCCCACTTCCATG
>Ga0315294_10001107_pt1 | contig 29013 bp, 28 predicted proteins | sample YL17G13_40_MG_FD_203626 | JGI IMG/M metagenome (GOLD analysis project Ga0315294, IMG submission 203626) | Sediment microbial communities from Yellowstone Lake, YNP, Wyoming, USA - YL17G13_40 | ecosystem: Environmental > Aquatic > Freshwater > Lake > Sediment | place: USA: Wyoming | collected... | reverse complement strand
AGCGGCAATTATAAAAAGAGCGGGTTCGGTCTTGGACACAAACAAATGTCGGCAAGTTTGCCGTTTGGACAAAATTAACAGTTACTTATGGGAACTTACTCATCCCGGGCCGCACGTTAATTTTATTTAGCTAAACAGGAGGCAGCCATTTTGATGGCTAAAGGCATAAGAAAAAAAATTTTGCTCGATCTCTACGCTATGATGCTTAAGATACGACTTTTTGAAGAGCGCATAGTCAGATTATATCCGAAACAAAAGATGAGAACGCCCGTTCATTTGTATATCGGCGAAGAAGCTATTGCCGCCGGTGTTTGCAAATACTTAAAAAACGATGATCTGATATTTACGACCCATAGATGCCATGGTCATTGTATCGCAAAGGGCATGGAACTGTCTCGAATTATGGCTGAGTTATATGGCAAGAAAACAGGATGCTGCAAAGGTAAAGGCGGTTCGATGCATCTGGCTGACCGCAATCACGGGATATTAGCTACTTCTGCGATTGTCGGAGGAGGCATTCCTATCGCGGTAGGCTCAGCCCTTAGTTTCAAGTTTAAGAAGAAAAAAAATGTTGTAGTTTCGTTTTTTGGAGACGGCGCAGTCGATGAAGGCGTATTCTATGAAAGCCTGAATTTTGCCGCATTGAAAAAGTTGCCTATATTATTTGTTTGTGAAAACAATTTTTATGCCACTAATTCCCCGTTACGTGCACGGCAGCCTTTGGATAACATCTTCGAGAAGGCGAGAGTATTTGGAATTGCCGGATATAGGTGCGACGGCAATGATGCGATAAAAGTAATGTCCATTGCATCCCGCCTTATAAGTGGCATAAGAAAAGGTTCCGGGCCGTATCTTCTGGAATGCAGGACATACAGATGGAAGGGTCACGTGGGGCCTGATTGTGATGTTGAAAATGGATGCCGGCCGCAGTATGAAGTGGAAAAGTGGATGAGACGCTGCCCGATCGGAAAACTTGAGCGCTCATTGGTTAAGAGGGGCCTCGTGGATAGCGGAAAGATAGCAAAAATGCGGGATGGCATTGAAAAAGAGATAGACTCCGCATATGCTTATGCCAAGAATAGTCCGCCTCCCGCCCCCGGTGATGTTTACAAAGATGTGTACTATAAGGAATCGTGATGCCCTGGACAAAAGTAGCTATAGAAAATGGTTATAAAGGTTCTTTGCCTGTGGAGGAAAATAATAAAAAGCGCATCATGAGCTACAGGGATGCGTTGAAAGAAGCTCTCGGGCAGGCACTGAGGCGCGATCCTAGTGTCTTTGTAATGGGGGAAGGCATAGACGATTCCGGAGGTGTCTTTGGATCTACACTTGGCCTGCACAAAGAGTTTGGGGGCAGAGTATTTGATACGCCCATAGCTGAAAATGCCTTAACCGGAATAGCCACAGGTGCTGCTCTCTCGGGTATGAGGCCGGTTCTTGTCCACATGAGGATGGATTTTTTGCCGACTTCTTTCGACCAAATTATAAATCACGCGTCAAAATTATGCTATATGTCAGGTGGAAGGGTGTCGGTTCCGATAGTTATAAGATCTATAATAGGAAAGGGCTGGGGCTCGGCTGCTCAGCACTCCCAAAGTCTTCATGCGTTATTCATGCATATGCCGGGAGTAAAAGTGGCGATGCCGGCCAGCCCATATGACGCAAAAGGACTATTGCTTTCGAGCATAGCTGATAATAATCCCGTCATTTTTATCGAGCACCGCTGGCTATATGACATGAAGGGGCATGTTCCTGAAAAAGAATATATTATCCCGTTTGGCAAAGGGTTGATCGCGAAAAAAGGTAAAGACGTGACAATAATCGCCTTTTCATTAATGGTTCGGGAATCCATGAAAGCAGCCGCTCTACTGGAAAAAGAAGGTATCAGCGTCGAGATCATAGATCCGCGGACCATCCGCCCTTTTGATACTGAGATTGTGATTTCTTCCCTCAGGAAGACAAAGCGGCTCATAATCGCTGATTTAGGATGGCGTAGCGGCGGTATGGGCGAGATAATAACGGGGCGGCTTTATAATAAAATACGAAAATTTCTAAAATCGGATGTACAAATTATTGCCTCCCCGGATACCCCTACGCCAAGCAGCTATTATCTGGAAAAGGTATTTTATAAAGATGTAAGCGATATTATAAAAGCAGTAAGAAAGGTCCTCTCATGAACGACTTAAAACTAAGCATAATCATGCCAGCCCTTAATGAGGAAGACAATATAAGGGAGGCCATTGACAATAGCTTGGAAGCCATCAGGACTTTCGGCATAGATGGGGAAATAATCGTTGTCAATGACGGCTCAAGCGATAGGACTCAGAAGATAATTGAAGAAAAGGCGGAAGAATATAAGAATATCATACGTATCATAAGACACGATAAGCCAAAGGGCATAGGTGCGTCATTTTGGGATGGTGTTGACGGGGCGAACGGCAATATAATCGTTATGATTCCGGGTGATAACGAAAATGATCCTAAAGAGACATTACGTTATTATATGCTTTTGGAACACGTTGACATTGTGATCCCTTTTATCTTTAACAGAGAAGTTAGATCAGCTTTCAGGAATGCGCTTTCTCTTATTTTCAGATTTGTGATAAATACCACATTTCTGGTTAATTTTAACTATACCAACGGCACTGTACTCTACAGAAAATCTATTTTAAAAGAGCTGGATTATCATTCAAATAGTTTTTTCTTTCAGACAGATATGTTAGTAAGGGCGGTGAAAAAGGGCTATCTCTTTGCGGAGGTTCCGTATAGATTGGGGGTGAGAAAAAAGGGTTCTTCAAAAGCTATCAGCTTTCCCTCTTTCTTGAAGGTAGCAAAAGGCTATATAAAGTTGGTAAAAGATTATTATTTCAGCAAGGACAGCGCGAAATCCAGCCGGTTTACCAGTGATTCCTTAACCGCCGCAAGACGTATTTCTTCATAATTTAATCCCCTTCGGGGAGACTTCGTACTCCCCTTCGGGGAGGGAGCTCGGGCTCCACTAAACATGTTTCAATGAGAGAAATCATATGGGAGAACTTGTACTAGACGGACATAAATTGTTATGGCACAAGGAACGCGTAGAGGCGTGGTTAAAAGGCGAGAGAATCCCGCCCATCACAATTGACTGCGCCCTGACGAGGAGGTGCTCGTATAGATGTATTTATTGCTACGGCACGCTTCAGGCAAACGATGAAAAGAGAATGACAAAAGATGTTATATTATCTTTTCTTGATGATGCGGCGGATATCGGCGTCAAGGCAATAAGTTTTGTCAGTGATGGCGAGAGCACTTGTTCTCCTCATATATACGATGCTATACTACATGGTAGGGCTAATGGTTTAGACATGGCATTGGGAACCAACGGATACCTTCTTAAAGAAGAAAAACTGCAATATATATTACCGGCCCTGACCTATATACGTTTTAACATGTCGGCGGCAGCGCCGGCGAGATACGCCCAAATCCATGGGTGCGGCGAGAAGTGTTTTTTTAAAGTATTGAAGATAATTTCCGAATCCGTCAAGATCAAAAAGAAAAAAAAGCTTAATGTAACGATTGGGCTGCAAATGGTCTTTTTACCAAGCTTAAGAGACCAGGTAATTCCCCTTGCGAGATTGGGCAAGGAACTGGGCGTCGATTATACTATTTTTAAACATTGCAGCGATGATGAAAAAGGCAGTTTAGGGGTAGACTATTCAAAATATAAAACTTGTATTGAATTATTAAAGGAAGCCGAAAAATATTCAACGCCGTCTTATAAAGTAGCCGTTAAATGGTCGAAGATTTTAAGCGAAGGCAAGAGGCGGTATAAAAGCTGCTTAGGCCCGCCTTTTATCATGCAGTTTTCCGGTTCCGGTTTGGTCGCGCCCTGCGGCATGCTCTTTAACAAGAAGTATAAAAGATACCATATAGGAAATATTGCCGAAAGTTCGTTTAAAAAGATATGGCAAAGCAGGAGGTATTGGGATGTCTTGGATCTTATTGCGTCCGATAAGTTTGATCCGAGGACAATGTGCGGCACCTTATGCCTTCAGCATAAAGTAAACGAATTTCTCTGGGATCTAAAAAATGGGAACGCGAAGTTATATACACCGAAGGGCAATCCTCCGGAGCATATAAATTTTATATAACGACTAAGGGCGTATGATATGAACGTTTTGTATTGCGGCACAGTCACGTTTTTCACAGCGTTTCTTTTGCATTTTTTTATCTGGAAAATTCATATTCCAAGAGGTAATCACACTAAAATACTCTTGTATATTTTTTTCGGCACTTTTATCGCGGGCTCGCTCATAATTACGAAGAACCCGCTGATTTTCATGTCGGGTGCCGCATACATCGAAACATTTCCTGATTACTTAGAATTGTTTATTTTTTATACCTCTTTGACGTTAGCGTACCTTGCCACATATTCGGCGATAGAAGTCGATAGTCCGTCTCTTGCGATTGTTAAAATAATAGCCGATAACGCCTCTTCCGGATTGGAAAGGGAGGAGGTATGTGATATTTTAAACGACGAAATTCTCGTAAAGCGGCGTATTGATGATCTGATCAAAGACAAGATGATTTACCTGACAGGCGATAATCGCTACAGGATAACAAAAAAAGGTTTAATAGTAGCCAATATATTTATAACTTTCCGCAGCATATTAAAAGCGCCCAAGGGGGGCTGATGAAATGGCCTATCTACTTTTATTAATTCCGCTTTTAGGACTGCTGGTTAATGCGGCGGCGCAGATCTTTTTGTACAGAGTAAGGCCGGATAAGGGGTTACTAACTTCTATATTTATTGCATTTGCGGCCGGTCTTTTCGCGCTTGTACTATGTGCATTAATCCTATACGGAGAGGCAAATAAAAAAGACTTTAGCGCTCAGCTGGTATCGGATGTAATCATATATGCCTTACTTTCGTATTGCTACTTTCATTTTCTGAATTTAGGTGAAACGGCCAGGCGAATAAGGATCTTGAGGGAGCTAGCAGAAGCTCCGGCCGGGCTTACTACCGGAGAATTACTCGGGCGGTATAATGCGCGAGAGATCCTCGAAAGAAGGATATCGAGGCTGACTAAAAGCGGACAGATCGTATTAAAAAATGGAAGATATTATATAAAGGGCCGCGCCGTCCTTTTAATGGCAAAGATCTTGGGTTTTATGAAAATAGCTATGCTTGCCGAGGAAAGCGAGATCGGATTAAAGTGGAAGCGATAATTATCCCTAAGAACTATAACTACATAGGCGTCTTTTTGACGTTCGCGTGCAATTTGAAATGCAGTTATTGCATAAATTATTTTGAAGATAGGCCGATAAAAAGAAAAACTATTTCCGGGTCATATTGGGCGGAAGGGCTTAATCGTCTTGTTTCCAGAGATGATATGCCGGTTACATTACAAGGGGGTGAGCCCAGTTTGCATCGGGATTTTTTCTACATAATAAATAATCTTAAGCCTGAGTTAAACATTGATATACTGACTAATATGCAGTTTGACGAACAGGAATTTATGAAACGCGTACATCCGGACAGGGTTAAAAGAAATGCGCCTTATGCCTCTATCAGAGTAAGTTATCACCCCGAGGAGATGGATTTGGACGATACAATCAGAAAAGTCAAGAACATGCTGCAGAACGGCTTCAGTGTCGGTATTTGGGGCGTGACGCACCCTAAATACGAAAAGATAATACTTGAGGCGCAGGAGAAGTGCGGGAGATTAGGAATAGATTTTCGCACGAAAGAGTTCCTCGGCGAAGACAGCGGATTGCTTTACGGTGATTATAGGTATGAAGGCGCCTGCGCGAGGCGGGTGAAAAAAACAGTACAGTGTCGTACTACAGAACTACTTATCGATAGCGCGGGAAGTATTTTTCGCTGCCATGCTGACCTATACGCAGGCCGTAATAACATCGGCCATATACTTGATCCGAAATTCAAGATAGAAGATAAGTTTAGAAACTGCGATTACTTTGGCTATTGTAATCCTTGCGACGTGAAAATTAAAAATAATAGATTCCAGCAATACGGACATACGTCAGTTGAAATAAAACTGAAAAGGCCGTAGATTTTGAGAAAATACATACTTATTATAGTTTTAGTAGGTCTCGCAGTATATGCCAATTCCGCGTTCAACGGCTTTGCGTGGGATGACGAATTTCTCATCCTGAAAAACCCTTCCATAATGTCCTGGAACTATGCCTGGATTCATTTCGTTTTGGACCTCTACCATTCCTTCTCAAATTATTATAGGCCGGTACAAATGATCACTTATATGGCTGATTTTTCTTTGTGGCGTTTAAACCCGTTCGGATACCACCTGACAAATATACTTTTGCATATAACGGCGTCCGTCCTGCTATTTCTGTTTATTTTTTTGATAGCAAAAGATAAGAGAGTAGCCGCAATAGGAGCCATTTTATACACCGTCCATCCGGCAAATACGGGTGCCGTCGCATATATTGCGGGGAGAGCGGATATGCTGGCGGCCATTTTTACGTTATTGTCTTTCATGTTCTTTTACGCCCACTTTAAATCACGGAGCGCTAAAGGAGCGATCACTTATTATATTGCTTCATTAGCTTCCTTTTTGATGGCGCTTTTGTCGAAGGAGATTTCAATAATAATCCCGATTCTCTTATATTGTTACCGTTTATTTTTTATAGACGATCGCGAGGCCGAAAGAAGCAAAGAGATCATCAAGTTCAATTATATGTCGGGGTTTGTTATTATCTTAGGCGTATACCTTATTTTGCGCTTGTATGCCTTGAATTTTCAGGAATTGGGGCTCTTTGAAAGTAAATACACGCTGTATTCGAGGTTATTGACTTTTTTAGAGGCGCTCGTCGCCTATTTCGGAATAATCTTTTTTCCGGTCGATCTGCATATGGAGCGGAGCGTCCCATACGCTGCTTCATTCCGGGATAGTGCCGTTTTATATTCCGCCATAGGCGCACTTCTTATAATATGGATTGCCGTCAGAATAAGGAGAGTATCGAAAGAAGCTTTTTTTGGGTTGTTGTTTTTCTTTATTGCGCTTTTACCCGTCAGCACTATATTTCCGATGAACAGCAATATGGCGGAGCACTGGCTGTACATACCGCTTATGGGCATAGCGCTCTCATCAGGAGCTATAGGAATATATCTATGGGACAGCAGGGCAAAACTGAAACCGCTGCTCGCGTTTTTATTTACCGCCTATTTTATATTTTTCTCATACCAAACCGTCGACAGAAACTTAGACTGGCGCGACAATTTTACTATATATAACCATACTATAAAATATACACCGTCAAGCATAAAGATACTTAATAACCTGGGAAATCTGTACCATGATAAAAAGGACCTTAAAAAAGCGCTTGAGTTTCATAAAAAGGCCGTTGAAGTCAATACCGGTGAGCACAGGACGCGTGTTAATCTCGGCATAGACTATGAGGATATGGGCTCACTCGACGAGGCATTGAAACAGTACAAATTGAGCAGGCTCTTGAGGCCTGATTATGCGCTGGCGTATCTGCACGAAGGGAATATATATTTAAAAAGAGGGGAGATAGACAAAGCGGCAGATTGTTATAAACGCGCCGCGCAATATGACGAATTTAACGTAGACGCCCGCAACAAATTGGGCAATATCTATTTTGACAAAGGCATGTACGAAGAATCAAAAAAGGCCTACGAGAAGGTACTGGAGATAGATCCTTATGCCGCCGGCGGCCATAATAATCTGGCGAATGCGTTGAGTAAGCTGGGGTTAAATGAGAAAGCGGTAGAAGAATACAAAAAGGTGCTGGAACTGGACCCCGAAAATGCCGAGTACCTCTTTAATTTGGGGACTGAATACGGAAAGCAGGGAAGATACGACGATGCTATAAAGATATTAAAGGAAGCGCACCGGCTGCGGCCGAGGCATATCGCCACCTTAATAAACTTAGGAGCGGCCTCTTTTCATAAAGGAGATTTCGTTTCTGCGAAGCGGGAATGGAGCAAGGTATTGCGCATAGATCCTCAAAATGAAATAGCGAAAGATTATTTAAAGCGAATAAAGAAATAGGGACAGCGCCCTATGTTCCAGGGTCAGACCCTAGCAGTTTTAATTCACTGTCAAGGGTCTGACCCTACACTTGGGCGTTGTCCCTATTTTCTATTTTCCACTTGACAATCCAGATAAAACCATTATACTATATATTACTGAAAACAAAAGAAGACTATCTTGTTTATATTTGCATTATTTAAGATGTTTAGGTAATAAAATAGATAAAAATAGATGAAGCAGTATAAAAAAAGAATAACATGGAAAAGACATTTTTTACAGTTCAAGAATTGGCGGAATACCTCAGGATGAGGCCGATTACCATTTACAAGCATGCTTCTCGCGGCGACCTGCCGGGTTTTAAAGTAGGGGCCACGTGGCGATTTAAGAAATCGTCTGTCGATAAATGGATAGAGGAGCAGGAGAGAAATATTGCGAAGAACAAGCCCAATTGACGTAAAGCGCGCCGAGGCGCTCCAGCGGGAAAAGATGGCATTTTTGGATATGCTGGCCTCGGCGATCAATCATGAGATAGCCAATCCGCTCAGCATAGCGAGAGGCCAGTGCGAGGCATTTGTCCTAGGATGGAAAGAGGGACTGTATAAAGATAAGCCTCGTGATGAGTTGATAGCAAAAAGCGTACTAATAATGGAAAGGGTTATAAAAGAGACTGACCGCATCGCCGATATAACTAAAAGGCTCACAGATTTCGTAAAACCCGGCAAAGCGACAAAACCCCAAAAAATAAACGTAGCGGATGAGATCGCGGAAGCATTGACCTTCCTGAACGCGGAGATCGGGCTTTCCGATATAGAGATCAAAAAAGACATTCCGCCCGACCTGCCTTTCATAACAGCCGACAAGAAACATATTCAACAGATCTTCTTTAATGTTATAAAAAACGCCGTGCAGGCCTTAAAGGAACGGCGCGCCATAGAAATAATAGGAAAAAAAGAGGACTCGTACTTGCGGTTCGAAATTAAGGATGCCGGTTCGGGCATAAGAGAAGGGGATATGAAGAAGATATTCGTGCCGTTTTTTACTACAAAAACCAACGGAACGGGCCTGGGGCTTTTTATAGTCAAGCAATTGACGGAAATAAATAAAGGTAGGATAGAAATTAAAAGTAAAATAGGGGAGGGGACTTCAGTTATATTATATCTACCTATTGCCTGAATAAATTAAAAGAGCAACTACCTATTGGCGTGCGGAGAATCTGATGACGAAGATATTACTGGTTGACGACGAGATAGATGTCTGCGATTTTATGCTGAGATTTTTCGAGGAGAGAAACTTCGAGGTATCAAGCGCCACTAACGGAAACGACGCCTTGCTTATGATGGAAGAAAATCGGCCCGATATCATTTTATTGGATATCAGGATGAAAGATAGAGACGGCATAGAGATATTGAAGGAGATGAGGAACATAAACGGCGACGCCAAAGTAGTGATGGTCACTTGCGTGGACGATGCGGAGGCGATGAAGGAAGCAAAAAATCTGGGCGCCGCCGCATACATAACCAAGCCGCTCGTTTTGAGCGATTTAATGGAAGTCGTGCTCCGTAATCTGGGCGGGCGCCGTAGTTTCTTCAATCTCAGGAGAAATCTTAGATAATGCATAACGCCAATCATGATTGTACGAATTGGAAAGACGTAGAAGACCTGTTTTTTAGTAAAGTACTTAAAAAAGAGGAGCTCAAGGCGCCGTATAAAGTAGAGGGCCTGTTTAAGGAACGACTCTACTCTGACGGCGAAGAATTTCACAAAAGCCGCAGAATAATATCCGATTATCAGGAGACCCTCTTCAATGCCTCCCGAAGCATGATACGGTTTAAGAAGCCCCAGCGCCTGATAAAGATGATAGATAAGATAATAAACGAGAAAGTCGGCGTGACCCATTCAGCCGTATTACTTTACGATAGCGATAAGAATTCTTATGTTCTAATGGATTCGAGAGGCGCCAAGGGCAAAAAGATCCCCGTCGGATACATACGGCTCGACCCTAAAAGCCCCCTCATAACCTTATTCAGCGAAAGAAAAAATAGGTTTATTTCGGAAGGCGGCGCCATAGCTTTTAAGGATTTAAGATGGATACTGGAAAGCGGCCAGCTTCTGACCAAAGACGCGTCTTTTCATAATAAATTAAGATTGGTGTCGAAGGAGATGGAATTGCTCGACGCTGAGCTGTGTATTCCGTGCTTCTTTAAAAGAGAATTGCTCGGCATATTGATTTTGGGCAAAAAGGTATCCGGCAAAGATTTTTTGCGGGAGGAGATGAACCTATTTGCGACGCTCGCAAATGACGCGGCGATGGCCATAGCCAACGCCAAACTTATAGAAAACCTGCAGAAGAAGGTTGACGAAGTAGGGCATCTCTACGAAAGAGAACATACCCTTTTTATAAATACCGCTATCGCTCTCGCCACTGCCGTGGATGCGCGCGACGCTTATACGCAAGGCCACGCGGAACGCGTAACGAGGTACTGTTTGGCCATTGCCGAGGAATTAAGCAGTATGCCGGAAGCGCGCGCCAACGGCCGATTCAAAGAGATGCTGCATATTACTGCGCTTTTGCATGACATAGGCAAGATAGGCATACCCGATGCCATCCTGAATAAGAAGGGCTCACTCAGCGCCTCTGAAAAGAAGATAGTCGAAAAGCATCCCGAAGTAGGAGCCTCGATACTTGCTCCCATACCAGAACTGAATGACATATCGAAGTTTGTAAGGTTTCATCAGGAATGGTATAACGGCAACGGTTATCCGAACGGCTTAAAAAGGGACGAGATACCCACCATATCAAGAATAGTCAGCGTAGCAGATACATTTGACGCTATTACTTCGGACAGACCATACAGGAAGAGGGGAAACAATGAAGCGGCGTTAAAGGAAATAAAGGAAAGCGCCGGAATACAATTTGACCCACAGGTCGTAGACGCCTTTATGAAGGCTTACAATAAAGGGAAGATTAACAATGCGGGGCATTAGAGAAACTGATTGACCCATTCGACCCCTCGACGGGGGCTCAGGGTCAACCCTGAGCAAGCAATGATTTTTCAGCTAGAGGCGCGTCGAAAGGGTTGACAAACTTTTGTCTTTGTGTTAGATTTTTGATAATCGTTTAACCCCCTGCGCAGAAATTCTTGTATTTCTGCTTCGGGGAGGGAGCTCGGATCTTAGGTGGGGCTCCACAAAGTTGCAAAGGGCAAAATGATAGTTAAAGATAAGGTAGTATTAATAACGGGGGGCGCAAGGGGCATAGGCAAGGAGATGGCTATCCTCTTCGCGCGTGAAGGCGGCCGTATTTGCATATGCGATGTTAACGAGGAATCTATCCAGGCGGCCGTAAAGGAGATAGAGTCAACGGGCGCAGAGGCCTTGGGGTTCAAGGTAGACGTTACAAATTTTTCTCAGGTTGAAGAGATGGCCCAAAAAGCGCTTGACAAATTTTCAAAAATAGATATACTAATCAACAACGCAGGCATAACCCGCGATAATCTTTTACTCAGAATGCGAGAAGAAGATTGGGACGCTGTCTTGAACGTAAATCTAAAAGGTACGTTTAACTGCACAAAGGCAGTTTCCAAGATAATGATAAAGCAGCGCAGCGGAAAGATTATAAATATAGCGTCTATAATAGGGATAATAGGCAATGCCGGTCAGGCGAATTATGCGGCGTCGAAAGGCGGCATAATAAGCTTCACCAAAAGCGTTGCAAAAGAGCTTGCGTCGCGTAATATAAATGTCAACGCGATAGCGCCGGGATTCATAAAGACGGATATGACAGCCAAGCTTTCCGAAGAGCTTCAGGATACGATGATGAAGCTGATACCGCTGGCGAGGTTTGGAGAGCCGTCCGATGTCGCAAAATTGGCGCTGTTTTTAGCAAGCGATAGTTCGGATTATATAACCGGCCAGACGATACAGGTCGATGGCGGCATGGTAATGTAAGCGAGGTCATAACTTACGGAGCTATAAAATAATTTTTGTGCGAAGTAAGTTATAAGACCGAGCTTACCCTTGACAATTTTTTGTTTTGAAGGTTACGGCATTTCAAAAATTGTCAAGGGTTAAATTCGCACTTATAACTTATGTCGCAATAAGAAAGAAACAGCGCTCCATAAGTTATGTGCTCATTTTAGGAGGTAAAAATGGCAGTTTCTGAGAAAGTAAAGGCAATTATAGCTGAGCAATTAGGGGTAAAGAAAGAAGAAGTTACGGACGAGGCTAAATTTATAGATGATTTAGGAGCCGATTCGCTCGATACGGTCGAACTTGTAATGGCTCTTGAAGAAGAGTTCGGAATAGAGATTCCCGACGAAGATGCCGAAAAGATGGCGACAGTAGGCGAAGCGATTAAATATATAGAGCAGAAAGCCAGCAATTAACCATTGGTCATGCTACCCAGACGAAACTTTCCTCAACTATAATGAAACATAGACGCGTCGTCATAACCGGTGTCGGCATCATATCTCCCATCGGGAAGACCAAGGAAGAGTTTTGGAGCTCCATAGTAAACGGCAAAGGCGGAGTGACAAAACTTACGCGTTTTGACTCATTCTATTTTACGTCTCATATAGCCGCAGAGGTAAAAGATTTTGATCCGGCTTCCTACGGTATTAATCCCAAAGAACTAAAAAGGATGGACAGGTTTGTGCAGCTTGCCGTCTGCGCGGCAAAGATGGCGGTCCAAGATGCGAAACTTGATCTGGATAAAGAAGATAGGAATAGAATCGGCGTTTATGTCGGTTCCGGCATAGGAGGGCTCCAGACCATCGAGGAGCAGGTCTATGCCTATTTTCAGCGGGGCCCTGAAAAAGGCCCATCCAGGATGTCGCCGTTTTTAATTCCTATGCTCATAGTAAATATGGGTTCCGGTATGATTTCTATTACTTTGGGGTTAAAAGGGCCGAATTCCGCCGTTGCGACGGCGTGCGCTACCAGTAATCACACCATAGGCGATGCATTTCGCATAATTCAAAGGAGTGATGCCGATGCAATGGTGGCCGGAGGCTCAGAAGGCGCTCTTACGCACATGGGATTTGGCGGCTTTTGCGCGCTTAGAGCACTGTCAACTAGAAATGACGATCCGGAGCATGCGTCGCGGCCGTTTGATAAAGAGAGAGACGGCTTCGTAATGGGCGAAGGCGCCGGTATAGTTGTGCTGGAAGAATTGGAACGGGCGAAGGCGAGAAAAGCGCATATTTACGCGGAAATAATAGGTTACGGACTGACGGGGGACGCCTATCACATAACAGCGCCCGATCCTGAAGGCGACGGAGCGGCAAGGTGCATGAAAATGGCCATAGATAGCGCGGGATTGGCTCCGGAAGAAGTCGATTACATAAATGCCCACGGAACATCGACCCAGCTTAACGACAAAATAGAGACGCTTGCCATTAAGAGGGTCTTTGGGAAACATGCCTATAAATTGGCAGTGAGTTCTACTAAATCGATGACAGGCCATATGCTCGGGGCATCCGGCGGGGCGGAATTGATAGCAACCGTTTTGGGCATTAAAGAAGGAATTATACCGCCTACCATAAATTACGAATTCCCGGATCCCGAATGTGACCTTGACTATGTTCCCAATAAAGCGCGAAAGCAGGAATTTAGCGTAGCTATGTCAAATTCGCTCGGATTTGGGGGGCATAACGCCACTTTAGTCGTCAGGAAGTACTAGATGTTAGGATTTAAAAAAGTTAATTATTATCTCTTGAAATTCCCCTATTAACATGGTATAATAGTATTAGCAAGAGGGGAGTTTTTTTCACTAGTAATTTTAAACATTAAAAATGTGTTTAAAGGTGTGCACATTACCAACGGAATGTAAGATGGAAAAAAAACACATTAAAAAATGTCTTTTGACATATTATGGCCTTCTTTTTGCCATCGCCGGTTTATTGACCGCCAACCCTTCCGATTCTTTCGCCGGTATTGAAAGTGACGTAGTTCCGCAGGTGTACAATATTGACGATTTCGAAGACGCTATCTCTAGTACTAATTATCCGCACTACTATCCTACCGGCGGACTCGGCTCAGATGTCGTTGACCCCGACAACTCTCTTAATAAAATAAGGCAACTAACGTGGGACAGCTCATTGCCGGACCAGTGGTGGTATTCGGATACTTGGGACGGCCTAAACGACAGTACCATATTGGACGCGACTTACTATTCGCATCTTGTTTTTAAGGTAAGAGGGGCGATAGGGGAAGAAAATTTCAGGGTAGAATTACAGGACAGCGACAATGTGAGACAAGGAGATGCGACTTACTTTGTCGAGGACGTTACGCCCGAATGGCAGGAGATATGGATACCTATATCGTATTTTGCGGGTGATGGCACCCCCACAAACCCCGGCATAAACCTGAAGAAGACGAAAGCCATTGCCTTTACATTTTATGACATACCAGGACAGCCCACCGGCACCGTCTGTATCGACGATGTCCGGTTCGTAGGTTGCGTTATAGATGATTTTAACGATGTCCTGCCCGGCAGTAATACCTTGAGAGAATCGACTTATACTGGGGGCGCAGGCATTACCGAGAATTCAGACCTGACAGAGGGTTCAAACGGCATACATAAAATAGCGTGGTATTACCCCGGGTCGGGGGATAAACCATTCTGGTATACGGCTACCGAGTTTGCTTCACCATACGCAGGATTTAACCCCATATATTACAATTACCTTTATTTCAGGATAAAGGGCCTCTCCGGCGGCGAAGAATTCAAGATCAACTATCATACGCCAAGCACTTACGTCGGGGTGAGCAGTAAGGATTATTTTACCGTGACGACAGATTGGCAGGATGTTTACATCCCTCTTAAATCTTTTACCGATCAGAATGTGACTAGGAATGAATTGGATGCGATTGCCTTTAAGTTTGCGGAGACCGGCTGTACGCAGGCGGGAACAATATATATCGATGACGTGGAGCTTAAGTATGTAAAGCATGACCCCATAATCGCTACCGGCGACAAAAATTTTTATAAGGATTACAAGAGAGGTTTTCATATAAAAGCTTACGATGTTGACGGTGATCCCCTTACTTATTCGGCGGAAAACCTCCCAGCAGGCGCTAAGATCTATGATGGATTTATACTTTGGAAGCCGGGTGCTACGGGAACATATCCCGTTACCCTTATTGCAAAAGAAGACAGAGCGGGCGCCACAGAGGTGCGCAAGAGCATACTCATTAAAGTCCTTCCTAATGATACATTGTTTGTGAAGCCGCAGAGCACGGGTACAGTAAGATTAAACGGCCGCGAACTTATAGTTAGCGGTACTCCATTTAAGATCAAGGGAGTCGGTTATCAACCGCTTCCTATAGGCAGCGAGCCGGGCAGTGCTATAGACCCGCTTTGTTTTGAAAGAGATTTTCCTATTTTGGTCGGCATGGGTTGTAATACTATAAGGACATGGGGAGATCCGGGAGATGCGATGGTGGATGCTGCCCAGAATTACGGCCTAAAGGTATGTGCCGGCTACTGGGTAGATTATGGCTTAGATCCATCTGATCCGACGGTAAGGGCGAATCTGAAGAGCGGGTTCAGGGCATTTGTGAATAGATTAAGGAATAAGCCGGCTATCTTACTTTGGGCCATAGGAAATGAGAATAACTACCATGCGCTCCAGAATAAAAAAGAATGGTGTTCGCTTGTTAATGAAATGGCCCAACAGGCTTATGACGAAGAAGGCGCAGCGTATCATCCCGTCGCCATTGTAAACGGCAATTTTCATAATATAGGCGACATGGATATGTATGCGGACGATGCCTTACTGCCTTATTTGGATATTTGGGGGGCTAACGTATATCCCGGTTATTCGTTTGGCGGGTCGTTTGACACGTTTGCAGAATTGTCCGATAAAGCGTTGTGGATATCAGAATACGGCGTGGACGCCTACCACACCACCGCTTGGCACTATGAAGACTTAAATGTCGTAGTCGACTCGGGATATGTGGATGAAGAAGCACAGGCCGAATGGAATGCGAACAGCACCGTTGAACTATTGGCATCAGACATCGCCGTCGGTGGGACCATAATGGCCTATTCCGACGAATGGTGGAAAGCGGGTAACCCATCTACGCACGATCCAGGCGGGTTTCCTCAGGATACGGCCTATGAATGGCCCCTTGTTCCCGATAGTTTTATGAACGAGGAATATTGGGGTATAGTTTCCATTTCACCAGACGGATCGGATCCGGATACACTAGATGATGTCACGCCGCGCGAGGCGTATTATAAGTTGAAAGAGGTCTTCCGGAATATGCCTTTCTCGGTTGTGAAGTTCGGAGAGTCTGTCAAGGCTGTTGTCGAAGACCCAGCAAGTGAAGCCATTATATACGTAGAAAAAGATGTTTATGACGAAGGCCTGATAACGCTAAAAGGCAAATCGCTTATAAGCGTAGCAGGTGCTCCTAACACTGTGATAAACGGAAGGTTTTTATGCGATGAAGCCGGCGGAAAGATCGATGGCTTTGAGATAGTCTATTCAGACGGCGGGTGCATAAATTATGTAAGTCCCGAATACCCTGAAGGGCTTATGATCATGAACGATGCCGGCGTTACAATAATAAATGCCAACTATGACGTGAAAAACTGTATCATCAGGCCCGATCTTGAAAGCATGTCGCCCGTGCCGACGCATTACGGTAATGGCATACAGATCTGGAACCTGTATGCCAGGGCACACATCGCCCCTAACATAGAGAATAACCTGATCCGCAATGCCGATGTTGGCATATTTACCTTCTCGCAGGCATTTGGCGGCGAAATCTGGGGTTATGTCCAGAATAATACCCTAGATAATAACTTATGCGGTATTGTGGAGAGAATGCACAAGGAAAACCCCTTAATACGAAACAATGTCATAACTAACGCGCAGGATGGGGTACATATCACTTATGCTAACACAACGCCGAGCTTGCTCGATGCGCGCGTGAACAATATCATCACCAATAATTTTTATAGTAACAGCGCGATGAACAGTATTTGGTGCGATGAACTCCAGATTCCCATAACTCCGGTTCCGGGAAATATATATATAAATCCTCTTTACAACGAAAATTATGAAGCCACGGCACCGGAATGCGCTAGTATGGGCTGGCGTTTACCATAAGGAATAGAGGCCGCGCGGACTAGTCCCTAACCTCCGATTCGGAAATTTATTGAAATCGCCTATCTTATATGATACACTTACCCTATAGATAACCAATTATATTTTATATAGGGTAATTATGGTATTTAAAAAAGAAGTATTATTAGGCCAATTACTCGTAGATAAAAACCTAATTACTATCGCCGAACTTGACGAAGCCGTTAGGGAGCAGAAGAAATCCGGCGGACTCCTCGGTAACATCCTTCTTAAATTAGGATACATATCCGAAGATGAACTGTTTCCGGTCCTTGCCGAACAACTCGGCGTAGAATATGTGAAGCTTAAGAACAGGCATATAGGCGCCGCCGTTATTGAAAAAGTCCCCGCAAAATTTGCCAGCCACTACAAGTTAATACCGATCGATTTCAGCAGCGATATTCTGACCATAGCCGTTACCAATCCTTTAGACATTCATACCATAGACGATATAAAGCTTCTTTTAGGTTACGAGACAAATATCGTCCTAGCCAGCGAAGAAGATATAATAGACTCTATAAGGAAATATTACGGCGTAGGCGCCGATACGCTTGAAAAGATAATGGCCGGGTCCGACACAAGGGATAACCTTGAGGTAGAAATGCCCAGGACCGAAAACATCGAGGACATGGCACAGGACGCCTCGATTATAAAATTTGTCAACCAGCTTTTTCTGCAGGCGTATAAGGACAGGGCGACGGATATCCATATAGAACCCTACGAAGACGAGATGAAGGTAAGGTATAGAATTGACGGCGTTTTGTACGACACCGCCATCCCGCCTAACATAAAACACTTTCAGGCCGCGATTATTTCCAGAGTAAAGATAATGTCTAATTTAAACATAGCGGAAAGGCGCTTGCCGCAGGACGGCCGCATCAGGATAAAAGTCGCAAACGACGAGCTGGACCTGAGAGTCTCTATTTTACCGACGCCTTACGGCGAAAGCGTGGACATAAGGCTTTTAGGGACGAACCTGAAATTCGATCTCGAAAGCCTGGGGCTATTACCAAAAGATTTGAAGATAATGGAAGAGATGATAAAAAAGCCGCACGGCATTATCTTCGTGACCGGCCCGACGGGCAGCGGTAAGACTACCACTCTATACGCCTGTCTTAATAAGATTAATTCCAAAGAAAAAAAGATCATAACGATAGAAGACCCCATAGAATATCAGATAAAAAATGTGACCCAAGTCCAAGTCCATCCGAGGATAGGCCTTACGTTTGCGCAGGGATTGCGAAGCATGCTGAGACATGATCCGGATATCATGATGGTGGGTGAAGTCAGGGACTTCGAGACTGCTGAAATAACCATACGAGTCGCGCTCACAGGCCACCTCGTATTCTCGACGATTCATACCAATGATGCCGCCGGCGGCATAACAAGGCTTATAGATATGGGCATAGAGCCGTTTTTGGTCGCATCGAGCGTCGAGTGCTTCATAGCCCAACGTTTAGTCCGCATAATATGCCCTGAGTGCAAAAAAGAGATAAGGCCTTCGAAAGAGGTCCTTAAAGAACTCGGAGTCGCCGATATAAAGGACGTAGCAAAGGTCGAATTCTACGAAGGCAGCGGTTGTGATGAGTGTAAGTACACCGGCTATAAAGGCAGGACCGCTATATACGAAATACTTGTTATAGATAACGAGATACGAGACCTTATTATGACAAGAAAATCTACCGATGTGATAAAAAGGTTGGCGATAGAGCACGGCATGCGCACGTTAAGACAGGACGGTTGGGAGAAGATAAAAATGGGCATTACAACGCCGGCCGAGGTAATGAGGGTCACGGAAGCGCAGGTTATTGAATAGATATGGCAAAATTTATATACATAGCTAAAAAGGGCCCCGGCGAAGAGGTAAAGGGATTTATAGAAGCCGAAAATAAAAATGCGGCTTTACACCGCCTGACGACAATGGGATATTTCCCGGTTTCTATAGAGCAGGAAAATATCGAAGAATCAGCTTCCATTGTAAGCACTATACCGGGTTTTAAGAGGGTGAATATCCACGACCTCAGTGTTTTTACCCGCCAGTTGTCGGATTTACTTGAAGCCGGATTGCCGTTAGTCAAATCACTGTCTGTTCTTGAGAAACAAACGGGCAATAGATATCTTCGGAGCGTTATAGCTGACCTCAGAGGTTTTGTCCAAGACGGAAACACTCTATCTTCCTCTCTTAAAAGGCATCCTAAAGTATTTTCAGAGCTTTATGTAAGCATGGTAAGATCGGGAGAAGTGGGGGGAAGCCTTGAAAACGTTCTTTTCGGCATCGCCGAATTTCAGGAGTCCCAGGAAGAGCTTACAGCGAAAGTCAAATCAGCCATGGTCTATCCCGGCCTCATGGCCACCGTGGGGTTTACGACCATATTCATATTGATCACGTTTGTCATACCGAGAATAGTCGCGATGTTCAAAGACTTGAATCAATCCCTTCCCTTGCCGACGGTAATATTACTTAACATAAGCGATTTGATAAAACATTTTTGGTTCATATTGTTCGGCGGCCTATTATTGATATATCTGGGCTTTAAAAGGCTGAATAGTACCCACGACGGAAAGATGTTAATCGACAGGTTTAAATTAGGCACTCCGCTTTGGGGGCAGTTGGTCTTGAAGACCGAAATCGCACGCTTTACGAGAACACTCGCGATGCTTCTCGCTAACGGCGTTCCCATACTTGAAGCGTTAAGCGTCGTAATAAACATAATGGAGAGCGAGATCCTGAAGGAAGATATTAGAATTGCGCAGAAAGAAGTCCGGGAAGGAAATGCCCTGGCGGCCGGCTTAGGCAAAGGTGTCTACTTTCCTGTTTTTGTCAATAATATGATATCCGTCGGTGAAGAAGGCGGTGCGGTAGAGAAAGCGCTGTTCAAGGTAGCGTCTTCTTACGAGAGGGAGGTCGATAGGTCGGTAAAGACTATGACCTCGCTATTGGAGCCTCTTATGATTTTGACGCTGGGGTTGATAATAGGCTTTATCGTGATCGCAATGCTTTTGCCGATTTTCGAGATTAGCTTTATAGCCCAGTAAGTGAGGCCATAACTTACGGAGCCTTGTAATAACAAATATGCGACGTAAGTTATACGGCCGAACTTATCCTTGACATTTTGCATATAAGCAAACGTTGACAAAATGTCAAGGGTTAAATTCGCGCTAGCTTATAAAAATTACGGGTAACAACTTACGTCGCAAACTATTTTTATAACCGCTCCGTAAGTTGTGCGCTCATTTAAGGAGGTTTGCATGTTCAACAAAAAAGGCTTTACATTAATAGAGCTCATGCTAGTAGTTATTATCCTCGGCATATTGGTTGCTATGGTTGTGCCGCGCCTCGTAGGTAGAGGCGAGCAGGCGCGCCGTCAGGCAGCGCAGGCCGACATCAGGTCGAACATCGCGCTTGCCTTAGATCTGTACGAGTTGGATAACGGCGCATATCCCGAGAAACTAGAGGACCTTTTAAAAGATCCGGGCGAGAGCAAAGCGTCTAATTGGAACGGCCCCTATCTAAAACGCAATCCGGTAGATCCGTGGGGCCGCGAATATAATTATAAATCTCCCGGGCAGTATTCAAAAGATTATGACCTTTTTTCGTACGGCGCTGACGGCGTAGAGGGCGGAGGAGACGATGTTAAGAACTGGGAAGATGAGACGCAGCCCTCCGAATAAAATCGGGGACAGCTGCCGTTGTCCCTAATTAAAATGTGCTTATGAATAGACGTGCTTTTACCCTTATAGAGCTGGCGATAGTCGCGGCTCTCATATTGATATTGGTCGCTGTGTCTAATCCGCTCTTTAGAGCCACTTTCAGAGATTTGGAGCTGAAAGACTCGGCTTATAATATAAGCAAGATGATAAGATACGCGCAGGCGAGCGCCGTTATGGAAGAAAAAAGATATAAGCTCGTCTTTGATTTTGAAAAAAAGTCATACTGGCTGCTTGTTGAAAGCGAAAAGGGTACCGAAACGAAATTTGAAAGAATCACGGGCAGGTTCAAAGATAAATTTTATCTACCCAGAGATATATTTTTCATGGGCGAAAATACGGAATTCACCTTTTTGCCGAACGGAAGGTGCACTAAAGCCGCCGTCTCCGTCGTGAATAGAGAGAAGAAAAAGGGATTCGAGATAAAGACGACGGGAATGGCCGGCCAAATCGAGATGTCAGATGTCAAAGAAAAATGAGATAAATAAACATAGGCGCGCCTTTATGCTGCTTGAAGTGATATTAAGCGTTTTTGTCGTAACAGTCGGAGTCGTTTTCGTAATCAGCTCCTTTATAACTTCCCTAAAGGCGTTCAAAGTATCGAAAATCTATGTAGAGTCTCTTTACCTCCTTGAGCAAAAATTATGGGATTACGAAGAGAAGGGAAAGATAAAAGAAGAGCATACTTCCGGAAAGTTTGACGATTACAAGAATGCGGAATGGGACATTGAGGCAACGGAATTAGAGGATATTCCGCTAAACGAAACGACAGCGGAAGTAGCCATAAAGGAAGAAGATCAAAAAAGGTATTTTAAAGTAATCACGTATTTTAATAAAGAAGAATAGATGAACAAGCTAAACAAATCCTTCACGATAATAGAGATTCTTATCTCGCTTAGCATATTCGCCGTAGTAGCCGTTACTCTTTATTCCACATTTTCCGCAGGTCTATCTGTCTGGCAAAGATCTGGCGATACGAGCGACGCCTATCAGGATATAAGGATCGTATTTGACGACATGGCGAGAGATCTTAAGGACATGATTTATTTTACAAAGGATAAAGAGTCCATGTTCATTTTTTCGGGTATGCCCGGAGAAATCAGTTTGATGACGCTGGAAGAGGGGGCCTCCGAAAAACTTGAGGCTAATCGGGAGGTCGTCAGGGTTACCTATTCCTTTGATGATACAAAAGGCGAATTGACGAGGCAGGGGGCAGATATTACGCTGGGCTTTGATATAAAAAAGGCGGAAAAAGACATTTTGCTGAAGGGCCTGGAAGATTTCAAATTTGAATATTGTTACTATTCCGGGGACGAGGATGAGCCGTACCTGTGGCAGGAAGAATGGAAGGACGAGGACATGAAGACCCCGCGCGGTATTAAGATAACAGCTTTTTTCAAAGGCAGCAAGAACGCGAAAGGGGGATCTAAGATAACAAGGATTATATTTATTCCGGCGGGAATTTTAGGGAAAAAAGAACTATGAGCGGCCGCGATAAAGGGACTATATTAATAACGACGCTATGGATACTTACATTGCTTACGCTTTTGGCCCTTGGAGTAGGAATGAGGGTAGGGATAGACATAAAGATGATAAGTTTTTTCATCAATAGCCATAAGGCGTATTATATAGCCGAGGCAGGAGTCAGAAAGACGGTATTTTTTCTGGAAAAAGATACCAATAAAAACGCCGATTCGCTAAATGAGATCTGGAGTTCGGGTTACGACTATACCAAAGAGCAGTTTGTATTAAAAGATATTAAAGTCGGCGACGGTACATTTACGGTAGGATATGTGACGGAAAAAGACGAGAATGGTGAGCCGGTATATCTCTATGGCGCCAGCGACGAGGAAGGTAAATTGAACGTCAATGAAATAGACGGAGACATGCTTGCCAAGTTGCCGGGTTTTTCCGTTGAAATAGCGTCAGCCGTGGTTGACTGGCGCGACGAAGACGATCTTCCGAACCCCTCAGGAGCGGAAGGCGATTATTACGAAGGGTTGGATAACCCCTACGAGTCGAAGAACGCGAAGTTTAGCGTCCCCGAAGAATTGATGCTGGTCAAAGACGTTACAAGGGAGATTTACGAAGGAATAAAAGACATTGTAACCGTTTACGGCGAGGGATATGCGGTCAATATAAATACAGCGCCGCGGGAAGTGCTGGCGGTTTTGGCGGGGCCGGAGTTTGAGGACCTGCCGGGCAAAATAGTAAACTACCGAAAGGGCTCTGACGGGCTTGCCGGTACGCAGGACGATAATATTTTTACGGACATAAACGCCATCGGAGCGCAGTTGGCGTCCGCTCTCACGCTGAATCAGGCGGAGTTTAACCGCCTTGAAGAATTGAAGAAAGCAGGTTACTTTAAGGTGATGTCCGGTTATTTTAGAATAAGATCCCGCGGTCAGGTTAAAAACGGTAAAGTGAAAAAGACTATAGAAGCGGTCGTCAAAAGGACCAATAAGGGAACTGATTTTTTGTATTACCACGAGATTTAATCCAGAAAGGATAGACCTTCCTAAATCCTATAGAGGAAGGGTCTAAAGGTGGTATAATATGCCCCACGGGGATAAATATGTTTTATAATACCGAGAGATTAATAACGGCGATAGATATAAGCGATAACCTGCTGAAAATACTCGCAATCTCTAACGATAAAAAGGGTAAAACCCTAAGCGTCCTCGATTCGGCCAAACTGGCATCCGACGACGAAAGGATAGTGGCAAAAGAAGTGCGAGCTATCTTATCGCGGCATAAAATGGCCAAATCTTATTTCATAGTCAGCTTCCCCAGGCATCTTGTTACTATAAAAAGCGTCAGGCTTCCCACCACGAATGAAGTTGAAATAAAGCATATGACGGAACTCCAAGCGATCAAATACCTTCCGTATTCCAGGGAAGAAATAGTAGTCAGCTATAAAGTTATAAGTACTACGCCGGAAGGGTATTCGGATATATTGCTGGTCCTTGCCCAGAAGAAATTCATCAATAAGTATATGGAGATATTTAAGCACGCGGGGGTCACCGTCGAGAAAATAGGCCTGAGCTCCGAAGGCATACTTACGTGGTATACAAGATTTAAGGCGGAAGATAAGGACCCCGTTGCCATAATAGATATCGACAGGCACCACACCCATATCCAGGTTATTAAGGATAAAAATTTGCTTTTCGCCCGCTCCATCTCTTTTGATGCCGCCGCCGGCGATGAACAAAATGCCCTTTTGAAGGAAATACGGCTTTCTTTTGACTCATACCTTAAAGAAAGAGGCGAAGGAGTGGCGCGCATAGTGGTATGCGGAGCCGAAAATTACGCCAAGGAGATGGCCGGTTTTTTGACTGGCAATATCGCCTCACCGTGCGAAAGCATTGGGCAATTAGGGGATCTAAAAACAGAAAAAACAATAGAGCAGTCTTTGAGCAAACTCAAAAATTTTTCTTATACCGCTTTATTGGGGCTGGCATTAACCGCCGAAAATATCGAGATCAACCTGATTCCGCGCGATATACTCGAGAAAAAGAAGGAACAAGCGGCAAAAAAAGAATTGATCAAAAGCACTATATTGTTGTTATGCATCCTCGTAGCGTTTTTCGGAATTCTGGAGAAGAAGATGCTCGAAAAGAGGTTTTATCTCAAGAATCTCGACGAGAAACTTAAGGCGATAGGACCCGAGGTAGAACGGCTTTCCAGGCTCAAAGAAAGCGCCGAACTGATTAACGGCCAGCTTATGTTTAAAGGCTCATCGATAGACATAATCAAGGAGTTGTACAAAATACTCCCTAAGGACGCATCCCTTACATTGTTAGAATTTGACGATAAAGACAGGATTTTGCTTCGCGGGACAGCGAAAGAATTAAGCAGCGTCTTTAATCTATTGCCGATACTGGAAAAATCGCCGTATTTCGAAGATGCAAAGATAAATTATGCGACCAAGAGAAGTTTTAAGCAGGCCGAATTTGCGGATTTCGAAATCATCTGCAAAGTGAGCAAATTTTAAAATAATCCCGTCGTTACGGGAAGCGGAGTGAGAGGATGTTTCGCAACATTACAAAGAGAGAAAGAATACTTGCCATAGCAACGGTATCCGTGGCGGTAGTAGCCATTGTTTACAATTTTATCATCGAGCCTATTATCGGCCAATGGAACGCCCTGGATAAGAAGATAAGAGATAAAGAAATCGTCCTTAAGAAACATTCAAGGATCCTGCGCGATAAGGACAATATCGAGAGGCTAAGGGCTGAATACGCTAAATACTTCGAAACGAATAAACTGACTCCGGAGGAAGAGAGCGCTGTTGCGCTAAGCCGCATAGAAAAGATAGCGCGTGAAACTAACGTAAGGATAACTAATATTAAACCGCTTTTATCCAAATCATTCGGAAGTTACAATAAATTTACTTTTAGGGTAGCCACCGAATCCAAACTTAAAGAACTCACCAAGTTCATTTATGACCTGCAATCGTCGGACCAACTGCTCAAAGTCGAGAGGATGGTATTGAGGGCAAAAGAGAACGAACCCACTACCATTAAAGCTATACTAAATATTACAAAGATCTCCCTATTCTAGCCAACCAATAAACTTACAAAAAAAACGCTAACTACTTGACCCATTCGATGGTTCGACTCTGCTCACCATCGACACTGAGCATAGTCGAAGTGTCGACTGCGCTCAGGGTCAACCCTGAGTCCCTCGATGTTACTCGGGATGGTTCGAGGGGTGGTGAGCAACGTCGAACCACAAGCCCCGAATTTTAACCCAAAGCGCGTCGAAGGGGTTGACAAATAACGGGATATGGTGTATACTCTCTACTAAGAGAGTTATGGAAAATTATACTACTCTCCAAGCAGAGAGTGAAAAGTAATTCCACCAAAATACATGTCAAGTATGAAGAATATCTACCTCTTAAAAGACGTTGCAAAGATTTCCGGCCAATCCGCCTACACGCTGAAATATTACTTAAAGCTCGGCATTATCAAAGAAATAGGGCGCTCTCCCGACACCAATTTCAGATTTTTCGACGATTCCACCGTGGATACTCTTGCCAAAATCAGGGAAATGCGGCTTAAGAATATAAGCTTAAAGGAGATAAAAAATCTTTTAACGTGGACCGGTGAGGCATGAGTTATTACGAGATCCTTAATATTAAAAAGGAACCGTTCTCGACAAGTCCCGACCCATACTTTTTTTACAGGTCATCCGCCCACGAGACGGCTATCAGGAGGCTGGAAATAGCCATACGCCTTCGCCGGGGCCTGAGTTTGATAATAGGAGATGTCGGGACCGGTAAGACAACGCTGGGAAGGACGCTCCTTCAAAATTTCAACCAAGAAGATAATTTTCTATTTCATTTAATATTGGACCCTACATACAAATCGGAGTTTCAATTTTTATCAAGTTTAGCCAAGATATTCGGAGTAGCGCCGCGCCTTAAATCTACGTTGGACTACAAGGACGCTATCGAAAAATATCTTTTCCAGAAAGGCGTTGACGAGAATAAGACTATAATCTTATTGATAGACGAAGGGCAGAAACTGTCGCCGACTTTTCTTGAAATACTCAGGACGCTCCTTAATTACGAGACAAACGAATATAAATTACTGCAATTGGTGATACTCGCGCAGATGGAGATCATGCCCAAGGTGAAGAAGATAAAGAATTTCTTTGACAGGATAACGCTGAAATATATAATAAACCCTCTCGATGAAGAAGAGACTAAAGATATGATAGACTTCCGCCTAAGGCAGGCGGGTTATGACGGGCCGGCAGGCCTTTTTACGGATGGAGCGGTAAAGCTTATACACGAACAAACGATGGGCTACCCGCGGAAGATCGCAGTATTGTGCCATAACGCCCTGGAGCTGGCGGTAATGAAGGACAGAAGGGTCATTGACGAACCGATGGTCTTAGAAATTATTAGAAACGAGGTAATATAATTATGAAAAAAGATTTTTCACCGGAAGAGAGATTATTACGGTTAATAAAAGGCTCGGGCAAAAAGGACGCGCGTAAAGAAAATGCGGAAATAAAATCCGCCCTGTCCCAGAATATCAATAGCGCCGACGCCCCTTCATATTATAGAGGAAGCGGCTCTCGGGCGGCAGGGGCAGATTTAGCCGTTTTCCCGTTTAAAATTAGAGATATAAGTACGAAAAATGTCAACCCCTCACTCGCGCTTATTTTACTCGGCCTCTTATTATATTTTATCGCGGATATGATATCCGGACCCCATACCGGCAAAGAAGCGGACGTTATTTCCAAGGTGGCGCAAGAACCGGCCGAGACAAAAGAAAAACCGGCTCATTCTATCGAACCGTACTCCTACTATTCGTCGCAAATAGAAGAGAGAAACATATTTTTACCGCAGGAAAGCGAGGTATCTCCCGTTGCAAGCGGGCCGTCGCTCGAAGAGATAAGTTCCAATCTTTCTCTCATAGGGATAATCGCGGGAGACAGGCCTCAGGCTATCATAGAAGATAAGAAAGCGGGGAAATCATATTTTATGTATAAAAGCGGACTTGTCGGACAGGCAAAAGTCGTGGACATATTGGAAGATAAAGTCGTGATGGAATATAAGGGCCAGGTATTTGAATTGATGCTATAAATCGTTTTTAAAATAGGAAGCCCCTCGACTTTTCGCCAGAGGCGAACCCGCCGACGCATCGTGGCGGGCGCTCGGGGCGATTTACGCACGGGTAATTGAGGGGTAAATCGGAGGCATATAATGCAAAATAGACCATTTGGTTTCATATCATACTTTCTTATAATACTATTGATTTTTAATACCTATGCGTTTTCGCAGGAGGAGGGAGTCCCAAGTCCTCCGGGGATGAGCGCGGCAGACGAAAAAACCTCTCTTGAAAATATGCTGCGGGATGAAAACATTCCGCCGGAAATGAAGAAAGAGATCGAAGATGCCCTTAAGGGCATTCCGGCGGAGAAGGGCCCGGAAGAAGTTATGCCTCCGCCTGAAGAAACAGAACCCGGCCTAGCCCCGGAAGAAGCCGCGCCTATCGAAGAAGAAGGCATCCCGGAAATCACGGCCATGCCAAAGGCCGAACCAAAAATGCCCAAAACGAACGTATCTTCTTCGAAAAACAAAATATCACTGGACCTTAAGGGCGTAGACATAATAGATGTCCTTAAGATGCTTTCCGCAAGGAGCAATTTGAATATAGTCGCCGGCAGAAACGTAAGAGGCAAGGTCACACTATTTTTAAAAGACGTAGATATTTGGGATGCCTTCGAGATCATACTCGCTTCAAATGACCTCGCGTACGAAAAACGAGGCGACATAATAAACGTTATGACGGAAAGGGATTACGAGCAGCTGTACGGTGAACGTTATTCGGACAAGAAAGAAGTAAAGATCTTCAGGCTGGAATACGCGAAAGCGGCGGAAATCAGCAAAGCGCTTAACCAGACAAAATCGAAGATAGGGAAGGTAATAATAGACGAGCCGTCAAATACGATTGTCATGGTGGATTCGCCTCAGGCCATTTCTCAGATGGAAAAGATGATAGAAAAGATGGACATGCCAGTCGAGACAAAGATATTCAGCCTGAATTACGCGAAGGCAGAAGACGTCAAGACGAAAATATCCGACATCCTGACAAAGGGTGTCGGTACCATACAAGTAGATGAAAGGACAAACAAAGTCGTTATAACCGATCTTACGAAGAGGCTTCCGGAAATCAGCAATATCATCGCGGCTATGGACGAGAAGCATAAGGAAGTGCTAATAGAAGCAAAGATAGTAGAGATAGAGTTAACGGATGAGTTCCAATACGGCGTAGATTGGGGGCATTTTTTCAAGAACCTTTCCGATACAAGCGTTGATTTAAATTTCGCTACCTTGGGAGACATTGCCGGAGGAACGGTTACCGGAGGCGCACTTACTCTAGGGCGTCTGGCACATGCGTCACTGGACGGTGCGATCAAGGCGCTGGCAACAGTAGGGAAGACCAATGTGATATCAAGTCCGCGTATCACAGTTCTCAATAATGAAGAGGCAAAGGTCCTGATAGGCACAAACCAGCCTTATGTTACTTCAACAACAACGGTTCCGGTCGGCGGCAGCCCTGTTACATCGGAATCTGTTACATATCTGGACGTTGGCATCACTTTACGGGTAACGCCGACTATAAATAATGACGGGT
>Ga0315294_10001104_pt1 | contig 29055 bp, 16 predicted proteins | sample YL17G13_40_MG_FD_203626 | JGI IMG/M metagenome (GOLD analysis project Ga0315294, IMG submission 203626) | Sediment microbial communities from Yellowstone Lake, YNP, Wyoming, USA - YL17G13_40 | ecosystem: Environmental > Aquatic > Freshwater > Lake > Sediment | place: USA: Wyoming | collected... | reverse complement strand
AGCCGTTGCAGCGAATCTTGTCGGGAGTGGTCTTGAAGGCGGCTGCGAGTTTCTCGACCAGCTTCGGACTGTCTCTCTGGGCTCTATAGATACAGCATGCGCCGCAATAGATACCGCATCGCCCGACCAGGGGATTCTCATGAGTCTGCATGGTGAAAATACACCTCCGATGGACAGAATAGCATGTTTGGCCCAAGTGATGAAAGTCGGAAATGACGGCGGATTGGGGACTGGCTACGAATTCCGCCACGACTCGCTCGACTCTTCCTGTGTGGTTCGGGACGGAATTCGTGCCTGCCCCCGGTCGGTGGTGGAGAGTAGAAAGACGCCCACAAGCACGCTCGAGGACTCGCTCAGCTTGTGGGCGCCACCCGGAGCTTAGCTTGTGGGCGCCACCCGGAGCTCAGCTTGTGGGCGCCACCCGGCGCCTATCGCTCCCGCACTCGATTTGCGTATAATCTCCCCGTGACCCGCACGCCGAAGGAGAGCATGGATCAGTTTCGCACGAGGGTGAAGCACCTCGAGAAGCCAAGCCGGACATCGCCGATGTACGGGAGGGTCGGCTGGCCCCTTCTCCTGATCGGGCTGCTGATCTGGCTTGTGACATTTCTCGTTCCCGGCACACCCTTCCTCGTCTCGATCCTGGCGTTGGTGCTCTCGGGCGCGGGCGGAGCCGCGATCGCTCTCAGTTTCGTGAGCGCTCATTCGGAGGGTGTCGAGGGAACCGAGCGGGAGAGGTGCATACGCGAGAGAAGCGTGGTCTCGCGCTGCCTGTACCTCGAGGGGAAAGTGCCGGACGGGAGGGGGATCGTGGGCCGGTGCAGGCTGTACGAATTCGACATGATCGACCTGCCGTATTGCCTGTATTGCAGGGAATACACTCCGTCCAAGGGCAAACCTGAGGTCTAGGACCAGGCTTCGCCCCGAACGCGCCTGCCCCCGATGACAACTGCCTCAGCGTGATTGACCGAGTGGTGATAGGCGATCTCGGCAAGGTCCGGCGCGTCCCAGACCACGAAATCCGCGAATTTCCCCGGCTCCAGCGACCCGACCTCGCTCTCCATTCCCAGCGCTTTTGCAGCGTTGACCGTGGCCATGCTGAACGCCTCCTCGGGAACCAGCCCATAGTAGAGACACCCGACGTTGAGAATCCATTGCAGGTTTTCCGTGCGCGACGATCCCGGGTTGTTGTCGGTGGCGAGCGCGAGAAGACAGCCCGCGTCGACCATCCTCCGGCACGGGGCGTACGGCTTCCTGAGAAAATAACTTGTGCCCGGAAGCAGGCATCCCACCGTCTCGGAACCCGCCAGAGCTTCGATTCCCCTGTCCGTCACGGCGATGAGGTGATCGACCGAGACCGCACCAAGCTCGACGCACATCTCGGTCGCCCCCATTGGCACGATCTCATCGCAGTGCACCTTCGGCCTTAGTCCATGCTCCAGGCCCGCCTCGATGATTCTCCTTCCCTGCTCGAGAGAAAAGACCCCCTTCTCGATGAAAACGTCGCAGAAGTCGGCGAGCTTCTCATTCGCCGCACGCGGGATCATTTCGTTGACGACAAGATCGACGTATGAGTCGGGGTTCTGCCTGAATTCCGCCGGGACCGCGTGAGCGCCCAGGAATGTGGCCTTGATACGTACCGGCTGGGTGCGCTCAAGAGTCCGGATCGCGCGAAGCATTTTCATCTCCGACTCGGTCTCGAGACCGTAGCCCGACTTGCACTCGACGGTCGTGACTCCGAAGCCGCAGGAGAGGCCGAGCGCTTTCCGTCCGATCTCGACCAGCGCTCCGGGGGATGCCCCCCTCGTTTTTTCCGCGGAACTCAGAATCCCTCCGCCTGCTTTGAGAATTTCCATGTAGTCCATTCCGCGGCAGCGCATGACGAATTCGGCGGATCGGCTTCCTGAGTGGACCGAGTGGGTATGGCTGTCGATCAGCCCGGGCGTGACGATCTTCCCGCCTGCGTCGTGCCGGATCGCGTCCCTGAAACGAACGGCCGCTCGAACTTCATCGGGCGGCCCCACGAGAGAGATTCGACCGCTCTCGTCCCACGCGATCGCTCCCGGCGAGAGGGGGGAAGTGTCGCGAAGAGCGTCGCGACGTCTGGGTCCTCCCGCAAATGCGTGAAGGGTCCCGATATTGTTAAGGACATGAATTACATCTCTGGACATAACCGGCTCCCCGTGCCTATCGCCCCCGTCATGTAGTGATTGCCCGAAAGCACTGTTGAATGATAAAATGACGATTAGGCAATCTTCAGCGTCAAGATTATAGATAAAAGCACAAGGGGGCGCACAGAAAAGCTCCCGGTGGGGGATATCCTTCCGGCCGATGCTCGGACATTCAGGGAATGAAGCTCTCCGTCATAATACCCGTCTACAACGAGGAGTCGACCGTCGGACAGCTCCTCGAACAGGTCCTCGCGGTGGACATCCCCAAGGAAGTCATCGTCGTGGATGACGGCAGCCGGGACAAGACAATCGAGATTATCCGGGAGAAAGCCGCCGCAAGCGACCAGGTGATCAACCTGCAGACCAACGTGGTGAATGTCGGGAAGGGCGCCGCGATACGCAGGGGGATCCTTCATGTGACAGGCGATGTCGTGCTGATCCAGGACGCGGACCTCGAGCTCGATCCCAAGGAATACCATCTCCTCGTCGCCCCCTTCATGTCCGGGGTGGCGGACGTGGTCTACGGCTCGCGGTTCAGGGAACGCGGATATTTCTTCTATTACAGGCAGGTTCCGTTCTCAAGCAGGCTCGTGAATTTTCTCCTGGCAAAAACGGTCAACCTCTTCTGGCCGCGCGCGAGGATCACCGACGAGGCCACCGCGTACAAGGTCTTCAGGGCCGACCTGCTCAAGTCGCTTCCTCTGAAATGCAACGGGTTCGAGTTCTGCCCCGAGGTCACCGCTCGCGTTCTCAACAGGGGAATCAAAATCAGGGAAGTGCCGATAACTTACCATCCGAGGACCGTGGCGCAGGGAAAAAAGGTCAACTGGAAGGATGCGGTGAAAGCGTTCTGGACCCTCTTCAAGTACAGGTTCCTGGAGAAGGAGAAGCCTCTCGAAAATAAGACGCGGGAGGTCGAGGAAGCCGGGGAAGGCGCCGCGCCGAGATAGGAATGGCCCGCGATGTCGGCTTGGATCCGAGTTGTGCCGAACAGGGAGTTACTCCGCGAGGCGCCAGCCGCCGATCTCCCGCGTCGTGTGACCTTCCGTGGCGAGGTCGTACAGCATGTTGGCGAGATCGATCAGGAGGTCTTTTTTTTCAAGCTCTTTCAGCCATCGAATCGGTATCCCCTGCGCACCGTTGAAAGCTCCCGCCAGCGAGCCGGTCATGGCTGCGATGGTGTCCGCGTCGCCGCCCGCATTCACCGCGCATAGAACCGCCGACTCGAAATCGTAGGGATGAACGAGAAAGCTGAACATCGCAGCCGGCAGGGTCTGCAAAATGAACTTGCCCGTCCCCATCCGGACGAGCTCCCTGATGTCTTCGTCCAGAAACATGCCCCGATCGAAGTGAGTGATCTCCTGGGGGCCGCCGGGTATCACGAACGCGAGCTGGTCGACCTGCCGTCCCTGAAGCCTGTGGATAAGCTCATCGATGGAGTCCGCGACCTGCCCGCTGAGCGTTCGCGCGATCACGGCCACCTGCTCGGCAAACTCGATCGGATTGAAACCCTCGTAATCTTCCTTCACAAGTCGGCTGAGGGCGAGTGCGAAAACCTGTGTGCCCGCGATCGCGAGCGGATCGATATGGGTCGGAATCGAGCTGTCCGCCGCGTCCCTCAGAAGGGTCTCGTCCGGACGTTTGCAGTGGAACAGCGCAAGCGGAGCCACCCTGACTGCCGCGGAGTTGCCTGCGGAAAATTCGCCGGACCGCTTCCAGTATATGCCCTTGTACAGACGTCGGGCGGCGAGACTGACCGTCTGGCCCGCTCCGCGTCCCGACTCCTGGCCCTCGTCGACCCGTTTCATCCATTCGCCCAGGGTGTAGGCAAAATGAGACGGGTCGAAATACTCGTTCTGAATGATGCTCTGCGAGAGAAGAATGGCCATCTGGGTGTCGTCGGTTACTACGCCGCGACCCAGTATGGTGGTCTGGTAATCCCTGATGAAACCCAGGCTGGACCGGATCGTCTCGGGCGACCATTCCTCCACCGGCGCCCCCATAGCGTCCCCGCACGCAAGCCCCAGAAGGCAGCCCACGAATCGGTCCAGGACTTTCGGTTTTGAGCGCTGTTTACCCATGCAAACGCCAACGGATTCCCCGGCCCCTCTCTGACATACTATCCCACTACAGGCCTACTGTCATCCCTTCTTGTGGCGGAAAGCAATGACATCGAAGTCTGCCTAACACGAGGGCGGTACGGGTCCGCAGACTGTGATCACCAGGTTCTCCGGATCGCAGTACTTGCGGGCCGCCCCGATCACATCGTCGCGGGTCACTTCCCCGTATAGCTCGAGCAGGCGCGTCTCGAAATCGCAGGGCAAGCCGAGAGATTCGTTTCTTCCCAGAATCGCGGCAAGATGCAGGTTGCCTTGCCGCCGGATGAGAGTGTCGGCGCGAAGCCATGTGCGCGCGTTTGCGAGTTCGTCCGGGGAAGGTCCGTGCTCCCCCATTTCCTTGAACTCATGCCTGATTGCCTCGATTGCACGCTCCCGATTCTCCGGGGCGGTTCCCATGGACGTGATGAAAAGCGGACTCAGCCTCGCGCGACGGATGTCCGTGTAGGCATCGTACGCCAGACCTTCCCGATCCCTGAGAGTCCCGAACAGACGCGAGTACGAAGTGCCTCCGAGGATTGTGTCCGTCATTTTCGCCGCGGGAAAATCGGGGTCCGAGACGGAAGGTCCCGGTTTCCCGATCGCGATTCTCACCTGGCTTTTATCACGGGGAATCGCGAAAATACTCTCGCCGCGAATCTCTGAGGGCGAGGGGAAATCCGCGGTTCCTTCCTTGCCCCTCGACACAAGCGGTCCGAAATTTTCCTCAATCAGCTTGCGAACATCGTCCGCTCTCACATCTCCCGCGACACTGACTATGATGTTTTCCGGCGAATACACTTTTTCGTGAAAACCCCGGATATCGTCGAGCTTGAGGGCCGACACCGCTTCCGTTCTGCCGCACGGCGGACGTCCGTACGGATGACCGCATCCGAATATTTCCAGCCTGAGCCGGTCCAGGCCGACCTGCTGTATGTCATCGTTGTTCTGGATTATCAGCCCCAGGGCCTCATCCCTGACCTTCTCAACCTCGACCTCCGGGAACGACGGTTGCAGGACAAGCTCGGACAGAAGCCCGAATCCCTCGCGAAAATCGCGCGCCGGAAACAGGCTCTCGATGGAGAGATAGTCGAAGTCGCAATCCGAGTCCATCCTCGCGCCGAGGCTGTCGAATGCAAGGTTCAGCGCATCGACCGGTTTCCCGACCGTGCCTTTTCGAAGGGCACGCAGCGTGACCTGCGCGATCCCGTTCGTATCCCACGTTTCATGCGCAAGGCCGCCCCGTACGAAAACCTGGATCGATACGGCTGGATTTGACGGATTGTGCTGAAACAGCCATGTGAGGCCGTTCGGCAGCTGCTCCCGGATGACCGGCCCAAGCTTTGTGTCATCCTGAGTGACTCTCTTGTGGGGCAGGCTTTCCAGCCTGCCGCTTCTGGATTCCGCATGGATGGCAGGCTGGAAAGCCTGCCCCACATGCTGACCGTGTTCGTTCAAGACTCTCCCCGATGCTCCAATGCTCGGTCGAATAAATCCCCTGGTTGACACCTCAACATCATCGTTCTCGGGATAATTCACGCCGACCACCATGTTCTCGGGCGTCAGATAGCGGCGAGCAACGTCGACAACCTGCGACGGAGTGACGCTGAGAATCCTCTCGAGGTAGCTGTCGGCGACTTCAAGCCCCGTCAGCGATATCACCTGCCCATAGAAGGCGCTTATGCCCCAAAGCGTTTCGTCGCGAAACACATGATCCGCGTGAATCCGCCGCCTGGACCGCTCGATCTCCTCATCGCTCAGTCCCTGCGACGCAACCCCGGTCAGAATCCTGGAAATCTCATCGACCACCTGATGGACCTTCGCCGAGTCCATCATCTCAACATCGATCCCCAGCAGACCCGCGTCCATGTATGACCGATTGGACGCTTCTATGGAAGTGACAAGATTGAGGTCTTCAAAGAGGCGCGAATTGAGCCGCGCGGATCGGCATCCCCCCAGCGCGTCCATGAGAATGTCGAGCGCATAGGTGTCGGCGCTTTTCAGCGGAGGACCCTTGAAATACACGGAGAGGTAGGTTGCGTCGATCTCGGACGCGATGGTGAGTACTTTCGATCCGTCGGCGCCCCTGTCGTCGAATGCCGAAGCCTTCGCGCGATCCTGCCGGACGAAATCCGAATACTTGTCGCGTATGAGCGGCAGGACCCGTTCGGAATCGAAATCCCCGGCGACGACAAGCAGCATGTTCTCCGGAGAATAGCGCCTTGAATAATAGGCCCGCAGCATCTCGGGAGTCATTTTCCCGACGACGGTGGAGGTCCCGAGAATCGGATGATTGTAGCCGAGGTTGCTGAACAGAAGGTTTTCCGCCTTCTCCCTTATGGTCTCCGACGGGCTGTCTTCGTAAAGCCGGATTTCCTCCAGCACAACTTCCCTCTCCCGTGCGAATTCATCGTCGGAAAGAATCGGGGAGGTCATCAGAGCGTGATGAATCTCGAGCCCCCGCTCGAATTGATCCGATGTGACAAGCATGAAGTAATTGGTGACGTCCTGCCATGTGGCCGCGTTGTCATCGCCCCCGATCTCGAAAATGGCCCGCTTCATCTCGTCCTTCGACAACTGACGATTTCCATTGAAGAGCATGTGTTCGAGGAAGTGAGACATCCCCCATTCGTCCCCCGATTCGTCCCGCGAGCCTGCCCGCACCCACATGTCGAAGAGCACGACGGGAAACGCGCGGACCTCCTTGATAAGTATTTTCAGTCCGGTGGGGAGGATTTCGAAATGTCGATGCGGCATGGGCGTTTGATGCGAGCGACCTACTTCGGCTTCAGGATCAGATCGACATGGTCCTTGTAGGCGAAATTCCGGTCCATGTTGAGGGTGACCGGATCGCTCTCCCAGCCCGGCGCGACGGCTCGTATGGTGATCTTGCCGCGCGGAAGGTCCGGGAAAATGTAGGACCCGTCCGCGATTCCCACGATGTCGATCGATGTCCGGTAGCACGGGTGGTTCAGGACCTCGGGCGTGAGGGGATCGAGCAGCTCTATCGTTATCAGCCCCCACAGCTCCGGATGCTTCTGAATCTCCAGCCCGTCGCCGAATCGTATCTGCCCGGACACGGCGGTGATGTCTCCACGCCCGAGAGGGTCGGCGTACGCGCCCGCCTTCCAGTACGAGTTGTTCTCGTATCGAAAAGTGACTATCCCTCGGACCAGCGGATCGCTGACCTCCTGGATCGACCGAAGCGCCTTCGCCATCGCATAAGCCGTCCGGCAGAAAACCGTGTCGTCCGCTATATTGTTCGGATTGTCGTCCCCCAGCAGATAGACCGCGAAACCGTTGGACGGGAATATCGGCTCGCCCGAGTCGATGTACAGTATCACCCTCTCGACAAGTTTCCCGTGGATATCCTTGGCTTTGACGATGTCGAACTCGTTGATGGTGTGCAGGGGGCCCTTCCCGAAGCAGTGTTCGTCGATCAACAACAGGTACTGGCCTGGGCAGACCGTTATGGACCCCAGCGTGTCCTTGTAAGCGTCGATCCACCCCGAGAATGTCCCGAGCACCGGGTAGTATGGGCGCCCGTATTCCATCGCCCATGATCGATGCATGCCCATGATCTTCTTGAGCGCCAGGAACGATGTCGCATACTCCTTGGGGTCCCAGTCCCACGTGAACCTGTCGAAGTACACCTCTCCCAGGAACGCGTCGGTGGTGCAGAGATACGCAAGGTCGCCGACCACCTTGTGCGGATGCCGGTCGAACTCGTAGACCGTGATGTTGCGGCCCCTCAGACCGGCCTCCAGATGCAGCCTTGCCAGAAAATCCGCGTACCTCTTGTAGATGATGAACAACTGGTCCTCGGTATAGCTCCCCGGAAAAATCTCGATGTCGAAATGCAGTCCCGAAACGCAGTCGAACTGAGGGTTCTCGAAAATCTGCCCCCGGATGCTTTCCAGGAGGTGATTGAAAAATGCATCGGTGTAGTTCTCCGGCACGTGCTGGCAAGGATCGTTGGCGGGCGCGACGAATCCGAGATTGTCCAGGTTCAGGTGTATGGGGAGGTCGGGCGCGGCGTTATGAAGCCAGTACACGTACTGCGGCACCCACGCATTCATGGCCAGATAGCCGGAATTGCATATCTCCCCGTACTCCATGATCAGCCAGTCGCCCCCCATGTCGTTTCTGAACCTGTCGACAAACGCGTTCGCGTCCGTCGGCGGAAGATTCGTGTCCGGATCGATGAAGCTGTAGCCGTATATCCCGTGGCCATTGGAAATGGGAACAAGAGGCCCGTCGGGCGGCCAGTGCAGATCGACCCATGTCACCGCGACCGCGGGCTCGCCCTCCCCGATCTCGCCCGGCGATTCCGGGCTTTCCGCCGTGAGCAGCAGACGGTAATTCCCGGGAGCGATGTCCGGTATGCTCGTGCCCCATTCGCCCTGCTGCCCGAATGACGCGAGTCGAAGGGGGTAGATCAGGCCGCACGGTCTTGTGTCCAGGACCGCGGTTGTGATGTCGTCCTGCCAGTCGGACATCGCGACGTGAAAAAATCTGCCCGTGAGAGCCGCCTGACCGAATTGATACGGTTCCGCCGTGTTCTTCTCCACCGTCGCGTCAAGGACAAACGTCAGGTTCTTCAGCGACAGCGGCGGTTTGTAGTAAAAGACGATCTCGCGCGAATCGCTGTCGCCGGGAGCAATCGCCCTATTGGGATAAGTCAGTCCAAACGCAAAATAGGGGTCGGGATTGCTCGCAGGTGCTCCGCCGCGCACACTCCAGCCGTCGATTGTGATCGGCACGATGTCCGAATCCTTCGGGAAAATCGCGCGGATGTCCCTGAGCTCCTTCCCAAGAGGGTTGGTGAAAGTGATCCGCACTGTCAGCTTGTGCCCCACCGGATCGTGCCCTAAAACCTTCACCGAAAGCATGTAGCCGTAGTACTTCCAGAAGTACGCCAGGTCGAGATGGGTCATGACCGAGCGGTCGGGGATAATCTCGATACCGGCGGCGGAGGGATCGAGCGTGAGCCTGGCGACAAACTGGAGATGGGAGCCCGACCACACGGGTCCCACCGCAGTGATGGTCCCGGGCGGCGCGGATTCGGTCTGGTCGCGAATGGGGTCGGTTCTGCCGCTCCCCCCGGGCGAGCAGGAGATCAGTATGGCGAGCGCGAAAAATGCGACAAATGAGCGGAGAAATCGCACGAACACGTCTCCGGGTTCGAACCCACTGCCGCCCGACCCGCCTATTATACCGCACCTTCACAAGCGCAAGCGCGTGAGGTCTCCGGCCCCCCTATAATCCCCCCCAAGGGGGGGATGGGGTATGTCGGGACCCTTATCAATTGTGGGTTTGGCAGGAAGTTTATGTATTAACCGTCCCCCCCTTGGGGGGGACTACAGGGGGGCCGGGTGCCGGGCTCAGGCTGAGCGAGTCTTCGATCCGCCGCGGCGGACTGTGCCTGTCGTCAGCTGCAACATTCCCGGGTGCCGCCCACAAGCTGAGCGAGTCTTCGAGCGTGCTTGTGGGTGTCCTGGGTGCCGGGCTCAGACTGAGACGGGGCGGCAAGAAGTCATGTTTGGATTGATGCCCCCCTATAATCCCCCCCAAGGGGGGGATGGGGTATGTCGGGACCCTTATCAATTGTGGGTTTGGCAGGAAGTTTATGTATTAACCGTCCCCCCCTTGGGGGGGACTACAGGGGGGCATAGACTTCTTTCCCGGGCTACAACTGGGTAGGAAGAAGAACCACGCGCAGGATGCGCGTGCTACTTGTTTCTCTGCCCCGGGATTTTGTGTTTCGGATTCGGGATGCTTGGGTTCGCCCTTCTCCCTCTCTGCTTTTCGATTCCCCGCTTGACGTGTTCCGCTGCCGGACCCGCCTTCGCCAACCGCTCGTGATCCTCAGTCGGCTCTCTCTTCGGCTTCTCCGGTATATGCTCGTCCGGTCCCTTGCCGTCGGAGGGCTCCTCTTTCCGATCTCTCTTCGCTGGCTCCTGCGACTCGGCGTGATAGACGATAACGACTTCGTAATCGCCTTCCCCGGTGTAATCCGTGTGCTGGTAGTCGGGCTCCCCGACGCACGACGTTTCCTTCTCCTTGAGTGCTTTCTCGAACGCTTCCTGGGCGGCACTGTCGCGCGCCATACGCCATATCTCGTCGACGCCGATATGCCGTTCGACCATTTTCCTCGGCGCTTTACCGGCTCTGAATCCGGGGACATCGGTGTCGGGAATGAGCTCCGAAAGCACCTTCTCGTACTCTTTGGCAAGGGTGTCCGCGGCGATCTTGATCCGCATTCTATAAGTTGCCGGGTCGGTCTGCTCGAACTCCAGTATTTCCATCGTACTCTCCCGTGTGGTGTTTCGTCCGTCTCCAGTATAAGGGATGATCAACGGACTGCAAGTCGAGCGTGTCTGGGGCGGTGAATTGATACCCCTCCCTCAATCCTCTCTCAAGGGCGGGAGGTGTGAGATCATCCCCTCTTCGGGGGAAAGCCACCAACCGTTACGGGTTGGGATTGGAGTTCAGGGCCAGTGCGGTCTCGATGATTCTCTCGTCCGGAAGGTCGCCGATGGCGTCGCCCGGCACTCTCGCCCGAATCCGTCGCGCAAGATCGTTCGCCAGCTTGTGTCGCACGTCGGGCGGAAGGGCGTGACGTCTCTCCATGAACCGCTGGAGCAAAGCTCGCTCGCTGTCATCGATCCTGATCCTCAGGCCGGAGGAATCGGCGCGATCGGTTCTTTCCATGCTCGCGGCTGCTGCTGCGGCGATCGATTCCGCCCTCCTGTCGGACATTCGCGCCGCGTACAGCACTTCCTCGAACGACAGCCGCCGTCTCTTGACCACAACCGTCCCTGCAGCCAGGTCCCCCAGCCTCTGATACCGGGGCGTGAAAATCATTACGAAAAACGTGACCCCCACCACGGCGAGACCGAGGTCCAGGATCCGGATGACGTTTCTCAATGCGCACGCCAGGATGTCTGCCGGACCCCCGTCCGCCGCGGCCACACGTATCCCCAGCAGCTGCTTCCCCGGCGTCTGCCCCCAGTTGATCCATTCAAAGAAAAAATGGTAGCCCCAGAGCAGCAGGAACATGCACATGATGTAGAGGGCGCTGACCAGCGAGATCCCCTCCCGGGTCATCCCGATGATGTCTTCAAAACTCGCGCTGAAGGACATGAATATGAAAGTGACGGCCAAAGCTGAGAGGATTATTATGCCCGCGTCCGCGAGGAAAGCGGCGATGCGGCTGCCCATGCCCGCCAGCGTGTAGTTCAGCCGCACGTTCTCACTGGTCAGTACCGCGATGTCGTCGATGCTCGACATGGTTTCGATTCTCAGTCGATTCTCACCCGCGTGGCTGTGCGAAGGCCGGCGACCTCCGGCTCAGTCTGCTGCACCCGATAGCCCGAGCGCGCGAGGTACCAGACGAATGCCCCGAAGAGGACAATGGACGAGAAAATCTTGACCTCGGGAGGCAGCCAGGATGCCTTCAGAGGCGTCACGAAACCCTCGATCAGTCCCGCGACAATGAGAATGAGGATGACGCCCCAGATGAGCTTCATCGCGTTTCTGCCTTCCTTGCGCAGCGCGTCGCCCCGCGACAGCGGTCCGGGCACCAGAAGTCCGCGGGCGAGAAGGAACCCCGCCCCGCCCGAGATGCAGATCGCCGGCAGCTCCAGAACCCCGTGCGGAAGGATCCCCGCCCAGAAATATGTCACGAATTCCTGCGACCGGCTCAGGAACATCGTGCCGATCACCCCGAGCAGAAAACCGTTTGTCAGCAATGAAAAAAGCGTCCCGAGTCCGAAAAGCAGGCCGCCCGCCGCTGCGGTGATGCAGACCTGGATGTTGTTTGTTATCACGTATGCGCTGGCCGACGCCATGAAGGTCTCGTCGATGGAAGTCGCGAGGAGGGACTCGTGCGACGTCTCGACTGCCTGTTCGTATTGTCTGAGCTCAGGTTGCGACAACAGCAGTTGTCCCCATTCGGGGTCGATCTGATAGGCGATGCCCCCGATCAGGGCCGACCCGAACAGCAGGAGGGCCGCAAGCATGACAGGCCCGATCTCCCTGCGGACCGTGGCGGGGAATTCGTAGGCGATGAATTTCGCCAGGCTTTTCAGTGGTCTGTTCCGCCTCCTGTGAATCACGTGATGGGCGCGTCCGACGATCTCGTTGAGGTACTCCGCGAGGAGCGGTGAGCGCAGCACGTACCTTGCCCTTGCGAGGTCGGCCGCCGCGAGACGGTAGAGGTGCCCGAACTCGACAAGGTCGTCCCGACTGAACCGCCTGAGCGCTCCGCGCTCGGCCCGAACAAGGAGGTCTTCCAGCCTCCGATAGGCGTATTCGCGCTCTTCAAGGAATTTTGTCAGCTCGCCCGGCATCGGTACGACTCAGATCATACATAATGCCGACCCGCCTGCACAAGGCGGCCTGCCGCACTCCCCCGGCTTCTCCTGTCTGCGCGCCGAATCGCCGTTTACCTTTATTGACCCCTGGAACCGTAACAGAGACTTGCGTTGTCAGTGGATTGTTGGATATATTTTTGAGAACCCGAGACCGGGAACGCTTCATCGGTCGCAGAGCGGGGAATATGAAACGAACCTGCATCCAGGGAGGAGAGAAATCATGGCGCCCTTCGACATCTCCCGGCTTTACGAAGCCCTTAGGTCATCCGACCCGGCCGCGATCCGCAAGGCTGTCGCCGCTGTCGGCGGCAATGTGGACGAGTTGGAGCCGAGGCACATACCGGAAGTCGTGGAATTGCTCGCCAGCCTGTTCTACATAGACCTCGGCGACAAGCCCGAGTTCGTGCAAGTCGTCGAGGATACGGTGTCTGTGATCGCTTCGATAGGCGAGCCCGCGATCCCCACACTCATGTGGCTTCTGGCTGAAAGCGACTACAAGGCCAACCTGATGATTGCCAGAACGCTTGGCAGGATCGGCCCCCCCGCCTACGGTCAGCTGAAGGATCTGTTCTACAACCCGCCGATGCCCTGGCACCGGGCGCTCGCCATGTTTGCGCTGGCGAAAATGCACGAGGCCGCGCTCATGGAGGTCTTCCCGGACACCGTGAACTCCCTCGACGACTCCGACCGCGAAATAAGGGACACCGCAGCCAGAACGATCGGACGGATTGTGGATTCGTTTCGACCGGGACAACTCCCCAAGGATTCCGTGAGCGAAGCGTTCGAGCGACTCCTTCAGCGTTTGAGGGATACCAGCGCGGTCGTAAGATCGAAAGCGGTGAGATCCATCGGGAAGATGGCGAAGAACGGCTACCTGGACGAGGAGCAGAGGACCATTGCCGCCGAAGCCATCGGACAACTGCTCGGGAGGGACGAAAGCGAGCAGGATCCGTTCTACCTCGTTCGCCGTGAGGCCGAGGAGGCGCTCGGATACCTTGAATGACTCGGCAAGGTGCGCGTTTCCTCCCGAGCGGCGCTCGCCCTCCAACGGCAGCCCGATATCCGGGTATGAAGGGTGAAACCCCGCTTTTACTGTTGCAAAAGTCAATATCGTTTGCTATTATTCTTAAATAATCTCGGGCAGGCATTTGCGGAGCAGTCAGCTTTACCGACCCGTAAGGGTCCTGGAAGGGAAAATTAGTCTTTCTGACCATTCTAAGGAGGCACTCTATGAATCGATGGACAGCGCTCCTCGCAACGTTGCTGATGACGGCACTCGTGGCGTTGAGCTGCTCGAGCGGCGGCGGAAACCCGACTGCGCCGGCCGCTAACCCGGATCTCACCGGATCCGTTAGCCATGTCGGTCAGGCTCAGACTCATCTGTGGGGTTACTACGACGTCTATGTCGACGTCGAGAACCAGTCTGTGGAAGCGGTCCTGAACCGCATGTGCATGTTCACGGCTAATGTCACCACCTTCGTGAACAACCCCGTGACGAATCTGTCGTTTGACATTTACGGCACGCCTGTGACCGCGGACTACGTGGACGTCGACATCGACGTGACCATCATGCATCCTTTCCCCGGCATGACCGAGTACAACGGTTATGACGTGAAGGGTGTCTTCATGGGCACCGGTATCGGCACGATGAAATACTCGAGCAAGCTGAAGTACGCGGAGTATGGAACCGACCAGGCGCTGTTCGATTTCAACGACAAGGCATCGCTCGCATACACGGACCCCTACGGGGACAACCTGGTTGGTATGCCCGACGGCTATACCCGCTGGTTCAACGCCAAGGAGTTCACTTTCCCCGGCATCATGGGCTACACCCCGGGCAAGCTTGCGACTCCGGCCTACACGGCTATGCTCACCGCCACGTTGAACGGCTACAAGTACTTCGCCGACGGACTGGGGGCGGATGAAGACCTCTGGACGTGGCTGAACGCGAACGCGGACACCAACGGCGTTTTCGCCGCAGGCGCATCCAACACCAGGAACTACTACCTGAGATTTCCGACAGCAGGCGGCGTAAAGTACGGCTACGCGGTTGTCGCGAGCTGGATTGATGAGACCACTCATCCAGCCAACGCGCCCGAAGCTGCGGCCTGCATGATCGACATTACGCCGAGCATCTACTATGTGGACGAGACGGACAAGGGCGGCGACCTGATCCTAGACATAAACCTCTGGGGCTGGGACTATCAGCCGATCCTGATCAAGATCGAGTCGACAGTCCTGAGCGCCGTGCACACGCTCGATGCGGCGGAGATGACTCCGACCGGTGGAGACGCGAATTACTCCACCTACCACGCGGAGATTCCGGCCGACGCGCTGACCGGCACCGAGGGTAATGAGTACTGGGTAATCGCCGAGTACGCTGATTTCGACTACACCTGCGACGCCACACCTCCCGGCGGCGCCCCGGTGGCGAAACTGGCTGCGTTCTTCCGCTACGATCTCTTCGTGGCCAACGAGCCCTACAACGCGCCTCCGGTTTGCGACCTGATTGTCGTAACATCGATGCCGGTTGGCGGTTGGGTACCGGTACCGGTTGAATTCGACGCTTCCGGATCGTACGATCCCGATCCCGGCGATATAATCGCCTTCGCGTGGGATTTTGACGGTGACGATGCTTACGGCGAGTCTCCGGATGATGATTACACCGGCACCGACGATAAGCCGACTCACGTTTATTCTGCGAACTACAACGGCCCGGTTAACGTCAAAGTTACCGACCTCATGGATGCCGAGGCTATTTGTACCACTAACGATGTCGATGTCACAATCAAAACAACCTGCGGAACCATGAGTATGCCGGCGAACCCATCGCAGACTTTCATCGGGTCGGCACGACTCTATGCCTACAATCCTGAAGGGACTCGAGCTGCTAATCCTTCATACGTTATCGGCTCTCCCAACGGGTCAACTGCTTATTTTGCAGCTATCGACCCCAACAGCACAGGGATGTATTTTGTTAGCATGAACAGCCCAGGATATAGCATTAACACCATGTGTATGACGTCCACGGACAAGATTTACTACAACGACTCAGGTAGCAGCAACACTCTTTATTCCATGGACTACTCCAATTCTTCCGGGTTTACCAATATTAGAACGGCCTTCAGTGGCGGCGTTATTCCTGGAGGGTCCATCTGGAGACATGTTGTCGATGAAAACGACTATCCTATCGTTCTTGCAAGCAACTGGATGGTTTATCATTGGAACGGCTCATCCTGGGGTTCAGGTATAACTGTGTCTTCCACGATACAGTCTGCCGCCGGCAGCTATTCCCTTGTCTGGGACTTCGATTATGATCCGACCACCGGCTATTATCTCTTCATAGAGCGGAACGGAGCTTATGGTATATACGCCATGAAGAGCGACGGTTCTGTTGCCTGGTCGGATACGGATATCTGGTCCGGTGCAGCGCCGATTAACTGGAATGTAGGTGTCGAGGTTGCTCAGAATAATGCTGAATGCCGCATCTTTGCGGCATGTGGTAACCAGAACGTCGGGGGGGGGGCATTCTATATGGCGCGGTACAACCCGATGGGCGGCGAGAAAGCAACCGGCACTATCACCCAGGCCGTACCCTACGGTAACGTATTTAACCTGGGGGATGGCCGCGGCACCTTGTGCAAAATCGCACAATCGAGTAATGCCTGGAGATTTTACTGCTGCACTTACGGTGGCAACGTCTGGGGTTACGCCACGATGCCTTCGGGCTGGTAACCCTTGCAGCTATTGGAATGTTAATCAGCCTCCCGGATTCCGGGGGGCTTTTTCTTGTGCTCCGGGCCGGTCCCGCCCCCTGGAGACGCCCTTTCGTTCCAGGCCCTGGGAGAAGGCTGGAATCAGGGACAGGAGGGCAGGAAAACCATGATTACTGTTGCAAATGCTGATTTCGTGTCTTATCATTTTATGAAGATTGTTTCGTGCAGTGTGCTTTCGCGATCCGGATACCCTTGAACTGTAAGAAGAGGATTATCCCGACCATTCTAAGGAGGTCAATATGAATCGATGGACAGTGCTCTTCGCAGCGTTGCTTATGGCGACGTTTATTGCGATGGGCTGCTCGAGCGGCGGCGGAAACCCGACTGCGCCGACCGCTAACCCGGATCTGACCGGATCCGTAAGCCATGTCGGTCAGGCTCAGACTCATCTGTGGGGTTACTACGACGTCTATGTCGACGTCGAGAACCAGTCTGTGGAAGCGGTTCTGAACCGCATGTGCATGTTCACCGCGAACGTCACCACGTTCGTGAACAACCCCGTGACGAATCTGTCGTTTGATATTTACGGCACGCCTGTGACGGCGGACTACGTGGACGTCGACATCGACGTGACCATCAAGCACCCCTTCCCGGGCATGACCGAGTACAACGGTTATGACGTGAAGGGTGTCTTCATGGGTACCGGCTCCGCCACGATGAAATACTCGAGCAAGCTGAAGTACGCGGAGTACGGAACCGACCAGGCGGTGTACGATTTCAACGACAAGGACACGCTCGCGTACTCGGATCCGTACGGCGATGAGCTCGTGGGTATGCCCGATGGTTATACCCGCTGGTTCAACGCCAAGGAATTCACATTCCCCGGCATCATGGGCTATACCCAGGGCAAGCTTGCGACTCCGGCCTACCAGGCGCAGCTGACTGCGACTCTGAACGCATACAAGTACTTCGCGGACGGGCTCGGAGCCGGTGAGGACCTGTGGACCTGGGGGAACGAGAACCCGGAAACGAACGGCGTTTTCGCCGCAGGCGCATCCAACACAAGGAACTACTACCTCAGGTTCCCGACCTCAGGCGGCGTGAAGTACGGCTACGCGGTCGTAGCGAGCTGGATCGATGCGACCACTCATCCGGCGAACGCTCCCGAAGCTGCGGGCTGCAAAGTCGATGTCACGCCGGATGTCTATTACGTCAGCGGCACCGACAAGGGCGGCGACCTCATCCTTGACGTGAACCTCTGGGGCTGGGACTATCAGCCGACACTGATCAAGATCGAGTCGACCGTGTTGAGCGCGGTCCATGAATTTGACGTGACCGAGATGACCCCGACCGGCGGAGACGAGAACTACTCCACCTACCACTGCGAGATCCCGGCCGATGCGGTCAGCGGAACCGAGGGTAATGAGTACTGGGTGATCGCCGAGTACGGCGATTTCGACTACACCTGCGACGCCACACCTCCCGGCGGCGCCCCGGTGGCGAAACTGGCTGCGTTCTTCCGCTACGACCTGTACGTGTCGCCCGAGGCCTACAACAAGCCTCCGGTCGTCGACAGCGGAGTCGACGGCGAAGCCGCTCCACTTGAACAGACCGAAGAGGGGTATTCAGTTACCGCCTCCGATCCCGATGGAGATCCCCTCACTTACTCCTGGACGCTCACGGACGTGGCGTCCGGCGATCCGGTCGCCGGATTCGACGGAGTACCCGGTAACGGCGACGGAACTATCGACATCGATTTCGCGACATGGCCGTACCCATGGGCTCTCGCAGGAACCGAGTTCGAGCTCGACTGCACGGTTGCCGATCCCTACTTCCCGCCTGTTGATGCAACAACCCTTGAAATCAGGGTCGATGCCGATGGCGATCTCTACGTCTCCAATAATGCCGATTTCGCGTCTGTACCCGATAACGGAACCAAGACTCAGCCGTACAGCACTGTCTATCAGGCTGTCACTGCCCTGGCCGCTGCTTCCGGCGCCAGAGTCGTTCTTATTGACTACGGTTCGGGTTCCTACAACGAAACCAGCGTTATGTCCATTAGCAGCACCAACATGAACGGATGCGCCCTCCGCGGTTTTAACTGGTACACCACAACCGGCGGACGCCCGACCATCTCAAACGCATTCGGCGGCAGCTATTTCATGTACTTTAATACTTTTAATGGCTTCACTATCCAGGGACTCAAGTTTAACTTCAGCTCGTCCTACAGTTTCTCTTACAACTTCTACCTGCAGGGCTGCACGGGCCTGACTATTCGCGACTGCACGTTCACTGGAAGCACGAGCAGTAGCACGTTCAGACTTCTCCAGGGCTGGTCTCCCAACCAGTTTAAGTTCGTGCATAACAAGGTCTACACCGTTGGAGCCTATCAGTATTACGGGAACGTCTACTTCTATGGGATTCAGCTCTATAACGGCTCCTCGGGATCGCCTGGCATCGATATCTCCTACAACGAGTTCACCGACATTTTCCCGACCGGCACCAACTGGTACTACACCCAGTTCATGATCATCAACTGGCAGACTCCGAGTGGAACCTGGTACTGCAAGAACAACCTGTTCCACCACATCAAACCCGGTTACCAGTCGGGCTACTCAGTACAGACCGCGTATGTGTACTACAACTACCCTTACGGTAACGGCGCCGAGTTCTCCTTCTCGAACAACACCATTGATAAGCTGGACTTTACGAACAGTGCGAATATCGGTTACGGGGTTTATGCATACTATTCTTACGAATACGGCCATTATCCGACGAGTAAGAACAACATTCTCTCCAACTATATTGGTAATGGCCAGTATATGTACGGTTACTATCACTATTACAACGGCGTCAACGGTGTGACATACTGCGACGCATACAACGTGCAGTACCCATGGAATGGTTTTTCCAACCTGACCGGTGACATCACCTCCGATCCGTTGTATGTGAACAACACTACGGCTCCGTACGACTACCATCTCCAGGATAGCTCGCCATGCAAAGGCACAGGCTCCGGTGGCGCCGACATGGGCTGCTATGGCAACATGGCTTCCGGCGAGACTATCGTTGGAATCATCACTGCGCAGTGATCCGGACCTGTATCTGATTGAATCGACGAAATGCCCCCGCGCTCGCGGGGGCTTTTTCTGTGCCCCGGGAGAGGGTAGGAAAACCGTCATCACCGTTGCGACGAATGGGGACTGGCACCCCGATTTCGCCCTGCTGCTCTGTTCCTTTCGAGTGCCCCCCTTGAGGGCGAAATCGGAGTGCCTGTCCCCAATGTTCATTTATCCATGCTCACTACCCGGTGGCCATCGCACATTCGATGCAGTCGGATTCGGGCACCCACCGCTCACACGGCCTCCGCCTGTTCCGCGAGCGCTCCCGACATGGTAGACTAATATATTCTCACAATCAGCTTACCTTGCGGGAGGTAGGGTATGCGTAACTTTCTCTCCGTCTTTCTCGCCGCAGCGATCCTCATAGGCTGCGCGGGTACCGGCGTGCGGGAGCCGATCACCCCGTCCCCACCTGTCGCGAACGCGGTCGCCGACGCCAGTAATCGCCATGTCTGGGGGCTGTGGGATGTCAGGATTTCTGCCGATCATCAGACCGCCGAAGTTGTCCCCTGGCGAAACGCGGACATGCACCTCAATGTCGTCCGTTTGCTGGAAGTGACCCCGTGCAAGACCTGTCTGACTATCGGCAACATTCACCCGTCCGGGCCGGACGAACTCGAAGCGGATGTGACCGTGACACATCCCTTTCCCGGTCTCCTCAAGTATACCGGATTCGACGTCCGGGGCATTTTCATCGCTCAGACCGATTTCACCTTTCCAGTCAGCGGCAGGAAAATCGGATGGGGCGACACCGTCCCGCGGATGCTCAATCCCGACGGCTACACTCCGCTTTTCAACCCGACCGAATATCCGCAGACATTTCCCGCCGCGCTCGGGTACATCCCCGGCAAATATGCGACCGGCGGCGATTTGAGCGCGACTTTGAATCCATTCGTCGCCTATCGTCGCGACGCTCCCCGCTGCATGTTCGAGGCCGGTGGCGCAGAGACGAGAACTGTGCAAATCTACGCTCCTCCCGGACCGTTCCATTTCGGCTACGCGGTCGACGCATGCTGGGAGCCTGTCGAGAATGTCATTGACCCGCTGACAGACTTCCCGCCTGAGGCGAATTGCCTGGAGGCGTATCGGGTAAGCGTCGATCTCCCATACAATGTCAATTCCTCCTGGATGAGCCAGAATCCCATCAATGTCGAGGTCTTCGATCATCAGGGACTGGAAACCATTTCCACAGTGACCGTCGAGTCCCCTGACCTTTTCTCCGGGGAAACTGCACTCACTCTTTCAAGTCAAACAGGCGAGGACAGCTGGCTTTTCAGTGGGATGATCGCAAACGAAACCGCTGCCATACAAAATAAGTACCCGCTTCTTGTGAAGGTTACGGACAAAGAGTCGGATCAGAACCTGGGCGCAATCCATGGATGGAGCGCGGTTCTTGCGACAGTCAAAAGAGGCTGGGCGCGCACATGGGGCGGAAGCGACAATGACAAGGGCTATGGTGTCGCCGTTGATGGATCAGGCAACGTTTATGTGACAGGCTACTTTCAGAACACGGTTGACTTAGACCCCGGGAGCGGCGTGGATACCCATACTTCGAATGGCGACTGGGACGTTTTCCTCAGCAAGTTTGATTCCTCGGGGGTCTTCGAATGGGCGCGAACATGGGGTGGAAGCGACCAGTTCGATTGCGGCATAAGCGTTGTCGCAGATGTATCAGGCAACGTCTATGTGACAGGCCGGTTCCGGGGCTCAGTTGACTTCGACCCCGAGAGCGGCGTGGATAACCATACATCGAATGGGGTCGAGGACGTTTTCCTCAGCAAGTTCGATTCTACGGGGGCCTTCAAATGGGCGCGCACATGGGGCGCAGGCTCCGGAGACTCAGGCCACGGTGTTGCCGTTGACGGATCAGGTAACGTGTATGTGACAGGCGGGTTCTCTGGCACAGTTGACTTTGACCCCGGGAGCGGCGTGGATAACCATACATTGAATGGGGGCGACGACGTTTTCCTCAGTAAGTTCGATCCCTCGGGGGCGTTCGAATGGGCGCGCACATGGGGCGGAGGCTGCGGAGACTTGGGCCTTGGTGTTGCCATTGACGGATTAAGCTACGTATATGTGACAGGCCTCTTCGGAGGCACAGTTGACTTTGACCCCGGGAGCGGTGTGGATAACCACACATCGAATGGGTACGACGACGTTTTCCTCAGCAAGTTCGATTCCTCGGGGGAATTCAAATGGGCGCGCACATGGGGCGGAAGCGACGAATATAATGGCGACAAAGGCCACGGCGTTGCAGTTGACGGATCAGGCAACGTTTATGTGACAGGCTGCTTCGAAGGCACAGTTGACTTTGATCCCGGGAGCGGCGTGGATACCCATACTTCGAATGGCGACTGGGACGTTTTCCTCAGCAAGTTCGATTCCTCGGGGGTCTTCGAATGGGCGCGAACATGGGGAGGAAGCGGCTATGACCGGGGCGACGATGTTGCCGTTGACGGATCAGGTAATGTGTACGTGACAGGCTGGTTCCGTGGCACAGTTGACTTTGACCCCGGGAGCGGTGTGGATAAGCATACATCGAATGGGTACTACGACGTTTTCCTCAGCAAGTTCGATTCCTCAGGGGCGTTCAAATGGGCGTGCACATGGGGCGGAAGCGACTGGTGGGACGAAGGCTGCGGTGTTGCAGTTGACGGATCGGATAACGTGTATGTGACAGGCTACTTCTGTGGCACAGTTGACTTTGACCCCGGGACCAGCGTGGATAACCATACATCGAATGGGCACGAAGACGCTTTCCTCAGCAAGTTCCCCCCTGACGGCAACTGGTGAGGCGAAGCGGACGGTGGTCGAGTCTCGTCTGTTTGCCGCGATTCGGGACGAATCGGCTCCCATGTCCGAAGCACGAGACGTGCTCGGCACTCCGAAGCACGAGACGTGCTCGGCACAGGGCGGCACAGGGTGGCGCAGGGCGGGGTTTCAGTTGCATCCCGCATCGGCTATACTAGGCTGACCGTGTCCGTGCGTTACCGGCGGACGGGTCGCGATTGTGTTTGCCGCATTGCTTGAAAGCCTGAGACCCAGGCAATGGACCAAGAATTTCCTCGTGTTCGGGGCGCTGTTCTTTGTCCCCGGAGCGATTCTCATGCCCCAGTTGATCCTGCGGGCTGTGCTCGCTTTTTTCCTGTTCTCGTTCGCGGCGGGAGCGGGCTACCTGATAAACGACATCAAGGATCGCGAATACGACAGGAGCCATCCGCGAAAACGTTCCCGTCCCATCGCGTCAGGCAGGCTTGGAATCGCTGCGGCGATCGCGGCTGCCATCGTTCTGATCCTCGTCGTTCTGGCGGGCGGACTCTGGCTCGACCTCACCGATGTCCGGCTGCCGGAATCCGCCACGCATCTTGACGGCATGATGTACCCCTTCCTCGTCACCGTCGGCGGCTACCTCGTCCTCGTCTTCGTCTACACCCTGTGGTTCAGGAACGTGGCCCTGCTTGACGTGCTGTTTCTCTCAGTGGGATTCACACTCAGAGCCGTCGCGGGCGCTGTCGCGCTCAAAGTGATCATCTCTCCCTGGCTCCTTCTGTGCACCGGCCTGCTGGCTTTATACCTCGCGCTCGGGAAGCGAAGGCAGGAGCTGGTCAGGCTTGCCTCCGTGCAGCCGGCCGTGGATGCCGCGGGCGGGAATTCGGCACGTCCGGCCTTGTCCGGCTATTCGGTGCCACTTCTGGACCAGCTCCTCATAATCGCCGCCAGCGTGAATCTGATGAGCTACTCGCTCTACACCTTCTCCGGGTCAGGACATCATGACAACCGCCTGATGCTGACAATTCCGTTCGTCGTCTATGGGATCTTCCGTTACCACTCTCTGATTCACAACCACGATGCGGGCGAGGCCCCGGACGAAGTGCTTCTCGGGGACTGGCCCCTCATCATCTGCATAATCCTCTGGGCGGTTTTCGTGACGATACTTTTCCTGTGGCCCGGGTTTCAGCAGCCTCTGGAAGGCTGAACCGCAAATGAAGCTCACATGCGTCGAGCCTACACAATCTCCCTTCTGGTAATCGTCGCTCTGGCAGGCCTCCTGGCCGATCGACATCCCGACACGGCGGCCGAGCTTTATCCCCTTGCCGGCGCAATCGGATGGGTGGAGGGCAGCGAAAGGGCGCTTTCTCCCGAGCTTGTCGGCGCGGGAGTGCATCCGATGTATGCGATTCGAGTGGGGGCGAGGTACGTGCCCAGAACCCCTCCTCCCTTGATGCTTTACTACGGCCTGAGCTGCAGGCTTTACAGGGACGCGGTCGCAAGGCCTCTCGACGGAGCCGATATCCCGAAGCTTTCGGGTTGGATCAATTTCCTCGGCGTGCTTCCCTGGGCGATTCTTCTCTTTGGCGGCCTGTTCCGGCTGTCGGGGCTTTTCGGATGCCCGGACGGCACGAAGCGGATATGGGCGGCATGGGCGGCCATGGCCGGGTCGCTCGCGCTCGGATGGCTCGGCGTCGTGTCCGTGTATCTGCCCGTGGCGGCGCTCGGATGCTGGACCGCCGCGTTTGTCCTGGAGGGAAAAAAGAAACCCTCCGCCGGCCTTCTTGTTCTTGCCGGCCTTCTTGGCGGCCTCGCGGGCGTTACGCATCCCACCGGATGGCTGTGGGTTGTCTGGGGCGTCTTCCTGCTCATCGTTTCGCCCCCTTCCGGGATAAGCGCCGCCAGACAGGCGTTCTGCACCGTGTCGTTCGCGATATCCGCGGCTCTCGTGATATTGCTGAGCCTGGTCGGCAACCACTTGTTTTTCGGAAGTCCGCTTCCTGTGCAATGGATCGATCTGCAGCCGATAACCATGGGCGCAGGCGGCCTGATCAGACTGGTCTGGCACGACCTCGCGGGATGGAACGGCATCCTGTGGCTTTCGCCCCTTCTTATTCCGGGACTGGTGAGACTTGTCGAGAAGCCAAACGGAATTCCGGGCGGCTCGACCCTGCTCTTGATTACCGGACTCCTTGCGATGACCCTTTTCGTCTGGGGCGTGGTCGATGACGCAAGGCTGATCGGGGAGCTGGACCGGATCCATCCGCAGCTGAGAGTCCTGCCGATCGAGCTGACGGGCGGGAAGCTCGAGATAGTACCGCCGGGAAATGCGCAGGGCGGAGCCGAGGAGCAGCGCGCCGATTTCGAACGGCTTGTTGCGCGGACCGATATTTTTCTGTGGACCGGGGGCCGTCCGGTGGGATTACCTGTTTTCATGCCCGTAGCGTGCGTGCTCGCGCTTCTCGGATGGCACCGCTCGACACTGTCGCGATTCCGGCAGGGCTGGGGCTGGATAGCTGTACGTATCGGCGGGCTTCTGGGTCTGATCATGAGCCAGGCGCCCTACGGGTCGATTTCGGACTACAGCGTCTACGTGGGATACGTGCTCAACCAGGCCGGCGCTCCGGTCCATGGTAATGCGCCTATTGTGGAAGCGGTCCTTGCGATTGCCATAAGGCTCGCGGAGCTTTGGCCGTCGGGAGTGGTGACTTTCTAGCGGGCCTGCCGACTTAATTCGCCTTAAGGTAATCAAGTCGGGGACAATCCGGCAGATAATAATAGTGTTTGGAAATAGCGCGGAAACTGGATTTTTTTGAGACCGGTCGCAGGCAGTGCTGTAGCAGGATGCAACAGCGGGTCATCCAACTAAGATGATATAAGATTTTTGTTCCAGGATTTTTCCGGCTTGCGAGTCCGGGGCATTTCCGTCGCACCGTAACTTGCAGGTCGGGGGTCGAAACGGAAGAGCTGTCCCTGTGTGCGTTTGGCTTGTGGAATGCGGCACTTCAAGGGCAGCCGGGGTCGACAAATACGTTTGGAACTAGTACTATATTAAGGAAACCGGGTTGTTTAACGAGCCCGGGCTGTCGGGCGTCGCAGTCGGACGGCCTGATGGCATGGGAATTGCACTTCTGAAACCGGCTCCAATCGCGCGAGCCGATTGTTGCCATGGCCGAGGGCGGACACTGGATCGATTGAGGCAAGACGCAAGAATGCAGGCACCACGATTCTCACCACGGAAAATCACGGAAGAACGAGGCGCTGTTCTGGTCACGGTGCTTATCGTGGCTACCATCTTCGCCGTTCTTGCCTACATAACACTGCAGGTGGCCCTGAACTCCGTCGAGGCGACCGACACGCACGCGAACATGTATCGCTCGCGGCTCGTCGCTGAAGCGGGATTGGAGACCGGGGCCGCCAGCCTGCGCCAGGACCTCGGCGATTCCGGCTCCGTTCCGGTTTACTGGGGCGACCCCGCGTACGGCGTCTCCACCGTGGCATCCGAAGATCAGCTTCGTCTCGACCTCATAAATGAAGGGAAAACGACAAGCAGGCAGGTCGACAGCTTCCCCGTATCCTTCGAGCGTCTCGCGTACATGACCGATACGCAGGAATCGATGTCGGTCGGGAGCGCGGAGTCCAGCATTATCCCCGGAAGCCACGACGACGCTCAGTACTCTTACCAGGACGATTACCAGTTCAGCGAGGACTACCCGGCGTATGAGTTCCAGCCGGTGCGGTCTCTTGGAGACCTCGTCGTGTACAGCGCCGGTGAAGTGGCGGAGCCTGACGGTGACACGACTCTGTTCAGTTTCCTGCGCGGCCAGTACCCGAACGAGCAGTGGACATACGATGTGCGCGAGGCCGGAGTGCGCGAGCCGTCCCGCGCCGGCCCTTACCCCTATATCCAGACGGACCATCCTTACAGCGCAAATCAGAGCCGCGGCTGGACCGTGACCTACCAGCAGGACCCCAGGCACACGGGTCGTGCCGTCAAGGGCATCAGGCTTCTTGCCGCTTTGAACCAGGTCGCTATCGACCAGGACGATTCCCTTTACGTAGCCCCCTGGCTGAAGAAAGAGACGCCGCAGAGGTTCGCGAACGCCGGCGATCTCACCCCGCCTGAGGTAATCTCCGACTACATCAACGCCACCCAGGAGGTCTTTACCCGCGATTTCTTCAGGGACTTCGCGCTCGAGTACAATACCCTGGGACTGTATTTTGTGGCGGACGCAAACCAGGTGGACCCGACCAAGACCTACGGGTTCAGGGTGGGCGGCATCAGGTACAGCTTCGACTCCGATGAGTTGCAGCCCTATTACGAGACTCCGCATCCGTACGACACGATTATCCCCAGGAGCACCCCGACCACGCTGAACATCCAGGTGATCTATTCGCCTTACCAGCCTCTGCCGACCTCGCCGCAGATATTCTCGCAGAGAATGAGAATCCAGTTCGACTCCAACTTCTCGCTGGACGATGGAGACAGGCTGTTCCTGTTCAACGCGAGCGACCAGGCGCCTTCGATTCCCGTTGCGGTGTATGACAATGTGACCCCGCTGCCGGCGGACGGATATGCGCCGGAAATCCAGAACGCAAACGAGGACCTCCCTCTCGGCTATATGCTGGTGCTTGTCAGGATGACCTCGACCGACATGGACGGCGTCGCGAACTACGGCTACAAGGTCTCGGGCCTCGAGTACACGGACGATCACGGGGACTGGCTGAGGGTGGATAATCCCGTGATGGAAAGCCCCCACAACCTCTACCTGGGGCGAACAGACTTGCTCTACACGCTGCCCAACGGTTTCTTCCCGTTCCCCGCGCCCCTTCCCGATGCTTACGCGGGATATGTGACCATCTACCGCCCCTTCTGCCCGAACAAGGACAATGTGAACGGAGAAGGCACTGTCGACGACTGGTACGTCGAGTTCTCGGAAGCGGTCGATTTCACCGCCTCCAGTCTTAATGCCAATAATGACTTGCTGAGAATCACCACGCCCGGAAACCTGCTGTCCGGCTCGCACGAGACCATTTACTTCGTGCACGCAAACGGCAACCTGGGTCCCCTGATCGGCATGCCCGCAGGAGATCCGCAGTATTTCGATATCTACGATCTGCAGGGAGAGACTCTCGATTGCGGCGACTCGCCGCTCATGGAGATCGAGCTTTTCTCGGACGACGTGGATGCGTACGAGCCGACCATGGAGAACTTCGGCTACCGCATCGCCATGGTCGGCTACACCACTTCCAACGGCGTGGACGACGACAAGACGGCTCCGACGATCCGGACGGACGCCTACTTCCCGTCGAATATCAGTTATCCCGCTTTCGGCAGCGGTCCGACCGAGCGCGGCGAGTGGTGGTACACCAACTACACCGCCATGCCTGACCCGATTGTGGTCGGGCTCCATTTCGACCGCTACAACTACGACCTCGATCCCGGCGACCGCATCGAGGTCTACGACTCGAACGGCATCCTGATCGCCACGCTCCTGTCCGACAGCGTGACCGGAGGCGCGGAGGCCGGGGGTCCCGGGAATCCGGAGAATCCCGGCGGGGAGCAGCAGACTCCCCTCGGCCCGGGCGCACAGGGTCCGTACATCCCTGAAGAATCCGCCGGCACGTTTGTCGACCTCAACGCGACCTTCGGATGGGTCCTCGTCCCCGGCAAGACCGCGCAGGTGCTCCTGATCGGGGACGGAGACGACAATGATACTTACTCCGGGTTCGAGATCGACAGATGCGGCTTCGTGAACGGCAAGCTCACGGAGATCAAGAGCTATGTGACCGACTACATGCAACTGGCCTACGGCGACTATTACGATCGGTCGTCCGGGGCGATTGAGGCGTTCAGAACTCTCGGTGTCGAGTGACTGAGGCTGGAATATATGCGAATGTCATCGAATGAAAGCCTGGGTTCATGGATCGGAAACCTGTCAAGGGACCAGCGCGGCCTCAGCCTGCTGGAAGTCCTTATCTCGACGGTCGTTCTGGGCATCGCGGTCGCAGGATTCATCATGGCTCTCGCCACATCTTCCACCCTTACCCGCACAGCCGTCGACGAGAACCAGCTCGTCTACCTTGCAGGCCTCGAATTCGAAACCCTGCGCGCAGCCGACTTCGGAGACATACCCTTCCTGATGACCGCCGAAGCCGGGAGTCTTCAGGATGTGCCCGACTACTTCAAGAATATCGCGATATGTCGGCATTACGGCGGCAATACCCTGCCTATGGCCTCGGGAGACCTCAGCACCGTATCGGGCGAGTTCTCCAGGGATCTGGCCTTTGACGGCAGAAGGGCGAATTTCAACTCCCGCTGGATGGCCCCCAATAATCTGCTGGCTTGGGTCGACACGGGAGGCGGTCCGGGCGCGGGCGGCCCGGGCGGAGGTGGGCCTGGCGGAGGCGGTCCGGGCGGCGGTCCGGGCGGAGGAGGCAATTTCGCCCCCGACGATTATCAGTACGTCTACTGCTCGTTCCCCGAGAAAACAAAAATCGCAAGAATCCTGTACGACAACAGGTTTAACGTGACCGAGACCATGGACGTGGACGTCTCCCCAACCGATTTCGACTATCTGCCCCACGAGTCCAACATCTGGCAGAGGAACTTCGAGTTCTTCTGGAGCGATAGGGTGCTCGGAGACGGGGAGATTCTCGACCCCTGGCGCGAGACAACGCATATTGTCGAAACGATAAAGGACCAGGGGTATGCATCCAGCGGAATCCGGATGGTCTTCGACAACACGGTGGAGCCCATGGAGGCCGGTCTCCTGGGTGTGAGAGGCATCGACACCTACAGC
>Ga0315294_10001103_pt1 | contig 29062 bp, 19 predicted proteins | sample YL17G13_40_MG_FD_203626 | JGI IMG/M metagenome (GOLD analysis project Ga0315294, IMG submission 203626) | Sediment microbial communities from Yellowstone Lake, YNP, Wyoming, USA - YL17G13_40 | ecosystem: Environmental > Aquatic > Freshwater > Lake > Sediment | place: USA: Wyoming | collected... | reverse complement strand
ACCGCTTCGGAACTGTTGATACCCTTGAAAAACATCAGATTTTTATCTGCCAAAGCATCTGCAACTCTATGAAGAACTTTGTCATCCATCATCAGGTCAGCCTGCGTGTTCTTGAAATTTTCATACATAGGTATCACTCTTTCTGAGTCCTTGTCGCTGAATAAGATGCTTGGTATAATCGGAGCGACCCTGATTGCTGCGGCGGCCTGAGAGCCGGGCCTTACCGACAACCGTATCACAGGAATACCTACTATACATATCGACAAAAATGTTAATAAGACTATCCGCCAATGCCGAAGAACAGGCTCAATTAATCCGGGGCCGGAATCGCCCTCAACCACACCAGAACCTCTCAAATAGCGAGTGTTCTGCACAAGTTGTTGACCCCGATATTTTTCCAAATCGCTCATTTTACACCCCCATTTTAACAAGCTCAATCCGAGCAGTTTTTAACCGGATATATCATCACCTATAAACCGCAATGTGTTATTGTGTCTTTCCAGAAACCGTTGTAAGCTTTCTCAAAATCCAAAGCTCAAAAACAACCGTTGCAAGGGCCAAAGGTATCATCGCATACCCCCCGAAATCGTGAAATATTCCTTCCCATTTTGCCCCGGTAAGTTTGGTAAAAATAACCGCAGTAACTGTCAGTCGAAGGGTGTTACATAAAAGTGCTATAGGCAAGCTCGACAGCAACAATATGAGTTTCTCCCACCATTCTCTCCGGACCAATAGAACTATCCATCCGATGATTACCAAAAATGCTGTGGCCATTCTTAATCCATTGCAGGTCTCACCCACAGCCACCATAGTGCCATTAAGTGTAATTATATTTGCTTCATTAACAGCAGAATATCCTATCATCTCCAAGCAAAATGCCGCCGATGCAGCCGCCGCTTTCTGCAAAGGCAGCATCACAGCGGTGTGAATGTAATGCGGAAGCGGAAACATCAAACAAAGAAACAACATTACCGTCGCTGTTTTGTGGAATACCTGCCAACCGAACAGAAGTATAGTCAGTGACACTATGCTTAATATAAAGGACAATCTGTCGGCTGAAGCATACATATAGTATAAGCTGAAACCCCGCATAGCCTGTGCCGTCACAAAAAGCCATAAACCCCAAATCGAAGGCTGAATCCGACATTCAGCAATACCGCGAGCCTTGTTCCATAAAATATGAAGAGCGAGAAACGGTACCAGCATACCCACAGAGTACTCATCCGTTTTGAGCCAAATTCTCTTTAGCTCCGCAAGTTCCGGCCAATAAGACCAAAGAAAAACGCCTATAAGAACGCAAATCCCCATCGCACTGAAAATATTAAAGGGTAATCTTTCAAACAAGAAAGCTTTTTCGGCTGAAATCTTAAATCTACGTTTTCGGCTGGACGTAATCGCCATATCTTCCGTAACGCTGTTATCGGATACCGTCGCTCCAGAGCCAATCACACACCTGCGGATTTCGCAATTCTGCCCTATTTGCGAACCTTCCCACAACACACTACCTTCTATAAGCGTGTTTTTACCTATACTGACGTTTCGTTCGATTATCGAAGACCCCAATATCACAGCTTTTTCCGACACCATGGCACCATCCATAATAATAACAGGCCCACAAATCCGTGCGCTCGAGTCGACCTTAGCGCTATCAGCCAGCCAAACATCTTCTGAATCGTTCCACTTTGTATAATGAAAATCACCATTTATATTACCACCGTTCTTAAAATAGTTTGCGATAGCAGCCAAATAGCCGGCCCTGTCTCTAAAATTTCCAACAGGATAACAAAGCAGATGACTGCGTATGGTCCGGCCTGCCCGCAACATATCAGGAATCAGTTCTTCTTTTATGTCGCAGTACCCCTGCCCCGGAATAAACTCAAGAACTTTGGGGCTGCAAATATAAATCTCCGCTGCAGCGCCAAATGTTCTGCTATTTCGAGAATCTGGTTCAAACACAACTGTCAAATCCGACTCGCTTGCTAAATGCTCCTGTAACAATGTGTGAACAGCAGGCGGAGATGCGATACCCGCGTGGAACAACAAAAATAAGGTGTTTGTGTCACCTTTTGCGGCATCCCGAACGCAACCTGCGGTGCCGACCGGCATAGGTTCATTCAAAAATTCCAGTTGCATAGTGTCGATTCCGCCAATAGATTCCTGCAATTGCAAAGTGTCCCTGCAAGAACAAATCACAGCCTTATTGATTCCCTGGCGAGACAAATGTTTTAACAATCGTTCCAGTGCCGGTTTTCCGACTATAGGCCACAATGCAGGGGACAACCGTGATGTAAGCGGACATCTGCCAAAATCGAGATTTCCTGCAAGTATAACGGCCTTAACATCGGGCATTTGCCCGAAAGAACATTTATGCAGCATTACCAATGCAACCATCCCTCAAATTGAAATTTCACTTAAAAACTTATTTATTCTGTCGATTACCGCCTCGGCATTATTTCCTCTCGGATGAGGAACAAAAGACAAAAATTCCGCGATTCTCTGCTGAAACCGGTCTGTGTCATAAACAGCAAAAATATAACCCATCTGCTCGAATCTCCTGGCGATAGCAACCTGATGGTCGTTAACAACCTCGCCATATCTTTTAAGCCGCGGCATTACGAGCAGCGGCTTGTTATTATCCATCGCCATTGTTATAGTGCCAATACCTGCGTGACTTATGATGCGTGACGCCTTCTCAACACAATCATCAAACAACCTTTTCTCCAAAAACTTCATATATTCAAAATTGTGCGGCCTATATGCGCTATCTCCTATTTGTGCATATATTTCATCGCAAATCCTGCCGGCCTCAGCCGCCGCATCCACGGCTTCGACCAGACGGTCAAAGGGAAATTGGGTTCCAACAGTTAAGAATATCATATTACCGTGCCTGCAAACTGTACCCCTCTATATTTTGCCGTCAGTTCCGGCCACTGAACAAAAAACAAATCGGCTATAAATCTGACCATACGGCCCGAAACAGACAATCTTTCGATATTCGTAATACTGTCGACCCAGATAACTTTTGCCCCTGTCAGTTTGCCCAGAAAGCAGCTAATGCACCCCGCCGCAGCACCGGTGCTTATCACTACATCGGGTCTCTCCGTGAAAATTATTTTCATACAACATAGCAATACCTTGACTGTCCGCAGAAGACTTTGCCTATTACACTCACCGACAATATAAACCTTGCCGAGTTTTTGAAGCTGTTCTTTGACAATTTCCGCCGTGGTTATATAAAACGTTTCGTATCCCTGCCAACTGTCGATAAGCTTAAGCATTTGGCTGAGGTGTCCACCGCCTGAAGCAGCAAGACATACTTTCATTCGTTTCTGCATTTCACCAAATTCCCAACCGCCTTTGAATTGGGCGAAAAATAATCTGCGGCCAATATATAGGCGGGTATTTAATAAATCTTCTTAAAAGGTTTCGCCGTAATCTCCGTTTAGACTGAAAACTGATTTCCTGCAGCTCCGAAACATATTTTTCTGCATACTCGCTGTCCTGCATTTCCTGCCCGAGAATATCGCATTTTTGTACAATTTTTCTCTCCAAATCCTCTTTTATGATACCCGATGCAAGAGCAGGTCTGTAATCATCGTCTCTTATTATTGGTATGCCTTTCCATTCAACAATTTCGCCTCCCGAAATTGCCACGCTAAGTATCATTGACCAGCCGGTGGCCTCCGATGAAGAGTCGAAAATAAAATTGCCAAGACTGTAGGCAACCAGACCGCCGCCGATATTTTCTATGCCCTGGATTATATGAGGATGATGGCCGACAACCAGTTTCGCTCCCGCATCAATAAGCTGCCGGGCCGTTTTCCTCTGCCAGAGGCTCGGCCGGTCCATCATTTCATCACCCCAGTGAACCGAAACTATCACAAAGCCACCTTTCTCGGTTTTAGTCTTTATGGCCTCAAGCACTTCATTCAGACTTCCACCGCCGTTGAAAGCATATTTCTCTTCAAGAAGACATAAACCAAAAACCGCCACCTTCTGACCGCTAAAATCCATTTCGGCAGCTTCAATACCCGGCTCAAAAAGACCTCTCCTGCCTGCCCCAATCGTTTTAACACCCGCTTTATTTAATTGAAGCACAGTATCAATTGCACAGTTTTGTCCCTGCTCAAGTATATGATTGTTTGCGACATTTGCTACAGTGATGCCCCACTCCGCCAAATATTGTACCATTTTCGGCCGACCCCGCATATGCAGACTGCGCAGACTTTTTTCTTTCCGGCCGATATCAGAAAGAACACTTTCCAAATTGCAGATTACCAAATTGTGTCTTCTAAAAATATCGGTGATACCCGGCGGCACAAATTCTTTTCCGTACTTATCCAAACTGCGGGCCACACCCATTCCAATCCGGCTAAATGAGTCCCCGCACATTACGTCCCCAACACAAGCTATCCTGAGATTATCCACCGGCAGAAGCTCCCAAATAAACACAATGTAAATTTTCTTTTTTCTCCTCCTGCTTCGCCGCCATTACCTGTATTATCAAACCGGATATTTCCTCAACCTGATTATCCCAGCTATGGTTTTCGGCAATTTTGATGCGTCTGCATCTGCGCTCCGCGGCATTGTTCCGCATCTCCCAAAGAATTGCCTTACAGAATTCTTCTTTATTATGCGCTATGCTGATAACATCAGCATATAGCATTGCTTCTTTAATGGCCACAGATACGATAGGTTTGCCTGATGCCATATACTCAAACATTTTCAGCGGGTTGCAGCTTTCTATCCACCTGCTCATCTTCCACGCAAGCATACACACATCAAAAGATGCACAAAGCTGCGGAATTTTTTCATACGGCAACCGACCCAAAAAATGTACGTTATTTAGTCGCTGCAATTCCGAATAGTCACCGCCGGTAATCTGTCCCGCTAAAACAAAAGAAACGTTCGGCAGATTACGCGCACACCACAATAACAGTTCGATGTCATTATATGCGGTCAGTGTTCCAAAATATCCCGCGATAGGCCCCGGTATACCGGCCAATTCCTCCAACCGCTCCCCTTTTTCTGCAGCTTTTCGAAACAAATCAAAATCAACTCCATGCGGCACATAATATACACAGTCTTTCTCTGACCGTTTAAGCTCATACAGTTTTCTGGAGACACAAATTATCCGGTCACTCGCATCAGAAACGCTTTTTTCCCGTTTATGTTGTAAATACCGGCGCGTAGTATAGGAGTCATCCGAAAACAGGTCTGAAACGTAGTACAATTTCAGGTCGCATCCATCAAAAACATTTATAATATCCGCAGCTCTGATATTTTCAACCCACAGTATCGGATTGGATAATCCGATAAGCCGGCAAACCGCTTTAATCTGCAACTTAAGCAAAACGTTGTTAAACGCATCTATCCCCCACCCTCCCTGAACAGGAAGAAAAACGGGGCTAAAGACATAAAGATTATCCGCAGGTCGCCTTATGTATTTGGCTATGCTCTTTATCTTTCTGACGATTCGAACGCCAAGCCCCTTTTTACTCTTTAGGCCGCCTGCCAAATCCGAGCTGAAGGGATTAACATACAAAATTTTATTCTTACCAGCCAGCCTTCGCATTATATGAGTGGTACAACTGGGATTCATCGACCACCAGTCAGTCGGCCCAAAACAAATTATATTATGGTTTTTCAGCATCGCTGTTTCAAAATTCCTTTAATGATGTTCCGCCATAACAAACGACACAAACTTACCGCCGGCTGTTCGTTTTATCTGCTTCACACTTCTGATTTCAGTCTTAAGTTCCGGCGGGACTTTTTCCCTGAGAATATCCTCCATCTCTTTTGCGTATCTACCGCTGAACCTGTCACCCGGCACATATTCGAGAACCACCAAATCGTCCGCTTCCTGTATTACCCGTCCCGCTACTACCGGCATATCATACATACCGTACAAAACCCGCGCCAGAATACACTCAATCACCGAAGCTCCCAATATTCTGCCTGAAGGGGTGATAATAAGATTACCATCCCTGCCGAAAATCCGCTTCACAACAGAAAACTCCCGACCACATCTGCACTTTTCGCCGGAGGTCTGTACCAAATCACCAATATCATATCGAATCAGCGGCATCGCCATATTCCAGAAACCGGTCGCCACAATTCGAAAACAATCTTCGTTGGGTGGGCAGGCAGGATGTAATTCGGTCAAACCATATTCAGGAATAATATGATAGCTGCCCTGCTCACAGGTATGGATGTAGCACACCCTTTCCGCACTTCCGTAAAAGTCGAATACCCCGCAATTGAACACTCTCGAAATAACCTCTCTTTTGCCGTCATCAAGCATTTCTGACGTGGTCAAGGCGCATCGCAGCGGCATTGATATGCCATATTCGAGACACCCTTTGGCCATCACATACAATGCCGACGGGTAGCCTGCCAACACATCTGTCCCATACGCTTTCATAGCCTCGATGTATGACGGTACTTTCTCCAGTGAAAGATGAAACGTGGATAAAGTCAGCTCCTTCATTACTGCGTCATACATATACATCTGTCCATTATTTGTCCCCGGAGCCGCTACTGTCCTGCCTTCCAGATATGCGCATCTGTCGCTCATTCCGACACCTGCCCAGTCAAACTGTCTCCTTACAAAGGCATGTTCATTACCTATCGACCGCAAATCTCGTTTTATCGGCACCGGCAATCCCGTAGTTCCTCCGGTATGAGCGGTGTGCAAAAATATTTTGTTGAACCTGGCGGATACCATATCATCGCCCGCCCTTTTTAAATCCTCTTTGCGCATAATAGGAAATTTCTGAATGTCATCAAGATTCTTTATATCATCAGGATACAACCGAAGTTCCTGCATCAGCCGATTATAATAAGGCACCGTCTCGTAAGCATGCCTGATTATGCGTTTGAGCAGTTTGAGCTGCAATTCTTTCAGCTTGGCGTCACTATACCACTGGGTATGCTCAAGCCACATACGGCGATGCTTAAACGGTCCTATGTAACGTTTAAGCAGGCAAACCCGCATCCCGTTCAGCGTCGCTTTAAAATCCTTTAAGTTAAACTTGCTTATACCCATACCACATACTCATCCGAAAAACACCGGCTCCGCTACTTTAGGCAGCAAAGATTCCAGCGGCGTATACGGCAGGTTTTTTTTGGCCGTCGCAATTCGGTGTGTAAAGTCTCCCCGGTAACACATCACGCCCTTTCTGAGTCCCGCATTGTTCATCACAGCATTTTCAAATCCTTCGGCAAGAGCCAGCACATACGGAAACGTAGCATCGGTCAAAAGTATAGTCGAAGAATGCGGCGTCAACGCAGGTATATGGTCACAGTTATAATGAACAACATTTTCTTCCAGATAATAGTCACTCAGGCTCTCTGTCGGAACACAAGTCTCGATAAAACCATCGAGTGTTGCCGTCGCATCGCATATAACACTGCCGGCCGGTAATGCGGCGACGGTTTTTCTATCTATAATATAGCGACATCTGTCTTTAGGCAGCGTAGGTCTTCTGTCGGCGGCACATATTACAATCCTTATATTCGGAATAACTTCACGTATCCGGAAAAGCGATTTATCAGGATTCCGCTCATCGAAACATATTACTGATGCCCTGTGTCTGAAATTCTCTATCATATCAGCGGTCATATATCCTCCCAAACGCCGAATGATGGTCTCAGGATGTTTATCCACCACTGTCACATCCAGTCCGTTCATAGTAAACACCTTGATTGCGTTACAGCCGATTCTTCCGCAGCCTATGACCATCGCTCTGGACGGTGCCAGGCTTGAAAGATATTTACCCGCCAGTAATCCTGTATTTTCCATAAGCAAATTCAATGTCTTCAGCGCTGCCAGCGTGCCTGTGATTTCACTCATTGGCTTAAGCAGAACAAGTTCCCCGTCCTCTCGTACCCACTCATAGGCGATGGCTGAAACCCCCATCTTTGCCAGCCGAACATAATTCTCCCTCGGCTCATTTCCGTCAAAATGCAGATAAGCAAACAAAATCTGGCCGTCTCTGAACAAACCGTACTCTCCACCTATGGGACATTTGACTTTTACTATAAGCTGTGCTTCTGCATAAACACAATCACAATCAACAATCTTCGCGCCGGCACGAGCGTAAACCTCATCTCCGAAACCGGCCTTTTTGCCGGCTTCAGTCTCAACAAATACCTTATGCCCTTTTTTCGTCAGTATCGCAACCTGCTCCGGCCGCAATGCCACCCGCGATTCATCTTTTTTGCGCTCTTTCGGAACACCGATATTCATACGTCCCCCTGTCATTACCTCTATAATCGCCCTTTGGGCAAAACTGCCAGAAACTTCTTTTTAAAGCTTCGGTCGTAAGCCTGAAAGGTGGGAATCTCCCAATTATCATTGCCTTCGATAAATACAGGCCCGTCTTTTGTGATTGCGATATCCCAGCCGATAGAATGAATACCGTAGAAAAAACCATGCAGTTTCTTTGACATTTGCACCGCCTCCGCAAAGTAAGGTATCTGAAAATTATAGAATGCCACACCCGTATCGGGATGATGTGTTGTGCGTCGCCCGAAAGCAGGCCGGAATAACCCCTCTTTGCCCAACCGCCCCGTTTCCAAATCAACTGGTGCGGAAACACCGCCCGCCGCCAGGTTATCACAGCATCGGCCTTTTACTCCCATTCTGATAATCGCCCCCAAAGAAATTATCTCTTTGCCACAAATCGCCGTTACCAGCCTGATAGTATTAACCGAATGCGGGTATAGCTCATTCATCTTCTGGTGCTGGTATATTCGCTCCTGTATAATACACTTGTCTTTTATCGTTTTCCTTAATTCCTCAATAGTCACTTGCCGCTCGTTCAAGTATAGTTTCTCATTTTCTACTCTGACAGAATAGACCCCGTCGGCACATTCACCCAGCAACTCTTTTACAAACACATCAATTCTGCCCCTCTGCGTTAAGCTTTCTAATGGCTCTGTCTTTTGTGTATCAAGCCACATAATCGATTGCCTGTTACAAAGCGCAATAATTTCAGGCGTTGGAAAACCCAGGACCTCAAGATATTTGCCGAAAATAAATTTGTCCCGCAAAAGACAGGTGCAATTGGCTTTACGGCCTCCCATTTCCATAATCAGATTTGCCCTGTCCCGCAACCGACGAAATGTTCGCAGCGCAAAGTAATCACCGGAATTGCGCCCATCCTTCCCGTCAAGACCATACAGATAATAAAAATGATTTATCTCACAATATCTCATCATCCACCAGAGATTATCAAAATATATCTTAAGATTGGATTTTCGCTGGTTACACGGATAGTAAGTATGGGATGATGGATTCTTCAAATGAAAGTAAAGGAATTCTGCTGCCGTAGTCGCTCTTTTCAGCAATTCCATCTTGTCCCCCCGAAAACTTCAACCCCCGTTTCAAAACCTGTGAGTGCTTAAAAACTTTTTCTTAAATTCACTGTTGCACGTTTGCAGAGTCGCCATCCCCCAGCGATTATTTCCTTCTATAAAAGTAGGACCTGATTCCGTAATACCTATGTCCCACGCAATGGAATGAACGCCATAAAAAAAACGGTGTAACGAAACTGCTATCCGGACAGTTTCACCGAAATAAGGTATCTCGAAATCTTCAAATTTGATGCCGGTATCAGGATGCCGCTCGACCTTCCCGCCGTACCCCGGCCTAAAAATACCGTGCTTACGAAGTCTGCCGGTGGCAAGGTCAATCCCTATTGCAATACCACCCGCCGTCCAATTATCGCACCGCTGTCCGTTCACCCCTGTTCTGATAACAGCCGACAAGGGGACAACTTCGCCGTCATTTATCGCTGTTGCCAGCCGGATAGTATTAACCGAATCCAGATATAACTGTTTTAATTTTGAATGCTGACCGACCCGCTCCTGAACGATGCACTTATTATTCAGCATCCTCTTTAACGATTCAATCGTTATCCGCTCCTCGTTAAGATATAGCTTTCCATTTCCTACCCTGACTGGATAAACACCTTCTGCACACATCCCCAGCAGTTCTTTAATAAACGCATCCAACCCCTCTCTTTCGAGTATACTCTCTAACGGCATAGTTTGCTGCGTATCAAGCCAGGTAATCGACTCTCTGTCACAAAGCGATATAATTTTCGGCGTCGGAAATCCCAATGCCTCAAGGTATTTGCCGAAAACAAATTTGTCCTGCAAAAGATAAACATAACTGGCTCGCCGTCCGCCTACGAACGCCGGACTATTTGCTTTGGTAAGCAACTTGTCAAAAACCCTTTTGGGAAGGTAATCATTCTGATTTATACCGTGCTTTCTGTCGAAACCATATAAGTAATAAAAATGGTTTATCTCAAAATGCCTGAACATCCAGCAGAAATTATCAAGACATATCCCCATCCGGGACTTTCTTTCTTCTTCCGGGTAATATGTTTTAGACTGCGGGTCTCGCAAGTGACTTGCCAGAAATTTCACTGCCGTAATCGGCCTTTCAAACAACCTCATAATATACTTTTCGTTTCTCTGTCGTAGTTTTGTCGTAGTCTGTTCCCGCCGCTTATCGCATAACCGGCTCCGATTATCAATGAGTTCACTTTCTCTAAATAACTATCCTGCCTCTGACCCGAAAAAATTGCTCGCACCAGCCAATAAGGCACGCGAACCGTAAAAAATAATGCCATAAGCAGACAGGCCGCCCAATATGCCGGCCATCCCCTGTGCTTCCTGAAAAACAGCAGTATGCTGCCTCGCAACTGAAGATACATCTGCGGCTTAATCTGACTGCTGCTGGCACCGCCGAGATGAACAATTTCAGCATCAGGCGTAAAAATTATCTTCCAGCCGGCCTGTTTGAAACGATAACACAGGTCTGTCTCCTCACCATACACAAAAAACCGCTCATCCATCATACCGACCTGCTCAATCGCTTCCCGCCTGACCAGCATAAAACAGCCTGTCACTACATCAACCTCTCTGATATCATCCCGCTTCCACCAGCTTATTCTCTCTCGGCCAAAAAATCGGCTCCGTGGAAAAAGCTTATATAAATACAGGCTCGACAGAAACAAATTAAGTATTGACGGAAACATAAAACACGTCGGCTGCAAAGTTCTGTCGGGATTTAAAACACGACATCCCACAGCCGCCGCTTCAGGATGCGCATCCACAAAAGCAACCATCTTGGCAACAGCATTGTCCAAAATAACAGTGTCACTGTTAAGCAACAGCACAAATTGCCCCTTCGCAACAGTGATACCCTGATTATTCGCAGCGGCAAAACCCTTGTTGCAGTAATTTTCTATCAAAATCACATCCCTGAATTCTTCTTTGACCATTTCTGCCGAACCATCAGTTGAACCGTTGTCCACAACTATCACTTCAAAATCAACGGTCTTAGTCTGCTCATAGATAGATAAAAGACACTCACGCAGAATGTCACGTGTATTCCAGTTAACTATGATTACCGAAACATCCATATATTTCACCGTCTTGCGGAAGACCATATCATTCCCAAAATACAATAGAAAAGAGGCATCACCTGCCCGAAGAAACTAACAGACATCCACGTTATAACTACCGAAACCAGTGTGCAGCCCAGCGACCAATACAAAGATTTAACTCTCAAGTCAGTCGACCATTTGTAAGAGTCTATAAGGGACCTGAATGCTGCCGCAAGCACACCGACCAATGCCACTACGCCCGCAACGCCGTATTTTACTCCTGCCAGAACAAATTCGTTGGTAATGTCCGTTTTGCTCATTCCAAGATGCTCTCCCCAGCCGGGGTCCTGCCCGCCATAACCAAACATCCACCACTCCCCGAAATGTTCAACAGCAAGGTCAATCAATTTCGCACGGTGCCAGCCTGAACCTCCAAGAGGATTCGCATACGATACTATAACGTGATAAAAAGGTCTGTTTGCAGCTATCGCGAGAAATATGCACGAAATAACAAAAAGAACCAGCACAGGCATAATCAGGTATTTATGCCTTTCTATCGCCAGACAAAAAATCGCCGCTATCATCATAATCCAAGGACCGCTGGACATACTGCTCATAGTGCCGATTACCGCTGTAACTGAAAGGACATAGGCCAAGGCCCGCCAGCCTTCTTCTCGACGAATGTACCAGATAAGCGGCAAAAACATCGCAAATGCACAGCCAAAAAGAATGGAATGGCTAAAAGGCCCCACAGCACGAGTAAATCCAAACCTGAAACCATAATGCGTAATATGCGCAAAATACGATGAATCCCCGCATAACAAGGCAAACGGCAATCTGCCCGTTACAGACTCTATAACTCCCAAAAAAGCAAGAGGAGCTAATACAATCGCAACCCACTTTACGACTGTCACAAGCCGTGAAATGTCTGTAACTATAAACCGTGTAACCATATAAGCAAACCAGGTATCCATCAAAAATCCAGCCCTGTTTTCCAGACTTTCGTAAAATGGCTGCAAAACAAAAGTGGTTGCCACATATACCACCATACTCAGTGTCACCCAGGTGTCTAATCGAGACCAGGTAAATCTGTTCATAATCTGTCTATCAAATATGCACCGCAGAAACACCACGCCGACTACAAACCGGCCTACAGATATATCTATGGTGCCTACACTCACCACCAGATAATTGGGATACCATAACAAAACTGCGATATATAAAATTAAAGCGTAAATCGGGCGCAGTATTGCTGCCAATACAGATAGAACAACACCGACCACTAATGTCAGGTTTTGCATTACGTCCCCGCTTTACCAATATTAGTTACCGGTTCGCCAACATAGTCTGCCTGTTGAAACCCGTTGCTGGAAGCAGTAAGCTTCAGAGGTTTTGCCCACTTCCTCAGTACAATCCGTTTTAATGTCCCCGCAATCGAGCGTATTTTCTCTACCCCTGGAAGCCTCATCCAGTTCTTAAACAAGGGAAATCCTCTGTAAGCGGGAACAGGCACCCCCAAAAGCTGCATTGTTGCTAATCTGCCCCATAGGTGCTGTCTTCGCCTTAGAAGAGATTTTTGAGACCGTGGAACCGTGTCGGCTCCAACTTTTTCAAGCTTAACATAACCGGCTCTCAGTGCATTTCGGAGAAACCTTTTTCCTTTTTCAGTCCTTATCAGCACAAGCGACCTCCCCATATCATCAGGCTCAATCTTTCTGTACCAGGGGTCTCCGCAGGCAATATCCGCAAACTCACCCGTCCCATCGGGACACAGCCGGCACCTGAATTGTCCATACTTTGACAGAATTTCACCCCACGATTGCTCGTAAGTCATTTGACGGATTCGCCCGCCTTTAATTTCCGCAGTGGTCTCACCGGGCCAGCCGCATCCCCTGTATCTCAGTGTTTCCAGTTGTTCCGGCTTTACCTGCAAAGCCTCTAATAAAGCCTCTGTGCCTCTGGTAGCGGGCGTGCCTGCGCAAAAAATACTGATAGTTAACGCAATTTTACGACCAAGTAAAGGGTCGACCAATCGCACCCTGGTAAGCGCGGCGACATCACAGGGTTTTCCTATAAAAATACATGGACAGACGGACTCTCTGATATAATCAAACCGCTCACAGGGCGATGCCGGACAATATCGAGAACCGGCACAACTCAAAAGTGTTTTTCTGTCTCTGCTGAAAACCGTCTCACTCTGCCAGGGAAATCGAACGCTTGCTCCAGTTTGCAAAACACCGCCGGCGTCTTCCTTTTCAAGACCATATAAAGCCAATGCCGTCACTACACCGCCCGAAGAACCCTTAAAACGGATTTCCTTATCCTCGGCATAGCCTTCCCAAATTTCCAAAACCGGCCCCCAGGATTCCTGCAGTTGCGGTATCGTGTCACCATCGAAAGGCAAATGACTCATTTCAATCCCCGGGCACGTTTTTATGCACTTGCCGCACTTACGGCATTTTCTTTCATCAACCGAAGGCCGGAAACCTTCATCCTGAACGTCTGTCAGAGATATTGCTCCGGATGCACATACCGAGACACATGCTCCGCAACCCATGCAGAGTCTCCACGAAGCAACTTCGTCCACCCGTCCGAATTTCATATTATGTTAAAACCTCAAATTTGCATTGCCTATTTTTTCTACCTCAATGAAGGCGGTGGCAAATTAAAATTAAATAACTCATGCCCCGGCATAATAGTATTCAAATGAGCCAGAATCTCATCGTCGCTTCTTCCTCTGAGGTAATCGTCAAGATAATTTACCGATGTACGAACTTCCGCATCCGTAACGGTGGCGAACATAATGCCCCTGTGGAATGTACCTACGTAATAGTTCGCAGAATTACACGAGCGATAAAACATCCGTGAATACTTCAGGTCTGCTTCCGGTATCTTGATGCGTCTGGTATCGACTATGACCTTCCCAAAGGCAATCGGCCCATATCTTGAAAAGAAATGCTGCTTATACTGGAATGTATTATCCACATATATAAGAGGGATAAGATTGTATATGAAATTGCTTTCAGTCAGCTTATCACTCCCACCCGGGCCGAACACCATCAGGCTGACCGTATATAAGCCGGGCTTCATATATGTATGAACAGGGTTCTGCTCCGTACTGGCAGAGCCATCCCCAAAATCCCAGTTCCAACCGGTGATATTTCCAGAACTCTGGTCGACAAAATTAACCGTGATTTTATCCGAGGACATTCTTTTGGGAGCGGTGAACTCGGCCTTAAGAGGCGGTTCAATTCCAACAGCAATGAAATTGGTTTTAACTTCCGTGTCCTCGGCGTCTGAAGAGTCGGTCACCTTAAGACTTACCGTATAAAGACCGGCATTCTCGTAGGTATGTATAGGATTCTGCAGATTACTGAAGACCCCATCGCCGAAATCCCAGTGCCAGCTCTTGATAGTGCCGCCAAAGTCATATAAATAATAATATGTACTAAGGTCGGCAAACTGAACGGTAAGTCCCGTCTGTCCGGACCTCGCGTCAGCCTGGAATTCCGCCTGTAAAACCTTACCGTTGGCCAGAGGGTCAAGTATAATCGTATCAGCCACAACCCTGGCATTTGCATTATCGCTCAATTCTATCTTGTAACTGCCCGAACCAAAATAGAATGTCCCCAAATAATTCATCGAAGCGGTAACCCGTTGGTCCACTTCCACAACCGATGTTCCGGCGCCGTGATGTATCGTGTACTTGGCATTACTGGCATTGCTCGGGTCTGCATACCACGAGGCCAACAAGTTATAATAGCCAGGCACCTTTATACAACAATTCCAGGTTGCAACATTGGCCCCCGTACCGGCAGAATGATACTGATAGTTGTAACCATAATATCCGTTTTCCCCCATATAACCGTCGCCTTTCTTGCCGAAAGGCCAGTTCCCCACTGTGTAAAACCTGTCAAAATCAGGGTCTGGATTCGTGATAAAATATTCCCGATTTGCCTTAGGGTCAGGCGGAGAACCATCCGGCGAAAACCAAGGCGGGGAACCCGAATCCGGAAATCTCTGGAGCAAACTACCATCGTGCTGTTCAACCTTATATACGTTGCTGTCGCCCGGCACTTTATAAGTCAAATAGTAGTTGTATGGAGGATTTCCACGCGGGTCGTTGAAATCATAAGGCATAATCCCGCTGGTCCCGTCCTTGAAAATAGGCTCCCAGTTCGGATAAGCCTGTCCATACTTGACACCATCAGGCTTCAGCGAAACCATATCCGAAGAAAAACTGGTAAAACGGTCATCATCAATGAAATAAATATTATTTATTTGCTGATTCCGCCTTTCTTCGGGTGTTGCAAATGTCGCACCAAGCCCGAAATTCGCATGACCGTCAAAAATAATATGGGCTTTTTCTTCCTTGAGCGCCAGCTCCATCGCCTCCGGAGTTCTGACTATATACACAAAATGTGTGATATTTGTGCTGGGGTTGCGATAAACCCATATCCCGTTGTCTTCCACTGCGCCAAGTCTCTGAAGCGCCTCTATACATTCAGGGATAAACCTTCCCTCAACATCTGAACTATAAGCATCGCACAGATAAATATTCTCCACCGCCTCAACAATATGAATGTAATCTGCTTTTGTTTCCTTGTCGGAACCAATGGAGTTGCTCACCGCCAAAGAAACCGTGTATATGCCGGGTGCGACATATTCATGAGCCGGATTTCTCACTGTGCTGCTCTGACCGTCGCCGAAATTCCAAAGCCAATTCTTGGCTATACCTAAGCTCTGGTCTGTAAAGTTTATAACGATATGGCTGCCGCCGTATGACCTGTCTGCTGAAAATTCAGCAACAGGTGCTCTTTCCTGGGACATCTTTACAAACTTCACTGCATCGGCGCAGGTGCTGGTCGGTGCAGGCTGGGAAATAATAGTCAGCTTGTAACTATTCCCCGCCTGAAAGTTAAATTCTCCCAGCGCATTCCACTGTCCTCCATTTTCCTGCTGGTTGACATAAATTCGCGTTGTCCCTCCCTGACGTTGAATATCAACCGGTATGTTCTTGCTTCGTGAAGGCCATGCCGTCCACCACATCGACACCTGATAAACAGCCGAAACCGAAGGTGTAAAAGTCCACGTATAGGTTGCGCCGTCCCTGCTCCACAAAGAATCTGTATCATACGGATTGGGGCTTGAGGACACGCTCCACTTGCCCGTATATGACGTCCCTTTGTCTCCATTGTCAATTATTACTGAAACAGCAGACTCATTAACGGTCAAAAGCTGTGTGGCCGCCTTCGATTTGGCTCCTTCGTTGTCATAAACGCTAAAGCTTATTGTGTGATTTCCCAGTGAAAGCGAAGACCTCGAAAAAGAAGCTTTATCACTTAAAACACCGTCTATGTTCGATTCCCAGAGATACCCTGTTATTGTGCCGTCAATATCCTCGCCGTGACCGGTAAAACTAACTGTGTCGGTTATCTCGGCAGGATTAGGTGTAATTGAATCAATTACCGCTGTAGGAGGCACATTGCCGACTGTAAGGCTGCGAGAGACTCCGGTCGACCACCTGCCTTTATCATCCTGGACGCTGAAGGTGATATTATAGATACCGTGACCAAGACTGGATGCGCTGATTGTAAAACTCGGCTGGTTGCTCAACACCCCGTGTGCATCCGACTCCCATTTATAAGCAGCCACAGTCCCGTCCACAGCCTCTCCGTGACCGGTAAAAGTAATCTGGTCTACGAGTTCAGCCGGATTTGGAGTTATAGAGTCAATCACCGCCACCGGCAGCGGAATAAAACTGAATTTAACAGCATCGGCACAGGTGCTTGAAGGCGCTGGCTGTGCCGTCACCTTCACGCTCGCAACCGAATTCACGTCAAAAAGAAATGTCCCCAGACTGTTCCATTTGCCGCCGTTCTGTTGCTGATTGACATAAGCGACATCCGAACCGCCGCTCCTGTTTATCGTTACCATCACGTTTGCCGAACGGGATGAATATGCCGTCCACCACATACTGACTTCGTACAACCCTTTTTGCGGCAGATTGGCCTGCCACGTGAAAGTGGCGCCGTCCCGGCTCCACAAAGAATCCGCACCGTAGGAGTTGGTTCCGCCCGAAACCTGCCATGTTCCTGTGCGTGATGTCCCGGCATCGCGATTGTCCACAATAACTTCAGGAATCACAGCCCCGTTAACAGTCAAAACCGCTGTTGCTGCCTTCGACCATATCCCCTGATTATCCTGGACTTTGTAAGAAATTGTATGAACACCTGCGCTAAGAGAGGTTGTGCTGAATGAGGCTGAATTGCCAATTACCCCGTCAATACTGGATTCCCATTGATGTGCAGTTATGGAACCATCTCCGTCCGTTCCGTGTCCCGTAAATGCTATCGGCTGTGCCGTTTCGGCGGGGTTCGGCATTATCGAGTCAATATAGGCAGAAGGAGGCGAGTTGGCAGAAACAAGCCTGAACCGAACCGCATCAGCACAGGTGCTGATATTCGAACCGTTGCTTGCCGTAACCATCACACTGCCGCTCCCGCCAAAATAAAACGTCCCCACACTGTTCCATTTCCCGCCGTTCTGCTGCTGATTAACATAAACTCTTGTCGTTCCATCCCAGTAGTTAATATCAACCGCTGCATTTGAGCTTCTCGATGAGTATGCGGTCCACCAGAGAAACACTTCGTAAGTGCCGGCAGGCTGAGAACTGAATTGCCAGGTATATGTGTCCCCATTGCGAGACCATAAACTATCGGTCCCGTAAGGATGAGAACCACCTGATACCGCCCAGGTCCCCGTATAGGAGGTGCCGCTGCCGCCATTATCAATGATGATGTCGCCATACGCACACAAGGTGCTGAAACTCAAAAACATCAAAAAAACCGACAGTCTGAAAAATACACTCCTCCTTTTGCTGATACATTTGGTCTTCATAAACTTACCCCCCATTTCTTAATTCAAAAAACATCAAATATGCTTTCCACCCGCCTTTGAACCTGCGGGACCACTTTTTTAAGCCTCGCCGCAATAACTTTGCGAAACTCAAACGCCTTTTCCAGAAATGCCGCTATTTCCTCATCCACAGCATACCGCATATCGACCACATAGTCCTCCATCCCCACACTCTCAAATACACCCTTGAATTTTTCGGAATAGGCAAGTCCTGCGGAAGCCACGCACTGTGAAATCGCTGCAATGCAGGAATGCATTCGCGAACCGACAAAAAAATCACATAAACCAATTATGTATTTAATCTGGTTATGATTGAGCTTGCTGTCTACAAGAAATAATCTGTCCCTGTAATTCTCCCCGACCGCCTCATATACGCTCCTGCATGCAGCCGGGTCGCTTTCAACCTCATAACCTGCCGGCGGATAAACGTGCGGCACCAAAACCACAATTACTCCTTCTTTGGCAAGGAAAAGTTCAACAATCCTGTGAACCAGATTTCGATAATCCGTTTTCAGCCCGAACATATTGTTTCTTGAGTATCCGCCGTTAAAAAGAAGTCCGCTTACATTGAACCCAACTGCGATAGTGTTTGTGTCATTCATCTTCAACAATAGGTCCCCTTTTAAATCACCTGGTCTGTGAGCATCCAGGATAAAACCAACATCGGGCGCAAATTTGACCTTATCGCCATTTACGTTATCTCCAAGAAGTCCCTTCACATATTCCACCCCCGCTCTGTCTCTCGAATAGACCAAATCACAGCGTTTCAAAATATACTTTGCTATCTTTTCAGTCATCGATTTCTTGAAAGGCCCGTATGTCTGCGGCAGCATTATCAATCGCTTACCCAAAAACACAGCAACCCATTTATTCAAAAATCCAAAAAAGAACCGCCTCGTCCCGTAAATATCGCTGAAACTATCGCCGCCGGTAATATCCGCTACAATATCGATTTCATAAAACGTTTTGAAATATTGGTTGCGGCTCAACAACTTATGCCACAATTGCGACTTTCGCAGCACTTTAGAGAGCAAACCATAAAACACATATTTCAAAAAGTGATGCGGCAAAAAAACATTCTTACAAAACCTTATAGGCAGCGTCTTTATGCAAACCTCTCTTCCCATAAGAAACAATCGCTGCTCTCCGGCGACGTATCCGCTGCCCAGAAATATTATTTCCGCATCCGGCCAGCGATGCAAAACGGCCTTTATACTCGACTCAGCCAGTGTGCTGACGCCGAGATTGCCGGTATCAAACGAGGCACCAAGCAAACCTACTTTAATGCCTCTGTCGCCCCGATCGATTTCTTTATGCGCTTTTGAGTTCGACCAGCGGAACATAACTCCCCCGGCACACAGGCCTTTCTTTCAGTGCAAACAACCCTTCCTGCCGGTGCAAAATATATAATCCCGCCAGCAAAGCGGCTAACAAAGCGGCAATACCGCTAAACAAAACCGCCGCTGGAGATTTAATCCCTATACTTAATAACGTCGCAACAACAGCGACTACCGGCACCGACAACAGCAAACCCGAAATATAACAACGCACATAACTGCCAAATTTAAGGTCGATAATTCTCCGGCACCAGAAAACCTGCATCACAAAAGCAATAAAACCGCTCACAAAAACAGCCACCGACGCTCCCAGCAGCCCGAAATAAAGAATTGCCGGATAAATAAGCCCCACCAGAATCAGCGACCGCAGCAAAACAAACCGCCTGTGCAATCCCGGCTGCCCCACTGCCAGGTATGTTGAAAATAAAACCACACCCTGCGTCCGCAGCAAAATATTAAGACACAACACCGCAAAAGGCGCCGCCACAGCAACGTATGTTTGCCCATAAACCACAAGCAGGATACTGCTCGCACAAACCACCATAAACGCTATCAAAGGCATACCGAAAATCGCTGTTGTGCGAGTAACCTTAAGCACCGCCTGGCAAAGAGATTTCCTGTTGTCCTGCTTTTGAGCAAAAGCCGGCAGCAAAACAGGGTTTATTATATGCGTAAACCACTCCACCGGCGTATATGCAAGCATTGCCGCCAGACTATACATCCCCAAATATTCCTTTGGAATCATCTTGCCGAGAACCATAATGTCCGTCTGAAAACTTATCATCGCCAGAATCGGCAAACCGAACATCCCCCTTGCAAACTGCATCAACTCACGCAGGCTTTTTCTGTCAATCTTCAGAGACGGCATAAATGGAACCAGCAAATATGAAAGCAAACACATCAATGCCGCCTCGGCCGTAAATCCCAAAACCAGCGACCAGACGTTGCCTATAAAAAAAGCGAGGATTACCGTAACAATCGTGCCCAATATGCTGCTGCCCTGCTTGAGAATCACCGCCCAGCCAAATTTGTATTCTTTTTCAAGCAAATGCGCCCGCGGGCTTATAAAACCCCAGGACAAAACAGCAAAAAAAGAAACCTGCAGCAGCTTCAGCAGCCCCGGCATACCATAAAAATTGCTTATAAACGGCGCCAAAACCATGCCGGTCGCAAAAAGTCCAAGCCCCCGAACCGCCTGCATCCAGAACGCAGCGTTAAGATACTCGTATTCAGCCCCTCGCCGATTCTGAATAACCGACTGCCTTACCCCCACTTCGGTAAAAGACTGAAAGGCCATCGCCACAAGCGAAACTATTGCCATTTGTCCGAACTCACCGGGCGCCAAAAGTCTCGCCAGAAGCATATAGCGGACAAATTTCAATCCTCCGCCGGCAACCTTTCCGATGCCTAATGCTATTGCACCCTGAATAACTTTGGCCTTTAGTCCGCTGCCCGACATTCGACCGATTTTATCGTAAATACTCCTGCCGAACGCCCGAACCAACCCCCCTGAGTGTTCCAGATATACTCCGTCCACGTCGGTTGCACCCCCAAAAATTAGTGTAACTCCTCTCCGTAAAACAAATTACACAGTTTATCGTTACAAACCCTTGCGATTATGAACCCGCATTATCAGGAAAAACTTCCTTACCTGATGGTCTGATATATTCCAATACCTTAACCTTGCCGTTTCTGTCGGGGAAAAATCCAATCATCAAATCCGTCATTTCTCTTGTAGCAGTCAATACCGAATTTTCCAAATCCGAACTAATCTGCACTTGAGCAACATATCGAGCCGCCTGACCATTGATGTTCGGAGTTCTCCAGTCCAGACCGGAAAAGCCGCTCTCACTATCCGTAATTTGGCCGTTCAGAATATAAAAGTTCAAAACCACAACCTCATCGTTAGCAGGTGCCGGCTTGTGAAAACGATGCAAAAGGCAGGGAATGCTTACACCGGAATCTGAAATCTCTTTCGTATGTTCAGTGAAATCCTGTATCCATCCGCCAGCCGGATAACAAACCTGTGGCCGATGCCCCAGCATTGTTCTCGGCCGGCCGGTATAAGCCACATAAACATTGACCCACTGATTTGTGTCGCGGTTTACATATAACCGGCTTAAAAAATCATCGTTATCAGTAATGCTCTGCACAATCAGCGGGATACGGACCTCTCTGCCGCTCCACCTGCCTATCTCTAAGGGAAATCTTTTCAGGGAAACGGGTAGTTTCACAGGCTTGTCCGTGATAATCTTTAAATGATATGCCGCAACGCGGTAGACTGCCGCCGAGCATATAAGAGCGCTCATTGCCAGCAACCACGCCTGCCGGAAAGAAACCTCCCTGAATCTAATTTCTCCCCTCATTTTCCCCCCAATGATTATTACTCTCAGGAATTCAAAGCCCCGCCAAAGGTCTATTATAGGCGGGAAAAATAATTTCAGTCTTCCGAGAAGCGGTAATTCCCCACAAGTGCGGCATAATACTTCGAATGTGATTTTGTGTCAAGAGTTTTTTTCTGAAAATTTTTAAACCCAGCTCGTTTAACCACCGGTTTTATCACAGTTTTGCCTAAAAAAATCTCTCGACCTGTTCATATTTATCTGTTAATTTTTATTTTTACCGGCCATTTGTTAAAAAATCTGTTTTAATAATTAAAATTAAACAAAATTTTTTTGGGGGCGTAAACTTGGTCTTTATAGACAGTTAAGTTGTCGAACGATTACGAAACAACAAAAACAATAAAAATTGATTAAAAGTTTGAATTGCTAATGCCGAGTTTATTTTATAGGATTTTAAATATTATTAATTACCCGAAAACGTGGAGGAAGAGAATCATGTTGAACGGTAAACGCAGACAGTCCATACGCATTTTGCGCACGGACAGTAACAAGAACCCGATAACACCATTCACCTTTTGGCTGCTGTTTCTAATCGCAGTGCTGTTGCCGATGCCGGCCTGGGCGGATACGTATTATCTCGACTCAGCCGTCGCCTCATCAGGAAATGGAAAAAGCTGGGCAACTGCATTTAAAACCATAGCCAATGCCCAGGCTTACCTCAATGCCCTGCCGGACAAAGGCGCAGGCGATTCGGTCGATGTCAATACCGGCTCTTATGAAGGCTATAGCGAAGCCAATATAAGCCGCTCCGACTGGCTCACTTATAAGGCCGCAAAAGGGGCAAACGCCGCGTTCAAATACATTAACATCAGCAACTCCAGCCAGATAAACACTTATCTCAGATTCGACGGCCTTACCATAAAACTTCCTGCTCCCAACCCTATGCCGCCCGATGACGGCAACAAGCATCAGCAGCAAAGAATGATTGAAATCGCATACGCAAACTACGTCCAGATTCAGAATTGCTCTATTATAGGCATAAACAAGTATCTATCGCCCGGCACTAACATAACCAGTTGCAACAACTTTCTCTTTCATCATAACTATCAGACCAAAACAGTCAGCGGAATACACGGATTTAACTGCAACAACTTTACGGTAACGAACAATTACATCTGTGAAATGTCGGAAGGCTCCGGCATAAGGGTTGACGGCGATTCGACCGGCACAATATTTTCATACAACCACGTCAACGGCTGCTTGACTCATCAGGATGACCAATATTTCCCGCATAATCTTGTCGGCACGGCAAATTATCACCCCGGCAGCGGCTTTTCCATAAAATCATCGAATACCACCATTCGCAACAACATCGTCCACAACGGTTTTTCACAGGGAGTTATGTGGTACGATACTGGCACAGGCTATGAAAATATGATTATGGAAAACAACCTTTTTTACGACACCGGCTTTTTTGACGGCATAACCACCTATACCGGACGCAACCATTTCTACAGAGTAAAAGGCACGCCCGAAAAACCTGACATAATTAGGAATAACACCTTTATAAGCAGGGTCGTTGACAGCGAAACAGACAAATACAGCGTATTATCCCGCTATTATGCAGCCGTTCTTACTATGGCGTTTTACGGAACTTATGACGGCACAGGTTTTATATTCTACAACAATATTGTAGCCGGCCCGTGGGGTCTGCCTTCGCCGCTCGACCCTGCTGTCAACAAATATGTGGAAAACAACAACATCTTTTGGGAACAGGGCGGCAACATAGGCTCTAAAAACAAACTCGGCGACAAAACTTTCTTCGCCGTCTGGCTGGCAAGTTCCGTATTGCAGGGCTACCCAAATTATTTCGAACAAGTAGGCGCCGTCAATACACCGCAGTATAGCTATACACGCGATGGCGTAAGACCTTTCTTCGTAAAACCCGGCTTTTATACCGGCTCGGCCGGCGGCTTCGCTGATAAAGGACGCAGCAACCTCGACTATCGCCTCGCCGACAATTCCCTGGCCATAAATTTTGGCGACCCGAATAATCAGCCCGCTGACAGCCTCGGCTCTCTCGATGCAAACAGCTTTATACAAAATAACGGCCCAGCAAGAGACAAAAACCATCACAGTGCCGGTTGCTATGAATACGGCCCGGTCGACTGGCTGTTTGACTCAATCGGCAACAAGACCGTCAACGAAAACCAAAATCTCACCTTCACCGTAACCACCAGAGAGCCGGACATAGCAGTTTCCGCTGAACCGCTCCCGACCGGCGCAAACTTCATCGACAAGGCTTTCACCTGGACGCCAACTTACCAGCAGGCAGGCTCTTACGATGTCAGCTTTATCGCAACCGATGGCCTTATTGAAGATATTGAGACAATAGTCATTACTGTGAACAATGTTAACAGGCCGCCCATTATTGCCCCCATCGGCAATAAATCAATTAATGAAAACGCTGCTTTAACGTTCACCGCTTCCGCAACCGACCCGGACGGCGACAGTATTACATATAGCGCACAAAACCTTCCCTCCGGAGCCGCATTCGCCAGCCAGACATTCAACTGGACGCCGAATTACAGCCAGGCCGGAACGTATCAGGTAACTTTTGCCGCAAGTGACAGCCAGCTTGAAGACACCGAAACCATAACTATCACAGTGAACAACGTCGTTACCAACAGCCCGCCCATTCTTGCTCCCATCGGCAATAAATCAGTCGACGAGAACATTAATCTGACATTCGCCATTTCCGCAACCGACCCCGATGGCGACAGCATTACATACTACATTCAAAACGCCCCTCTCGGCGCCACATTTGCAAACAGGACATTTAGCTGGACACCTACTTACCAGCAGGCCGGCGTTTATCAGGTAACATTTATCGCAAGCGACGGATACGCACAGGACAGCGAAACAATCACTATCACCGTTAAAGATATACAGCCTGAGACCACTATCCTATCAGCCAATTTCGACGGCTCCACTGATGGTTTTGCCTACGCCGATGATACCTTCCTCGGCACAATACAGCCCGCCTACGCAAAAGGCGACAGAATTACAACCGGAGGCTATACCGGCGGGGCATTACGCGTAACGCTCGGCGGCGTTGACAGCAGAACTATACGCTATATGTCCGGCGGCTGGAAAAAAACCGTCTCAATAAATTCTTCCTCTACCTTGAAGCTCTCTTTCCGCTACAAACTTACCCAGTCGCCCGAATATGAGAGCGAAGAATACAGCCAGGTAAACGTTACCGTTAATGGCTGCACCGTCTGTTCCGGCTCCAGCAACTATATAGCGAGAATTTACGGCAACGGAAACGGCGGCAGTGAAATCACCACGGGCTGGCAGCTATATGAGGTAACAGGCTCGCTCTCAGCAGGCAATCATACGTTGATTATCGGCGGCTACAACAACAAAAAAACCTACTCCAATGAATGGTCAACAATCCTGATTGACGATGTGGTCGTAAAATTGCAGTAACCTTTTCTCATAATTTATCTCCAACTTTGACCCCCGGTTCCCGCCGGGGGTTTTTATTTTAAATTCTTCTGGACTACCCGCCGAAAATTTCTATAATTCCAAATAGAGGGGTTATTATATGGGAGAGAAAAAAATGAGGGGTTTTGCGATTACAATGATTTTTGTAATACTGCTGCTGGTATCCTGTTCTGATACCAATAAATCAGATTGGGAAAAGCTAAACGCAGAGGTCATAAGATTATATATTCAGGGTAATTACACACAGGCAGAGAAAACAGCACAGCAGGCATTAACACTGGCGGAAAAAACCTTCGGCGGCGAACATCGAAATACCGTCAAATCCCTAAACAACCTCGGCCTGATTTATAAAACCCAGGGCAAACTCGAACAGGCGGAACCTCTTTATAAACAAGCTCTTGCAATAAGTGAAAAATTAAACGGAGCGGACAGCCCGGCTATTGTTACACCTCTCAATAATCTTGCTGAACTGCTCAAGGCACAGGCAAAATATGATTTGGCAGAACCTATCTACAAGCGGGCGCTGGAGATAAGAGAAAAACATCTCGGGCCGGACAATCCTAAGGTTGCAATATCGCTCAATAACCTTGCCGGGCTGTATACAGCGGAAGGCAAGTATAGCCAGGCAGAGGAGTTATATAAGCGGGCGATAGACATAAGTGAGAAAAACTTTGAGCCGAACAGCCCAACTACCGCCAGGTTCCTGAATAATCTCGCAGCTTTATACTATTCGCAGAAACAATACGACAAGGCTAAGCCCTTGCTGGTACGTCTGTTAGAGATACAGAAAAGAACACCAACCCAAAATCTCACTGATGCCGAAACAGTATTAAACGCCATAGAAAACAGTTCCCGCTGAGGCACACAGCCATAACTTTTTTGTTAAGATAAAATTTAACTGTTGTAGTGGCGGGAAAAATTGCAAAAAATAGTATGGTTTTGACGAATTTTGTACCCGTTTTCCGAGGTTGCCTGCGCTTGCCCTGTGGGATGCGCCGTGTGCTATCCCATTGGGGTGATGTCCGCTTTTTGTTTAGCGGTCGCCGGCCTGTGGTGAGCGCAATCGAACCAAATGGTGACCCTTATGGCTGCCCCGCGATTGTCATTCCCGCGCAAGCGGGAATCCAGCGATTATTCCGCAAAAATGTTTAGCCCCCAAACCCCTTGCGGTTTGGGGGTTCTTATTGTCGTTTTTACCCCAATCCTGCCTGCTTGCCCTCAACTCAAGCTTCGTGAGGACTTCTGTTGGGGGCCCAGAAATTGTCCATTCCGTCCATACTGTCCATATCGTCCACTTATTCTGTAATAATCCCAGGGAAATACTTGCCATTTTGTCGGCTGATTGGTATAAAATAAACCAATTCACCTTTTGAGGGAAAACCATCCGGGCCAAAATGTCATTGCGAGCGCAGCGCGGCAATCTATTTTTTATATTTAGCCCCGCAATTTATTGCGGGGTCGCTTACTCGGCTACACCGGACGATTTTATTTTTTTCGCCGAACCTTGTTTCGCAGGCGTCTTATCCACCCCCGGCGGATTAAGTTTGGCCATTAAAAAAAGGAGAACCTGATGGATGAAAGTTTATCGAGAACTCGAATATCGCGTTATAGCAATAAATCTTGTCCCCGAGAATCCACTATCATGGTTTTGCAACAGGGGAAAAGCAGGCGATGGTTCGCCAAGCAATACGGTGATGGCGGTACTGTAATAACTCTAAATTTTATATAAGGCGAATGAAGAGCATATGGCGAAAGAGCAAATAGATGATCGTTATCTAACTAAACCGGTATCATTGCTGGTAGATGAGCCGGTAGGAAGTATCGATGAAGACATCCTCAACTTAAGGCCTTTTGCGGATGTGATAGCAGGGGCAGCTTTAGGAACAAAAGGCCCATTCACAATAGGCGTATATGCCGATTGGGGCGAGGGTAAGACATCGGTTCTAAGGATTGCCAAGGAACTGGTTGAAAGGAATAATCAGGATATTGTAACAGTATGGTTCAACGCATGGCAATACGGCAGGGAAGAGCATCCGATCATACCCCTGGTCTCTACCATCGCAAAGGCCGTTGGTGACAAGCTTAAAACCGTCGATAAGGGCAGGAAAGCGATCAAAGCCGGCCTGTCTAAAATGTCAATGGCATTGAGAGCAGTAGCTTATGGCTTTTCGGCCACAGGAAAAGTGAATATCCCCGGATTCAGTGAACTGGAAGCGGGCTTCGTAGCAAAAGAAATGATTGACAGGTATGACCAGCTGCAAAAAGGAGATGACCCGCTAATAGAGAAAACCCTTTACTACAACGCGTTTGAGTTGTTGGAGTCCCTATCGAAGCAGGTCGATAAAGAAATAGAAACTCCCAAAATCGCGGTTTTTATCGATGACCTTGACAGGTGCAATCCCCCGGAGGCGATTAAACTTCTCGAAAGCATAAAGCTGGTCCTGTCACAGAAAGGGTTTATTTTTACTCTTGCCCTTGATAAAAGGATACTTCAGGGGTTTTTGAAATACCGCTTCGAGGAAGAATTCAAGGTAAGCGATTATGAAACCGGCGGCAAAGATTACCTCGATAAGATTATCCAGCTTCCGCTGCCCCTTCTGCCTCATGAAAAAAGATTTAAGGATTTTATCTCAAAACTGCTTGATAAAAACACGGCATTAAATGACAAGTCAAATCAGCCCGTTAAAGAGGTTATCAGCACGCTACAGGATGTTCTGTCAAAGGGCGCCCGCTTTAATCCGAGAAACCTCGTGAGATTTTTGAACAATCTTATCGTTGACCGGCTTTTATGGAAAACTGTGGATAGCAAAGAAGCTGACGCTGAGGTGATGGGGTTCTGTGTTATATCCAGAATATTGCGGGACCATTTCAAGGATGACCGGCTGTATGAGTATCTCTGGAGAAGCCAGGAGGTTTGCAATGATGTCCGCGACTTTGTTCTCAAAAAGGAAATGCCCGCAGAAGTGGATATGTCACCAGGTCACAAAGGCAAAGATGCCGGTGCTCGCCCTGAAAGGGTTGACCTAATCATAATCAAGCTGACGCAAATGGACTTTTTGCATGCAGTGCTCAAAACATATCAGGGAGTCAGCTGGCTAACAAATAAGCCAATGCGAGAGGCCGTCAACGAGTTTATTGTCACGCAAAGAAAAGAAGAAGAGCCGAAGCAGGAATCTCAACAGGAATCTCAGGATGACGAAAAGATTTTTGACGACGAGATTAGAAAACAAGTCAATGTTCCAACTGGGGCGATAAATGATGACCTTTATAAAACCATCGTTGAAAAACTGGATTTAAGCGAAAAAGGCCTGAAAACCTTGCCGGCGAGTATAGCCAAACTGACGAATCTGCAATGGCTTGATCTTAGTGGCAATCAGTTAACCGCTGTGCCTGAGGCGATAGCCAAACTGACGAATCTGCAAAGGCTTGATCTTAGTGGCAATCAGTTAACCGCTGTGCCTGAGGCGATAGCCAAACTGACGAATCTGCAAGGGCTTTATCTTAGTGGCAATCAGTTAACCGCTGTGCCTGAGGCGATAGCCAAACTGAC
>Ga0315294_10001102_pt1 | contig 29062 bp, 15 predicted proteins | sample YL17G13_40_MG_FD_203626 | JGI IMG/M metagenome (GOLD analysis project Ga0315294, IMG submission 203626) | Sediment microbial communities from Yellowstone Lake, YNP, Wyoming, USA - YL17G13_40 | ecosystem: Environmental > Aquatic > Freshwater > Lake > Sediment | place: USA: Wyoming | collected... | reverse complement strand
CCACCCCCCCCCTCCCCCACCCCGGGGGGGGCGCCGGCTTCGCCCCCGGGGCGCGCCCCCCCCCCCCCCCCCGCCGCTCGCCCTCACCCTTGGGCGGGGCCGCCGTGCCGCCTTCGCGCGGGCGGCGGCCGTGGGGCGTCGAGTGTGAGTGCGCGCCCTGCGACGCGAGAGCAAGGCCGCACGATGCGGAGTCTCTTGGCCACACCCGCGCCGGCCCGCCGCGCGCCGGCCGCACTCCGCGCCGCGGCCCGTCGACGCAGCCCAGTGCGCGCACTCTCTGGCCCGCCCCGGCACGCGCCGACCGCGCCGCGCTCGAGCGCTCGCGGCCATGCCGCCCTCCCCGCCGCCCCGCGACGAGGGCTCGCCTCCCAGCGAGCGCGTCACCACTGGCGGCGACGAGCCCGACGTCGGGCTCGCGTCGCCCCCCTCCGTCGCCCACGATGACGCGCCCGCGGTCGCGTCCGCGCTGCTCGCCCGCTTCCGGGCGGTGGCAGACGACCGGGTGGAAGAGCTGGTGACGGCCCAGGTATGAGGGTGATTGAGTGGCGGCCGTGGCGGCGTCGGTCGAGGCTCGCGCGCGCGTGCCGACCCGCCCCTCCTGTCTCCCTCCCAGGCCCGCGCCCTCCCCTCCCTCCCACCTCCTTCCCCTTCTTTCACCGACACCCTGACCGCGCTCACCGCCCTGGCGGCCGCGGCCGCCCCCCCGCTGCTGGACGCGCTGCTCACCTGGCGCAAGGACGCGCTCGCGGGCGTGCCTGCGGGCGACGACGAAGCGGTGCTTGGGGGGCGGCTGGCGGCGGAATCCGTGTTTTTGGATGCCGCGGCGGCCGTCGCGGCGGCGCGTGGGAGTGGCGACGGCGACGGCGACGCCTCCTCCGCCCCCCCTTCCTCCCACCTCTTGGCCGAGCGCCAGGCCGCCGCCCTCCAAGCCCTGGCCCTGGACTGGATTATGCACTCGCTCGCCTACGCCCCCGCCCGCCACGCCGGCCTGGCCCCCGCGCGGGCGGCGGTCGTCGCGGGCGCGGCGCGCGTGCTTGCGGCGCTCGCGCCGGCGCGCCTGCGCGCGGTGACGGCCGCCGCCGCCGCCGAGATCGACGCCCGCCTGGACGAGGACTCGGCGTCAATCCGGGGCGAATTGTTGGCCCTGGTGTCGGCGCTCGGGGGCGTGCGCCTGTCGTTTGATTCCGACGCGGCGGCCGACGCGGCGACCGACTTTGTCGCCGCGCTCCACCCCCTGCGCGCGCGCGCCGCCGTGCGCAAGTCCCAAGTTTCGCACGCGCTGGCGGACGCGTTGGGTCAGGTGTTGGGCGCGGTGGCGGATGCGGGAGGCGTGCCCGGGGCGGCTCTCTCGCTGGCCGCGCTTGACCGCTGGCGGCGCGGCGCCGCGTCGTTGCGCCGCGACACGGGCGCCTGGCTCGCCCGCCACCCCTCGAAACACGCCAAGTCGGCCCTGCCCTTGCTGACCGCCGCCCTGGCTTGCGAAGGGGACGTCGCGTTTGCCGAGGGCGCGCCCGCGGTGGTCGCCGCGCTCCACCGCGGCGTCCGCGACCGCGGCGCGCGCGCGGCCGCCGCGCGCGCCGCCGCGCGCGTCGCCGCCTCGCTCGCGGCGCGCCCCGGCCTCGCGCCGCCCGGCGAGATGGCGCCGTGCCGGGACACGTGGCTGACCGGCCTGGCGGCGCCGGTGGTGGCAGCCGCGCGCAAGGCGGGCGCGGGGGCGGCCGAGTGCGGCGAAGGCCTGGAAGCGCTGGCGCTGGCGCTGGCCGCCGAACGCCCCTCTTTGGGCATCGAGGCCGTCGTCCTGGAGCTGCTGGCCAGCGCCGACGGGTCGGCGCCGGGGTGCGACTTGGCGGCGGCAGGCGTGCGCGCGCTGAGAGCGCTGCTGGCGAGGGCAGGCATCGCCGGCCTGACGCCGGCGCGGGTGGGCGTGGACAACGACCTGCTCACCACGCTCGCCGCCGCGGGCGGCGACGCCATGGCGGCCGCGGGCGCGGCGTCGCTCGCGCGGCGCGCGCGGTCGGCGCTCGGGGTCGCCTTTGCGTCCGTCGCGCCCGTGCTCGCGCCGCACCGGCCGCCGCTGCCAGGCGCGCGCACTGAGCCCTTCTCCCGCGACAAACTGGCGCCCTCGGCCCGCCTGCTGGCCTCGATCCTGGACCTCACCCCAGCGCTCGTGCACGCCAGCTGGGACGCCGACAAGGCGGTGGACGACCTGCCCGCCTGGACGCTGGCGATTGATGACAAGGTGGCGGTGGCGGCGAGGTCGGCTCTGCGTCGCGTGGGCCTCTGCGCGGCGCCTAGCACCCGCGCGCGCGCTCTGGCGTCGTGCGCGCGCCTCGCCCTGGCCCTCCCCGACGCCTCCTGCGCCGCCCAGCGGTGCGCCTTAGCGCTCACGCGGTCCGTGGGCGACGCGTGGGGGCGCGCTGTTGCTGACGCGGCGGCCGAGGGAGGAGCCCAGGCGGCGCGCGCGCACCTGCCACCGCCCGAGGCACAGGCCGACGCCCTGCGCGCCGTGGACGCCGCCGCCCTCATCGCGCTGTGCAGCAGCGACGCTGCGACAAGGTTGGACGCCGCCGCTGTGGCCTCTTGGGCGCGGTCGCTGGGCGCGGCGCTCGACGCGGCGCGCGCCGCGGCCGCGCCCTGGCCCGCGTCCCCTCCCCCACCCCCGCCCCGCCTGGCCGACGTCATCGATGGCGCCGGCGACGCGCTTGCGTCCCGCGCCTGCTGGGACTGGACGGCGTGGGCGGACGCCAGAGAGGCGGCGCGCGACGCCGGCCTTCGCCCGTGGCGCAGTCTCCTCGCCGCGCCCGCCGGCGGCGACGCCGGCCCCTCGCGCGCGCGCTGGGTGGCGCAAATTGGGTGCAGGGCCGCGGCTGCGGTGCCCGGCTTGGGATCTGACACGCTGCAGGCCGCCCTGCGGCGGCTGGCGACCGCGCTCAGGCGCGACGGCGCGCCGCGCGCCCCCGCGCCCGCCGACGCCGACGCCGCCTGGGCCCTGGCATCCCTCGCGTGCGCGCTCCCCCCCAGCGACCGCGAGGCTGCAGGCCACCGGTCCCTGTTTGCCACGCTCGCGCTCTCCGTGCGCGCCACCCCCCCCGCCGACGGCGGCGGCCCGCGCGGCGCCGTGCCCGCGCTCGCCTTTTGCGCGCCCGGCGCGCACGCCGCCCTCGTCGCCTCCCTGCGCCCCTTGCGCGACGAACTCGCCTCGGAAAAAGCGCGCGCCGCGCGCGGGCGCGGGCGCAAAGACGACGCGCGCGCGGCGCTCGCGCACGTGTGGAGGCTGGCAGCGGCGTCTGCGCCGCCGTCCGCTTTCGCCCGCCCCGGCCCTTTACGCGCCGCGCTCTTGGACTGGGCGGCCGACACTCTGCGCTGGCTGGCGCCGGCGCACGTGGATGGCTCCCTGGAACTGCAACAAGTGCGCCTCTGCCTCGCCGTCGTCGCGCGGCGGCTCGCGTCGGAGCTGGGCGCCGCCGACCCTTCTTCCCTCCCCCGCGCCGCTCGCTCCGCACTGTTTGACGCGTGCGGCGCGTGGTGCGGCGACGGCGCGACGCCGGGCAAGCTGCGCGCGGACATCGCGCGCGGTGCGGCCGCGGCGCGCGCGCGCCACCGCGACCCGAGGGTAGGGGCGGCGGCCGAAGAAGCGGCGTTGCGGCTGGCGGATGCCGTGGAACACGCCGCCCTTCAAGCCCAAGCCGCTCTCCTCCTGGGCCCTCCCCTCGACCCCCCGGGCTCAGACCCCGCGTCATCCGCCCTCGCCTGGGCCGGCACCCTGCTGCGCCGCCCCGACGCCGGCGGCGCCAGCGGGCGCGCCGCGACGGCCGCCGCCACGGCCGGCCTGCGCAACGCGCTGGCGAGCCAGCCGCGCGCCGCCCCCGCGTACGTCGACGCCGCCCTCTCCCCCGACCCCGCCGTCGCGGCCGCGCACGCGGCCGCCCTGGCCGACGTCTACCGCGCGGTGCCGCTGCCGCTGCCGCTGCCGGCGCTCGCGTTCTTGGCGCTGCACGGCGCGGGGGCGCCCGTGGCGGCGCACAGGCGCGCCGCGCGCCGCGTGCTGGCCGCGCTCGAGCGGCGCGCCTGGGGGCGCGGCGGCGGTGTTGGTGGCAGCGTGGATGGTGCGAGGTCCGACTCTGACGCGTGCGAGAGCGACGGCGACCACGACGCGCCTCCCGCGCCCTCCAGCTGCGACGCCGCGTTCGACGGCGACCAGGCCCGCCTGGCCGCCCGCCTCGCCGCCGAGCACCCCGAGCTCGCGCCCGCCCTGCTCGTCGAGGCGACGCGGCGCCTGCTGCGCCTGTCGGCCGCGCGCCGCACCCAGCGCGGCGTCCTGCGCGCGCTCGCCCCCCTCGTGCGCGTCCTCGACTTTGGCGCCGACGCTCGCTCCCGCGGCGGCGGTGGCGGCACCGCGCTCGGGTGCTTGCTCGCCCTGACGGGCGCGGCAGGTGCGGCAGGCGCGGGCGACGCTGAGGCGTTGTGGGCGGCCGCGGCCGACGCGCCCGGCAACGCAGGGGCCGCGCTGTCCCTGCTCGTCTCAGCGCTCCTCGGCGGCCTGCCCGACGTCCCCCGCCCGGGTCTCGGCGAGAGCGCGGCCGCCTCGCGCTGGCTCGCGCGCGCGGCGCCCGACGAGTGCGTTGCCGCGCTCGCGGCCGAAGTCGCGGGAGGGTTGGGGGCCGCGGCGGCCGTCGAGGGCGAGCTTGGAGCTCCTCTTGCCTCGCCTGTCGACGTCCTGCTGGGCGACGACGACGGCGCCGCCTCGTCCGCCAACGCCGACCTGGCCGCGTCGGGGTCGGCGTGCGCGTCGGGCGACAGCCTGCCGTCCCGGTCCCAGTCGCGGTCGACCTCGGTGTCGATCTCGGTGTCGGCCTCCGCCCAATCGCGCGCCGCTGCCACGGGCGCGCCGCCTGCGGCGTCCCCTGCGTCGCCGCGCGTCGTTGGCGCTTTGGTCCCTTCCCTCGCCGACGACCCGCGCGCGCGCGCCGGCGCCGCCCTGTGGCTCCTCGCACCAGTCGCCACCATTGACCGCGCCGCGCTCGCCCCGCGCGCCCCCCTGGTCGCGCACGCCGCCTTGCTGGCCGCCGCGCGCGGCGAGTCCGGCCCCGCGCGCGGCGCGGTCGCCCTGCTGGATGCTCTGGCCGAGGCCGCCGGAACGGGGGCGGCCGTCGTGCCGGCCGCGAGGGCGCTGGCGTGCGCGGTGCGGCCGGCAGAGCTGGCGGCCGCGGTCGCGCGCTTTGTCTCGGCCGCGCTGCCTGCCCTCCCCCTGGCCCCCGACGCCCGCCCGCCGGACGACGGCTGGGCCGAGGTTGCGCTCCGGTGCGCGCTGGGGTGCGGCGACGCGCACGAGGCGGCTGCGTCGCATGCCGCACTGCGTGCGCTCGCGCCGGCGGCGGTTGCGTCGGTCGCGCCCGCGCTCGCGGCGGCGGCGGCGGCGGCCGCGTCGTCGGGCGACGACGCGACGGCTCGCGCCACCCTGGGCACCCTGGCCGCGTACGTGCGCGCGGGCGACGCGCGCGCGCGCGGCCTGGCGGTCGGTCTGGCCGCGTGCGCGGCGCGCGGCGGCCCGCTCGCCGCGTCGGGCGTGCGCCTGGCGGCGACCGCGCTGGACGGGATGGATGTGAGCGACGTCACGTCGCGGCTGGCCCTGCTGGCGGCGCTGCCAGAGGTGGACAGCGTGGGAGAGGGAGAGGGGGCCGGCGCGCGGCCAACTGCCTGGCCGCTCGGCGACGCCCTGCTCCCGCCCTCTGACTCGTGCCGCTCGGCCCAAACCTTGCTGTGCGACGCCCTGGCGCGGGCAGCGCCCGGCGCGCGCGACGCGGCCCGCGGCGCGACTGCGGCCGCGGCCGCGCTCGCCGCCGCGCGCGTGCCGCCCGCGCTCCCTGGCTGGACGACCGCCCTGTCTGCCCCCTCCCCCGCGCTGCCGGCGGCCGACGTGCTGGGCGACGCGACCGACCAACTGGCGGGCGCGCTGTTTGCGGGGCTGCCGTGGGCGGCGGCGGCCGCGCGTGCGGCCGGCGAGCCGCGCGCGGCGGCGGCAGCCTTTTTGCGCGCGCACGCCGACGCGGCGGCGGCGGTTGGTTTGACCGCGTTGGCGCGCGCGCTGAACGCGCTGGAGGCATCGCCGTCGGGCGACGGCCGGCTGACTGCCGCGGCGGCTGCGGCGGCCGCCCTCGTGCCCGGCCGCGAGGCGGCCGCGGTCGCCGCCCTGACCGCCACACTCACATCCACGAGCGTGAGCCACGGCCACCGCGCCGCCGCCATGGCCTCCCTCGCCGCGGTGCTGGCCGCGGGCGGCCCTGCCGCGGCGGCCGGCGCGGGCGACTCGCTGGCGGCCGCCGCGCGGGCGCTGGGCGGTCCACTGAGAGCGGAAGCGTTGGCCACCCTGCGTGCGGCCATCGGTGCGGGCGGCGGCGACGCAGGGACTCCCTCGGCGGGACTGCCAGCCGACGGCGACCGCGCGGCGGCCGCGCTCGCACGACTTGCCGCGGCCTGGCCCGTGGCGGCGGCCGGGGGGCGTTAGCCAGAGAGACAAAGAGGGACACACGCCGAGGAACAGAGAGAGACGGGAAAGGGGTGTCAGCGATTGTCACGGGTCGACCGCCTCACCAAAAATGCACCCCACCCTTTCGCCCTCTCCCTACCGCGCCGCCGCCCGTTTGAGCGCTTCGTACGCATTCACCATGCACGTCCCCCACAGCGAGACGGACGCCATGCGCGGGCCGAGGCCGCGGAAGAGGCCCCTTGCGCCCTCGTCGGCGAGCAGCCCGCGCGCGACTGCCAGCGCCGACGGGCGCACGCCCGCCGCGGACGCGCCCGACACTTGGAGCCGCGTCTTGACGACGTCCAGCGGCGTGGTCAGCGTGGACGAGGTGATGCCGGCGGCCAGGGCGGCGGCCGTCTGCACGCCGAGCACGCTGCCAGAGGAGTGGGGGGCGTCGGCCGCGAGGGCGGCCCCACTGCTCCGCCACCGGTCCATCTCGTGCCAGATGGCGCGCTGGTAGCCGCCATAGGCCGCCCACCAGGCGGCCGAGGAAGGGACGAAGGTGGCGACCGACGCGCCGAACCCGCGGTACAGGCCGCGCACGCCTTCCGCCGCGATGATGGAGCGCGCCATGGCCAGGCCGCCCTTGATGGGAGGCGGTGGAGCGCGTTTTGGGGTGGCGGAGGTGGAGGTGGCGGCAGCCGCCGCGCCGCCCCCCACTCCCCCACTTCCCCCTTGCACCATCAGCCGCTGGCTCACAACGTCCACCGGCACGGTGAGCACCTGCGTCGCCAGGCTGGCCGTGGCGCCGCCCGCCAGGTTGGCGACTGCGGCGCGCGACGCGTCGGACAGGGTTGGCGCGCGCGCCTGGAGTGCGGCGTCGGCCGCCGCCTTGACAGCCTCGAGCGTTGTGAGGTAGGCGCCGCGCGCGGGGATGACGCCGCACACGACGGTGCCAAGCCCCCTGTAAAGGCCGCGCACGCCGTCTGCCGCGACGACCCCTTTGCCGACCGCCCACGCGCCGCGCACGCCGCGGGGGGCGTCGGGCAGCGCCATCTGCCGCGTCTTGACCACGGTTAAAGGGAAGAGGGCGACCGTGAGCGACTGGGAGTGCGGGGAGGGGTGGGCAGCGGGCGGCGAATGCGGCGCCCGGCCGTCGCCCCGCCGCTCGTTCCCTCACCGAAAACACGGCCGCCCCGAGCCACAGGAATCGTCCCTTGTCCAGCCTGGCGATGGCGGGGGGAGGGGAGTGGTGAGAGTGAGGCGGGCAATGCGCGGGCGGCGCGCCCCTCTCCCCTTCCCTCTGTCCTCACCGCTCCCAGTCGACCTCGGGCGGCGCCGGCTGCCGCAAGCGGCGGCCGGGGGCCGGCGGCGCGGAGGCGTCCATGGCGGCGGCCGCCGCGTCGACCGCGCGTGTGAAAAGGCGGCGGCGGGCGGAGCTGCCCCGCCTCGCCTCGTTGCCCACCCTCGCCGCGCCCGCACCGTCGCAACGGCCCGCACGAGTGTGACATGTGGGGGCGGGCGGGCGGAATACAACCGCCCCCAAAAGCCGAAGCCGCCCCAAAGCAGCCCCGCGTCCTGTCCCGCCCCGTTCGCGCCGCGCGATGAGCACCCCAAAGCAGACCCCCGCGTCCCGCCCCGCCCCGTTCACCGCCGCCCGACGAGCGCGTCGAGCGAGACGCGCCCCCCGGGGCCGGCTGCGCCCGTCGACCGCGCGTGCGTCCCTGTGTAGGCCGCCACGTCGTCGTGCAGCGGCACGGCGTCAGCGCGCGTCGCGGCGTTTGCGCGCGGGCCGCCCGCCGCGACGACGGCCGCCGACAGGTCGGCCGCGGGCACGCCCCGCTCGGACGCCAGCAGCTCCAGCGCGCCCCGAAAGGCGGCGAACCCGACCCTGCGCCCGCCGCGCGGCTTGCACTTGGCAAACGCGACGTCGACCGCCGCGGCGTCCAAAGCCCCGCCCAGCAGCCCCGCCTCCCGGACGAGCTTGGCGAAGCGGGCCGAGTCGAGGGTGGGGCGGGCGGCGGCGGCGGCGGGGGCAGGGGGCGCGCCAAAGGCGGCGTAGGCCGCAAACACAGACGCGAGCGACGCGCGGGGGGCCGGGGGGCCGCCCGCGCCCGCGGCTCCCTGCACGGTCGCCGCCGACGCGCGCCCGTCCGCCTGGGGCGACGCCGGCGCCAGCGGCGGCCGCCTCGGCGACGGCCCGCCGCTCGCGCTGCCGCCGCCCGTGCTCGGCCGCCGCGCGGTCGCCCGCCCCGCCGCCCCCGTGACCGACGCCCGCCCCACGACCCGCCCGCGCACGTCAGCCGGCGCGCGGCGGTCGACGACGGCTTCCAGGGACGCGGGCGCCGCGTCGGCGGTCGACGGGCCGCCGCGGCCGTACACGCCCGTGTGTGTACTCGCGTCGTCGTGCAGGCGCACGTAGGCCGGGGAGGCGACGCCGGCGGCTTTGGGGCGGTCGACGGCGAGGACGGAGGCCGCGACGTCGGCCAGGGCGAGGGAGCGGCGCGCCGCGACGGCGGCCAGGGCGTCGACGAAAGAGGAGGAAGCCAGCCTCCGCGCCCCTTTGGGCACGACACTCTGAAACACGAGGTCCACGTCGGCCGGCGGCAGGCCGCGGCCGAGGAGGCCGGCTTCCCGCACGAGCTTGGCAAAGCGCGCGGCGTCGAGCCCCGCGCCGGCGCCGCCGTCGCGGTCGCCAAAGGACGCGTACCGGTCGAAGACGCGGGCCAGGCCACGCTCGGACGCGGGGCCGAGCACGGAGCGCAGAGCCGCCCGCACGTCGGCGCGGGGGCCGCCGCCGCGCGCGCCGCAGCGCGCGCGGCAGAAATCCACAAACTCGGGCAACGACACCCGCCCGTCCCCGTCCGCGTCCGCGTCCGCCAGGCGGCGCGCGACGGCGGCATCGATGGACGAGGGAGGGACGCCGTCGAGCGCGCCCATGTCGTCGAGCGCGGCGCCAAACTCGTGCAGGGCCAGGAAACCCGTGCCCGCGATGTCGTACCGCGCAAACAGGGACGCGTGGTCGAGCGCGTCGATGGTGGCAACCCCCTGCCCCGGAGACCGCGCGGGCGCCCCGTAGGCCGCGACGCTCGCGTCGCGCGGCAGCCGCGCCGCCTCGGCCGCCACCTCGCGCCCCCCCACCCCCAGCAGCGCCGCCACCTCGGGCACCGCGGGCGACCGGGGGTCGGCCAACGAGCGCAGGCCGGCGTCGAGGCCGCCGTCGCCGACACGTTTGAGCGCGCGGCGCAGCGCGCGGCCGCCGTCGCGGTAGGCGCCGCGGCCCAGGACGCGGCCGCCGTCGGGCAGGACGTCCAGGCCGTGCGCCTGTAAAGTGGAGAGGGCGACGTCGTGGAGGGACGCGAAGTCGGCGGCGGGGAGCGCGTCGACCACGGCGTCGATGAGCCAGCCCTGCCGTCCCGCCAGGGAGACGAGCGCGACGGACGCTTCCGCGGCGGCCAGCAGCTCCCGCAACGCGCTCTCGGGGGGGGGGGCGCCAGCGTCGGCGGCGGCGGCGAGCGTCGTGGCCGCGGCCGACCAGAGCGCGGCGAGCGACGCCGCGTTGCCGGCGCAGCCGCGCGCCCGGGGCGCGGCCGCGCCCACATCCGCTGCCGCGTCGATGACGGCGCGGAGCAGGGCGTCGGGGGGGAGGGGGCGGGACGGGGAGGGGGGGGCCGGCGGCGACGCTGCGGCGGGCGCCGGGGGCGGCGGCGTCGCGGGGGCAGACGCCGCCGCCCGCCCATCGCCCTTTTCAGCCGGATAATGCGCTTGCAGCACAGCCACCGCGGCCGCCAGCGCGTCGCGGTCGGCGCGGGGGTGCGCGGGCAGGGCGGCCGCGGGGTCGCGGCCGCACTCGAGGAGCGCTGGACCCGCGACGCCGCGCAGGGGGACGGTCAACGATCCCAGCCCGCTCGCCTTGAGCCAGCGGGCGACGTCGCGCGAGCTCCACTTGGCGGGGTCGCCCTGCGGAAGGAGGGCGAGGGCAATGGGCGCCGGCCCGCAGCGCCGCACGACATCGCGCCAGCGGCCCCCGCTTGCGCTTCTCCGGCCCCCATCCGTCGCACCGTAGGCGGCTTTGCGCTAAACATGGGCGCAGGGAGGCGCGCGCGTCGCGGGGGCGGCCAAGAGTGTCGGCGGCCGACTGGCCGGCCGGCGCTGCGGCGCGCGCCACACCGGCGTCCAGCCCCTCCTCCGGCGGCAGGCTCGGCGGCGCGCTGGGAAGTGCGTTCGTCCCCGCCAGTCCCGCCCCCGCGATGGCGCCGACCGCGGCGGCGACTGCGACGGCCGGCGCGCGCCTGTGCGCCGGCCGCCCCGGCGCCCCCTCGCGGCCTCTTCGTGCGACGCATGCGCCATCGCCGCGCGGCGATGGCGGTGTGGCGGCCGGAGCGCGTCTCTCGGCCACCGATGCGGCGCGTCGCCACGCGCCCGCGCGGCGCCAGGCGCTGGGGGCTGCTCGTCCTGCGCTCCGCCGTGTCGGCCGGCCATAAATCCCTTCTCTGGCAGCGGCGCCGCCCCCCCCCCCCTCCCTCGCCGCCGACCCCGCCGCGGTCGAGGCCGCCGCGCGCGACGCGGTCGCCGCGTCGCGCGCCCGCGTCGCCCGCCTCGAGCTCCTCGTCGACCTGCGCCGCCTATACCGCAACATGCTGCGCGCGGGGCGGTTGCTGGCCGCGCCGGCGCCGGCGTACAAAGCGCCCGAGACGGGCGACGCTGCCGAGGCTGAGGCGGCGGCGGCCGCCGCGGTCGAGTACGTGGCCGAGCTGCAGCTGACCGAGGCCCAGTTGAGGGTGCGTGGGGCGCGGGGGGAGTGGGGGCGGGGGCGGGGCTCGCCGCGCCGCGCCGCCCTCACGCCCCCCACCCTCCCGCCCCCCCCGCGCAGTCCGCCTCGCGCCAGCTCGCATCCACGTATGGCGAGTTTGTGAGCGACGCGTTCATCGAGCCCTGCGGCGCGGGCGACGGCCGCGCGGCGGCGGCCGCACTGTACGCGCGCGTCGCGGCCGTTGCAGACGACCTCGCCACGCGCTGGCGCGCGGACCTGCCGGCTCTGCCCTTTGAGACGGGGGCCGCCGCTCAAGCCGCGCTGGACGCGCGCAACCGCCGGTTCTCGGGCCGCGCCCCCCCCGTCGCGGCCCGGCTCGAGTCCGCGGAGAAAGCGGTCGAATCCTTCTTCTCGACGCGCGTCACCCCCGCCCTCGACGCCGCCCGCGACGCCGGCGTCGTCACCGGCGCCAAAGCGGCCGCCACCTACGCGCGCGGCCTGTGGGACCGGCTCAACGGGGGCGGCCGCCGCGGCGCGGGCGGCGCGGGGGCGGCCGCGCTCGCCGCGCTGCCGCCGCTGGTCGGCACGAAGGGCGCGCGCGCGTCGACGGCCGCATCTCTGGCCGCCGACGTCGCGTCCGCGGAGCGCCGCCTCCAGGACGCTTCAAAAGAGCGCGAGGCGCGCCTGCGCAAGGCGTCGCCCGGCGAGCGCGCGACGCTCGCGCGCGAGCTGCGCGGCCTGGACGACACCGTGGACGCTCTATCCAGGCTGCTTGCGCTGCGTTCGCTGCAGCTGGAGATGGAGGCGGTGTACGGCTATTTGGAAGATGAAGCGCTCGACGTCGCGCAAGCGCTCGGCGGCGCCGACGCCGACGCCGGCTTCCTTGTGTTTCGCCAGGGGTCGTCCGAGGAGTTGGCGCTCATCGCGGCCGAGTTTGGGTTGCTCGACGGGCAGCTGGCGACCGTCGCGGCGGCGTGCGGCAACGGCACGACCCCTCCCCCCCCGGGCGACAACGACGCCGTCGTCGAAACCCTCGCCCGTGAAGTGCCCGACCTGCGCCGCCGCCTGGCCATCGGCGACGACGCCGTCTTCGGCGCGGGCGGCCTGTCGCCCGCGCGGGTCAAGGCCGCGCTCGCGGAGTCGTCGGCCAAGGTGGCCGACGGTGCGCTCTTTTTCGCGCGCGGCCTGCGCCTGCTCTCGTCCGACGTGGCGGCAGCTTGTGGGCTCTTTACTCGCGCGGCTGCCGGCGCCTCGCTCAAGCCGCGCGAGGTGGCCTCCCTGCGCCGCACCGCGCGCGACGTCGCGACGTTCGTCCCCTTCACCGCCATCCTCGTCACCCCGCTCACCCCCGTCGGCCACGTCCTCGTGTTTGGGTTTTTGCAGCGCTATTTCCCGGGTTTTTTTCCCTCTCAATTCACCTCGAGGCGCCAGGAACTGATGATGCGCTATGAAGAGCTCAAGAAAGAGCTGGCCGCCGCGCAAGAGGTCGCCACCCAGGAGGCCGACGCGGCCGAACTGGCGCGCGCGGCCGCTGCGGTGGCGCGCCTGACCGCGCCAAAGGTGGCGGCGACGGCGCGCGACCGGAGCGACGACTTGGACGAAGGCGCCGCGGGGCCGGCCGCGGCCGCCGTCAAGGCGCTCGAGGGGCGGGTGGCGGCGGCTGAGGAAGAGGTGGCGGCGGCGGAAGAGGCGGGGGGCGGCGAGGGCGTGTGAAGAGCGAGCGAGGGGTCGCGGCGCGTTCGCCCTCTTCACTCTCTTCGGGCCCGCGCGCATCCCGAGCCGCCGCCATGGCCATGGCCGCTCCCGCCACCCGCCGCCCCACGGTGGCGCGCGCGAGGCGCGTCGCGGCCGCGCGCGCGCCCGCGGCCGTTCGCGTCTCCCGCGCGGTGAGCGGTTGGGGGATGGCTTGCCCGCGCCGGGACGCAGGGTGGTGGCCGCGTGCCAGCCGCGGCGCGGCGCGCGGTCGCCGGCGGCCAGCCGCCGCGCATTGGCCGCGCTCGCCGCCCGCGCCCCGACCCCGACGCCGCCCGCCGCTCCTCTCTCCAGGCTCGCCCCGTCGCTCGTCGCGCGCCCGTCGCGTCCGCCGCCGTGGTGAGGGGGGAGTAGGGAGGGAGGGCGAGAGACGCGGCTGGGCGGCTGGCGGCCGTCGCGGCGCGCGACGGCGCAGCCTCGACCCGTCCTATCCTCGCCCCACCCCTCCGTCGCCCACCCTCGTCCCCCCAGGGCATCGCCAAAGAGACCATGCTCGACGCCGCCCCCGCCACCATGCTGCGCCCGGGCGTGGACGACAAGGACAGGTGTGTGCGGGAGGGGCGAGGGAGGAGGGGCGCGCGGCGGCGGCGCGGCGCGCGAGGCCCCACCGTGCGCCTCCCTCTGCCCACCAGCTTCCGGGGCCGGTTCGAAGCCAACATCCGAGCCGCCCAACTCGCCATCTGCGCCGCGGTGGAGGCCGAGGACGGGGCCGGCCGCTTCCGCGAAGACGCGTGGGCGCGCGACGGCGGCGGCGGTGGCGTCTCGCGCGTGATGCAGGACGGCGCCGTCTGGGAAAAGGCGGGCGTCGGGGTGTCGGTCGTGTACGGCACGATGCCGCCGGAGGCCTACCGCGCGGCGACGGGCGACGCGGTCAAGGCGGCCGCCGCGGCGGGCGTGGGCGCGGTCCCGTTTTTCGCGGCCGGCATCTCGTGCGTCATGCACCCGCACAACCCGCACTGCCCCACCATGCACTTCAACTACCGCTACTTTGAGACGGAGGACTGGGGGGGGGTGCCGGGCCAGTGGTGGTTTGGGGGCGGGACCGACATCACGCCCGCGTACATCGACGAGGGCGACATGGCCCACTTTCACGGCGCCTACAAGCGCGTGTGCGACGCGCACGACGCCGCGTACTACCCCAAGTTCAAAGCGTGGGCGGACGACTACTTTCTGTGCAAGCACCGCGGGCAGACGCGCGGCCTGGGCGGCATCTTTTTCGACGACCTCAACGACAAGGACAAGGAGACCCTGTTTGCGTTTTCCAAGGACGGGTTGGCGGCGGTCGTGCCGTCGTACCTCCCGATCATCTCGAAAAACAAAAACGCGCCCTTCACCGACGCCCAAAAGGATTGGCAAGCCCTGCGCCGCGGCCTGTACGCCGAGTACAACCTGGTGTACGACCGGGGGACCACGTTTGGGCTCAAGACGGCGGGGCGCGTGGAATCCATTCTGATGTCGCTGCCGCTGCACGCGCGGTGGGAGTACTGCCACGAGACGGCGCCGGGGTCGCCGGAGGCCGCCCTGGTGGACGCCTGCCGGTCGCCGCGCGAGTGGGTGGCGTGAGGGGAGAGACAGGGGGTGAGGTGGTGAGAGGGTGGTCGGTGTGACGGCGCACCCCGTCTCCTACACGCGCGGGGCGCCGCCGCCCTCTTCCCTGCTCAGTGCTGGTGCGGGTTGATGAACTTGCTCTTCTTGGCGTCCTCGTCTGAGGGGCGGTGGTGGTGGGAGGGGTGGGGCGGTGGTGGTGGCCGCGCGCCCTCCCCGCTGCCACCTCCTCTCTCCTCCTCTCCCTTACCGGTCACGCCCGCCGCGATCTTGAAGAAGATGGCGCCGGAGAAGGCGAGGCCCGCCAGGAAGGGCCAGCTGTGGAGGTGGGGAGGGGGAGGGCGCGCGGTCGGCGGCCGGCGTGCGCGCGTGGCGGTCGCGCTGGCGCTCGCGCCGCCCGCCGCCGCGGCGTGGCGCCACGACCGCCCGCCGCCCGCCCGGCGGGAAAGGGGCCCGCGGCGCGGCCCACACGCGCGCGGGCGCGCGCGCGCCCCATTCCCTCCTCTCCTCTCACAGCTTCTTGGCCTCGGTCACGGCCGTCGTGAGCGCGGGCTCGGACGCCAGCTGGTGCGGCGGGAAGCGCGGCATGGTGGGGCGGCGCGGGAGTGGTGCCGCATCGCCCGCGCCGCTGCACTATGCTGCGCCCGCCCCCGCGCGCGCGGGCAGTGGTCGCCATGGCGGCATCCACGACCCGCGCGTGCACCGTGGTGAGCAGAGGGGCGTGAGAGGCGTCCCAGCGCCAACCGCCGCGCGCGCCGACGCCCTCCTCCCTGCAGGCCGTCGTCGGCGCCGGCGCGGCCGGCCTCGCCGCCGCCAAGGAGATGCGGGACGCGGGCCACGCGGTGACCGTGTACGAGGCGGGGGCGAGGGTCGGCGGCGTGTGGGTGCTCGACCCGGACGTTGGGGGGCGCGGCGGAGAAGCCCTCACGACCGCCAACGCTGCCCATTCCTCCATCTACCCATCGCTGCGCACCAATCTGCCCGCCGAGCTCATGGCGTTTGAAGACTTTCCGTTTGCGGCGGCCCGAGGGTGGACCCGCCGCGCGTACCCCGCGCACGGCGAGGTGTTGCACTACCTGGAGGCGTACGCGTCCCACCACAATCTCTCGCCTTTGATGAGGTTGCGCACCAAGGTCACGGCCGCCGACCCGCTGCCGCCCGCGCCCGAGCGCGGCGTGGCGTGGCCGCGCTGGCGGCTGACGACCGAGGCGAGCGGTGGCGCCACCTCCTCGCCCTCCTCGGCCGACTACGACGCGCTCATCGTCGCCAACGGCCACTTCACCGAGCCGAGGCTGCCGGCCGTGGCGGCGTCGCCGGCCTTCCCCGGCCTGGTCATGCACGCGCACTCGTACCGCGGCCCCGGCGCGCAGCCGCTGGCCGCCGCCCTGGCTGCGGCAGGCCCCTCTTCCGTCGTCGCGGTCGTGGGCGCGGCGGCGTCCGGGGAGGACATCGCGCGCGAGCTGTCCGCGGCGGCGGGCGCCGTCCTCCTCTGCTCCCGGTCGTGGGAGGGCGGCCTCGTGCGCCCCGTGGGCCGGGGCAACATTCGCTACGAGCCCATGCTGCGCGAGCTGCACGCCGACGGCACGGCGTCGTTTGCAGAGGGAGGCGAGGGAGGCGGCGGCGACGCTGCCGCCAACCACCCCCGCCGCACGCCTCCTCTGGCCGCCGTCATCTACTGCACGGGTTACAGGTATTCATTTCCTTTGTTGGACGCGTGCGGCGCGGTCGCGGTGGACGACAACGAGGTGCTCGACGGGTTGGGGAGTCGGGGAGGGGGAGCCCTCAACCCCCTCTACGGCCACGCGTTCCCGCCCTCGACCGCCCCGGGCCTGACCCTGCTCGGCCTGCCCTGGAAGGTCGTCCCGTTCCCGCTCTGCCAGGCGCAGGCGCGCCGCGCGGCGCGCGCGCTGTCGGGGGCCGCGCCGCTGCCCAGCCAGCGGGAGATGGAGGCTGACGCCGCCGCGGCAGCCTCCGCGCGCCTCGCTGCCGGCACGGCGCGCCGGCACGCGCACCGGCTGGGGTGCCCGGCTCAATTCGAGTACATGGCGAAACTGACTGCCGACTCCTTTCCCGGCGACCCCGCCGCCGCGTCCGCCCACCAACTCCCCCCTTGGCGCCAGGCGCTGTACGAGGCGGCCAGCGCGGCGCGGCGGGCGGACGCGGACGGGTACAGGGACGCGGAGGCGGCGTTGGGAGAGGCGAAAGGGGACGCCGACGCGGCCGCGGCGGCGTGGGTCGAGAGGGGGGGGGGGGGGGCGGCGTGACGGGGGCCGCGTGTGACGCGTGGGGCGGAGCGGCCAAACGCCAGCGGGGGGTCTGCGCGGTTCAAAGGCCGGGCGTCGGCCCCGCGCGCGCCCCTCCCGCCACTCTCCGCCGGCCGCGTCCCCGGTCGCGCCCCCCGAGCGCGCACGCCGTCACCCCGGTCCGCCCTTACCCGCGCCCGCCGCCCCCGCGGGCGACCGACTCGCGATGCGGCGCGCCACGCTGCTCCTGCTGGCGCTCGCCGCGTCCGCCCTCGCCCAAGACCCTTCCATCCCCGACGCCGCCCCCTCTGAAGACGTGGGCGCGGCGGACGCGACGGCGGCGCCGCTGCCCGTCGACCCGGCGCTGCGCGCGGCGCTCGACGCGGCGGAAGCCGCCCAGGAGGAGCGCGCCGCCGTCGCCGCCCCCGTCCTGTCGCACGTCATCAAGCAGGCGCCCGCGGCCGAGCTGCCGAGCGGCACGGGCGACGTGGACACGGCCGGTGAGGGGACGAGAGAGGGGGCGCATCGCGCGGTTTTGGGGCAGCGCGCGCGGCGGGGACCGGCCGCGGGCGCCCCAATTGCCACCCCGGCGGCGGCCAAAACCGTGCTCTTTCGTTCTCGCCGGGCGCGGGCCACGGCGCGGCCGGAAACCCCCGATCGACGCCCCTCTTCCCCGTCTCTCTCCAGGCGACTGCGCGGGCGACGTCGACGCCTTTTGCGCCGAGACCGACGCCGGTGAAGGCAGGCTGGCGGCATGCTTGAGCGAGCGGCTGCGCCAGGAGACGCTGGGCAACGTGGAAGGTGGGAGGCGGGCAGGACAGGGGAGCGCCGCGGCGCGCGCTCGGCCAAACACGCCCTCACCCACCCTCCCCTTTCCAGCCGGCCCCGTGCTCACCGACGACTGCAAAGCCGAGCTGGCCGCGTTCAAGGCGGACGCCGCGACCAACGTGAACAAAAACCTGCCCCTCGCGGTTGCCTGCGCGTCCGACGCCGCCCGCTTGTGCGCCGACGCCGACCCCGGCGACGATGGCGCCGTCCTGGCCTGCCTCCTGGAGCTGCGCCCCGAGCTCGGCCCCGAGTGCCAGGCGCACGTGTTTGCCGTCGCGCGCGACGCGTCGCTCGACTGGCGCGTCGACCCCGACGTGCGCGCCGCGTGCGAGGCGGACGCCGCGGCGCTGTGCGCTGACGCGGATCCGGGCGCGGGCGACGTGCTGGCCTGTTTGAGGGATGCCGCGGCGTCGCTCGAGTCGACCGTCTCCCTCGACTGCGCCGAGCAACTGTTCCGCCAGGCCGTCGAAAACGCAGACGACGTCCGCCTGTCGGCCCGCCTCGCGCGCGCGTGCGCGCGGGACCGGGTCGCGTTCTGCGAGGGCGTGACGCCCGGGAGGGCGCGGATCGCGGCGTGCTTGGAGGCCAACCGCGACGAGCCCTCGTTCTCGGCCGAGTGCCGGTCCGAATTCGAGGCCATGATGGAGGCGCGCGCGCTCGACTTCCGGCTCGACGCGTCGCTGCGCGACGCGTGTGCGGCCGACATCGTGCACACGTGCGGCTACGAAGCCGAGGAGAAGGACGCCGTGCCCGACGACGACCCCGTCGTGGCGGCGTGCTTGCAAGACCACAAGGACGAGTTGAAGAGCGACGCGTGCGCCGCCGCGGTGCGCGCCGTCGCCGCGCGCGGCGCGGCCGACGTCCGCTTCGACGTCGGCTCCCCCGGGGCCGACCCCCTGGCCGACGCGTGCGCGGCCGACCGGGAGAAGCACTGCGCGCACGTGCCGCCGGGGTCGGCGCGCGTGGTGCGCTGCTTGCAGGGCGCGCGGGACGTGTTGGCGGCTGAGTGCGCGGCGTCGCTGTTCGACGCGGAAGTGCGCGCGGCCGAGTCGATCGACTTCAAGCTCCCCCTGGCCCGCGCGTGCGGCGCGGAAGCCGCCCGCCACTGCGCGGGCACCCCCCACGCTGGCGGCGCGATGCAGCGCTGCCTCGCCGAGCACGCGGCCGCCGGCGGCGCGGGCGCCGCCTGCCGCGCCGAGCTCGAGGCCGACGCCCGCCGGTCGGCCCGCGACTATCGGCTCAACTATCGGCTCAAAACGGCGTGCGAGGCGGACGTCGCGAGCCTCTGCGCGGGCGCGTGCGCGGCGGCGACCGACGGCTCGTGCGGGGGGCGCGTGCTGGCGTGCCTGGCGGACAAGCAGGATGCTATCACGGCCAAAGCTTGCAAAGACGAGGTGTTTTACTTTGTCAAGATGCAAGTGGCGGATTACAGGAACGACATCCTGTTGGCCGAAGCCTGCCGCTCCGACGTCGACGCCCGGTGCGCCGCCGTGCCCGCGGGCGACGTGCTGGCCTGCCTGCGCGCGGCGCGGGAGCAACTGACGCCCGCGTGCCGCCGGGAAGAGTTGCGGCTGTCGGTGCTGCAGTCGCGCGACGCGCGGCTCTTCCCGGCCATCGCGGCGTCCTGCGGGCGCGAGATGTCCACCCACTGCAAGGACGTCCCTGCCGGCCACGGCCGTGTGGTCACCTGCCTGCAGCGGCACGCGGGCGACGCCGGGTTTGGCGCGGCGTGCGCCGACGCGGTCGCCGCGCGCGCGGCCGAACTCGGCGCGTCCTACCGCAACGACTACGCGCTGGCGACCGCGTGCGAAGCGGACGCCAAGCGCGAGTGTGCGGTCGAAGCAGCCTCGGCTCACGGCGACGCCGCGGTGCTCGGCTGCCTCGTGCGGCGCGCGGCCGCCCGCGGCGCTCTGGCGCCCGCGTGCGCGCCCGAGGTCGCGCGCGCCGCCCGCCTCGCGCTCTGGGGGTACGCGCCTGGCGCGCCCCTGACGGCGGCGTGCGACGCCGACGTGGCGGCGTCGTGCGCCGCGACGGCGACTGCGGCGCCGGCCGACGACACAGCCGCCCCCACCGCCCCGCACGCCGCCCTCCCCGTCTGGTCCATCGGCGCCGTCGGCCGCTGCCTGTCCACCCGCCTGGCCCTCAACAAGCCCCTGGCGCCCGGCTGCCGCGCGGTCGTCGTCGCTGCCGCGCCCGCCGACGCGCACGCGCTCCTCGCCGGCACCGCCGCCGCCGACGCCCTGCTGGCGCGCGTGGCGGCCTGGCAAGAAAGCGCAGGGCTGGCCGGCCGCTTTGTCGACCCGCGCGTGCGCGGCGTGGCGGGCGTCACGCTCTCGGGGTGGGGCGCGCTCGCGGGGGTGGCGGCGCTGTCCTCCCTGCTCGTCGGCGCGGGCACCCTCGCGGTGCGGGCGGCCGTGCGTGGCAAGGCCACGGGCTACGTTGTCGTCACCAAGCAGGGCGACGTGTGAAAGGGGTGAGAGGGGGTTTGTTGGGTAGGGGCTGCAAAAAAGCAAGAGATGCGCGGCCGAGAGCCGACCCCTCTCTCTCTCCCTCTCCTCCTGCTCAAAGTCAAATTTATGGGGTTCACACGCGCGCAGCCACGCGGCGGCGGGCCGGCCATCAATCAAGGGGGCGAGCGAGTTCTCTCAAGGGGGGAGGGAAAGGGGAGCAAATGTCAAGTCTGTTCGGGAGTGAGCGCGCGAGACGAGTGCGGTGGAGTGCAGACAGGCGCTGGGGTGCGCGGTGGTGCTTGAAGAAGGTGGGTGGTGTGTGGTGAGTGGGGGTCGAGTTCCCAGCGTGAAGAGTGCGGGCAAAAAAGGAAGCGGCAGCGCGGCGGCGGCCGCGCGCGGGGCCAGACCCGCGCGCGCGCGGCCCGCCCGCCGCCGCGCCAGTGCACGGGTTTGAAGGGCAGTGGTTGGTGGTGTTGTAGTGTGGTGGGTCACGCCCACGCGCGCGTCCACGTCGAGCCGGCGCCCGCCTCGCTGGCCGGCGCGCCGGCGTCGCCCTCTGCCGGCGCCGCGCCCCACGGGTCGCGACCCGCGCCTGCCGCGCCGGCTGTTTCGCCGCCCGCCCAGGACGCGCCGGCCTCGGACGCGAGCAGGCCCTCGATGCCGGCGGCCAGGCGCGCGACGGCGTCGCCGTCGTCGGCGGCGGGGGGCGCGTGGTCGCCGTCGCCGCCCTCGCCCTCGTCGCCCTCGCCACCCGCGCCGCGGTCGGCGCCGGGCGGCGTGGGCGCGGCGGGCGCGGCGCCGTCGGTCGGCGCCTTGTCGGGCGTCGCGGGCGCCCGCGCGGGGGACGCGTCGGGGCCGGAAGGCAGCGCCGCCTCATCCGCACCAGCCCCCGCCTTGACGAGGTCGGCCGCGGACGACGCGGCAAACGCGGCGTCGGCGGCGGCCAGCCCCGTGAGCGCGCGCGGCGCGGCCGCGAGCGGCGACCCCGCACCGCCCGCCGGCGCCGCAAACGCGGCCGCCGGCGACCCCTCGCCCGCGTACGCCGACACGGGGCCGTACCCGGCAGAGGCCGGGCCGGACGGGTAGTAGGCCGCGCCGTCGCCGCCGCCCCCATAAGCCGCCTCGCGCGGGTCGCCGCCGTAGCCGTCGCCGCCGTAGCGCCCGCCATAACCATTGTCGCCGGGGTGGCCGTAGTGCGCGGACGCGGCGCCGAGCGCGGTGCGCGGCGCGGGCGGGCCCGACCGGCCGACGCGCTCGCCGGCGCCGTACGCAGAGAGATCATAGTGGGGGAGGCCGGCCAGGGAGTCGTAGGCGAGGGCGCCGAGCGGGGAGGGCGCGGCGCGGGGGGCGCGCGCGGGGGCCGGGGCGGCGTGGGCAGCCGGGGAGCAGCCGGGGGCGCCGCACGTCGTGCACGGGTGGCGGCCGTCGCCGGAGAGGAGGAGGCCGGCCAGGGAGGGGGATTGGGCCTAGAGAGAAGAGGGGGGGAGGGGTGGGCGAGGGCGCGCGCTGCGCGCGCCACCCAACCCCCGCTCTTTCTCCCCTCTCCTCTCTCCCACCTCGGGGTGCACGCCGCCGTAGCCGCCGTCGAGCCCGGACTGCCCCCAGATGGCGTCCCTCGGCGGGGCGCCGGGCAGGCCGCGCGCGTCGGGCGGGCCGGCCTGGAGAGGAGGGGGAGGAGAAAGGTGTGGGCGGCGGCCTTTTTCTCTCGCCACGCACCCCCCACCGCCTCTCTCTTCTCTGCTCTCACCTGTGCCGGGGGCACGAGGCCGTAGCCCGCGAGGTAGGCTGGGCGCGCTTCGGTGCGGCCGTGCGCCTGCTGGCGCAGCAGGGCAAAGCCTTTGAACGTGCCGGACACAATGTCCTGAGGAGAAGAGGGGGGAGGTGGTGGTGAGTGGCGGTCGGCGGGGCGCGTTGGAGGGTCGGGCGCGCGGCTGGCTAGCGGCCGCGCTCGCGGGGGGCGATGCGAGGGCCGCTAGGCCTCGCCAGCGCGCCGCGCGCCGCCAGCAGGACGCGGCGGACGCATTATCGTCCGTGCGAGGCGGCGGAGGGGGCGACGGCCGCCCCCAGCCCCCCGCGCGCGCGGCCGCCGGGCGCCGCAAAGCGCTGAGGCGGCGTCGGCGCCGCGGGGGCTCGCGGGCGCACCACCCAGCCCCCCAGCGCGAGCCGAACGAAGCGCACAATGCGCCGAAAGGGGGCGGGCGCCGCGAGCAAGGCGCCCGGCGGGGACAGCGCCCCGCCCGCCCGCGTTGGCTGGCGACGGCGCCGCGGCGGCGCGCCGGCCCGCGCGCGGCGCGCGACCGCGGGGCCACATCGCCCGCCCCAATGCGCCACAGTCGACCAAGCTCCCGCTAGGGCGGGAGCAGGGCGCACGAGGGCGCAATGGGCGGCCGCCGCGGCCGCGCCCAGCTCGCCGGCGCGCCCGCGGGCCGCGCCCGACGCGCCCGACGCCCCACCCCCCCACCCCTCTCGGCCCTCACCCCGGTCATGGCCGCCGCCAGCCTGACAGCCCCGTCCGGCCCCGCCAGCACGACGCGCGTGGGGTCCGACGACTGGTCGATCTGGATCGTGGCCCCCGTGTACACCTGCAGCGCCTTGATCGTCTCCCCCGCGCGCCCGATGACGCGGCCGACGCGGGCGCGGGCGACGAGGAGGACGGTGGCGGTGGCGCCGGGGGAATGGGGGGGGGGGGCAAACGTGCCGTCGGCGGGGTAGGCGCCGTCTCCCGGGGGAGCAAACGGTTGGCCCTCCATGTGGGGGGAGGGCGTGGGAGGAGGGAGGTCAGGCGGTGGGTCGAGGGTGGGGCCGGAGGAGAGAGTGGCACGCTGGCCTGCGGCGGCGCGGGGAGGGCGGGCCACAATTGCGGGCGGCGCCCCGCGCCGTGCCGCCATGGGCTCCCTCGCGGCCATTGCGAGCGCCGTCGGGCGCCAGCGCGGCGCCTGCGGTCGGAAGGCGGCGCGCCGATTCGCGACGCACTTCGATGCCGACGCGGACGCGGTCGCCGACGTCATCAAGCGCCACATCGTGGTGTGAGGATGGTGTGGTGGGAGTGGGCGGGCGCGAGGAGGAGGGATGGCCCGCCGCTGACGCACCCGTCTCTCGCTCCCCCAGCCCAACGCCCCTCCTCTCTCCCCGTCCGCCGTGCTCACCACCCGCCGCGAAGCCCTGTCCCTGTACCGCGCCATCTGGCGGGCCACCAGGTGGTTTGCCTGGCCGGACGCCAGGGGCGTCCCTTTCCGCGACGCGCTGCGCGCGTCGGCGCGCTCCGAGTTCGACGCCGCGCGGGCCGAGCGCGACCCGGTGCTCGTCGCGCGCATGCTCGTCGTGGGGCGGGACGCACTGGCGCAGGCGCTGGAGCGGCTGGCGGCCAAGGCGGCGGCGCCGCCGCCGCTTGGAGGGGGGGGAGGAGGGCTGCCACGCCCGCCGTGACGCGGAAACATTGAGTGAACATTGGCAACACCACACTGTGCGGAGGGGCGGCGGGCTGTGGCCCGGGCCCAGACACCCCCTCTCCCCTCTCCCACCCCCTCGCCCCTCTCCCCCCTCGTCCCTCACCGCCGCCGCGCCGCGTCCTCGGCCGCGACGCCGGCCTCCGCGTCCGCAATTTTGAAGGCGACGGCGTCGAGTGCCGCGTCCACCGCGGCCAGCAGCGTCTCCGCGAGGCCGATGATCGCGACGCCGCCGTAGCGCCCCGCGGGCAGGCCCGTCTCCGGCCGGGGCTCGTTGTACAGCCGCGCCGCGTGCACGATGCGAGCGACGTCGGCCCGCATCGCGGCCGCGGACGCGTAGCGGCCGCCCTTGAGCGCGCGGTCGACGCGGTCCAGGTCCATGGCCACGCTCGCGGGGACGACCGCGCCGTAGTCGGGCGCCGCCTGTTTGGACACCGCCTTCTTGAACGGGTCGACGCAGGTGGACGGGGTGGAGCGTTTGGCGGCCGCCAGGGCGGGGGCGAGGACGCGCGCACAGAGAAACTTGCGCGCGGTCATGCCGGCGGGGCGCGCCGACGCCCCGCCGCCTCCACCGCTCGCCCGCTTGCGCTTGCGCGCCGGCGACGCCTCATCGTCCAGGCCGTCGGACGCGCCGCCGGCGCCGTCGTCGGACTCGGACTCGTCGTCGGACTCGCCGCCGGAGAGCGACGCGTCGGGGTCGCCGCCGTCGTCGCCGTCGGACTCGGACCCGTCGTCCGGCCCCGCCTGCGCGGGCCGCTGGCGTTTGTTCGCCGCCGCGCGCCGGGCCAGCTTGCCCGCGACGCCGCCGACGGGGGCCGAGGGGGAGGTCACCAGCGCGAGCTGCCGCCCGCCTGCCGAGATGCGCAGCTTGAGGCCCGCGGCGGGTTTGGGGGCGGGGGGTGGCGGCGGCGGGGGCGGCGCCTTCTTCGGGCGGGGGCGGGGCGGGCCCGGCGCACGAGGCCGGGCCGGCGGGAGCAAGTCCGCCGGGTCGACCGGTTCGTCGTCGTCGTCAGCCGCCGCCCGCGCCCGCTCCTCGTCCGACTCGCCCCGCCCGGCCGCCGGGCACGACCGGCTCTTGCGCGTGTGGCCCTTGCCGCCGCAGCGGGTGCAGTTCAGGGCGGCGCGCGCGGCGGCGCGAGGGAGTGGGGGGGGAGGGGCGGCCGCGCCGCCGCCCGCCCGCCCCACCCCTCGACCCCCGCCCCCCGCCTTGCGCGCGCGCACGACGCGCCGCCCAAACCCCGCCCCGCTCGCGTCCCCGCGCGCGTGGATGGCGTTGAGGGTGGCGACCGCGTCGCGGTCGGAGAAGAGGACGGCGCGGCGGGCGGGTCCCCCCGTCGCCGGGTCGGTGTACTTGATGACGCGCCGCACGCGCCTGTCGCCCGGCGCGGCGTCGAGGCGCGGGCGCGCGGCCGCCGCGGCGTCGGCGACGCCGCCCGCGCCGCCGCCGGCGAGGAAGCCTGCAGCGACGAGGCCCGCGACGGCTGCCGCCTCGCCCGCGTCGGTCGCCGGCGCCGCGGCGCGCGACGCCGCGTCCTCGGTCGTCACCCGGGTGGAAGCCTCGCGCCGCGGCACCGGGTCCCGCGGCGGCGGGTCGTCGGGGAGGGGGTCTGCCGACGCCAGCGCGCGCAGTTGCCGCTCCCACACCGCGACGGCCGCGCGCCGCCGCTGGTCGGCCAGTTCCGCCGCCCCCACCCGCTGCACGCGCGCGTACCGCGCCCCGTACCGGTCGGCTAGCTCGCCGCCGTCGACGGCGGCGGCGGACGAGAGTTCCCGGATGAGCCCGATGCGCGACCACCGCGCGAGGCCGTCGATCTCGGCCGGCGTCACGCCCAGCGACACCAGCACCTCCTTGGCCTGCACCATGGACAGCCGGCGCAGGTCGCGGCCGGTGCCGGAGATGGCGCCGGCGTCGCGGCGCGAGGTGCCCGGGGGGGCGTCGACGACGGCGCGGCGCAGGTCGCGCACAAACGAGTAGCCGCGGCCGCGCCCCGTCGGGTCGGCCACCCCCGTGATGGCCAGCGCGCCCCGCCCGCCCTCCCTCAACACGCCGACAAAGGCGTCGGTCGTGGCCCAGGGCGCGGTGACGGTCGCGGCCTCGACCGCGGCGGCGGCGGCCGCGAGGCCGGGGAGCGGGGGGAGCGACTCGGCCGCGACGCGCAGCCGGTCGGCCGGGATGTCGGCCAGCCGGTCGTCCGCGCGCACGCCCGCGGCGCGCAGGCGGGCGGCGCCGGCGCGGGACGCCTCGAGGAGGCACCACGCGTCGGGCGGGGCCAGCCGCCGCAGCTCCCCCTCCACCGGCAGCGCCGCCCCGGCGCGCGGCGTCCACTCGTCGTCATCGCCCCGGGCGGGGACGCAGTCGAGCCTGTCGCGCAGGCGGGCGCGCAGGGCGGGGGCGGGGACGCCGGGGAACAGGTCGCGCAGTTCGGCGATCGTGACGCTCGCCGGCCCGCGCGCCCGCCCGCGCTCCACGCGCGCCGCCCGCTTGCGCAGCTCGCGGGCGGCGTGCGCGACGGCGCGCGCCTCCTCGATGTCGGCCGCCGCGCGCGAGCGCGGGGGGGGGACGCGCGCCAGCGGCTCGTGCTGGCCCACGAGGAGCGCGCCCGTGATCTCGCGCAGGGCGAGGGCGCCGGTGGGGGCCCGGACGAGGAGAAAGTCCGAGGCGCGGGGGTCGTGCGCGGCGGCCGGCGCGCGCGCGAGGCCGGTGTCGACCGAGAGCACCGACTCGCCCGGCGGCACGCTGCCCAGCAGGAAGGGGCACGGCGCGTCGCGGGGCAGCACTTCCACCGCGCCCAGGCGCCAGCGGGGCACGCCCCGCCCGGGGCGCGGCGCCCCCGCGTCGGCCGGCCCGGCCTTGCGGTAGACGGTGGCCAGCCGCGTCCCCATGCCCGGCCGCCCCAGGGCGGCCGGACACTCCTCCATGTGCTCCACCAGCAGCACGTGCCCGGGGCCGCGCGCCGTGACGTCGCGGCGGCGCGCAAACGCGCCGGGCGGGCGCGTCGGCGCGCCCGACGCGGGGGGGGGGAGCGCGGCCGCGGTCGCGGTCGGCAGCGGCTCGATGGCGGGCAGCGTGACCGCAAGCTCGACGACCGTGGTCCCGGGCGCGGGGGGCGCGCCCAGGGGGGCGGCGGCGTCGAGCCGGGCGGGGGGGGCGCCCGGCGCGCGGCGCCAGAGCACGGCGCGCGGCGGGGGGGGCGCAGCCGCGGCGTCGGGCGCGCCGCCACCGCTCCCGCCGCCCCCCGAAAACTTGGCCGCCGCGGCCGCAGCCCAGAGCTCGCCGCCCGTCGCCGTCGCGAGCGGCACGCCCGGAAACCGCTGCGCGAGCGCGGCTCTGCCGCACGCGCCCACGGTGGAGGCCAGGCGCACGGTGGCGGTGGTGGCGGGCGGAGGGGGTGGCGGCGCGGACGACGGGCCGTCGCCCGCTGCGGCGGCGGCGGCCGCCGCGGTCGCCGCTGCCGCGGCCGCCGCCGCCGACGACGACACCTTGAGCACTGGCGGCACAAACAACCCACGCGGTCGGTGCGCCAAATCCGCGGCCCCCACCTTTGGCGGCAGCGTGGCCAGCGACGCCGCCGGCGCGGCGTGCCTCGGCCCGGCCGCCGCCGCGCGCGCCGCGCGCGCCACGCGCGGCGCGTACGCCGCGTCGGCCGACACGTTGAGCCGGGCCAGGGCGGCGGCGGCAGGGGGGAGGCCCGGGGGGAGAGGGGGGCCGGCCGCGCCGCGCGGCGGCGGCGCGACCGCGGCCGCCGCGCGCGCCGCCAGGGCCGCCACGCTCGGCGGCGGCTTGTCCGTCGTCAGCTCAAACGCCATGCGCGCGTCGTTGAGGTCCAGGAGCAGGCGCACGGGGGGGCGCGGGGGGGCGCCCGCGCCGCCCCAGTCGACCGCCGACGGCGGCCACGCGCGCGCGGTCGTCGCCGCGGGCGGCGCGGCAGGCGGCGCCGCGCCTTTTTCCCGGGGCGCGTCAAAGCGCAGGGCGAGCGGATGGATCGAGGGGCGGGTGCGGGCCTCGCCGGGGGGGGCGGAAAGCGGGGGGAGGTCGGCCGGAGGCGCGCGCGCGGCGGTCGCCGACGCCGCGTCTCCATCCCCTTGCCGCCCTTCCCAATCGACCGCCGCCTCCCACTCCACAAGCACGGCATTCGAAAAGCAGGATGCCGGCAGCAGGTCGGCCGGGTCGACGGGCGGGCGCGGCGGCGACGCGGGCGGCGGCCGTCCGCGCGCGCGCGGCGGCGACGGCGGCCGCGCGCGCGGTGCGGGCCACGGCTCGTCCGCGGGCTCGCCCGCGACCAGGGCGGGGAGTTCGTCGTAGTCCGAGTCGGCGGCGGTGGCGGCGGTGGCAGCGGCGGCGGCAGCGGAGGGCGGCGCGCCGTCGCCCCCGCCCTCGCCGCCTCCCTCTCCCTCCCCTTCCCTCGCCGCCGCCGCCCGCAGCGCGTCCGCCTCGTCCCCCGACGCACCGCCCGCCGCCGCCGCTCCCGCCACGCGCGCCGCGCGCGCGCGCGCGCGGGACGCGCCCGCGGCGCGGCGCGCGCCGGCGCCGCGCGCCGGCGCGAGCGGCACGAACAGGTCCGACTGCCGCAGCAGCGCGGCGCCGTCCCGGTGCGCGAGCAGGGGGAGGGTGACGCCGGCGTCGGCGGCGGCGGCCGCCTGCTCGGGCCAGGCCAGGTCGCGGCGCGGCGGCGGGAGGGCAGGCGGGGGGGGCGGGAGCGCGCCGCCCGGCGGCGACGGCGACCGCGGCGGCAGGGCGCGCCGCCCGGCGGACGCGGGGCGAGTCGCGGCCGGCGTGGCGTCGTCCGCGTCGAAATCGTCCTCCGCGGGGGCCGCGTTGGCGCTGGGGACGGGGGGGCGGCGGGGGGGCGCGGTCGGCGCCAGAACCACGCGCGCCCCACGCTCTCCCTTCCCCCCTCCCTGACGCACCGTGCCGCCGCCAAGGCGGCCGCGGCCGCGGCCCCCGCGTCCGCCGCCAGCTCGGTCTCGCCCGCAAAGTCGCGCGCGCGGGCGAGCGGGCGCACCTCCCCGCGGTAGTCGGCCGCCGTCGCGGCGTCCACAGCGGCGGCGGCGGCGTCGGTCGCGTTGGTGGCAAGGGCGCCCTGGGAGAGGAGGGTAGGGAGCGGGTGGGGCGCGGCCGACGCCGCGACGCGACGCCTCCCTCCCTCCTCCACCCTCTCACCTCGGCCACGTCGCCCATGCGGCCGTCGCCGAGCGAGTCCAGGTTGTCCTTGGTGTGCTGTGGGGAGAAGGGAGGGAGGGGATGGGTGCGCAGCGCCGCGCCGCGCGCCGATCGACGCCGCCGCGCCCCGTCCCGCCCCACCCTCTCCCGAGGGGAGAGGGTGCTCTCACGTCATCCAGGTATTCGGCCTCCGACCGCAGGTTGCGGTCCACGTTGCCAAAGATGAAGCCGACGACGGCTCGCGGTTGGCCGTCGTCGCCGGGGTCGTCGCCCCCCCAGGCGGGGGGCCGGGGGGGGGGGGGGGGGGCCGCCGCGCCCCCCGCCCGCGCCGCCCGCCGCGCCCGCCACCACGACCGCCGCCACCGACCGCGACATTCCCGCCCTGCAGGCCGCGGCCGCGGCCCGGCTGCCGGCCGAG
>Ga0315294_10001101_pt1 | contig 29076 bp, 26 predicted proteins | sample YL17G13_40_MG_FD_203626 | JGI IMG/M metagenome (GOLD analysis project Ga0315294, IMG submission 203626) | Sediment microbial communities from Yellowstone Lake, YNP, Wyoming, USA - YL17G13_40 | ecosystem: Environmental > Aquatic > Freshwater > Lake > Sediment | place: USA: Wyoming | collected... | reverse complement strand
CCAGCAGACCGTAGAGCTCGCGGCCAATAAGACCACAACCCTCCCTGTCACTCTCGAAGCCGCCAAGCCCGCCGCGCCCCCAAAGCCCGTGACGGTTCCGCCACCGGAGGCCGCTTCGGCCCCTCGTCCGAAAGCCATACCCGCGCCGCCGCTTTTTGTGTTAGAGCGCACTCTGGCCAGCTTGGCCAAAGCCTTCTTCGCCGTGGCCTTCAGCCCGGACGGGCGCTACCTGGCGGCCGGGGCCGAAGATAGGACGGTCAGGCTTTGGGAGGTGGCCACAGGACAGGCCATGCACACACTCAGCGGCCACAAGGACATCGTCGGCGCGGTGGCCTTCAGCCCGGATGGGCGCTATCTGGCCTCCGGCAGCCAGGACAGAACCGTCAAAATCTGGGAGCTAGCCACAGGCCGCGAGTGGCGCACGCTCGGCGGACACCGGGACTCGGTGGCGTCGGTTGCCTTCAGTCCGGACGGGCGTTGGTTAGCCTCGGGAAGTAAGGATGGCACGGCCAGAGTCTGGGACGTAGCCACGGGGCAGGAGCTGCGGACCTTCACCGGCCACGGCCAGTGGGTTTACTCCGTGGCCTTCAGCCCGGACGGAGGCTATCTGGCGTCGGGAAGTCAAGACATGACGATAAAGCTCTGGGATGTGGCCACCGGAGAAGAAGTGCGCACGCTCCGCGGCCACCAGTTCGCAGTCCACTCGGTGGCCTTCAGCCCCGACGGCCGCTGGCTGGCCTCCGGAAGCCGCGACCAGACGGTGAAGCTTTGGGACGTGGCTACGGGGAAAGAAATATGCACGCTGAGCGGCCACGCCGGTGGAGTGTGGAGCGTGGCCGTCACTCCCGACGGACGATACGTAGCCTCGGCGAGTAGCGACCGCACCGTCAAGCTCTGGGAGGTGGCCACCAAACGCGAGGTGACTACGCTCTTCGGCCACGGCCAGCTTGTGGGCGCCGTGGCTCTCAGTGCCAATGGGCGCTATCTGGCTTCCGGCAGCGACGACCGAACCGTCAAGCTCTGGCGACGGCGGGAATAGCCTTCCCAGCGCCGCCTGCGTAATAACTCACAGCCTCCGGCCGGTCGAGCACGCGACGCGTACCTCTTTTGCCTGATGCGTTGCCCCTCGGGCGCGCGTGTCTGCGAGAGCACAGACCCTTCCCCTTGTTTGAACGGGTAGCGCCGTCTGTTAGGCCTCGCCCCGGTAGTCAAGGGCGGCGACCAGATCTCTGCGGTCGCGCCAGTGCGGCTCGACTTTTACGAAGAGTTCAAGGAAGACTTTGGGTGGGAACAGCCTCTCGAGTTCCAGGCGCGCCTCGGTGCCGATCTGCTTGATGCGTTGCCCGCCAGCGCCAAGCACGATGGGCCGCTGCGAATCCCGCTCGACCACGATCATCGCGTGGATGCGCGTGATGGTTTCTGTCTCTTCGAATTGCTCGATGAAGACCGCCGTCACGTGCGGGAGTTCCTGCTGGGTATGCCGGATCACTTTTTCGCGGATGATCTCGCTCGCCAGGAAACGCTCGGGCTGGTCGGTGTAGATTTCGGGCGGAAAGTATTGCGGCCCTTCGGGGAGAAGCCTGATCACCGCTTGCAGCACGTCTTCCACCCCATCGTTGTGTAAGGCCGAAACAGGAAAAATCTCTTCGAAGTCGTGCAGCTTGGAGTAGCGGTCAATGAGGGGCAGGAGCTGCGGCTTCGGAATCAGATCGATCTTGTTCAGGGCCAGGATAGCCTTCGGCGCATATTCCTTTAGCAGTTGCAGAGCGAACTCGTCGCCTCGGCCGAACCTCGCCGAAGCATCCACAATCAGCACCGCCAAATCGCGTTCCGCGAGAGCCTGCCGCACGAAGGTCATCATCTGCTGGTTGAGGCGCGAGAGGGGTTTGTGGATGCCCGGCGTGTCCACAAAAACCACCTGCGCGTCGGGCCGGTTCACGATGCCCAGGATGCGGTTGCGCGTGGTCTGCGGCACGGGCGTCACGATGGAGACCTTTTCGCCGACCAGGACATTGATGAGAGTGCTCTTCCCCGCGTTGGGGCGGCCTACGATGGCTACAAATCCTGATTTAATGGGCATGGGGGTGGGTATCGGCGGAGGCCGCGGGAGAAGCATTCGGCGAGAGGCGGAGGCGCACCTTGAGCACGGTCCGCTGGTTCGCCTCCAGAACTTCAAAGGTCACACCGCTCCGCTCCACGGTCTCACCCGGCAGCGGAACGTGACCCAGACGGGCGAGCAGCAAGCCCGCGACCGTGGAATAGTCGCGCCCCTCGACCGAGACGTGGAGCTGCTCGGCGATCTGGACCAGCTCGGTGTTCCCGGCGACGATGTAACTGTTCGCGGTTTCCTTGACGATGTCCCGGGCATGCGGTTCCACCTCGTCCCGGATCTCGCCAACCAGTTCTTCCAGCAAATCCTCGATGGTGACCAGTCCGGAAATGCTGCCGTACTCATCCACGACCATGGCCAGTGGGGTCGTGGTCTGCTGCAATTCTTTCAGCAGTACCTGGATGCGTTTCGTTTCGGGCACAAAGGGGACGGGGCGAACGAGAGAGCGGAGCGTGACCTGCGCTTGTTCCGCAGGCGGCAATTCCATCAGGTCGCGCACGTTGACGATGCCTTCGATGCGGTCCAGCTGTCCGGAATAGACGGGATACCGGGTCAGACGTTTCTCGCGAAAAAGCCGGCGCAGTTCTTCCACCGGCGTGTTGATCTCTACGGCAGCGATCTCCGGCCGCGGCGTCATCACTTCCCGCACCAGGGTGTCACGGAATTCGACGACGGACTGGAGCAGTTCTCCCTCGCCCCGCTTGATGAGTCCTTCCTGCTCTCCCGCCTCGATCAGCTCCTGGAGGTTCTCCTGAGGTGTGGAGGGCGCGGCCTTCTCCTCGGGAGACTCCAGCAAGCTGGTGATGGTGGCGGAAACCAGGAGGGGGAAAGTCAACGGCAGCGCGAGCAGCACGGCGACACGCAGAAATGGCATCCAGCGTTGGAGAATCACCGCCGGCTCATCGTGGCGCGCCACCAGAATAAAAGGTACAAACTGATCGAAAATGGCAATCACACTCAAGACGATTGCCAGTGAAGTGCAAAGGTTCTCCCACAAATGCCCGGGCCGCTGGAGGAAGAAGAGCCCCGTAAGGCCCACGGCAAAAAGGTGCATCGTGGCCCCGTGGAGCGCAGAAACCGAAATGCCCACCCGCTCCCGGTCGGCCTGAATCCGGCGTCCCTGGCTGGACTGGAACAACTGGAGCGCGGCCACGGGAGTCAAGCGGCGCATAAGGAGGCGCAAGTAGGCAGCCACCGAACCGCATACCAGCAGTCCCACCAGGAAAACAATCCAGATGATGGTCACTACTATTGACATACGTTTGCCGCGTTCAGGTGCGGCCTCCTTGCCCGTAAGGCCGTGGCGGTCCGGGCTAATCGCTTGGCCGCAACATCAGGAAGAAGCTCCCCTAGCGTCTCGCTTTTCGGCGCCGCCGCGCTGTCCGTCCCGCAATCCCCAGCCGCTCGCGCAGCGCCAGCTCCAGACTTGTCATTTCGCCGTGGTCGGTCTCGTGATCGTATCCCAGCAAATGCAGCACTCCGTGCAGAATGAGCCAGCGAATCTCGTTTAGCGTCGAGTGGCCCTCCTGGCGCGCGTTGCGCCGCGCCGTTTCTACAGAGATCACCACATCGCCCAGGAAATGCGCGAACTCCGCATCTGCTCCAGCCTTCTGCTTCGCCCCTCCCGTCTCCCGCCAGGGAAAAGAAAGGACATCGGTCGGCGCCTTCTTCCCGAGGTAGGCACTGTTTAGGCGCTCGATTTCGCGGTCACCGACAAGACAGACATTAAAGTGGCGCGGAGCTAACCGCAGCACGGTTCGCAACCTTTGCACAAAAGCGCGGCTGGCCACCAGGTTCACTGCCACCTGTCGCTGCCGATTGAGAACCAAAGGCTCTACCGTTTTTCTCTCCTGAGCTGAAGGCGAAGCCTTTTCCTTTCCTCGTTCATCATTTCGCTTTCGCGGACGTTAGGAGCTTTTCCCTTCTCCTTCCGCCGCCCGCGCGCGGTCGAACTCCTCGTAGGCGCGAATAACGCGCTGGACCAGATTGTGGCGGACAACGTCGCGCTCCGTGAAGTACACGAAGCTGATCCCCGGGACTTTTCCGACTACCTCGGCCGCCTCAATCAGGCCTGAGCGCCTCTCACTCGGCAGGTCGATCTGGGTGATGTCGCCGGTGATCACCGCCTTCGAGTTGAAACCGAGGCGCGTCAAGAACATCTTCATCTGCTCGCTGGTGGTGTTCTGAGCCTCGTCGAGAATCACAAAGGCGTCGTTCAGCGTGCGGCCGCGCATGAAGGCCAGAGGGGCGATTTCAATGATGCTCTTTTCCAGATAGCGCTCGACGCGATCGGGGTCCAGAACGTCATAGAGCGCGTCATAGAGCGGGCGCAAGTAAGGATTCACTTTTTCCTGCACGGTGCCGGGCAGGTAGCCCAGCCGCTCGCCCGCCTCGACGGCCGGGCGCGCCAGAATAATCCGGCTTACTTCTTTGCTCAGTAGGGCATCCACCGCCATGGCCACGGCCAGGTAGGTCTTGCCGGTCCCCGAAGGGCCGATGCCGAAAACCATGTCGTGCTTCTCGATGGCATCAACGTAGCGCCGCTGGTTCAGGCTCTTGGGCGAGACGGTCTTCTTGCCGAAGGTTCGCGGCCGCCCCGCCTCGGCCAGACCTTTCAGCGTGGCATCGGGGTCCTCCCCCAAAATGCGGAGGAATGCTTGTACCTCGGCATTCTCAAAGCGTGTGCCGCGCTCCACGAGTTCCGTGTAATCCTCCACCACCCGCTGCGCCCGCTGCACGTTCCCTTCTGGGCCCTCAATCTCAAGCGTCTCATCCGCCAAATGCGTAGAGACCTGGAGCGATTTCTCGAGCAGCTTCAGGTTTTGGTCAAACGTCCCAAAAAGCTCCTCGACTCCCTTGCCAATCTTGACACTCGTTTTCATGATGCGCCGATACCTCGGCCAACCCTCCTGGCTACACCACACGACATGCGCAATGACGTAAGGAACAGGCAGGACTGGGTGTGGTGGAGAAATGAGGCTCGTTCATCAAGCCTTTTTCACCATAGCCAAACAACCCGCCAAAGTCAAGGTCGCCTCAAGGCTCGAGCAACCGGTAGCTGACGAAGGCCAGGCGCTTGCCGTCAGGGGACCAGGACGGAACATTGATGGTTCCCTGTCCGCCGAAAAGCTTGACCAGCACGCGCGGCTTCCCGCCCGCCACCGGCATGATGCGCAGAGCCACATCCTTGTTGGGCGGATGTCCCTTCACGCTCTGGTCATAGGAAAGAAAGACTAGCCATTTGCCGTCGGGCGAAGGATGGGGAAACCAGTCGGCGTAGCCGTCATGGGTGATTTGTTCCTGGGCGCTGCCATCCGACTTCATGTGCCAGACCTGCATCGTGCCGCTGCGTTCAGAATTGAAGTAGATGTACTTACCGTCGGGAGAATAATCCGGCCCGTCATCGAGGCCCGGAGCCTCCGTGAGCCGCCTTTCCGCGCCGCCCTCGACGGGAACAGTGTAAACATCGTAGTTCCCGTTACGCTCGGCGCAGTAAGCCAGCGTCTGACCGTCCGGCGACCAGCCGTGCCAGTACGACGGCCCGCGCGCGGTCACCAGGCGCGGCTCGCCGCCGGTGATAGGGACGATGTAGATCAATGAATGCTCCCCCGGCGAATGACTGAGCGCCAGCAGCTTCCCATCCGGCGATAGGCCGTGGTCGTTGTTGCAGTGCGTAGCGGACCCCGTATCGAGCAGGCGCGGCTCGCCTCCGCTCAAGGGCAACGTGTAGATTCTGCCGTTGCTATTGAAGATGAGGAATGTGCCATCGCGGGACCAGTTGGGAGCCTCGAAGTGCTGGCGCGCGTGGTACACCACTCTTCTCTCACGGCCGTCGGCAGAGATGACCTCCAGGCTACTCTCCACCTCCGGCTCCTGCGGATTTGCTGCCGTTTCGCTCCTCAGGCTGACGCGCGAAAAGCTGGTGCTCTCCAGCGCCTCAGCGTCGTGCGAACAGACCGCCAAGCCAACATAGACCGGGTCGTGGAGCACAACTTCTGCCGAGCCTGCCGTCTGGAGTTGCTCTCCTTCCCTAGCAGCGCGCAGCGTGAACGTGTTGCCGCGCCGTTCCAGCCGCAGCGTTACCGGCCTCACCAGCGGCGAGCGAACTTCGAGCGTCGCTCCCCCCGGCACCTGGCGGTATTGCAGCGAGGTCAGCCCGTCCCCGTGGACCACCGCCGAAGCGTAGGGCGAGTCCGGTTCCAGGCCTTGGCGAACGACCCAGCCGGCCTTCCGGTGTGGCTGGCCGCCGGTACCCAGCAGGCGGACGTCGGTGGTCAACGTCAAGTCTCCTGCCACGCGCCGCCACACGAAGTGAAAGGCGTCGGTGCTCCCCCACATGTTCACGCCGCCACCTGTCACGCGATATTCCTGCCGGGCCGCGTCGAATTCGGCCGCGCCTGCCCGCGTGACGCCGACGTCAGTTTGGGCTTCGAACTCTCCCACCGGAGAACCCTGGCCAGAGTTCACCGTCCCTGGCATGGCCAGGACCAGCAGGCCCATCGCGGCCAGCGCCAGCGCGACGAACATCCAAACGTGCTTTTTCCCCGCGGCACGATCCGTGAAAACTCGCTCCATGGCTCTTCCCCCTTTCGATCAGCATCAACCTAATTCAAGACGTTTGGGCAATCAATCTGAACTTTTGATTTGGTTGACGCAGTGTCCTCGACGCCTGGCGACAACTTCCCAATTCTTTCCGCATGCTGTATTATCTCCAGCCTTCAGACCCTGCGAGGCAAAGTCGTTGGTTTTCGGGCTTGGGTGCTCTCAGGGCCTCGAATCAGCATGGCGGAGACACCAGCAAGCACTCGAGTTCCCGAACACGAACTCCGGCGCGACGTGACCGTGTGGGGCTCCTACATGTGGGGCTTCGCCGACGTCGGGGCAGACACTTTTGTCGCGCTCGGAGTCGTCTTTGCCATCACGCAGGGGGTTGCGCCGCTCGCCTTTGCCCTTGCCGGTCTGGTCTATATTCTAGTCGGACTCGCGTACACGGAGCTGGCGTCCGCTTACCCGGTGGCCGGAGGCGGTCAGTACTTTGCCCTGCGCGGCTTGGGTGACTTGTGGGGTCTGGTTTCCGGTTCTGCCCTGCTTCTCGACTACACCATCGACATCGCCCTCTTTTCTTACTTTACGTCCACCTATATGGACCATTTCCTTCCCAGCATCGCCCGGTGGACCGTGCCGATCGGTCCTTTTCCGAAGGTCCACCTCGGGTTGATGATCCAGACGCTGATCGTCATCGCCGTGCTGGTGTGGCTCAACGTGCGCGGGATGCGGGAAGCCAGCCTCCTGAACGAGATCATTGGGGTGGGGATCATCTTAACGGAATGCGGGATCATCATCTTCGGGTTCCTTCTCGTATGGCAACCGCAACTGGTTTCCGAACAGTGGACGGCGGGTTGGGCCAACTTTGAAACAAAGCGCTTCCTGTACGGGGCGTCGCTGGCTATCATTTCCTTTGTGGGCCTGGAATCGATCTCGCAGGCGGCCCAGGAGACACGCCGCCCGGCCACTATTGTTCCCCGCACCTCTATCGGACTTATCTTCACGGTGTTTCTTTTTGCGGTGTCCATCTCCCTGCTGACACTGGGAGTGGAACGCTGGGGAGTGTTTCAGGATCCGCAGAACGTCGGCAAATCTGTGGCGCTGATTGCAAGCCACTTGCCCTGGATCGGCAAGGTCGCGGAAGGGTTCACGGCCGGGCTTGCTTCCCTGGTGCTGCTGATCTCGGCCAACTCGGGAGTCATGAGCGTCTCCCGCCTTACTTTCTCCATGAGCCGCTTTGACTTTATCAGCAGCTGGTTCGAAAGAGTTCACCCCGTCTATCGCACCCCGGTCCGAACTATCGTCATTTTCTCTTGTATCGGGGGACTCCAGGTGGTGTTCGCGTCGCTCACTGAGAATGCCATCGACACGCTCGTGAATCTTTACGCCTTTGGGGCAACGCTTGGCTACACTGTCGTGCTGATTTCGCTGGTGCGTTTACGCTTTTCCGATCCTTACACCCCGCGACCCTACCAGATGCCGCTCAATATTCCCCTGCAACGCAATGGCACACGGGTCAATTTCCCTGTCCTGGGAGTAGTCGGCTTGATGTCGATTGCTACCGTCTTCCTGGTGGTGCTCTATACACACAGCATCGCTCGGATTGCCGGGCCGCTGTGGGTGCTGCTGTGTTTCGCGTACTACGCGTGGTACAGGCGCAGCCGCAATTTGCCTATAGTGCGGAGCTTGCCGCGCGATTGGGAGTCCCAGCAGAAAAGCGTGCTCACCGCCGCTGAGGAATTTGACCTCCTCGAACAATATAAGGTGGCGCTGGCGGAGCGGGATCGGCAGGCCCTGCGGGCTGATCGCCCCGGGCGTGGGACCGCCGGGGCTTGATCTTGCTTGCTCGCGGCCATTCGCCCTTCGGCTGTTATAATCATGAACGCAGTTGCGCATTCTTTGCAGGGGAGGGTCTCCCAATTCGCTGGGGCAAGTAAACGCCTCGTGGGCGCGGCAGGGACAATCCCATAAGGCAAGCTGAGAGACGGAAAAACGAGAAAGCCGCAGCGCAAAGGGCTTCCCTGATTTGAATACTTGCCGGGAGGCACTTTTTGTATCTAGAGATCCAGCGCGAGATTCTGGCGAGGTTTGTTGAGGCCGTTCAGGAAGTCTTCGGCTTGAAAATCGACGCGCCCGTCCCGGATTTCCCTCCCAGCGTGGAGATGGGCGACCTCTCGATCGCGGCCTGTTTCGAGCTGGCGAAGCAACTTCGCCAATCGCCGCGGAAGATCGCGGAACAGCTTGTGGCGCGTCTGCTGCCGCTCCCGGGCGTCGAGCGCGTCAGCGTGGCCGGCGGCGGCTACATCAACTTCTATCTCGACCGCGCGCAGGTTGCCTCCGGCCTTTTCCGACTTCGCACCAGCCCGCCCAAGCACGGCATTGCGGCCAAAGGGAAAGTCCTCGTCGAACACACCAGCATCAATCCCAACAAGGCCGCGCACATCGGGCACCTGCGCAACGCGGTACTGGGCGACACCTTTGTCTGCCTGCTACGCTTCCGGGGAAATCCGGTTGAGATCCAGAATTACATTGACAACACCGGCGTCCAGGTGGCGGACGTGGTGGTGGGCTTTGTTCACCTGGAAAAAAGGAGCCTGGAGGACATCCGCAAGCTCATCCAGGATCCGTCCGTTCGCTTCGACTACTACTGCTGGGACCTGTATGCACGCGTCTTCCAGTACTACGCGGAGGCTGAAGACGCGCTGGCCTTGCGCGCCGAGGCGCTGAAGGCCATCGAGGAAGGCCACGGCGAGATGGCGGCCATCGCGGATCTGGTCTCGACGGCTATCGTACGGAAACACTTGGAGACCATGGAGCGCATCAACGTCCGCTACGACCTCCTGGTTGAGGAGAGCGAGATTTTGCGGCTGGAGTTCTGGGAATACGCCTTCGAGGTGCTGAAGCAAACCGGTGCCATCCGCTACGAGGAGTCTGGGAAGAACGCCGGCTGCTGGGTGATGAGTCTGGCGGAGGCCGGCAACGGCGAGACCACCGATGAAGAGTCGGGCAGCGAAGACGTCAAGATCATTGTGCGTTCCAACGGCACCGTGACGTATGTGGGCAAAGACATCGCTTACCACCTGTGGAAGTTTGCGCTGCTGGGCAGAGATTTCGGCTACCAGCGCTTTCACCGTTATGCGGATGGCCAGCCCGTCTGGCGGACTGCGCCGGATGCCGCGGCCGAGGCGCCGGCCTTCGGGCGCGGGGCCGTCGCCTATTCGGTCATCGACACGCGGCAGTCCTACCTCCAAAGCATCGTGGCGGCGGCATTCCGGGCTTTGGGATTCCAGGAGCAGGCCGCGAACTTGCACCATTTTGCCTATGAGGTGGTGGGCCTCTCGCCGCGCTGCGCGGAGGAGATGGGATTGGCACTGACCGCGGCGGATCGCCAGCGGAGTTATATTGAGGTTTCCGGCCGCAAAGGATTGGGAGTTAAGGCCGACGATTTGATTAACAGGCTCGTGGAGAAGGCCACGCAGGAGGTCCAGGCCCGCCAGATGACCGAGGACCCAGCCGAGCAGGCGGCCTCCGCGCGCCTGATTGCGGTCGGCGCCCTGCGCTATTTCCTGCTCAAGTTCTCACGCCGCATGATCATTGCGTTTGATTTCAAGGAGGCGCTGGCCTTTGAGGGCGAGACGGGACCCTACCTCCAGTACAGCGTGGTGCGCGCCCGAAACATCTTCCGCAAGTTCCAGGAATCCCATCCGGATTTCAATCCCCAGCGCTTGGGCGAACTTGTTTCCGGGAATCAGCTCAAGATGTTTCTTGCGGGGAAAGACGGCGATGCTTTTTGGGAGTTGATTCTGCTGGCGGCACAGTTAGAAATGGTGGCGGACCAGGCCATTGCAGCCGCCGAGCCCGCCGTCGTGGCGAAGTATGCCTTCCGTCTTGCTCAGGCCTTCAACAATTTCTACCATCGCTACCGCATCCTCAGCGAAGCTGACCCCGCCCGGCAAAACTTCCTCCTCTATCTCGTCCATCTGGTGAATGACTCTCTGGCCCGAACCCTGGAGCTGCTGGGCATCGAAGTCCCCGAGCGGATGTAGTCGAGCAACTCCGCGCAGTAGGATGGTCCTCGCGTTTGGCTGGTCACCTCGTAAACTGGCGCGGCTGCTTCCGCCACGTACCATTCTCACTCGCCAGCCCTGGGCGGTGCCCGCAACTCCGTTGACGCTCACTTTAACTGCTTGCCCGTAGTGGTCATGACGAGCTTGCCGTGCTTCACGCCGCGCAGGCTCAGGATGTGGTCGGCGAGGTGTTGCACCTCGGCGCTGCGTCCTTTCACGATGACCACCTCCAGGCAGTGACGCGCGTCGAGGTGGACGTGCGTGGTGGCTAACACCTTCCCGTGGTAGTGATGCTGCGCTGCAATCAAGCGTTCCGAAAGCCGGGGCTGGTGGTGATCGTAAACCACGGTGAGGGTTCCGACGATAACCTTGTTGCGGGCAACATCGGCCTCCACGGAGTGCTCGCGGACCAAGTCGCGAATTGCCTCCGAGCGACTCCCGTATCCTTTTCGCGCAATGAGCCGGTCGAAGCCGGCGAGCAACTCGCGCTCGAGAGAAATCCCTGTGCGCACTAGAGAGGACATGGCGGTTCCTTCCCATTTAGAATGTGGACATCCTACCAGCGAAACATCTCCTTGGCCAGCGGGGGCCTGGAAGTTCTCACGTGACGAGTTGACAATCGCGGGCCGGAGTCCTAGTATTACGCTTTTGCGGATCGTGCTACTCATCGTTTTCGAGAATGCAGGTGAGAAAGCTCTCCCTCGCCTTGACGCTGTTCGCCCTCTCCCTAACTGGTGGCTCTGCGCCGGCTGCGGATTTCCATCTGCAAATCCTGGATCCGCAGGGTGCGGCCGTCGCAGGTGCTACGGTTGAGATCCGCGCCGCTCACGCGCGCGGCCGCCCGATCATCGCGGTAAGTAATGGGAGTGGCGGTATCCGAGTCAGCTTTGAGCCTCCCGCGGAGATTCGCGTTACGGCCACGGGCTTCGATCCGCTGGTGCACAGGCAGGAAACCGAAGCGGACCGCGCGGTGACGTTGGTGCTTCGCCCCGCCACCCTGCACACTACGGTGAACGTGGTGGTTCGCGACGTCCCTGGCCCCGGCACCAGCCCATCCAGCGTGGGGAGCGCGCTTGAAATCGACCGCAGTGGCGCCCGGACAGTCTTCGACGCGGTCGAGAAGTTGGTCCCGAGCGCCTTCGTGACGCGGCGCGGAGTGATGGGATACGGCATCGCAACGAACGGCACCGGCGTCGTCACCATCCGCGGCATCGGTGAGTCGCCCAACGCGGGAATCCTCGTCGTGGTCGATGGCCGTCCCGACTACCAAGGGCTGATGGGCCACCCCCTGCCCGACTTCTACACCCTTTCTGACGCCGCTAGTGTGAGTGTGACGCAGGGTCCCGCGTCGGTCCTTTACGGAAGCAACGCTATGGGCGGCGCCATCGAGATCAAGCCGTCCCACCCACGCGAGGGGAGGCATACGGGAATCAGCTCAAGCTACGGCTCCTACGCTACGGGGCAGCACCGTTTTTCTCATGGCGCCAAGTTCGGTCGCGGCTATTACTCCCTGACCGCGGGAGCTGCCCACACCCGGGGTGAGCGGCCCAAGGCGGGATTTCACGGCCAGGATGGAACCGTCGCCTTGGGCTATGAGATTTCTCCCGCTTGGCGAAGTTCACTCCAGGGCCGGTACGGGCACTTCAAGGTCGATGACCCCGGGCCGGAACCCTCCCCCTTGTCCGGCGCGTCGGCCGCCGTCGGCCGGGGCGGGTTCAGCTTGGATTTCGAGAATGTCACGGGCCGGACCTGGGGCTACATGCGGCTATTCTCCGGTTACGGCCACCACATGCTTTCCGACGGGTTCCGGTCGGTAGATCACACCACCGGGGCGCGTATCCATCAGAACCTCGCGCTCACGCCGCGGGTAGCGCTGGATGGCGGAGCAGAAATCGTCAGCTACGGAGGGCGGGCCAACAATCTCAGCTCGCGCGCGGATTTTGGGGAACACAGTCTGAACGACGCCGCCGGGTTCTCTCGGGCGGCTTGGAGTCCGGGGACCCGTTTGCGGATGAATGCCGGGTTGCGCTACCAGCACAACTCGCTTTATGGCGGGATTGTCGTGCCGGAGTTTGGAGTCTCTTACCGGTTCACCGACAAGTATTCATTCTCCGCGGCGGTGGCGCGCGGCTTCCGGAATCCTACGATCCGCGAACTTTATCTCTTCCCCGCTCCGAACCCGACGCTCGAGCCTGAGCATTTGTGGGACTATCAAGCCACGGTCCAAGTGCGGCCGCGGGCTGGCCTCAGCGCGTGGGTCACAGGATACTATGCCGATCTCAGCAACCTGATCGTCGCCGCAGGTCGCTTCCCCAACCTACAGCTTTCCAACCTTGGCCGCGCTGTTCACCGGGGCTTCGAAGCCGACGTTCGCTGGCAACCAACGCGCCGCGTGGGCTTCAATTCGGGTTACGCGTATCTGCACGCCTCTAACCTGGGGCCGTACATACCTTCGCACAAGCTGAATTACTCTCTGGATCTCGACGCCGGGCGCGCCTATATACACTTCGGGGGCATGACGGTCGGCCGTCGCTGGGCTGATATCCAAAGAACCTGGCAACTCGGAGGATTCACCGTAGCATCGCTAAAGTTCACTATTCCCGTGCAGCGGAATTTCAGCCTGTTCGTTTTGGTGGACAATCTGTTTAACCGCCGCTACGAAGTGGTCACCGGCTACCCCATGCCGGGCGTCAATGCCCTGGGGGGAATCGACATTCACTTCTGAGGCCGCCCTTGGAAACCGACAAGCTTCGCGCCATGATCATCAGCGCCGCAATGGCCGCCTTGGGCCTGACCCTGCCAGTGGTTTTCCATGCGGTGGGGCTGGGCAGCAAGTTCCTCCCCATGCTGCTCCCTTTGTTGCTCAACGGCTTTCTCGTGCCCCTGCCCTGGGCGGTGCTGACGGGAGCGGCTATACCACTCGTTTCTGCGCTGCTTTTTGGCATGCCGCCGCTCTACCCGCCGGTGGCTTTCATCATGTTGTGCGAGGGCGCGATCCTGGGAGGCGTTGCGGCAGCGGTTTACCGAGCCACACGACCGCGAGTGTGGCCCGCACTCCTGCTGGCCATTGTTTGCGGTCGGGTTACTTCCTTTGCCTTGACCTGGTGGTTCGCGGGGAAATTCGGTCTGCCGCCCGGCTTGGCCTCTCTGGGAACGTTGGCCCAAGGTCTTCCGGGCGTGGCCCTACAGTTGGCAGTCGTACCCATCGTGGTCCGCACCCTGTCGAGAAGAAAAGGAATCCTGTTTGGATATGAGCAGCGACCTGAAGCGCCGCCATTTCAATGAGCTCGCTTCCCGTTGGGATCAGCTACCGGGCGGGGCCGAGGCCATGCCCCGAGTCGAGAGATTCGCTGAGCGCGCCGTTCAGCCCGGCGCACGCCGGATTCTGGATGTAGGCTGTGGAACCGGCATCCTGCTGCCGTTCCTTCTGAACATCTGTTCCGCGGCCGCCCGCCTGGTGGAACTCGATTTCGCCGCAGAAATGCTGCGGGAGAATTCTCGCAAGTTTGGGGAACGGCGCGTCTGGCGCGTTTGCGCCGAGGCGCAAGCCTTGCCGTTCCCCGACGGCTACTTCGACCTCGTACTGTGTTTTGGGGTGGTGCCTCACCTCCCCGACTTGAATTCAGCTTTAAGAGAACAGCTCCGTGTATTGCGTCCCTCGGGCGTGTTTAGCGTCGGACACATAATGGGCAGCCAGGAATTGAACGCCTTTCATCGCTCGCTGGGGGAGCCAATCTGTCACGACACGCTTCCTGCCGCGGAATCACTCGCGGCGCGCCTCGCGCGATTGGGCGCCATGCCGGTCGCGGTGGAGGAGAACCCCGAATGGTATTTCGTGCAGGCCACGAAAGCCCTGTGATGACCGCCTTGCGCGTGGTGAGTGCGCTCGTTTTGCTGGTCGCTGCCGTGATGGTCGCGGTGGTGAGCAACCAGACGTGGCTGCTCATCGCGATTATTGGAGGTTTTGTGCTGCGGACGATAGTGTCCAGGAGTGCCCCCCGCGCATTGCGGTCCACGCTGCCGGTGGTCCTCTTTGCGGCCGCCCTGGCATTGATGCAGTGGGTCGCGTCGCAGTCCATATCCTCCCTTCCCCTGCAAACCGTTGCCGTTTTCCTTTTTTCCGCTACCGCTTTTGGAATTTTCCCCTGGTCTGAGACCTTCTCCGCGGTCCGTCCCAGCTCGACCCTTTTCGGATTGGTTCTGTTTGCGCTATTTATCCGGCATTTCGCCATGATTTTCGCCAGCGAGAGCCGGCGCGTGCTTCAGGCGCGCTCCCTGCGCATCTCGCGCACCTATGGCCGAGGTTGGTTTCGATCCCTGGTGGCAGCGCTTGCGGCGCTGATTGGCCGATCGCTCTCCCGCGCGGAACGCTTCTACGCCGCTCAGTTCTTGCGGGGGTTAACGGAATGAAGCCGGTTCTAGAGGTTGAAAATCTCAGTTACGCCTACGATTCCGCGCGCCCTGTCTTGAGCGACATCACGTTTTCGGTCGGGGAAGGTGAGTGCGTAGGCATCGTGGGGGCGAACGGCGCAGGCAAAAGCACTCTGCTTTGGTGCCTCCTCGGGCTTCTGAAGGCCGGTGGTTCGGTGCGTTTTTTTGGCGAGAAGCTAAGGAAGCAGACCCTGGGGCGAATCGGTGTAGTATTTCAAAATCCCGAAGACCAACTGTTCATGCCGCGCGTACTAGACGACATCCTGCTTCCCTTGCTGAATCGCGGTTTGCTTCCTCAGCTAGCCCAGGAACGCGCCCTGGCGGCACTTGATAAGGTGGGCCTGCGAGAAGTGTCCGAGCGCCCGGCCACGCAACTGAGCTTGGGTGAACGCAAACGCGCCGCCATCGCTGCCGCCCTGGCGGGTTCGGCCGAGCTCCTGCTCCTGGATGAACCGACGGCCGAATTGGATGGACGCTCCGTGCGCCGGGTCGCGGAGTCGCTTCGCGCCTTGAGGATGGCCCGCTTGATTGCCAGCCACGACCTGGACTTCCTCCGTGGCCTTTGCCAGCGCGCTCTGGTCTTGGCCGGAGGCAAGATCATTGCCCAGGGAGCAAGTCACGAAATCCTCTCGCATCGAGCTTTGCTGGAACAAGCCGGTTTGATTTAGCCGTTCTGTAATCCTCTGCCCAAGGAGGCCTAGAGGACACCGCTGCTGTGCCCATCTTTTCGTCAGGGCCATGCGCGGGATGAGCCGTTATCCCAGAAGGATTTCGCGGACGGCGGCTTCCTGGTTATGCGGGGCGAGGGCGACTACGGTGTCACCGCTCGTCATCACGGTGGTGTCAAAGCAGGTGATGGCTTCCCCGCCTCGCAGGATGGCGATCAGGCTACAGTTAGGCGGCAGCGCGACCTTCCGCGCTTGCTTCCCCACCACCGGAGAGAGCTGCGTGAGGTGGTATTCGACTATCCCGATTCCGCAGGACCCCAAGATGGCTAGGGTGCGCGCCGGCGTTGCCGGCAGTTCACTTTCGATGACATTGGAAATGATGGCCGTCGAGCTCACGGTGGTATCGACGCCCAAGCGCCGCATGACCGCTTCATTCTTAGGGTTCTTGGCGCGCGCGATGGCTTTGGAAATCCCAAAGTGAAACTTTCCCACCTGGCAGGCGATCAGATTGTCCTGGTCATGGTCCGTGACGGCACACAAAACGTTAGCCCGACTCGCCCCGGCCCGCTCCAGCACGGCCACCGTTGATCCATCGCCCAATACGACCGGGCAATCAATCTGCTGCGACACGAGTTCAAACGTGTCGGGATTGTTTTCAATGATGGTCACCTCGTGGCCGTTCTTTAGCAGGGCGCGCGCCAGATAAAATCCCACCAGGCCCCCACCCACCACGATGACATAGAACGATCCGTCCTGGACCTCCAAGGGACGCTGCGGTACCCGTACGCGCGCCGGCTCCGCGGGGCCCCAGGCCTCAAGGGTATCGCTGGGCAGGCGCGCTGCGCCCTCCAGCCGGGCGGCCAGCAACTCGGCCCCGGCCACCGCGATGGCCAGAGTCTCAATCCCAGCCTCGTGGAAGCTGGCCACGCGTTGCGGGTCGTAGACGATGGCGATCGCTTTGGGCACGTTGAACACCACCCGCGCAATCTGGGCGATCATGAGGTTCGTATTCTCATCGCGCGTCAGCGCCATGATGACGTCTGCCGACTCCGCGCCAGCCTCACGCAGCAAGTCTTCGTCAATCGCGTTGCCGATGAAATGCCGGACGCCCTTGGGAAAATCCGGGCTCTCGAGGACAGTGCTCTCCTTGTCGATCACCACCACCTCGTGAACCTGGGTGTCGAGCTTCCGCACGAATTGCGAACCGGCGCGTCCGTACCCGATGACTATGATCTTCATGATGCCGTCTCAGTTTGACCTTTGCCGCAGCCGCCCGGGCCGTTGCCGCGATCACCAGCCTCCTTGCGTCAGGCCCTCCGGCCCGTTTCCCCGCGGGAAATCATATCCGCTTCGCCGACCGGGGGCAAATGCCAATCGCCCCATCGGGGTGAGATGTGTTGTTCCTCGAAGCCCGCGCTTTCCCGTAGGGCGACATAATCTCAGGCGGCGAGAGTTGCCGGGTGCTTGTCAACAATGACTTCGAAATTGGCATTGCGCAGCAGGGTTTCTGTCGTTCGGCCCAGGGGATCGGCGAAGTGGCTGCGCGCCGGATTCATCCCAATCACCACCAGGTCAACGTCCAAGTCGTGCGCGGTGCGCAGGATTCCGCGCCCTGCTTGCCGGTCGCGCTCCACGCGCGGGACGGCTTCCAGGTTGTGCAATTTGACGATCTCGATGCTCCGCTGCATAGCCTGTGCTGCCTGCTCTTCCTCCGCGGGTAGAGGCGTGTTCAGAGAAAGCGTTAAGGGGATCTCCAGGACATAAGCGAGAATGATTTGTGACCCTTGCTCCTGCCCCAGACGACAAGCCAGCTCCACGGCCCGCTCGTCATGCTCGGCCCCCCGCGTCGGGACTAGAATCCTCTTGATTCCGCTGACGCTGCGCCGTGCCCGGGCTACCTCCTGAGCGATAGGGGCGGGTACTCTGAACATCCACAGCAGCAGGCCTCCTATCGAAAGGCCGAAAACCAGCGCCAGGAGAATTCCCAGGGGGCTAAGCACGAGCGTGTTATTTGCCGCCAGCGCCACTGGCACGTTTCCGCAACTCCCTTCTCGCCAACCAAAGGCGATGGACACCGAAAGCCAGCGTAACTATCCCGAGGATTGCACCTACGGCCGGCACCTGCCCCCTGTAGTACCGAGCCAGGAGTACAACGCCCAGCACACAAAACAGAACGCCGTTGAGCAGCAGCCAGCGGTCTCGCCAGGATATACCGGCCGGAACCATCGGCTTCGATTCCTCCCTCCTGTGCCTGCTCCTAGCTTGCCAGATTCATGAGCAGGTGGACAAGTGTCCGGACGGCCGCGCCTGTGGGTCCCTTGGCCAGGTACGGTTTCTCCTCATTCGACCAACGCGTGCCGGCGATGTCCAAATGCACCCACGGGGTGTCGCCCGCGAATTCGCCCACGAACATGGCCGCGGTGATGGCTCCGCCGAAACGCCCGCCCGTATTGGCCAAGTCGGCGATCGCGCTCTTGTACAGCTCCCGGTAGTCGTCGTCGATGGGCATCTGCCACATCTTTTCGCCTGCCGCCGCCGCGCTGGCCAGGACGCGGCTGACCCACTCCTGGTTCCAGCCAAACACCCCGGTGGTGGTGTTGCCCAGGGCAATGGTAATCGCGCTGGTGAGCGTCGCGGCATCGATCAACACCGTGCAGCCCAGTTGCTTGGCGTAGGTCAACGCGTCGGCCAGGAGCAGGCGACCCTCGGCATCCGTATTCAGGATTTCAATTGTCTTGCCAGACATGGACGTAACCACGTCGCCGGGCTTGGCAGCCTTGCCGCTGGGCATGTTCTCCGTCGCGGGCACTACCGCCAGCACGCGGAGGCGCGGCTTCAGTTGCGCCAAGACCTGCATCACCGCCAGCATGGTCGCCCCGCCAGCCATGTCCGTCTTCATCTCGTGCAGGTTTTCGCTGGGCTTGATGGAGATCCCGCCCGTGTCAAAGGTGATGCCTTTGCCGATGAGGCCCACCACCGGTGCTTCAGGCGCGTCAGGAGGAGCGTAGCGAAGGATGATCAACCGGGGGGGCTCGTCGCTTCCCTGGGCCACAGCCCAAAACGCTCCCATCTTCAGCTCGCGGATTTCCTGCGCCCCCAGAACCTGGCACTCAAGTCCAAAACGTGCCGCCATTTCCTGCGCCTGCTCGGCAAGCCGCGTGGGCGTCATCCGGTTGGATGGCTCGTTGACCAGATCTCGGGTGAAATTCTGAGCCTCGGCAATGATGCGGGCGCGTTCCAGTGCCGCCTGGATGGATTCCCCAGGGGTTCCGCCGCCCGTCGCGAGGGACAGAAAATCAATCCGCCGCTCTCCCTCGCGTTCCGTTCGGTAGCGGTCCCCATCGTAGTCAGCCAGGATAGCGCCCTCGACGACTGCCTGGACGGCCTTCGGCTCCGCGCCGTTGCTCTCAAGGACCCATGCCAGCTCACGGATCCCGCGCGCGCGTAAATAGCGCCCAGCGCAGCCCGCCAGCCGGCGGAGATGAGCAGCGTTGAACTTCTCTTTCTTCCCTGCCCCGACGACCAGCAACTTCTGGGCTGCCAGTCCTGCGGGGCGGTGAAGCAGCGTGCATTCGTAGTTCTTGCCTGTAAGCTCACGCGCGGCGTGTAGCTCCTCCAGGGCGGCGCGCACCTCGGAGGGGAGCCGTGCGGCGGTGCCGCTCGACGCAGGCGACCCTTCAAAGCCAAACACCACCAAGGCCGAAGTGGGAACGTGCGTGAGGGGTTCCGTGCGAAATTCAATTCTCAAGGGGCCAGCACTCCTTCTCAAGAATACGCACCAGGTTCCTGTCCGGGCTCACCTGTGCCGCCTGCGATGCTCCCGGATAGCCTGCTCGGTCTCCCGGTCAATCGTCCGTCGTCGCTCCGTCTCGCGTCGGTCGTACACTTTCTTGCCCTTGGCCAAGGCAATCTCGCATTTGATCAAGTTCCCCTTCAGATATAGGCGGAGGGGGACCAGCGTCAATCCCTTCTCCTGCGTCTGTCCCGTCAACTTGTCGATCTCCTGCCGCCGGAGCAGCAGCCGCCGTTCGCGCAACGGGTCGTGGTTGAAGCAACTCCCGGCGGTGTAGGGGCTGATATGACAGCCGATCATCCAAATCTCCCCGCCCCTGGCCACGGCGTAGCTGTCCTTCAGGTTAGCCTCCCCCTCGCGAATCGATTTGACCTCGGTTCCGGTCAGCTCAATGCCGGTCTCGAACTTCTCCAGCAGGTGATAGAGATAACGGGCCTGCCGGTTGACGGCGAAGTTCTTCACATCGGGTCGTGAGGGTCTTCGAGCCACAGCGTCCGCTCCGGGCCAAGGGTACTCTCAAAACCGAGCATGTTAACACAGGGCCCCGGCCGCGCGCACGCCGAGGCGGAAGGAGATGAATAGAATAGGCGTTGCCAATCCTGACTGCTGCCGCTATAATGCTTGCGCGGGGTGGAGCAGCCTGGTAGCTCGTTGGGCTCATAACCCAAAGGTCGCTGGTTCAAATCCAGCCCCCGCAACCAACCTTCTGCCAGTTCACAACCCCCGAGGAAACTACCGCCCGCAGACGCGCTGCCTCGCTTGCGCGTCCTGTGAGGACAGCCCAGCGTCTGTTGTCCTGATCGCCGTAACGACTCGTCGGACTGCTCACGAAGCAGAAGCGAGTGACGGGCTCTGACGCGTTCGGCTACAATCGTGGCCGATAGCCGGTAGCGAGGGAATAGTCGCCGGGCGCACGTAGGCCGCCCGGTGACTAAACGCGAGACCGCCGTCGCGCTCCAGCCTGACGTCTCCACGTTATCAGCCCTCGTGAAGCTGGGAACATCCTTGGGGTGACTCGGGGATTGCCCCGACGTCCCTGCCCCGGAGGTCGCCTCCCCGCAAGCGGGCCGACTTGGCGAAGAAAAAGCATTGACAAACGCGGCGGCGAAAGCGAGTATCGGGATTTCTAAGCACCGCTGCCTCGCCCTGGTGATACTGATGCGAAAAAATCGCTTTCTCTTCGAAGACTCTGCTGATTCGAGCCCTGCGCAGCCCACGCGACGCGAATTTTTGAAAGGGGCCACAAGCGTGGCTGCCGGCCTGATGGCTACGCCGCTAGCCAAGGGTGAAGCCGCCCCTGCCCTGCCCACGGTAGCGCTGGGGCCCAACCGGGTGACCCGGCTCATTGCCGGCGGCAACCCGCTCTACGGGTTCTCGCACTTCAACCGCCTCCTAGACGACTTCATGCGCGACTATTACAGCGACGAGCGCGTTGTGAAGTTTCTGCTTGACTGTGAGCGGGCGGGCATCAACACCTGGCAGAGCAACTATCGCGATGACGCGCGACGCCAGATGGCGAAGATTCGGGACGGCGGCTGCAAGATGCACTGGATCTGTTTGGCAGACCCGTGGGACTTTGGCGGCAGCGGCAGTAGTCCGAAAGACATGATTGCCGGCGCCCTGAAATGCGCCACCGAGGCCGCGAAGGTCAAGCCGGTCGGCATTGCCCATCATGGCGTCGCCACCGACCGGCACTGGGTGGCGGGCTCGCTTGATCTCGTAAAGGACTTCATCAATCGCGTGCACGACCTGGGTTTCCCTGCCGGGGTTTCCACCCATAATCCCGACGTGATTGACGCCGTCGAGACCAAAGGCTGGCCCGTTGATTTCTACATGGGCTGCTTTTACCGCATCACTCGAACGCAGGAGGAGTTCCAGAAAGAAATCGGGGTGGAGCCGGTGGGGGAGACCTATCTAGCCTCCGATCCCGGGCGCATGTGCCGCGCCCTGCGCCAGGCAAAACCGCCCTCCCTGGGGTTCAAGATCTTGGCGGCGGGACGGAAGTGCCAGTCCCCGCAGGAAGTGCGCCAGGCTTTCGAATTCGCCTTCAAGAACCTCAAGCCCACCGATGCGACGATTGTGGGGATGTGCCCGCGCTTCAAGGACGAAATCAGCGAGAACGTGCGCATCGTGAAGGAAATTGCGGGCTAAGAGCGCTGGTTGAATGCTGCCGGCCCGAAGGAACCTATCCGCTCGGGCCGGCCCCTCCCCAGGCAGATCAAGGCGGGAGAATCTGCTGGAGGCCGCGCGCCGCCGGGAGATCGACGTCGTGCTGGTCTGGCGACTGGATCGTTGAGGCAGATCGGTAACAGACCTGCTCGCTACCCTCCAGGAATTGGAGCATCTGGGAGTCGGTTTCGTTTCGCTGGTGGAGGCGCTGGATCTGACCACGCCGGCCGGTCGTGCCATGGCCGTCTTTGCCGAGTTCGAGGGGGAGATTCTCCGGGAACGGGTTCGGGCTGGCTTGACCCACGCCCGGCAGACCGGAAAGCGGCTGGGCCGGCCCCAAACCGCGACTCAGCACACCCTCGAGATCTGACGGTCTGCCGACGCAAATAGGCTGGTGTGTCAGTCTCCCTGTTTATCGAGGACGAACAGGACATGGCTCTCTGGAGCGATCGGCTCATCGACTCCCACCACGTCCTGTTTGATCACACGCAGCCCGCGGTCGGCGAAAATCCGATCCCACTCGACCGTAGTGCGGAAGTTTAGCGGAAGATTTATATCCACGCCCTGAACGACGCGATTGAGGAACCAATCAAGGAAGCAATTTACAGTTCGCGTATCCTCATCATCGATATAGCCTTCCATAATTATCAGACGCTTCCGACTAACACGTACAGCCTCATCGAGCACCTGTAGTGGTTCAGCGGCGTGATGCAGGACGAGGTAGATCAACACAGTGTCCACGCTTGAATCGTCCATCGGAATCCGCCCGCCCTGAGGAAACAAAATGACCGGTAACTGGACAATTGAATAATCGATAACGTCCGCCAGCGTTACCTTCATAGAAGTGTGTTCCTGGATCATCTGAGCGATGAGCCCATTGCCAGCACCGAGGTCGAGCACATCGTTGCCGATTAGGTGCTCCTTGATGTTCTCAAATGCGTTCGCCGCTCGCCTAAGGGCGTTGGCGTGATATGTATTCTTGGTCAAGCGTTGAAAGATTGGACGAAGTTGCAGTTCCATGTCGCGCAGCCGTCCACCCCTGCGGGCGGTGGATGTCATTCGCCACTTCAAGTATGGCCAGGCAAAGTTTCTGACGATAAAACTCGCTCGGAGTTGCCTGGTCGCATTCGACATCAACATGTCGATCTTGGCTCTTGCGCCACGCTGTCTGGCGTCACTGCGAGCCAGGATGGGAAGGATGATGCCTTCGGCTTTCTGGAGGTCCGGTACTGCTTGTCCGACGTAGGCTCCCGCTGCTGCCATATTTTATGCCTCCCGCCGGCATCATACACCCGCTCTCTTCCGGAATCGCGTATAGGGAATGCATTGGGTAGCGATTGTCCTGTCGAACCATCAGGTTTACCGGAGTAGCGATTCGGCCATTCAGGCGGCACGGCTGGCATCTCGGCCCGCCTCAACTTCGTCCCGACCTGTACAGACCGACCGAAAGCTCACGGTAGTCTCGATCGAGCCACAAGGCGCGCGCCAGCCCTTTCTGCAAGTGCCGGCCCCCGGGGGCCAATTTCAAAGTGTGCGTCTTCAACACACGTGCGCAATTTCCTGGATTGCATCAAGTCCCGCCAGCGGCCCACCAGCGATATCGGGACGGGCCATCACTCGATCACCGCCTGCCACTTGGGCAACATTGCTTACCGCAGCAAGGAACGTGTGGCGTGGGATGTGGCCACTGAGCGCCTGACGCAAGGCAGTCCGGCTGCCCAGAAACTCCTGGGACGCGAGTATCGCGCGCCCTGGAAGTTGGTCGTGTAGGTAAGTCCGACGCTGCGGCGTAGCTGCCAGGCTAGGACCGCCGTACTGTCAAGTGAAACTTTCCTTGGCGGCCGAGCTACGACCGCCGCGCGGCCCGTAAGCGCAATAGATGAGCGTGCGTTGGGAGAAGGGCAGGAAGACGAGCGCAACCAGACACAACAGCGTGATAAAGCCCCATCTGAGAAACAGCAGCAAGGCGAACGAAGCGAACCCCACATCGAGGATCAGAATCCCCGGAAAGACACGACGAAACAGGCGGCCCATGTCAGCGTAGTCGAAGGCCACCGCCGCCAGGAAGTAAAGCCGCACCGCAGCGGCGGCGCACAAAACGGTCAAGGCAACCGGGACGAACCAAGCCCATTCTTCCGGCCGGAGGAACCTCGGTAGGCGGTGGACATTCTCCGGGAGATAAGCGAACGCTATCCCATACATGATCAGATACCCCACCTGGATCAAGAGGAACAGGCTGCAGGCCAGCCGGCGCGGGATGGGAGGTTCAGGGGCCGGGAGGGGACGATCATCTTTCTTCTCCGGAACTCCTCGCAGCTCACTCTGAAGCCTCTCGAGGTCAGTGCGGAGTTCGCCTGCCGACTGATAGCGGGCCTCCCGCTCCTTGCGCAGGCACTTGCGGGCAATGTGGTCCAATTGTGGGGGAGACACGCTGTTGTAGCGCGCCACGGGCGGGGGGTCGAGGTTAAGAATATTGGCGATGGTCGAAGTGGGCTGGTCCCCTCGGAAGGGATTCACCCCGGTGGCCATCTCATACAAGATGAGCCCCAGCGCATAGATATCGGCCCGCGTATCCGCCGGCTGCATCTTGATCTGTTCAGGAGACATGTAGTTGATGGTCCCGATGATGGCCATCCCCGTACAGGTAATCGCTCCTGTTTCTGCGGCAGCCGTAGTGCTCTGTTCCCCCAAGGAGATGAGCTTGACTCGTTTCGCGAGGCCAAAATCTAGAATCTTGACCCGTCCGGGACCGTCGGGGCGCAGCATGAGCATGATGTTTTCCGGCTTAAGGTCGCGATGAATGAAGCCCTTCTCGTGGGCGGCGGACAGGGTATCCGCGATTTTGATGCCAATGTCGAGGATCTCTTCGGTAGTGAAGCGATGCTCGGTGAGCTGTTTGCGGAGCGTGACACCCTCCACAAACTCGTAAACAATGAAGCTTTCCGCCTCGCTGTCCACGAAGTCGATGGCCCGGGCGATGTTTGGATGGCTGATGCCCGCGGCCAGTTTGGCTTCCAATGCAAAGCGCCGGCGGAATTGGCTATCGTGCAGATGCTCAGGCTTGATCTCCTTCAGCGCGACCGTGCAGTCCAGGCGCGTATCGCAGGCACGGTACACGATACCCATTCCCCCTTCCCCGATGGGCGGGTGCTCAATCCTGTAACGGCCACCCTTTAGTTCACCTTCCATAGCTCCTCTGCGCCGGGCCGGCCCCCTGGCGCCTCCCATTTCCTGAGACGGCCCACCGCGTCGTCTCTACTTACCGCTCGACCACCTCCAGCCGCACTTTCTTCAGCTCTACCGAGTTAGGCCCGACCATGACGTCGAACGCTCCCGGTTCCACCACGTGTTTCATGTCCTCGTTCCAGAACGCCAGCGCCTCCGGCCCCAGACTGAATTCCACCGTTTGGGTTTGGCCCGGCTGTAAGTGGATTCTCCGGAAACCCTTCAGCTCTTTCACGGGCCGTGTGGCGGAACTAACCAGGTCGTGGATATAGAGTTGGACGACCTCGTCCCCGGCGAGCTTGCCCGTATTGGTCACCTCGACGCTGACCGTCGTCCGCCCATTAACACCGATGCTCGGCTCGGACAGCTTGAGGTTGTCATACTTGAACGTGGTATAGCTGAGGCCGTAGCCGAACGCGAAGAGCGGTTCCTTGTTCGCGAACAGGTAGCCCTGCCTCGCTGACGGCTTGTAGTTGTAGTAGGCGGGAAGCTGGCCCACCGAGCGCGGAAACGTAATGGGCAGCCGGCCGCCAGGGTTGTAGTCGCCGAACAGCACCTCCGCCACCGCCGTCCCACCTTCCTGTCCCAAATACCAACCTTCCAGGATAGCGGGGACATTCTCCGCGATGTAGTTGATGCTCAGGGGGCGGCCGTTGATCAGGAACACGACCGTAGGCTTGCCCGTTTCGAGAACGGCCTTCACCAGATCGTTCTGCTTGCCGAGCAGGTCCAGGCTGTCGCGATCGCCGGGATGGCTTTCAGCCCAGGCTTCGCGGCAGGTCTGCTCATTGCCGCCCAGCACCAGCACGACCGCATCGCTCGTCTTCGCCACCTTCACCGCCTCGGCGATGCGGACCGCGTCCTTCGCCGGGTCGGGCGGCGTGACTTTGTCCTGATACCACCCGTTCCAGTCCGAGTCTTCCTCGGTAATCCGGCTCCCTTCGGCGTACACGACTTTCATCTTGTCGCCGGCCCTGGCCTTGATTCCATCCAGCACGGTGACGCATCGGCCGGGGTCTCGGCTGTACCCACCCAGGTGGCACTTGGCGGCGTTGGGACCTATGACCGCCAGCGTCTGGATTTTGTTCGCGTCCAGGGGCAGAACGTTGTTCTCGTTCTTGAGCAGAATGATCGCTTCGCGCGCGGCCTGAAGCGCCAAGGCGCGATGTTCCGCATTGTTAGTAATCTTCTCCGCGTAGTCGGGATCGACGTAGGGGTCTTCAAACAACCCCGCCAGAAGCTTCGCTCGCAAGATGCGGCCGACGGCCTTATCCAATGTCGCCTCGGAGATCCGGCCGTCCTTCACCTGCTGAAGCAGCGTCGCGTAGCAGTCGATATCAGGCAGTTCCAGATCCACGCCCGCCTCGAGGGCTTTCTTGGCGGCCTCAGCCTTGCTGGCCACCACGTGATGCAGCGTCTGGAGCTGGTTGATACCGTCGTAGTCGGAGACGATGAATCCCTGGAAGCCCCATTCCTCGCGCAGCAGCTTCTGGAGCAGCCACTGGTTGCCATGCGAAGGGATGCCGTCAATCTCGTTGTAGGAAGGCATCAGGCTCATGGCGCCGCCCTCGCGGATGGCCGCCTCGTAGGAGGGCAGAAGGAACTCCCGCAGGACTCTCTCGGAGTAATTGCTGGGGGCAGAGTTGGTGCCGCCTTCGGGTTGCCCGTGCGCGGCGAAGTGCTTGGCGGTGGCAAAGATGTGCTGCTTGTCAACCCCCGGTCCTTTCCCCTGGAATCCCCGCACGCAGGCCACCCCGAGGCGCGCCGCCAGGTACGGGTCTTCGCCGTAAGTCTCTTCGACCCTGCCCCAGCGAGGGTCGCGCGCCACGTCCAGCACGGGCGTGAGCGCCTGCTGCGCGCCACGCGCGCGGATTTCCGCCGCCGCCGCGCCGAAGACTTTCTCCACCAGATCAACATCCCAGGTGCTGGCCAGGGCAATCGCCTGCGGGAAACTGGTGCCTCCCTGTGCCGCGTGGCCGTGCAAAGCTTCTTCGTGCACCATGGCCGGAATGCCCAGCCGCGTCTGCTCCACCAGGAATTTCTGAATAGCGTTGGTGAAGACCGCGTTCTCGCGCGGCCCCTTGCGCTCGCTTGCCCGGGTGATCTGGCCCATGCCATTCTTGAGGACTTCGCGTGCTTTCTCCGGCGAGAAGCTGCCCTTCGCATCCATGATGAGTGCTTTGCGCATCCAGAGGGCGTGGGTCTGCGCGACCTTTTCCTCCAGCGTCATCCGGCTCAGCAAGTCCGCCACACGCTGTTCGACCGGCAGTTTCGGGTTCCGGTAGTCCGGCTGGTCACCACCCGCCTGGGACCTCGCACCTTCGGATGCGGCAAAGAACACCAGAGCGCCCAGGGAAAGAATAGTCAGCATCCATCGGCTCTTGATCTTCATAGGAATCACTCCTTCGCATGACCTCTTAGGAAGATGGCTGCGCTTCACAAAACGCCTCGGTAAGTCGTCCACCTGGCATCGAATGACGGCGCTATTCTCTCTCGCTCCGAGCCAAAGTGGTAGCGACAATTGCAGCCCTGCCAGTCGTTGAAGTGACAAATCGCCCCTCCCCTCAGCAATCTCATCCGGAAGAGCAACGAGCGAGAATATCCGGGCGGCTCCCTTATTGTGGCTATAATCATGTGCCCGGCGCGGCATTCGGCGTCCGCACCCTGCAAAACCCCAAGTAGACGCGTTGCCTCGCAGCCGCCGCCTACGTAGCAGGGACGTCCGGTTTGACTCTGCTCACCGCCCCGAGCTTGCCGAGGGGCCGCCCGTGAAGCCATCCAACTGCGGATTGATACCGCGCGAGAGTTCGGGGACCCGGTTCCGGAACCCAAGGGTGAACGTCTCATGCTGGCCTAAATAAGCAAGAGACCGTAAGGTAGTGCGGACATCACTACTTCTGATGGACGCCATCCCGCGCATCAGCCGAGGCTTGGTATTACGCGGGCTGATTATAGATTTCCCGGCGATGGCCCAGCAGGCGGATCGTCAGCACTTTCTTCTCGCGATTAGCTTGGTAAATGACCCGGTAGTCGCCCACACGAAGCTTGAGGAGACCGGAGAAGGGCCCAGCGAGGGGTTCGGGCTTAATGGAGTCAAAGTTCTCGGCAAGCCAGCGGAGGTTCTTCAACACGCGGCCAGCCACCACGTCGTCGAGGTTTTCAAAGTCCTGGGCCGCCCGAGGGCGGAACTCGATTTGGTACATCTACCATTCCAGGCCCCGGCGGCGAGCCAATTCAGCCGCGGGAATGTTCTCGCCCTCAAGCTGAGGCTCCTGAAGGTCCCGCAGAAGGCGCTCCTGAACCTCGGGCCGAAGGGCCAGACCTGCATCGGGATCAGTCAGCAACTCACGCAATTTTTCCTCGACTACTTCGCCGATCACGGCCTTTAGCTCGTCGATGGTGAGGTCTTTGACGGTCTGCATAACCTGCCGCTCCCTGTTGATTATACACCTTAAATCAGCCGCCACCGAGACGGCCCTACCACGGCCATGAGCACTCGCAGACATCAAACGACGATGTCTGCGCTACCCGCTCAGCCGCGCGGAGTTCCTGGCCGGCAAGGTGGCTTTCAACGTCTTGCTCGCCATGCTTCAGGCCGTGGTGACAGTGGGATTAGCTGCGGCCATCCTCGGCGTGAAGCTCAAGCCGGCATTGCTGCCCTTGTTGTTTTTCGGCGTTGTGCTGGGCACGGCCGACTGGTTTTTCTTCTTCGCTTTCTTCGCGCTCCGCATCCGCCGCAATGATGTCTTCAACAGCCTGCTGTCCCTGTTCTATTTCCTGTTTCTCTTTGCCAGCTCGATGTTCTATCCCCTGGCACCCCTGCCCACCTGGTTTCGCACCGCAGCGATGGCTAATCCCATCACTTGGCAAGTTGACCTGCTGCGCTTCAGTTCGATTGGCCTCCGCACCGACCATCTGCTGATGGAATCGGTCGCCTTTGTCCTATTCGCCTTTGTCGCCTTCTTTTTCGGCGTCCGCACCCTGCAAAACCCCAAGTAGACGCGTTGCCGTGCAGCCGCCGCCGTGGCTGTAATTCACTCCAGCTTGCGTCCTTGGCCTTTTTCAGCG
>Ga0315294_10001100_pt1 | contig 29087 bp, 26 predicted proteins | sample YL17G13_40_MG_FD_203626 | JGI IMG/M metagenome (GOLD analysis project Ga0315294, IMG submission 203626) | Sediment microbial communities from Yellowstone Lake, YNP, Wyoming, USA - YL17G13_40 | ecosystem: Environmental > Aquatic > Freshwater > Lake > Sediment | place: USA: Wyoming | collected... | reverse complement strand
AACTTAAGCGCGTTCAGGTGAAATCGTCCCCCTCTTTGCGGCACCAGGTCCACTCGGTCATGGCTCGGCGGGATGAAGAGTGTCCACTCGCCCCAGAGCCGATACGGCCCGTCGGGATTGACGGCACTGATCGCGAGCTGGTTCGCATTCGGATTGCCGGCGGCATTAAGCGTCGGCGCCAGCGGCCCTTCCTGGGGATGGGCACACCCCACCAGCATCGCCATGACGATGACGATTAGCAGTATGCGACACATACGATCCCTCCCTTTCGGCGGATATTTCTTAGGCGTTGTTCTTCTGGATGCTACCTACTTCTTGAATACCACACTTTCGCGTATCCGTCAAGCGCTAATTCCGTTCTCTCAGGACCAGGTCTCTGCAATTGGACATAGGTTACCGGGTGCTCCGGGAAAACCAACCATTAGCCTAACCTGAAAGAGGAAAGAGAAACCCGCCCGGGGCGGGTTTGAAGACTGTCTCAGTTGTAGAGCGCGACCCTATAAGTCGGGCTGTTCCTCGTAGTAGGGGTCCTTGGTGATCTTGTACACCGTGGCCCCGTTCGCCTCGCCCTTGCTGTCCATATAGAACAGCGCCTCATCGTAGTGCGTGTCGCCGGAGAAATCCCATCGCTTGCTCACGAAGACGATCCATTTGCCGTCGTCGGAGATCGCGGGGAACGAGTCTGCGAAGCGGTTGTACGTCAGCTGCCTCTCGTTCTTGCCGCTGCGATCGCACGCGTAAAGCTCGATGAATCCCTCCGCCTGCGGAGTCATCTGGAGCAGCTTCTCGTAGATGATGATCGAGCCGTCGTAATTGATGGCGGGGAAATACTCGGGTATGTCTGAGTTGGTGAGGTTCACCGTGAAATTGCCCTGGACATCGTACAGGTAAATATCCATCTCGCCGTCATAGAAGGAATTGTAGACCACATAGTTCCCGTCGCCGGAAATCTTCGGTATCGCGTTCTTGAGGCGGGTGTCTGCGACCATCTTCGCGTTGTTCGCGTCGCCGTCGGCCAGCATGAGCTTGGGCTCGTCGGGCAACTCCTTTGTCGCCGACATGTAAACCATCTTCGATCCGTCCGCCGACAGGCTCACGCCGTAGTCGGTTTCGTTGTTGAAGGTGAGGCGAGTCGGGCCCTTATAGTCGGGCGTGCCGAAAAGGGTCATGTCGATCATGTAGATTTCGGAGTTCTTGGTGAACGGGTTGGGATTATTCGGATCGTCGTCGTGATCGCTGACGAAGTACACGCGCGTGCCGTCCGTCGTTATCGCGGGGAAGCTCTCGACGGAGGGCCAGTCGGTGAGTCGGACGGGATCGTAGCCGGTCTCATCCAGCATGTAGATATCGCTGTTACCTTCCTCCGTGATATCGCACCGGACGACTATTTTCAGCCCGGGACCCGCGGTCACCGAGTCCTCGTACGTGCCTTCGCCGACAGGCTCCTCTTCGGTCTGATAGATGTCCTTGCCGAGAAGCTCGGTCAGCTGGTCAAGAGTCCTGACACCCGTGCTGTCGCCCTCGGGGAAGACCACCTGGTTCGCTATGTCCTCCCCCTGGACGCCGGACACCTGTCCGGTGGGGGCCCCCTTGGGCACGCTGCCGGTTCCTCTCCCGCCGGGACCTGTCGCGCAGCTCCCGGGTCTCACCGCGAGGGTTATCCCCAGTATCGCAACCACCAGCAATACGGGAAACAGCCAGAAAAGCTCATCGCGATCTTGTTTTTCCTTGAGTTCATCCATTTAATGCCACCTCTGAACATGCCCGAACAGTTACGAGGCGCTCGGACATCAAAAGGTTCATCAGTCCGGTTCCTTCCTTGGACGAAGACGGATCAACCTTAATATCTTCTCCTTCTCCTCGGGATCGAACGCCCCAAGCAGGAAGAGGAGTATAGAATACGCCGCGAAGTATATCAAATACTCGCCGATCACCATGAAGCCGGGCCATCCGATGTACCACAGGATGGGCGCCGGGATGAGACATGCCAGGCTGATCTTCGCGATGTCGATCCAGTTCGCGAACACTCCGTACCGCTTCACTATCCATCGCCCGAAGAACCAGGTTCCCACGAGCCCCACGACTATGGCCACGGAGGGTCCCGCAAGCGCGCGTCCGATCGGATCGTCCGGCCCGAAGGCGCTGAAAGGCAGCACCTTCATCAGAACCCAGTTCAGCGCAAACGCGCTGATCAGAAGGGCCGTGACGTTCTTGAGGGGGTACTCGGGATGATTCGAGGCGATGATGATGATACTCGCCGAAAGATAGAGCGTGTACGCTGCCATGGCGAATACCAGCACTCCGAGATACTCCCATGCGAACGGGAATTTGTCGCCGGCCAGGATCGTGAAAATCTCCTTGGACGTCCCGCACATCGCCACAGAAATCGGCAGAAGCACTATGAAACCCGCTTTTGTGGCCTGGACGATAATCTTACGAACCTTGTCCAGATCGCCGCGTCCGAGATGGTAGCTGATCGTGGGGAACAACGCGGGATAGAGAGATTGATACAGAATGGCAGGTATCAGGGCTATCTGGCTGGCGAATCCGTAGCTCCCGAGAATCTGGTTTGCGAGAAGCTCATGCGGCGAAGCCGATGAATTCGATCCGGGATTCACGTACATGGAAGGGAGCATGCCGGACGTCAGGAACCCCTTGACGCACCACAGGTCGACCTTGAGAAGCGCCTGGTAGACGAACATGGCGACAATGTTCGGCGTTATGAACCGGACAATCGCCCTGACCATCCCCGGCTCTTCCCTGAAACCCTCCACACCCTTCGTGTACTGAACGCTGAAGTAGAGGCCGACAACGCTCGAGAGGAAATTGGCGATCAGCGCAAGGGGAATCATCAAACCCGGCTGACCCGCCTTGTAGGCCCACAGCACGCCGGCGATGGTCATCACCGTTCGACTCGCGTTGTACCAGATGACCGTGTACGACTCTTTCGTGAATCTCCTCAGGCCGTTGAGAACGCTCATCCGGATGTTGTACATCGCGTACGCCGGGATATCGATCATCGCGAGCGCGAACAGGAGTCCGAATACGTAGGTTTCCCTGAAATACCGCGTCGCGATCGGGGCGATCAACAGGCTTATCCCGAACAGGATCAGGCTGAACCAGACCTGCAGCTTGAAGCCCTTCGTGAGGAAATAGCCGAGGAAAGCGCGGTCCTCCGCAATGAATTTACTTACCGCCGCAGGAAGCCCGTAGTGCAGCGCGATCTCGAACGCCATCACGAAGCTCATCAGGACCTGGAAGTTGCCGAAATCGCCTTCCGGCATGATGCGCGGAAGGACGAAGTTCATGGTGACCAATGTGCAACCTAGACCAAAGAGCCGCGCGAGCAATATGACGAACGTGCCCCGGGCGATCGATTCACCCTCGAGCCCGACGGGCATGGTCGCGTCTTCCTCGAACCGATCGGTCGACGGTCCCGAGAAGGTGAGATCGCCGTGCAGGATGTCCTCGGCTTTTGACGATGGTTTCGATGCCGCTGGCATATGCTGAGCCGTCCCAGGCACAACGTCTCATTCTACCCCCGGATATCGAGGATTTCCATTGCCCGATCGCGTTGTATAATGGACGCAGCATGCGCGTCGACGTAGCATGCGCGTCCCGCGCATGGTTCTTACTTGCGAATACGATCACGCTGGAGGTCGCGCGATGCGTGCGATGATCCTCGTAAAAATCGGAGAGCCGCTCAGACTGGTCGAGGTCCCCGACCCCCGACCCGGACCCGGGCAGGTCCTGCTCAGGGTCCACGCTTGCGGCGTATGTCGCACCGACCTCCACGTGGTCGACGGCGAGCTTCCCGACCCGAAACTTCCGCTGATAATCGGACACCAGATCGTCGGGACCGTTGTCGCGCTCGGCGACCGAGTGACGGAATTCGAGACCGGCGACAGGGTAGGGGTTCCATGGCTCGGCGGAAGCTGCGGTCGCTGCGAATACTGCAGAAGGGGGCGGGAGAATCTCTGCGATCTCGCGAAGTATACGGGTTACCAGATCGACGGCGGGTTTGCGGAGATGACCGCGGCCGACGAGCGTTTCATCTTTCCGATCCCCGAAGGCTACGACGATGTTCAGGCTGCGCCGCTGCTGTGTGCGGGGCTGATCGGCTACAGAGCGTACAGATTCGTCGGCGATGCGCGGCGGATCGGATTCTATGGCTTTGGCGCGGCGGCTCATATCCTCGCGCAGGTGGCCGGACATCAGGGCCGGGAAGTGTACGCCTTCACGCGTCCCGGCGACAAAAGCTCGCAGGAATTCGCTCGGAGCCTTGGAGCGGTCTGGACGGGAGGGTCGGACGAATCGCCCCCGAGTCCTCTCGATGCTGCGATCATCTTCGCGCCGATCGGAGACCTGGTCCCGACCGCCCTGCGTGCCGTTGTGAAGGGCGGAATCGTCGTCTGCGCGGGAATCCACATGAGCGACATCCCCTCGTTCCCGTATTCCATCCTGTGGGGCGAGCGCTCGATTAAATCGGTCGCGAATCTCACGCGACGCGACGGCGAGGAATTTCTAGCTCTCGCACCGAAAGTCCCGATCAAAACAAAGGTCGTGGCTTACCCCCTCGAAAAGGCAAATGAGGCGCTGGACGATCTGAGGGCGGGCAGGTTCAACGGCGCCGCGGTGATCGTGATCGGGGAATCTCGCTGACCTGCCTTGTCTCTCCTTGCACCTGCTATCTCATGCCCGTCCTCTCACTACCGCGATCAGATACTCCGCCAGGTCGGCCTCTTCCGGGCCGAACTCGAATTCGATCGCCGGTGTCCCTTTGCGCTTGCCCCCACCTGCCGATCCGCTCTTATCTTTCGGCTTTATCCCCAGAAGACCTTTCAGCCCAAGGTAGATGTTCATCGCGAAAACGCCGATTATCGTGTATGCCTTCCCTTTCACGAACTGACCGAAAATCGAAATGTTCCATTTGTCAGAGGGGAAGCTCTCGATGAGAAGCTCTCTCAATTCTCCGAGCCTGAACTCCTTCACATGATAAGGGTTCCGCTGCGACGATGTCCGCACCGCCCCGTTTGGGGTGCTGACTATCAGCATGCCCGACGGTTTCAGGACTCTGGACGCTTGCTGCATCAGCGTGTCGGGATTTTCGATATGCTCGATGACTTCGAAACAAACGCAGGCGTCGAAATCCCCGTCCGCGAACGGAAGATTTCTTATGTCGGCCACCGCGAAATTCAGGTTGGTCGCCCCGTAATTCTCCTTCGCGTGATCGATGGCATCCTTGTCGATGTCGACGCCGCTCACGGATTGCGCGTACCCGCTCATCATGTACGTGCCGTACCCTGTTCCGCATCCGATGTCCAGCACCTTCATGCCCCGCACCTGATTGCACGCAAACTCGTACCGCGCGCGGTGTTCCGCTTCGAGCCTGGGAGGGCTTTTTGACGGGACAAGTCGCTCGCCTGTGAATTCCAGATCAGACATTTTTTCCCTCCGAAGCTTCTCTCACCCCATCAGCGAAGCCGCGCGCGAAATGACACATCGCGCTGAAAACCCTTGGCCAGCTCACCAGAAACCCGGGATATTCCTGCGTTTCCTGCGTCAGAAGCCGCCATCCGATGAAGTGCGTCTTGACAAGCGGCACGAGCAGCGACCCGCCCGGACGGGTCAGGAACGAGCCCGGAAGGTCGTACATCGCGCGCGCGCGTCCCGTGCATTCGCCCAGACGCCGCTGGTGAAGATGAATATCCTTCAGTTCCGTTTTGTTCCGATGAAACACTCTCACAGCGCGGTTGAAATGAAGCTTCTCGCCCGCGAGCATCATGCGCGCGAACAAGAGGACATCCTCATTGCCGAACTGATCCTCCAGAAACGGTCCGTGCTTCTCGAAAACACTGCGGCGGACAGCCACGTTAACGGTCGGCTGCACTCTCCGCGGACCCTCAGGGGCATGCGGCCCGTAGCCGGAGAACTCGCACCAATGGGCGAGTCTGCTGTAGCCGACGGACGGGTTGGCGTTCAGGACAGGTCCGCCCAGAGCGCCGACATCGGGATTGTTCTCCATGTAGCTGTGGATTGCCTGAAGCCAGCCCGTATCGGCATAGGCGTCTGCGTCTATGAAACAGAGAATGTCGCCCCTGGCGGCCTCGACACCGCGGTTTCTCGCAGCGCCGGGATACGCGCGCTTCGGAAGCCTGATAAGACTGACCTCAGCGCCTGACCCAGCGATCGCTTCCGCCAGGGCATTCGTCTCGGGTGGCCCAGGTTCGGTCGAGTCCACGACGGTGATGTCGAACTCGCCGGGGAACGTCTCACGATTGGCCAGGATCGACTTCAGCGTCCGGCCGATGGTCTCGCTCGAGCGGTAGGAAGGTATGATTACGTTAAGAAACACGTTTGCGTGCCGCCAACTCCTCGATGATGTCGGCGATCTTCTCCGCCGCGGACGGGTCGCCGAACTTCCTCGCCTTCTCCCCCATGACATTGCGCATGCGCGGGTCTGTGAGAAGGATAACGATCTTATTTGCCAGGTGCGACGGATTCAGCTCCGATTCCTCGATGCAGAGAGCCGCTCCGGCCGACTCCCATGCCCTTGCGTTCCTGACCTGGTGATTTTCCGCGGAGAAAGGGTAGGGGACGATCACCGACGCAAGCCCCCTGCACGCCACCTCGGACAGCGTCGATGCGCCGGCCCTGCAGACCACTGCGTCGGCGGCGGCCAGATATGTGGGTATGTCGTCGATGAATTCAACGACCGAGTAACGCGACTCGGGCAGGGCTTTCCTGTCGACAACCACCTGGTCCAGTTTTCCCCGGCCGCATTGGTGGACGACTCTCAGATCCATCCCGCGCGCGGTCATCGAGATCAGCTTGACCGATTCAGGGAGCGTCCTGTTGATCCCAGCGGCTCCCTGGCTTCCGCCCATCGCGAGCAGCATCAATGTGTCATCCCCGAGCCCGAGCTGCGCCCTCGCGGATTTCCGATCCCTCTCCACAACCTCGATTCTTGCGGGCGAGCCTATCGCGTGAGTTTTTTTCTCCCTGAAAAATGTCTTCGCCTCCGGATACGCGGTGAACACAGCCGATGCGCGTTTCCCCAGGAAACGATTTGTCAGGCCAGGGTAGGCGTTCGGCTCGATGATCGCCAGGGGTGTTCGAGTCATCCATGCTGCCAGCCCCGCTGCGCCCGCGGCAAAACCCCCTGTAGTAAGAATTATGCCGGGCCTGATCCTTCGAATAAGTCCCACTGACCGAAACACCGAGCCTATCAGCAGGAAGAGGGTTCGCGTGTTGTACAGGATGTTCATCGGATTCAGGCCCCTTCTTATCTCGGTCTGCCTGAGGCCGACGAACTCGATCCCCCTGGACGGAATCAGAGTGGACTCCATGCGATGGCTGCTCCCCACCCATGTCACCTTCATTTCGGGATGCCGCCGCCTGAGAACCTCCAGCACCGCGAGCGCCGGGAAAATATGTCCGCCCGTACCGCCTGCGGCAATTAACAGATCGCCGAATCCCTCACGCGTGTTCTCCACGACGCTAGATTAACACGAGCGGCATATGAGTAAAAGGATTTTCACACGGCAGGACTTTGAGAGAGGGTCGATTCGTGCTAAACTAACAGGTTGCATGTTAGCGCCACTGCATGTTTGTTGAGCTATGCAGACTCAAAACGGATATGCTCTCGTGCTCTCGACTGTGCCGTCGGTCGAAATCGGTCGCAAAATCGCTCGGGACATCGTTGAGAGCCGCCTTGCAGCCTGCGTGAACCTTGTCCCGAACCTTACGTCAGTATACGAGTGGGAAGACAAGCTGCGGGAAGAGCCTGAGGTGCTGCTGATTATCAAGACGACGGCGGACCTGGTTGAGAGACTGAGAGAGCGGATCGCGGAGATCCATCCCTATGCCGTCCCTGAAATTATCGCGATCCCGATTATGTCGGGTCACGAGAAATATCTCGAATGGATTCGATCTGTGACATGCTCATGTGAAACCCGGGAGGACGCTGCGAAATGACACCCCTTATTCGCTGTCTTGCGTTTTCCGCAGTTATCGCGTTGACAGCAGTTTCCCTGCTCTCATGCCGTGAGAGCAAGCCGGACACAGGCGGTGTGGACCGGTACAACCGCGGCATCTCGTTTCTCGAGCGCGGCGAATACAAGAATGCGATCACCGAATTCAAGGCCGCTCTCCGGTCGGACCCGTCCAACTTCGAGGCTCAGAAGAACCTGGCGGGGGCGTACGTCCTGGACGGGAACTTCCAGGAAGCGCGCGACAGCTATCTCGCGGCACGGGACATGAGGCCGAACGATCCGTCGATCTACTCGGACCTCGCCTTCGTCTATCAGAGTCTCGGCGAGACTCAACTCGCATGGGACAACATCGAGAAGGCTTTTCAGTACGATCCGGGATATCCGCTGGCCAAGTACAGGTCGGGAGAGCTTTACGTGGCTCAGGGGGACAGCGGGAACGCTCTCGCCGCGTTCGGCGAGTGCCTCACCCTCGAACCCAATTCGAGGCTCTACATGGATGCCCAGGAGCAGATCGACAAGATCAACTCTCAGCTGGGCGCCACCGTGCCTCCGGGCGAGCAGGAAGGCCAGACATCGGGGGTCGCGACGGAAGATCAGGCTGTCGAGGATCAGACAACCGAAGAAGCGACCACCGACGAGACTGCGTCGGAGCAGGCAGCCGAAGAGACTGTGGGCGATGAGGAGACGGAAGAAACGGCCGCCCCGGAGGAGGAGACACCGGAAGAGGAGCAACCGGCGACCGAGACGGCGGAAGAGGAGTCCGCTCCAGCCGAGACCACAGAGGAAGATCAACCCGAGGAAGTGGAGACCGAGCCCGCGGAGCCACCGCTCACCGGGGACGCGCTCTACGAGGACCGTCTGAGCCGCGGACGTCAAATGCGCGCCATCGGGGCCTCCGCTGCGGCGATAGGTCTGCTTCTGGAGGCCTACGACGTTCATCCCGACTACGCCCAGGTGAACTATGAGGTCGGTCTCGCCTACCTTCTGGACGGCCAGACCGGCGAGGGCAAGCGATACCTCCAGCGCTACATCGATCTGGAGACCGATCCGGACCTGCGCGCCAAGGCGGAAGAAAGACTTCGCGCGATTGAAGGTGACAACGCCGAGGGCGATGAGGGAGAGGGATAGTGCTGAGGGAAGGGTGCACAGCTCGAGTATGTCCGTGCATCGAGGGTGAGTGGATTGTCCGCTAAATCGGTCATGAGCACCAGGAAAACGAAGAGCAGTCGAACCGTCGGCGTTGATACCGCCGACGCCTGCATTCCCGAAAGCCGCGACAAGATCATCGTCCGCGGCGCCAGGCAGCACAACCTCAAGAACATCGACGTAGAGATACCCCGAAACCGGCTGGTCGTGATCAGCGGTCTGTCCGGATCGGGAAAATCGTCTCTGGCTTTCGACACCATTTACGCTGAAGGCCAGCGCCGCTATGTCGAAAGCCTGTCGTCGTACGCCCGGCAGTTCCTGGGCCAGATGGACAAACCCGACGTGGACTACATCGACGGACTGTCGCCGGCGATATCGATCGATCAGAAAGCCATGAGCCACAACCCGAGGTCCACTGTCGGGACGGTCACGGAAATATACGACTATCTCCGTCTTCTGTACGCGCGGGTGGGCGAACCCCACTGCCCGAAATGCGGCGCAAGCGTATCCAGCCAGTCTCCCCAGGAAATCGTCGATCGAATCCTTCTGAAGCCCGAGGGTACCAAGCTCTATGTCCTCGCGCCGATCATCCGGCGCAAGAAAGGGCAGTATCAGAAGCTCTTCACCGAGCTGGCGCAGGAGGGTTTCAGCCGCGTCAGGGTCGACGGGCAGGTATACCTGCTCACGGACGACATCGATCTGGACCGTTACGGCATTCATTCCATCGACATAGTCGTCGACCGTCTGGAGGCCAAGGAGTCGGTCAAGCAGCGCCTCACCGAGTCCGTCGAGCTGAGCCTGGACCGCGCCGACGGCATGGTGATCATCTTTGAGCCGGACACCGGCGACGAAGAGCTGTTCAGCACAAGGTTCGCGTGCGACCTCTGCGGCATCTCCCTCCCCGAGATTACCCCCAAGCTCTTCAGCTTCAACTCGCCGTACGGTGCGTGCGAAAAGTGCGGCGGACTGGGGACTCTGAAGGAGATCGACCCCGATCTTGTCATCGACATCGATCGGTCCCTCGTCGATGAGGCGGTGTTGCCGTGGCGAGGAACCAGCTCGGGCTACTTAACCAGCATGATCCATGCCGCGGCGCACGAGCTGGGCATCGATCCCTACGTGCTGCTTCGGAAACAGGACCCGAAGTCGGTTGACGCGCTCATCCATGGGGGGAAAGCGGTCAGGGTGAGATTCGCGTTCCACGATTCCCAGGGCAGGCTTCGGAAGGGCCGGTTCACTTTCCGGGGCATCCTGGACTACCTCCAGACCAGGTACCGCGAGACGACCTCAGACTACATCAGAAGCGTACTGGAAATGTACATGAGCGACCGCCCCTGTCCCGAATGTAAGGGCAAGCGACTCAAGGAGGTCGTGCTCGCCGTCACGCTCGACGGTGTGAACATTTACGATGTCACCGAGCAGCCGGTCCGCGGGAGCCTTGAGTTCTTTCAGACGCTCAAGCTCACGCCGTACCAGAAAAAGGTGGGCGACCGGATTCTGAGGGAGATCGTCGCCCGACTGACATTCCTCAATAATGTCGGCCTGTCCTACATCACCCTCTCGCGGACGGCGAGGACTCTCTCCAGCGGCGAGAGCCAGAGAATACGTCTGGCTACGCAGATCGGGAGCAATCTTGCAGGCGTGCTCTATATCCTTGACGAGCCGTCGATCGGACTCCACCAGAGGGACAACGCGCGTCTTATCGCCACATTGAAGGGCCTGAGAGACCTCGGGAATACGGTGATTGTGGTCGAGCACGACGAGAACACGATCCGCTCCGCCGACTATGTCATCGACCTGGGTCCGGGCGCGGGTGTCCACGGAGGTATGGTTGTCGCCCAGGGGACCCCCGCAGAGATCGAGGCATGCGAGAAGAGTCCGACCGGCAGGTTCCTTCAAATGAAAAGCGGCCTGACGGGTTTTCCGAAGAGGATGGTGCGTCCCGGCAACGGCAAGAGGCTGATCGTGCGAAGCCCCCGCCAGAACAACCTCAAGGGCGTCGATATCGCCTTCCCCCTGGGCACATTCACAGCGGTTACGGGCGTCTCGGGAAGCGGCAAGTCCAGCCTGGTCAACGAGACTTTGTGGCGGAACATCGCGCACGAGTTCGGGGTCCGAACCGAGAAACCGGGCATGTGCGACGGGATCGACGGTCTGGAGCACATCGACGCGGGGATAGTTGTCGATCAGTCCCCCATCGGGCGCACCCCGAGATCGAACCCCGTCACCTACACCAAGATTTTCGACAAGATTCGGAACCTGTTCGCGAGCACTCCCGAGGCCAAGTCGAGGGGATACTCTCCCGGACGCTTCAGCTTCAATGTGCGCGGCGGTCGATGCGCTCGCTGCGAAGGCGACGGGATGCTGAAGATCGAGATGCATTTTCTGCCGGATGTCTACGTAAACTGCGAATCGTGCGGCGGCAAGAGGTACAATCGCGAGACGCTTGAAATCAAGTATCGCGGCAAGACCATCCACGACGTCCTCACGATGACGGTCGACACCGCGGTCGATTTTTTCTCCGCTCACACTGCGATATCCGAGAGGCTTGAATTGATACGCGACGTGGGGCTGGGATATATCCAGCTAGGGCAGCCGGCTCCCACGCTTTCCGGCGGAGAGGCCCAGAGAGTCAAGCTTGCCGCGGAACTGGCGAAGAAGAAACAGGGAAGGGTGCTCTATATTCTGGACGAGCCCACGACCGGGCTGCACTACTTCGATGTTGAGAAGCTGCTGGTGGTCCTCCAGCGGCTTGTCGATATGGGCAATACGGTGGTCGTGATCGAGCACAACCTCGATGTTGTCGCCGCGGCCGACCACGTGATAGACCTGGGCCCTGAAGGTGGCGAAGATGGCGGATACCTTGTTGCCTCCGGAACGCCCGACGAGATCGCGAGGAACTCGAAAAGCTATACCGGCAGGTTTCTCGCGAAAATGTTCGGGTTGCCTGGAGCGCAGAGATCCGTCGGTAAGAAAGGAGCATAGCACTACAAACATGACCCGGGCAGCAATGATCTGGAATGAGGGGGAGCGCTGGTATGGCGCCGTCGCAAGCGACGAGGGGGTTGTTTTCCTTACATGGTCGACGGACCGGGACGAGGTGGCTCGAAGTCTCCCCGATCTCAGGGGTGTGAAGGTCGGTGCCGCCGCAAGAAGGAACCTCGAGCGTCTGAGACGAGAGCTGAAGGAATATCACGCCGGGAAGCGCAAGAGGTTCACCATTCGGGCGGTGCCGCAGGGGACCGAGTTCCAGAAGCAGGTATGGTCGGCGCTGGAGGGGATTCCGTACGGGAAGTCGACCACGTACGGGAAGCTGGCGAAGCAGATCGGCAAGCCGCAGGCCGCGCAGGCTGTCGGGCAGGCTGTCGGCAGGAACCCGGTGTCCATCATCATCCCATGCCACCGGGTGCTGGCCGCCGGCGGAAAATTAGGGGGTTTCGGCGGAGGACTTGAGGAGAAGAGAAGGCTCCTGAGCCTCGAAGGAATCGAGTGGGAAGAGTAGTCTGGGGCCGACTGCGCGATTTATCGAGTTTTAAGCTTCTTAAACATAGGCGTCGATTCCGCCTTGTGTTATAATGCCCTTTCTTTACTAATCCGGCCTGTAAAGGCCCAAACCGGGGGTATGACACCTCTACCGGAAATGCAACCTGGAACTGAGGCTCCTCGCCCGGATGCTGCTCGCTCGCCGGCAATAGTGATTATCACAGGGATGTCCGGCGCCGGGAAAACCAGTGCCCTGCGCGTCTTTGAGGACGCCAACTTCTTCACGATTGACAATCTTCCCCCGCAGTTGCTCGAAAGGTTCATCGCGCTGTGCCTGGCCGGTTCCGGCACCGACGCGAGTTTCGCCGGTATGGCCGTCGTGATCGACATCCGTGCCAGGGGGTTCTTCGAAGGCCTGATCGAGAACGTGCGAGCGCTCAAGAAGTCGGGCTACGACGTCAAGATGATTTTCCTGGACGCGAAGGACCATATCCTCGTTCGCAGGTACAAGGAGACGCGTCGCGAGCATCCCCTCGCCAAGCCCGGCGAGCAGCTCGAAAAAGCCCTGAAGCGCGAGCGCGAAATACTTGCCGCAGTCGAGCACGAGGCCGATTTCACGCTCGATACCTCCAACCTGCCGCCGGCCGAGCTGCGCAAGCAGATCGAGTCCTATGTCTCCGACGAGCGGGAGAAGCCGAGAACGAGCATCCGCGTCCTGTCGTTCGGCTACAAGTACGGCATACCTCTCGACCCGGACTTTGTCTTCGACGTGAGGTTCCTTCCCAATCCGTTCTACGAACCCGAGTTGAAGGGGCTGACGGGTCTCGAGGGCAAGATCGCACGCTACATCGAGCGCGCTCCCGAGTGCAGGGAGTTCGTTGAGAAGGTGGACGGCCTTCTCGAGTGGCTCATTCCTTTGTTCAGTGAAGAGGGGAGGCTCAGGCTCAACGTGGCGATCGGATGCACCGGCGGTCAGCACAGGAGCGTTTACATCGCGGAAAAGCTCGGCGAGGCTTTGAGAAAGCGGGGTTTTGAGGTTAATGTAGTGCACCGTGACATAGGAAAATAGCCGTGGCTTCCCTTCGGAAACTTCGGTATATGCATTAATAATAACAAACAACATACATTACGGGAGGAAGAGAATATGGCGGCAAAAGTGGGAATCAACGGATTCGGGCGGATCGGGCGGCTGATCCTGCGGATCTGGGCCGAGAGGATCCGCAAGGGCGAGAAGCTTCCCTGGGACATCGTCGCGATCAACTCGAGATCCAGCACGAAGACCAAGGGCCACACTCTCAGGTACGACACCGTCTACCATAGGTTCGACTGCGAGTACGATGAAGGCGCCAACGAGGTCAGGCTTCCGGATATAGGCAAGACGATCAAGTGCCTTGTCCACAACGATCCGTCGGAGCTGCCCTGGAAAGATCTGGGCGTCGACATCGCTGTCGAGGCCACAGGCAAATTCAACGAGCGCGAAGCATGCATGAAACACATCAAGGCCGGGGCCAAAAAGGCCTTCATGTCTGCGCCCGGCAAGGGCGACGGTCCCGACCTGACCGTGGTATGGGGGGTGAATCACACCGACTACGATCCAAAGAAGCATGTCATCGTGTCGAATGCGAGCTGCACCACCAACTGCCTTGCCCCGCTGGCGAAAGTCCTGCACGAGGGCGTGGGGATTCAGGCGGGTCTCATGCTGACCATCCACGCATATACATCCACGCAGAATATCCTCGACAACTCTCACAAGGACCTCAGGCGGGCGCGCGCCGCGGCCTGCAACATGATCCCCACCTCCACCGGGGCCGCGAAGGCTGTCGGGCTTGTTCTCCCCCAGCTCAAGGGGAAGCTTACCGGGTTCGCGATCCGAATTCCGACGCCCACGGTCAGCTTCATCGACCTAACGTGCATAGTCGGAAAGGACACGACCGTCGAGGAGGTCAACAACCTGTTCAAGGTCGCCGCGGAAGGCCCGATGAAGGGCATCATCAAGTACGAAACCGAGCCTACGGTCTCGAGTGACCATGAGAAGACTCCCTACTCGACGATCTACGATGCCGAGCTGACGGAGGTCATGGGCGGGCGGCTGGTCAAGACTCTGGCATGGTATGACAACGAGTGGGGTTACACCGAGGCGCTCGTCGACGTCCTGACTCACATGGTCAATAAGGGTTTTTAACGCAAGCTATCCAGGACCGGACTTGGAAGGGATCCGGGTTGGATAACGGGAGGAACGTTCAAATGAAGCAATTCCCACATGTTAAGGACGCTGATGTCCAGGGCAAGAGGGTCTTTCTCCGTTGCGATTACAACGTGCCCCTGGACGAGGAAGGGCATATTACCGATGAGAGCCGCATTCTCGCGAGCCTGCGAACCGTGCATAATCTGCTCGATCGCGGCGCTCGCGTGTTTGTCACCAGTCACCTGGGCCGACCCGACGGCAAGGTCGTGCCCTCACTCAGCCTGAAGCCCGTCGCCGTACGACTTGCCGACCTTGTCGGGGGCGAAGTTCCCCTGGTGGAGAACTACCTCGAGAAGCAGGTCCCGGATATTCTCAAACGTATCGGACCCGGCGAAATCGCCGTGCTCGAGAATGTCCGCTTCTGGCCCGGCGAGGAGAAGAACGATCCCGACCTGGCTAAGGCGTACGCCAGGCTTGCGGAAGTCTTCGTCAATGACGCTTTCGGCACGAGCCATCGCGCTCACGCCAGCGTAGTGGGTGTCTCCGAGTACCTCCCGCACTACGCGGGTTTCCTCCTCCACGACGAGCTGGAGCACCTCGACACCCTTCTGTCCGAGGATGTCAAGAGGCCGTATGTCGTTGCTCTTGGCGGCGCAAAGGTCAAGAACAAGCTCCCCATCCTGGAGTTCCTTGCTCCCCGCGTGGATACAATTCTTATCGGCGGCGCCTCATCCTTCACTTTCCTCAAGGCCCAATGGCGGGAAGTGGGCAAGAGCAAGGTCGATGAGAGCCTGCTGGACGAAGCGAGGAAAATCCTGAACAACCAGGCTACGATGGGCTACCGGGTGGAGCTGCCGAGGGACCTGCTCGTGGCTCCGAATCCCGACCCGGAGAGCAAGCCCAGGATGGTGGATGTCGACGACATCCCCGCGGATTGCGCCGGCTACGATATCGGGAACAAGACGCGCAAGGCCTGGGACGCCCTGCTTCGACGCGCCGGCACGGTTCTGTGGAACGGACCTATGGGCCTCTTCGAAGACTGGCGGTATAATGGCGGCACGAGGGCGGTAGCAAAAGCCATCGCCCTCGGAAACGCGTACTCGGTCGCAGGCGGTGGCGAGACCATGAGCGCCATCAATCATTTCGGTGTCGGCTGGGGATTCAGCCACATCTCGACCGGTGGCGGCGCAAGCCTCGAATACCTCAGCGGAATGACCCTCCCGGGCGTTGAGGCGCTTATGCGCCCGCAGCCCGGGACTGTTTGAGTCCCGTGAAGTCCCCTCGGGCTTGTGTTCCGTCCCGAGACTTCCCGGCTCCCGCGAATGCCTGGTGAGGTGATCTATGCGTGTCCCTTGTGCGTACGCCAACTGGAAAATGAACAAGACTCTTCCGGAGGCGCTCGAATTCATCTATGAATTCGTCCCTGCGCTTTTCAGGGAGGTCAAGGAAGACGCCGTGGGTGTCGCGATCTTCCCCCCGGCTCCTTATATCCATCCCATCCGTGAGGAGTTGGGCGACGACAGCCCCGTATTCATCGGCGCACAGGACGTCTACCCCGAGAAGGACGGGGCATTCACCGGCGAGCTGAGCGGCCAGATCCTGCGATCGGCCGGTGCGACGCACGTGATCGTCGGTCACTCGGAACGTCGACACATAATCGGCGAGGACAACGCGATGGTCGCCAGGAAGCTCGCCCGGGCTCTTCGCGACCGCCTCATCCCTGTTCTCTGCGTGGGCGAGCAGCTGAGGGATCGCGAGGCCGGCCGCGCGAACGAAACGGTCGAGGAGCAGCTCGAGACCGCCTGGACCGGCCACGAGGTCACCGGCGGTGCGCTGATTGCCTATGAACCCGTGTGGGCCATCGGCACGGGCAGGAACGCCGAGCCCCGCGACGCCCAGGAGATGTGCTCCCGGATAAGGGCCTGGATCGCCAAACACTTCACTCCCGAGACTGCCGCCGCTACCCGCATACTGTATGGCGGCAGCGTCACGGCGGACAACATCGCCCACTACGTCAAGCTCCCGGATGTCGACGGTGCCCTGGTCGGCGGGGCGAGCCTGGATCCGAAGGAGTTCCTTGGGATAGCCCGCGCCATCGCTGCACGTCGGCAGGGAGGAAAAGCCCAGGATGGCTCTTGAAGTGCGCCGCCGCCGCATAGGCTCAGGCGAGCGCGCCGTCGAGATCGTGGACATTGTCGGGCGTCTGGACGCGCCGGGAAGCGCTCTGCTCCGGTCGGCAGTTCAGGAGGCCCTGAAGGAGGGCTCCCCCAGGGTCGCTATCAATCTCTCCGATTGCATCGAAATCCATCGCGAGACGGTCGGCACCCTCCACTCTCTGGGACGTGCCTGCAAGCGTGCCGGAGGTCATCTTGCCGTGTTCGGCGCGAAGGGGGACGTCTACGAGTACATCAAGACATTCTCCGATCGCAGTCTCGCGCCCTGGTTCGACTCCGAAAGGGATGCCGTTACGGGCCTGGGGGGAGACATCAAGCCCGAGCCCCAGCCCGGCGAAGCGGTCGAGAAGGAACCCGATCTTGTCGTAGCGCTGGGCACTGACCGCGTGTTTCGAACCCTGTTCTGGAAGCTGGGCAAGCTGGGAGGTCGCCCGGTCGCGAAGTTCGACAACATAGGTGCGGCGGCCGATTACATCACGCGCCGCAAGGTGCACAGCGTTATCGTGGATATCAGCCTTCCTCCCCATGACGTTGCCGGTTTCATCAGGCGGCTGAAAATGTCGAAAGAGACCAGGGGCATCGGGATATTCCTTGTCGGACCGCCTTCCGTGAGAAGCGTCGGCTGGATTCTCGCGGGCGAGGGCGCCGACAAGTTCGTACCCTATGTCTTTTCGGGCGAAGAGATCAGCTCCAAGCTCGAGGCGCGCGCGTTTTTCCAGCGTCTGAAAGAAGCCTATGACCGCTTCGACGCCGGCCCCAGGGGCGACTCAGCTTAGTGACACTGAAGATACCAACCGGATAACAAGATGTTTCCCGACCATGATGTCTTCGACGCTCCCGATTTCCGCGACACCGTCTTCACGAACAGCCGCAACGCGATCCTCTACCACGACGATTTCCTGAGGCATCGCACCGGAACCCATCCCGAGAACCCGCAGCGCCTGGTGGTCATGAAGAACGCCCTCGAGAGCCACCCGGTCAACAAATCGCTCGAATGGGTCGAGCCGCGGTTGTGCGATGAGTCCGACGTTCTGCGATGCCACACGTCCGGCCATCTCGAAATGCTAAAGCGCGCAGCCGAGCTTGCGTGCTCCGCACCGGACAACCTGGTCTGGCTCGATCCCGACACGCCCGTCTCGCCCGACAGCTTCCGCGCGGCTTGTCGGGCGGTCGGGGCCTGCTGTCAGGGGGTGGACATGGTCCTGCGCCAGGGCTTCCAGAGCGCCTGGTGTCTCGTTCGACCCCCGGGTCATCACGCGACCGCGGAGAGGGCGATGGGTTTCTGCCTGTTCAACAACGCGGCGTGCGCCGCCGAGTACGCAAGGGCCGTTCACAAAATCGAGCGCGTGATGATCGTCGACTACGACCTCCATCACGGGAACGGCACGCAGGACATTTTCTATGGGGATCGAGGAGTGCTTTATACATCAATCCATCAATCCTACCATTATCCGGGTACCGGCCACATCGACGAAATCGGCTCCGGCGAGGGTCGCGGCTACACCGTCAACTTCCCCGTCCTCGCGGGAGGGGGCGACGGTGAGTTCGCGCTGTACATGCGCCAGGTGGTCGCCTCCATAGCGTCGCAGTTCAAACCGCAGATCCTGATCGTCTCGGTCGGCTTCGACGCCCACGCGGACGACCATCTCGGGGCCCTGCAACTGTCGAGTCGGCAATTCGGAAGGATCGTCACCCTCCTCAGGGCGGTGGCGTCCGACCTGAATATCGGCATCGTCTATGCCCTCGAGGGGGGCTACTCCCTTGAGGCCCAGGCCGAAAGCATCGTCGAATCTCTCATCGCGTCAACCGCCGAAAAATTCGATCCGGCCGAATTGCCCATGCCCTATCGACCGTCCCAGAGCGCGCAGGCCGGTTTCGAGAGCCTGCGAAGGGCCCTGCACGGTATCTGGGATATCTAGCCCGTTCTCTGTTCAACTCCTCCGAACCCGGCGCAGATGCCCCGGCGCGAAACATATCAGCACTGCCGTCGCTATCGCCGTCGCAGCCAGGATTATCGGACATGCGGTCGTGAGAACCCGGACAGTTGTGTGCAGATCGAATGGATTCTGACGGTTGATCATATAAATCAACGGGGTCAGCGCCAAGAACGTCGCCAGCGCGGGTAGCCTTCCCGTACGACCTATCACGCTCTCTTCCCCGGCGGGCTCTTTCGACGAATGCTTCAGCCATCCCACGGGCACCAGGAGCATGTCGAGCGCCGTCAGAAGCGGAAAGAAGGCGAAAACGCACAATGCAGGAGCATACAGTTTCATCGCCATCGCCGGCACTTCCACCGGCAGCGACCCCCTGTACATCGACTCGACGACCGCGGCCGCGAGGATCGCGATGTTGACGGCCACGAGGACGAGCCTTTTCCATGAGACCCCGATGAAGGGGTAACGCGCAAAGGCAGCGATGGTCGCGGCCGTGATCTCCGCCTCGGTCAGCGGGGTCGCCAGAAGCAGCTCGAGGGCGTGGGGAAAATCGAATGGGGAAGGGTAGTTCCTGAGCGCGATCATCTGGGCATTCCAGCCGGCCACGTACAGGCCCCCGAACAGCACGATGGGCCCCAGGAGCACGAGCAGGACTACGGGAAGGCCTTTCAGTCCGGGCACGAATGCATCCGCCATCCAGAGAAGCGCAAATGAGACTCCGAGCCAGATCTGCCACGTGACATGGCGTCCCGGCGCAAGGGCTTCGACAAGGCGAATTCACCTCTCCTGAAGATCGAGCAGATATTCGTACAGCGGATTCCCTGCGAGACTTGCGAATGCTCGAAGAAGGCCCCCGTCGCGATGTGACTCCTCAGGGCACATACACTGTGCTCATGATCTTCTGCACAAGGTCCTCGCTCGTAACCTCTTCCGCTTCCGCTTCGTATGTGAGCAGAATTCTGTGCCTGAGGACATCCATCACGACCGCCTTGATATCGTCAGGCGTCACAAACCCGCGCCCGTTCAGAAAGGCGAAGGCCTTGGCGGTCATCACGAGGTAGATGCTGGCGCGAGGGCTGGCTCCATAATCGATCAGGTAATCGATGTCCAGCCCGAATTCCTTCGGCTGCCTGGTGGCAAAAACGATGTCGAGCACGTATTTTTTGATGGTGTCATCGACGTATATCTTGTCGATCACCGCCTGCATCTCGGTTACCTTCTCCGGCGTGATCACCGGTTTGAGATCGATCTTCTTGCCCGACGTGATGCGATCGATGATGAGACTCTCCTCGTTTCGCCAGGGGTAGGTGACCTTGACCTTCATCATGAACCGGTCCAGTTGGGCTTCGGGAAGCGGGTAGGTCCCCTCGGTCTCGATCGGGTTCTGTGTAGCCATGACGAGAAACGGGTCCGGCAGCTTGAACGTCTGGTCGCCGATCGTGACCTGCTTCTCCTGCATCGCTTCCAGCAGCGCCGATTGGACCTTGGCGGGCGCGCGGTTGATCTCGTCCGCGAGAACAAGGTTCGCGAAGACGGGACCCAGGCGGGTCGAGAAGTCCGACGTCTGCGGGTTGTAGATGCGGGTTCCCACTATGTCTGCGGGGAGAAGATCGGGCGTGAACTGCACCCGCGAGAATTTCGCACCTATGGCCATCCCCAGAGCCTTGATGCTCAGCGTCTTTGCCAACCCCGGCACGCCCTCCAGCAGTATGTGACCCCGGCACAGGAGGCCGATGATCAACTTCAGAAGCATGTCGTCCTGCCCGACAAGTATCCGTTTCACCTCGTCGAATACTGTCTGAATGACGGGCTGATAGCTTTCGCACTCGCGACCGAGCGCTTCAATCTCGGCGGCAATCGCGCTTGTGGGAGGCGGCATTTGGGGGATATCAGGCATAAGATTCCTCTCTGGATGTATAACTCTGTACGCTTAATCTTTATTAATCTTGTACAAACTTGTACTGCTATCAATCAGCTGGCGGGCGGTTTTATTCCCATGAGCGTGTCGCCCGCCCTCTGTGTCACAGCCCCGATCTCCTCGGCGCTCGGCTTCGTCTTCGCAAACTTCACCCAGTCGCAGTCGTTCAGCAACACCAGTACGCCCTTGATCCGTGTGTCCTGTACCTTGCGCTTCCGGAACTCGCGCTCCAGCTCCCACCTGGTCGCGTCCCTCGTGGCGACATTGTACCGCTTGTTCAGGTACACCCGAAGGATATCGTCCACCGCGTCATAATACGCCTTGACCGCGACTTCGTCACCCGCGTCGGGGATCGGCAGCTTCCGGATATCCTCGTACGCTATCTGCTCAGGAGATTTGATCCTGGGAATGATCGGCATCGCAACCGCCCTGGGCTTCCTTCTCCTGACAGCCGCCATTACGGTGACCAGCGCAGCCAGAGCGGCCAGCAGGAAAGCCGCCAGAATCCACTTCCACAATCCCAGCAGCTTGCCGAGGATGATGCTGCTTGCCGGACGCGGCGCGTCCTCGTAAATTTCCACGGTCACTGCGTCCAGGCTGAGCTGCGCCGACTCGCCCTCGCTTGTCGTGTAGGTGACCTGGAAAGGCCCTATCTCGAACTTCCCGGCTTCTTTTGCCAGGTACTGCGCGGTGAACGTGCTCTCTACGCTGGTGACGCCCTGTTTGACGCTGACTTGCTGCGATTGCCCGAACTTGTTGCCCAGCGTGACCCCGCCGGGTGTGGGAAAAGCGGGTCTCTGGATCTGAATGTTCTCGTCGCTGGTGATTGTGAGGACGATCTGGAACGGGTCTCCGAGCCTGACGAGTCGGGGGTTTGCCCCAGCTTTGCCGGTTGTCTCCGCGGGAAGGGGTGCAGGCTGCGCCAGCGTCCAGGCAAGGGCGAGAAGAATAAGAATGCATGACAAAAAGCGGCGTCTCATGATTCCGAACCGCAACAAGCGGTATGACACGCGGGCACCCGGTCGGTTCAAGGGTGCTCAAGCGGTCAGAGGATGCTATCACAAGGCGGGCGTGGGTATCAAACGACGGGATTGGGATCGCATTTCGGGGTCGGGAAGGCGTTTTTGCCGGGGCAACCGCTTGACTACAACGCGATAATGTGATATAATACTCAATACTTGGACGATAAAGGCAAACCCGTCGCGAGGCGGGGACGCAAAGCCGAGGGCCTCTATGAGGCGGCCGGGCTGCCGAACCGAGTTCGCTTGGAATTCTGCGAACCTCCGGTTTTGGCCGGGGGTTTTTTGATTCCCTCGACGCCAGGTTCGGTGCCTGCTGCAGGGATGGTGCGAGCGATCTTGTGCCTGGTGGAGGTGATAGTCAGCGCATAAACTGGCCGGACATCGATATGCGCAAGCTGCAATCATTCGAAATGATGCCTGAAAGGAGGCTGGTTATTGGGCAACAGCATTACGGGTGCCCCCCAGAAGCCCGGTAATACGCAAAATACTACAAATGGCAATACACCCATGGTTGCCTTCGGCGCCATGTTTGACACAGTTGTCGGACCCTTCAGTCATGATCAATGACGAACAATAGCGAGCGACGCCCCGGATGTGTTCCGGGGCGTTGCGCGTTTCTGTCGTTTGGGTAGTCTCTATTAATCCCCCAGGAGAGACCTGATTTCCCAATCCTCGAGCTCGACGATCTCGCCCGGTTTCAGAGTGTCCGTTCTTATCGGACCATGCGCCGTCCTCACCAGCCTCAGCACCCGATACTTGATCGCGCCCATCATCTCCCGTATCTCGCGCTTGTGACCCTCGCCCATCGCCATCTCCACCCAGTAACCCGTCTGCGGATGCTCGTTGTCCTGAGGCTGCGGACCCATCCTCGTCACTCTGAGCGCTCTCGCCGTGAAATCCCCGCATCTCACCCCGGCGCGCAGTCTCTCAAGGTCCGATTCCATCGGCCACCTGTCGATCAGCACCCGGTAGACCTTCTCGACCTCGCCGCCCGGATGCGTGAGCCTCTGGAGCAGGTCGCCGTCGTTGGTGAGCACAAGCAGACCTTCGCTGTCCGCGTCCAGACGTCCCGCCGGCGCGACTCCCTTCGGAATCCCTCGTTCCTTGAGGAGGTCGGCGAGGGATGACCGCTTCTGCGGGTCGTCGAGAGTGGTCACCATTCCGCGAGGCTTGTAGCACTTGTAGTAGAGGAGGCGGGGCAGCTCGATCATTTCACCGTCGACGGTCACGACGTCGATCCCGGGTGCGACGGTCGTTCCGAGCTTCTGACACACGATCCCGTTGACCGCCACTCGTCCGGCCGTGATGAGCGAGTCGGAGTCGCGGCGGCTTGCGACGCCGCACCGGGCGATATACCGGTTCAGGCGCATCACCTGCGATACACCTCCCGGCCGTCAGCCCATACTTTCACGATTTCCTGCGACGTGACATCCCACAGCAGTGTCTCGTACACGTCCCGGTACCGATGCCTTTCGTCCAGGTCCGGCTCGACGAGCAGGAGGTCGGCGCACGATCCTGAGCGCAGGTCGCCCACCATGTCCTGCATGCCGAGCGCTCTCGCAGGATTCGTGGTCACCATCTCGAGCACAGTTGCAGCGGGAAACCTGTCGGTCTCGCCCGTCAGGCCGCGCTGGAGCAATAGGAATCTTCGCATTTCCTCGAAGAGGTCGAATGTCTCGCCGCTTGCGGGGCTGTCGGTGCCGATGCACGTCCGGATGCCGCGGTTCATCCACGATCCGACCCTCGCGATCCCCACCCCGAGCTTGGCGTTTGACGTGGGACACGTGACCATCGTGCACCCGCGCCCGGAAATCAGATCGAGGTCCGAATCCGAGACATGGACCCCATGAACGATCATGGTGTTCGGCGTCAGGACTCCCAGCTTATCGAAATGCTCGACAGGCGTGAGGCTGCAGTTCAGTCCCGGGATTGTGACGGAGCGCCTTACGGTCGCGAACCTTCCTTCCCCGCGCAGAAAGAGCTCCACCTCGTCTCGGGTCTCCGCGACATGCGTGGCGATCGGCAGCCCGTGCTTTTGCGCGAGCTCGAGCGCCATCGCGACCATCGCGGGGCTGACGGAGTACGGAGCGTGCGGCGCGACGCCTGTACGAACGCGATCGGACGATTCTCGAACCAGTTTCTCGATCTGTTCCCGCTGCTCGGCCACACTGCGCCCGAGGTTCAGCGATGCGATCCCGAAAACCTCGTAGAAGAAAACGCCCTTCATGCCCGCTTCGAGCATCGCGTCGCGTCCCCACGGAACGTAGTGTTGTTCCCCGACTGCGGTTATGCCGTGCCTAAAACACTCGGTCACTCCCAGCCGTGCACTCAGCCGGCCCTCCTCTTCGCGCTCAGGAATACCGAGAGGGATCACGTGCTCGGTCAGCCAGGAGAAGAAGTCAGCGTTGTCCGCGAGCCCTCGGAAGGACGTGTAGGCCAGGTGCGTGTGAGCGTTGACGAAGGCTGGGAGGAGGATCGATTCGGGATGCTCCTCGCGAGGTATGTCGGCGGGGACGGCGGCACGCTTGGTTACCGACTCGATCTTCCCGTCCGAAACGATGACCGCGCCGTCCTCGATCGGTGGCGCGTTCATGGGGACGATTGTCCCGGCAGTTATGGCGAATCGTTCAGGCATGAAGTATGTTCTGGTACAGCGTCAGTCTCTTGACCGGTCTGAATCCCGAAGCGGCTATGATCCGACGCATTTCCGCCTCGTCGGTCCTGAAGCCTGCGCCGGTCGACGCCACCACTTTCTCTTCCATCATGACGCTCGAGAAATCGTCCGCCCCGAACCTGAGCGCCGCAGATCCGAGCCTGAGACCCTGCGTCACCCATGAAACCTGGTGATGCGGGATGTTGTCAAGCACCAGCCTCGCGGCCGCCTGGATGCGGAGATAATCGATTCCGCCGGACGGCTCCACCTCGGGCTCCATCGACGTCTTCGATGGCTGAAATGTCCACGGGATAAACGCTGTGAATCCGCCCGTCTCGTCCTGAAGGTCGCGAAGCCTGGTCAGATGCTCCAGGCGCTCGTCGATACTCTCCCCGAACCCGATAACCATCGTCGCCGTGGTCTTGAGCCCGAGCGTGTGCGCGATGCGCATCGTGTCCAGCCATTCGTCGGAAGTGCACTTTCGCGGCGCTATGCGGCTCCTTGTCGGCTCCGCGAGAATCTCCGCCCCCCCTCCGGGAAGGCTGTCGAGTCCGGCGTCTATCAGCCTCGATAGGAGAGCCTCCGGGGACATTGAGAAGAAACGCGAGATCGCAACAATTTCCGGCGGCGAGAACGCATGGATGTGAACCGCCGGAAATCTGGCCTTGATCGCTCTCAGAAGATCGATGTAATAATGGAATGGGATGTCGGGATTGTGCCCGCCCTGGAGCAGAATGCCCGTTCCGCCCGCTTCCACCGTCTCGGACACTTTTCGGATGATGTCGTCGGTCGACAGCGTCCAGCCCTCAGGATGTCCAGGCGGACGGCTGTACGCGCAGAACCTGCATCCGCTGATGCAGATGTTCGTGTAGTTTATGTTCCTGTCGACCTGGTAGGTCACGCGATCGGCGGGATGCAGCCTTGACCTGACTCGGTCGGCAAGCTCGCCCAGGATCCAAATGTCGGCGTCCTGAGAGAGACACCAGCGCGCTTCGTCGTCGCTCAGCCGGACGGCGTCGCGGACCTTTTTCGATATCGCATCAAACATCCGCCGGTGTCTCCTGACTTTTGAGGAGCTTCTTCGCCAGAAGGAAGAACTCGCGCTCGCCCGCCTGCTCCCTGGGGCCGTGCATGTACGTGATGTTCGTCCGGAGGTAGCGGTCGACAAGCTCCGGGGGAAAGCCGTATTTGCCGGCGAGCGGCCCGATGAGCTCATGGAGGTGAAGGAGGCTCCAGTCGCGGGCCTCGCGTGTCATGTCCTTCAATTCGGCGGCCGTATCGCCGTCGGTGGCTATCCATCGCGCGAAGGTAAACGGGTGATTTGTTTTCTCGCGCCACAGCTCGCCCAGATCTGTGCAGGGCGCAGGCGGGGGGATTCTCCGACCGAGCGCGAGCGCCTGATCGCCGATTACGAGCCGCCCGGTTCGTGCCGGAAGTCTCTCCACAGGCGGCGCTTCGTCCCCGTCCGGCAGCACAAACCTGCATCGCGCGCTCGACCAGCGATCCACCAGTATCCGGACGAGCAGGTTGCTGGTTCGGCTTACGGGATCGAGCCAGATCGTGTCGAGGTCCTCGAACGGCGTGTTGTGAAACACGAGCACACTCGCGACAGCGCCGCGACTTGCGATCGCCACGTCGGGGATCGGGATGAAATCGGGTCGATCCAGGAGAACCGCTACAGGCGCGAGCGCGCAGTCCAGCTCTCCGCGCACGAGCATTGCGGCAAGCTCGGACGGCACCGCGCGTACCAGGCTGTGTCCGTGCTTGATTGTGCCGTCCTCCAAAGGTCGGACGAGCGGCTCGGCGTTCAGAAACGAAATCGCCCCAAGCTTCTTTCCTGCGCTCACCTTGTATCCCCCTTGACCGGTCGATGAAACGAGTCTCTGCGGTACGGCTCAAGACCCGCACCACGGATTATCGATTCGAAATACTGAGGCGCAAGGCTCCTTGGAGCATCGCTTCCCGCCTCGTGCATGACTTCCTCCCGACCCACCGTTCCGTCCAAATCGTCCGCGCCCGCTGTCAGGGCCGCCTGCGCCATGCGAATCCCGAGCGCGCGCCAGTACGCTTTGATGTGAGGAATATTGTCGAGCATCAGACGCGCCAGCGCCGTCTGCCGCAGGTCCAATGAGCCGTTGGGCGCGCCTGCAGTCTCCCCGAGATCGGTGCCGCCCGGAAGATAGGGCAGGGGAATGTGCGCGATCACGCCCGCGGACCCTTCGGCCTCATCCTGAAGCTCGCGCAGTCGAAGAAGATGGTCCACGCGATGCTCCGGCTTCTCGACGTGCCCGTAGAGCATTGTCGTGTTCGACGGTATGCCCAGTTTGTGAGCGACCCTGTGCACATCCAGCCATTCCTCTCCCGTCGCCTTCACCGGACAAATCCGCCTCCGGATTCGCTCGTCGAAAATCTCCGCGCCCCCTCCCGGAAGCATTCCCAGACCCGCGTCCCTGAGAATGCGAAGAAGTTCCTCGACCTCCAGACCTTCCCTTTTCGCAAGCGCATGAATCTCGATCGCGGTGAGGGCTTTCAGTGTCGCCGCCGGGAATGCAGCTTTCAACGCTCGCAGCAACTCGACGAAATAGTCCAGGGACAGATCGGGATTGACTCCTCCGACAAGGTGTATTTCGTCCACCCCGTCGGGCACTCTCTCGACCGCCTCATCGCGGGACAGGACATAGGTGCCGTCGGAGCCGGGCGCCCGTCCGAATGCGCAGAATCCGCACCCCGAAACGCAGATGTTCGTGTAGTTTATATGGACATTGACTGCGTAGCCGGTCCTCTTGCCGTGGAGGCGTCGACGCACCGAATCCGCGAGCATGCACACGCAGTGCAGATCGCCGGTCTCCTCCAGGACCATCCCGTCCTCCCTGGAAAGACGCTCCCCGGCGGAGATTTTCTCAGACAGGCTCTCGAGCCTGGGATCGGAAACCATGATTCCATCCAGTTGAATCACTCGCGGTCACCGCCGATCCTATTCCTCATCGAAGAGACAATGATACACGGTCGCGGAACCCGCCTCTGTCACATCGAGCTGCACATCCGGCACCCTGTGTTCGAGAATCTCCCGGGACAGGATCTCTATCCCCTCATCTTCGAGGATTCGGTTCAGCGACGTAAGAAACTCGTTGTCGTCTTCGCGAAACGGCTTGTCCTGCTCATCGTAGACGATTCTCGAGGTCCCGGGGTCTATTGACTCCCTCGTGAATCGGACCCTCGCGTACGGTCCGAGATGGCTGATCTCGAGCAGTGCCTGGAAACACTGCCCCCCCAGTTGTCTTATGCGGACCTCGACTCCGTCGCGCGTCGGAACGCCGATGTATCGCCCGGGATGGAGCAGGAACGCCATGGCGGTCGAGCCGCCGTACATGGGATCGGTCTGGTTTCTGATCGGCCACGTCGGAAGACGTTTGCGGAACAGGGCTTCGAAATACCTTGCCCGGTCTCTCCCGACATGCCACGGGTCCACCGCGCGATCCTTGTAGACGGCCCGGATGAGCGCTTCGATGCGTTCGAGGATTTCAAAGTTATCCGGCATCGCGATTACTTTCCCGGTGTTCTCGTCAGCATGGTCGAGACAATCACGCTGGCATACAGAAGTATACTGATAACTCCGTTAAGAGTGAAAAACGCTATTCCCAGGCGCGCACGATCGCCGGGTCTGGCCACCGCATGTTCCACGATCAGCAGCGCCCCCACAATCCCGATCGCTGTCCAGTACGGCCACGCCGCGAAAGACATCATGGCTGCGCGTCCGAACGCCACGAAGGCGAAAAAGCTCAGGACATGCATCCCGCGAGCGATCCAAAGCCCCCTTTGCTCCCCGACCATCGCCGGGATGCTGTGTATCCCTTTCAGTCTGTCGAATTCGATGTCCTGGAGCGAATAGATCACGTCGAATCCCGCCACCCAGAACACGACGCCGACGGACAGGATCACCGGCAGCCATGACCATCCCCCCGTGACCGCGATCCACGCTCCGGTAGGCGCAATAGCGAGGGCCGATCCGAGCCACAGATGCGTGAGAGCCGTAAATCGTTTACTCCATGAATAGGTGAGAATGAATGCGATTGTGGGAAGGCTGAGCGCGAACGGCAGTCTGCCCAGATACCAGCATGTCGCGATAAAGACGATCGAGCAGGCGATCACAACCCCGAGCGCATCGGCCGGACGCGCCCGCCCGGAAGGAATCGCGCGATCCAGCGTGCGGGGATTCGACGCATCGATGTCCCTGTCGAGCCAGCGGTTGAAACTCATCGCCGCCGTGCGCGCAGTGAACATGCAAAGGAGAATCGCGAGAATCGTGTTCAGTCGGTACCCGCCGGTCGCGACAAACGCCAGATGCGCGGACAACAGCGCGAACGGCAGCGCGAACACCGTGTGCGCGATCTTGATGTCTCCCAGAACCGCTCCGATCCGAGCGACAAGAGGCCGAGACGGGCCTTGCTGGAGAGTGCCTTCCGACGTCGTTGAACTCATCCTAGCTCTCCAGAGACCACCTGACCTTGAGCTCCGATTCGAGGCCCAGTTGATCGAGTATCCGCGCCACAACACTGTCGACAACATCCTTGATGTTCA
>Ga0315294_10001099_pt1 | contig 29121 bp, 27 predicted proteins | sample YL17G13_40_MG_FD_203626 | JGI IMG/M metagenome (GOLD analysis project Ga0315294, IMG submission 203626) | Sediment microbial communities from Yellowstone Lake, YNP, Wyoming, USA - YL17G13_40 | ecosystem: Environmental > Aquatic > Freshwater > Lake > Sediment | place: USA: Wyoming | collected... | reverse complement strand
CGGAGCACCGATAGCCGAAAAAAAAGCAAATTTTAATCGTCAATTTTCGATCTTTCCTAACTCAAAAGAGGAGTAAGGGGAGCGCGCCCGAGAGGATTTGAACCTCCGACCTTTGGATTCGAAGTCCTTCCGGCATCAATCCTAATGGGCCATTTTTGAAAGATTTACAAGCTTCGGGACCGTGACCGTGTCGCCTTTTTGTCGCCTCTGATCGAAAAACTCGCCCACTTTCGCAACCGCCCGGCGCCGGGTCTCCTCTCCCGGATGGGCATAACGGAGCACCATGGCGAGCGAGCTGTGGCCCAGGAGATCCTTCAACGTGACGAGGTCGCAGCCGGTCTCAACGGCCCAACTCGCGAAGGTGTGTCGGAGATCGTGGATCCGGCACTTAATCCCGGCGCCCCTGCAAGCCGTCGCGAAGCTCCGCTTGATCTCAACGTATGGCCGCCCCGTCTCGGGATTTATGAAAACGTGCTCGGAGTTCGAGCTGGCGTGGAGGTCGCGGAGCGTCTTGAATAGCGCCGGGGACATCGGCACGCTCCGAGCCTTGCCGCTCTTAGCGTCCTGGGCGCCGATCTCGATAAGGCCACGGCGAAAGTCCACGGCATCCCACTTAAGGCCGAGGCCTTCGCTCTTTCTCAGTCCGGTAGTCAATAGCGTGAGGATGATCGGCTTGAGATATTCGGGCGCCGCCGCAAGCAGCGCCTTCGCCTCTGCCCACGTCAGGACCCGGAACTTGAAGCCCGGCTCTTTGAACAGGAGCCGTCGTTTCGGCAGCGGGTAGTCCGTGAGCCGGCCCTGGGCGACGGCCGCGTATAGGGCCTCGCGCAATAATGCGAGCTCTCGGTTGACTGTCCCCGCGGAGACGGGTACGAGCTTGCGCTCCTTACCCTTTTCTCCCGCCTTCTTTTTGAGTCTCTGCGCCCGGCGGTGGACCTTGTACCCTTCGACGGCGGAAGCGGTGATCTCATTGAGGTTCTTATTCTGGAAGTAGCTGTTTAAGTGCGCCGCCGACGTCCGGTCCCTGTCTACGCTCCGCTTGCCGTTTGCCTCACAGCCGGCGATGAACTCGTCCGTAAAGTCCTTGAACAGGATATTCTCGATCGGTCTGGCCACGCCCCGCTTTTCATCGAGCTTTTCCTTCCTCAGGGTGATGAGGGTCGCTCGAGCCTCGTCCTTTGTGTAACCGCCGAAAGCCCGGATCCGCTTTTCCCGGCTGTTCATGGTCATGGTAAAATCGATATACCAGCCCAAGCCCATGGAGCCATCCCTATGCTTTAGATTTTTTTCATCCCTCATGCTTTCCCCCTTTTTATTTGAACAACCTGCTGAGCATCCGGGCCGTGGCCCTGCCCGCTCCCCGCCGCATGATTCTTCTGCCTATCTTGCCCTTGCCGATGGCGCTCATGTCCCCCAAGATCCGGGCCGCCCGATAAAGTGCGCTCCTAATTTTCGGAATAGCCGCCATTGTCAGCCCCTTAGATTTGCCCCCTGGCATACCTTTTCAACAGCGGCCGAACATTCGCCGGAACTGCTGGGTAGTGATATTCTCCGTTGTCCTTCTTCCATGCCTTTGACAACGTGAACTTGGACCTTGCCTGCACCTTCCTAAATAGCTCGTCGTGGGGATACAAGTACCACTGATCTGCTTCTCGAAAGGCAATATACAGATTCTTGTTACGATATTTTTTGCCGAAATATAGACGGCTTTTAAGTTGGACTTTTAAAATATTCTCGCCATCGAGGTGTTGGGCTATAAAATCAGCCCCTTTCCAATCATCGGATAGGCGCTGCGTTGTAAACCCGTAGTCGGCGAGCACAGCGGAGATCTTATGGAAGTTGTAATTCTCCTTCTGGCGGGCGTTGAGTTCCTCATAAGTGATCTTCCTAAGCGCAAACATTTGTCACCTCCTTCGGCGCGGTCGTTTTATCTCGATGTCGGTCCAGCCCAGCTTCCGGATTTTTTCAATACCCCGCCGGATGCGATCGCGCTTTTCAAACCCCGGCATAAATTCGCCTTCCAGCCATCGCCGGACCGCACGGCCGCTGACGCCGCCGATGAAGCGGACCTATGATCCGGATGATCCGCCGACCTTTGCATCGGAAGTCAATCCGCCAGCGCCCCATCTTATCCCGTTTTAGATTTTTCATTTGTCCCCCTTAATTTCAAAAATGCGTACTCGGTCAAGTTTCTGGCTCGAAATAACCATATATTTTTCTAATTTCGTCTTCTACAATTTTCCACTCTTCTACGATAATTTTCCTCACTTCATCCTCGGACTCACGTAATTTTTCTAATGTATTTTCATCTAATTTCGGTCTAGCTACCAACAGGTCAATTAAGAGGGCCTTAATTTTTTTGATAGTTTTTTTTGGAGCCAGGCGTGCCTTCTGCCATAGAAAAAGGACAGTTTCTCTGCTTAAATTATGCATCTCTACACTATTTAACGGAGATTCATGGATCTTATCCTTCAAAACATTCAGCTTCTCTATAAATGGCATATAGAATTCATCTATCCTCTTTTCATAGAAATCTGCATCTCGCTTCTTTTTTCCTTCTTCAACTAGTTTTTGCGTTTGGACTGCATAATAGAGTGTTACAAAAACCAAAGTGATAATGGCAATGGCTTGAATAATATTATTTATTTGCCCACAGAGGAAATAAATAATCGCGCCACAACAAAGAAGCCATAGGATTATAAGCCATAAAAATTTTCCTTTCATCTTTTTCTCCTATGCTTATATTCATCCAGCCATTCTATAATCGCCCGTCTCAGAACCGAGGAGTACGAGCGGAGCTCTTTTCTTCCGATTTCTTTTGCCATGTCCGCGTACTTCACGGGAATGCGTACGATCGCCTGAACCATTCTCTCTTTTTTCGCTTTCATTTAGCGACCTTTCTTTGTTTTGGCCTTTTCTTGCTTTTCCTTCTCAAGCCGAGCAATCTCTTTTTTTATTTCCTCGGTTGTTATACTAATCGGTGGGCCAGGACTCCATTCTTCAATAAACTTGAAGGGATCTTTCAAGGAGGGATTTTCTTGTTCTTGTCTTTTTTCTACCTTAAAATCTGGGTTTAATTGTTTGAGTTTTTTCCATAATTCAGTGCGTTCTGCCTGCTCTCTTTCTTTGTCTTCTGTTTCTTTTCTTATGTCGATCCATCTTCCGGCATCGTTCCTAAATATCCTTGAGGTAAATCTATCGACCCTAATAAAGCCAGTCTCATAATAAACGTAGCGATTAACAAACAGAAAAAGAAAAATCCAGATTAAAAAAACAATTGCCGAGACCTTCCAAAAAAGATCAATTTTATTCTTCTTCTCCATTATTCTTCGCCTCTATTACAATGTATTCGCTTTAAACCTATTTGTCAAAAGGTATCTTTTCGAGGATCGTTTCTGAGGCCAGATCCGGAGGACCGCCCATGGCGGTGACGGCCGTCTTCCGTTCATTCAGCCGGATTTCCCGGGATCCTGAAAAAAATATCGCGCCAGGATCGTACTATAGCGGCGATCGCTGGCCGGCGAATATCAGAGCCTTCATGCCTTCTTTCTGTCCAGCAAAAAGTCGTTGATCGCGAGCAGGTCGGCCAGCGGCAATTCCACGATTGGCTTCCCGGTTCTCTTTTCGGTGAAGGTACTGCCGTCGGCCATGCGGACAAAAGTCCGGCTGCCGATCAAGATCTCATCCTGGCCGGGAAACGCCGCCGCTCTGGATGAAGTGTTAACCCGGGTTAACAGTCTTACCTTCAAGCACCACCAGATCGCCGCCGGGCTGTCGAACCGGCTTGAATGGCTGGAGCGGGCAGAGAAACAAAAAAGGAAAGGCGGGGCCCGGTCAGGCGGATTCGATCCGAACGCCGCTGGCGCGGCCCGGACCCCAGCCTCAATTTCTCTTTGCCGTAAACTCCCCGTGATATTGCGGACCGCCCCCCCCTTTTTAAGGGCATCCGAAAAATTCGGGTGTTCGGCCTTCTGGGTGATCCCGGTATTGCGGTTGGCCCTCCTTTTTATAGGCGTCCGCAAAACCCCTTCTTTCGTCCTTCTGGGTGATCATCGTTTATCCTGGTCTGGTCGTCGGTTTGGGAGCAGATGCCTCCTCAAAAATTTTGCGGTCTCATAAATGGCCAGGGCGAGGGCAATCAAAAAAACTCCGATCGCGATCGTGGTCAGGATGCTCGTAATGAAGGTTTTCATCGGTCGACCTCATCCCTCCGGAAAATCGCTCCAGGATGCCCTACAATCGCCTTTGCCTTCCTGGGTGGGGAAATCCTCCGGTTCGCCTTCAAAGGGGCGAAATAATGTGTAAAGACCATGGGTAATCCGGGTAATCCTGTCATCGTCCGGGACCCTTCTATGCATTTTCTCCGCCCAGCTCGAACATTGAGATCCTAAGAACAAAGCCGGCCGACCGAGAATATATTGAGATCGGCGAGGTCTCAATCAGGCTAAACAAGGCATCCAGTGAGACCGCCGTCATAATGCTGGCACAGAAGGCCAAGGAGTTAGGCGCCGATGCCTTGATCCTAACCGGTGAAAGACAGAAGGGCGCATACATGGTGCCGATCGGCCGGTCTGCGGTAGCCGTAAATCAGCAGGACCTCGTCGGGGTCGCAATCAAATACAAATGAAAATCTGTCTCTATGGAAACGAACCTTCTAGCTCTTAAAATTTGGGCTTGTCCCAAAGTTACGTGATGGCATTTGACGTAGACATGAAAAAAGGGCTACAACCTTCTAATTCAACCAATCTCAAAAAAGGAGGTGTAGCCCCATGGACGACCTCGAAATCAAGATCGCCCTCACCTATAAGGTACCAAAAAACAATCTCACGCTCAACGGCCTTCTGCGTGGGCTCGAGCGCGACCGTGACGAGATCATGAGGAACCTCCTTGTCGCGCTTTTCCAGGCCTTGGAGGAGAAGGCCAAAGAAGAATACAGCCGGAGCGGATGCGTCCGCGACGGGCACCAGAGCAATCGCCGTGTGTTTCGGACTTCTTTCGGCGAGATTCGCTATCGGCTGGCCCAGATGAGGAACCGGAACGGAGCGATCTTCTGCCCTTTGGCCACGAAGTTGAAGGTCGAGCCGTATCGGCAGTACCCGGGAGCGACGCTGGAAGCGGCGGTGGGTCAGGCGATTCATCTGTCGTACCGCCTGGGAGCCGGGGAGACGCAGCGGATCCTGGGACACGGGCCGTCGAAAAGCACCCTCTGGCGCCGGCTTCAGGACTTGGCGGAAACCGCAGGCGCCTGGCCGCCGATGAAACACCGGCCGTTTGAGTTTCTGATGGTTGACGGCACGAAGGTTCACCTCCAAGCCGGGGGATATTCCCTGGGAACCTCCGAGTTGCGCTGGGCCTGGGCCGCGGAGAGAGTGGGGCAACCCTTTGAATTGATTGGATTTTGGGTGGGAAAGGACTGGAGCGCCATCCGCCGGGACCTTGATGGCCGTCTGAATTACCGCCGTCTGCGGATGCTGTTTTCCGACGGCGGGTCGGGGATCGAGGAGAGCCTGCGCAGCGCCACGATGGACTACCAACGCTGTCTTGTGCACGGGAAACATGACTTCCGTTTCCTCCTCTACGCGGACCATGTCAAAGGGAAGAAGCAAGAGAGCTTCCTTCAGCTTCTGGAGCAAAATCCGCTCTTCCATCTGCGTCAGGCCGACCTGGAGGCGTTGCGCCCCGAGGACGAGCCGCTGGTGCGAAGACTCGTCCGCACGATCCGGCGCGGCTTTCGGGAGCTTGTGGCGGCGTTGCCGGCGGACAAATATCCGAAGACGCGGACGTATCTGGAGAACTTCTCGCACCAGGCCCTGGCGTTCTTCGATTACTGGCTGGATCATCAACTCTGGATTCCGTTGACGACGAATATCGCGGAATCGGGATTCAGCCGGGTAGTCAATCGGATCAAACGGGTCGGCCGTCGTTGGAGTGAGCGTGGGCTGATCAACTGGCTTCGGATCGCCTTTCGGAAAATCTTTCAGCCCGATCAATGGACCTCCTTGTGGAGACAGTACCTGAGCCTTCACCGCCGCCTTCACCTCGTCTCCTTACGCCTGCACTACCGGTGGATCAATGCCATCACGTAACTTTGGGACAAGCCCTAAAATTTTACTATCTGTAGTTATCCCTGGTCTTTCACGATCAATTTTCTTTGTTTTGTCTTTTCAACCCCAATACCATAATTTCAGCGTAATTCAACAATAAAGCAGGAAGAAAACGGAGGGTCTTTTTTCGCCATAGATTCGGCCAATAAATCTATTCGACGTTGGACACCGCCCTCCCATGTTTTTGCCGAGGTCGCCCTGATGGCAGCCGAGCTGCGGATGCGATACTTTTTATGATGGGTGATGTCGAGATAGGCGGGAAGTCTATCGTTTTTAAGAGGATTCTATAGTCGTTCGGAACGATGATACGGCCGGAGGGCCTGCTTCGCGGCAGTTTCCTTGTACTTGACATCGATCCGCGATTGGATTTATCATTTTTTCGTGATGGGAGATGTCGTTGCCAAGCTCAACGGGACATGATTGCAGACAACATGGAATATGCAAATTCCAAGCGAAGTGAAGTCACAATAGTACCTGAGTATGGAGATTATCATCTCGACCCCCTATAACAAAATATGAAAAAAAGTATGGAGAAAAGGCAATGAATAAGACGAATAAAAGCAAGAAACCATGCCCTCCTCAACCTCTGATACCTGAACCCAAAGAAGAACTAAACGTGGATGTTAAGGTGGGGATTCTTCACACAATCGCAGATGCAATTTATGCAACTCCTGCGGGCAAGATTCGGGAGGCAGTGGCAAACGCTAGGGATAAGGATGCTACATGGATCATTATTCTTGTAGATCAAACCCGAAAATCCGTATGTCTCTTCGATAACGGCCCGGGGATTACTAGAAAACGTTTCCAGGAAATTTTTGAGAGTATCGGGTACGGAATGTTGAAGCATGACCCGGAGAAGAAGCTTTCCTATTTCGGCCTCGGTCTTATGTCAATTTTTCAACTGGGCAACAAAGTAAAGATTTTTACTCGTCCTCAGGGTGAAAAAGAAATACACCTCTTGGAAGTAGACACTCAGGCCATTTTCAATAAGAAGAACGAAGACAAGAGTATATCTTCGCTAAAAAAATCAATCTTCCTTAAAGAAACGGACGAACCAACCAGGAGGGCATGCACACCTCCTCTCTTGAATGATGTCATTACAAAACCGCCATTTAAAGTTTTAAGTAGTTTTACTGAAATCGTTATTGAGGATGTTAAGAGCGAGGATCTCGATATCATTTACAAGGATGAATTTGTTGAAGAATTGCGAAAAGTGCTCCCATTAAGGATTCAAGAAGATGAACCTTTCCTCAAGCGCATTACTGGTAAGAAAATCAAGGAAATAAGGAATATCCTAGAAAATAATGAGTTTTGTAAAACAATAGATGTGTTTTTTGGAATTCAAGAAGAAGACAAAATCGAACAACTTTGGAAATACTTCCCTGGATTCAGGAGTGATCTGACCTTTCCAGATGACAACGTTTATGTCGGCATTGGGCAGGAGTTCGCATACTACATTATTCACTCTGTGGCGGTGGACTTACACAGGAGTCAAGATGTTGAGAAGGAAAGTGGATTTTGGATTCGGAATCAGAATTTTCTTGTGAAGAGCGCTGACTTCTTGGAGCGACCCGGACCAGGAAGAAGAATTAAAACTATTGACCTGCCTCTCAGAGCTTGGATTTTTGGGGAAATATTTCATAAAGATATGAATGCGTTTCTCACGGTTTCACGGAATGAGTACTTATTTGAAAAAGATGAATTTACGAATTTCCGGGATAAGTTGATCAACATTGTAAGTCCACTGAATCAGGAACTTCGCAACATCTGGGAAAAAAGGAAAAATATTGTTGAGGGATTGGTCGAGCCTTTTTCGAAGCTTACTGAGCCAGAGGGTGCAATAAAAAGAACAGAAAGTAGGCTCCGTGATATTGTTCGCAAGGATCTCGGGGAACAAGATTTTAAGAAACAGATGTTCGAGCGGCTCAGGCAATCACGTAACAAGAGAATAGAAAATGAAGACTCCCGCGTTGATCTTATTCTCAGCCAGAATAAAGATCCCATCACCTTGGGAGAGGATAAAAATGCCGTGGTGAAGATTGATCCCGCTCTAAAAGGGAAAATCCAGGACTATCAAATTACGTGGGATGCAGAAAAGAAAAAAGTTATCACTTCAATTTCCCCGGACCTCTTCGAACCGAAGGATGCTGTTTTTCTTGGCGAAACGTTTAGAGTGGTTTTTGTTGTGCAAAAAGAGGAAGATCCAGGGGTAAGTATTGATGTTGACAGCAGAATAATTTATATCAATCCGTTTAACCAAGAGATGCTTCAATACAGTGTATCCATCTTCGACGTATACATTGCTCTTCTAATCGCCAACGCCCTTTCCAGGAACAAAGACGAGTTGGTAAAAAACGTGCTTGCCTTGCTTGGGGCAAGTTCCCCAGTAACCACAAGATATATCACTCCTCTTGGTGATGATCTACGAAGGACAATCGAGCTTGCTCGGGCAGGAGCTTAAGATGGCGGAATCACAGCCAGAAGTCCGAGGGACAATCTATTCCTTGTTGGTCTTTGCCGATATTGTTGATTCATCTAAGTATAGCGCTGTGCTAGGCTATAAGGAATATGCAAAGCGACTTTTGGACTTCCAAAATACCTTTGTGAGGCTTGGCAAAAAGTATTTTCCAGATCCATGGGATCGTTCCAAGGAATACTGTTTAGTCAAAGCACGAGGCGATGAAGGGATTCTATTCTATGCGAGGACCCAACCGAACTTTTCGGAGCTCGTTTTTCGCTCGATAGAGTTTATTTATCATTTGAAGGGTCGCCTTAGATTCGGGATTGATGAAAAGGATGAAAGAAGTACCTCGCCGCGCCGAATGGGTTTAGGAGCAGGCATTCATGTAGGTCAGGTGGCTTTTGCTATTAAGCAGGAAAATAATCGATCAGTAATTGACAGCTTGGAAGGGTTTTCAATCAACTTTGCAAAGCGGATTGAATCGTGTTCCCGCTTGGGAAAGTATTCCCGTGTTTTTTTATCAAAAGACGCAGCAAGGCTTCTTGAAGACAAACCAGTTGTTTTTTCTCGAATGACAGCACCCATGAAGGGCATTGAGGAGAGTTGTGAAGTCTTTGAAGTACAAACAGGCTTATTCAGCGGTCTTAAACTCGATCCGAACGATCCTGAGGACGAGCATCTACAATCCCAGGTTAATACCATCGCCAGTCGGCCCATAGAAGTGGAAGAGCCTTGGATCAAGTCACTTGCGGTATCCGTCTTGGACTATTTACTTGACCAATCTCCTGTAAGCGCGAGGAGGGTCGAGTATAGAAATCTTCAGCTCAATCTCGCATGGCACAGTTCCATCGAAGACGACCCCATCCTTCTTTATGTGAGAGCAAGAGATTTTTGGGAAAAAAAGCAATACACTCAATATATTCGGTATCTGAGGCAGATACTCCAAGACCATCCTGAATTTGTTCATGCCAGGAAAAGAATGATTACAGCGTGTTGGGCAATCACAAAGAGCAAGGCAGAGCCGGCAGATAAAGTATTCGCACGCGATATGGCGAGAGAATTCTTGGATCGGTTCCCCCAATTCCTAACTCCTGAGGAAAAGAAGGAGTTTCAAGCCCTAATCAGGGAAGTGGAAAGGAAGGTAAAACGTAAAAAGGGCAAATAGAATATTTTTAAAAACCGTCATCTCTTCAATTTTTTGTCATACTCATATATCTCGTAAAGTTTTGAAACAAACTGCTTGGCCGTCTTGCCATAGATTGATAGAAAAGATGCCCGGCTTTCGGTGATCATCCCTTTCCGATAATAGAAAATCAGACTCAACTTTAATGCACGAAGAAGAGCGATATTCCAATGACGCCCGGGAAATTTGGTTTGTGAGGGAATGGCTTTCCGGTATTCCATTGGAAAGGCTAAGGCGCCGTTTCGATTCAAAAGTGAAATCCTGTAATAGAGATCTTCTGGGGTATCCATAAAATTGTAAAGAACATATACTCGAATTTCACTCCTCGAATATTTCTTGGCCAGCTTGATTGCTCGTAAAACATGGGCTTCAGAATCGACATCATCAAACGCAAAACGAATAGGATCTATCTTGAACGTTGCCAATTGCTTGGCCACTGCTTCATCATATAGACGTGCGTCCAATCCTTGATTGAAATCTACAATTTTCCCCAGCTTCTTGATTTTTTCGCAGTCCCTAAGAAAATTTGGAGAAGCCAGCCAGTTGTTGTCCCAGAATATGATTCTCGGGAGCTCCTCAGAGACGTCTCGCTCCCAGTCCTCTCGAACAACGAACTCCGGCTCGTGCAATCTCACGGAACAGAAACGACATCGCCGAGGGCATCCTCTGGAAGCAAAGGTTATGGAGGCATTGATTTTCCGTTTGAACGATAAGGAATAATCCGGTGCACAGTGTTCAGCTCCATCGATCAACCCGATATGCGGACTAATGCCAGTGTGCTTCTTAACGTAGTCAGGGAGTAAAGACGCCGCTATCCCCCCGACACGTATCTCCCCCCCTGGGAACCTGTCAGCGTAGAATTGGACAGATTCAATCACTTTTTTCAAATCCCATGTGAATAGGCTTGTGATGTAAATCGCAGATGGTCGCGAGGCCCCCGGGGGGACTTGATTACCTACGACGGCAAATATATTGCAGCCTTTGTGCCGCCGTTTCAACAAAGCTGCGATTTTCATCAGCCCCAAGGGTGGATAGGGTGTCTTAGCAATCGGCTCTACCAGAATGAATTGTTTAGTGGGTTTTGTCATATCGCAACAATCTCAAAGCCCATACGGTATTGGCATTTTCTCCTTTTTGTGGATGGCCTAAAGTCCTTCCACATCAATTCAATTTTCAGTGACTATTTTCTTTCTCCCACCCGGGTTGAACAGTTAGTATAGATTATCATTCCCCTTGTAAATCAGAGGGCATCGTTTGCGAAATGATCATTGATTGAAAATATATATGATTGTATAAGCTTTTGTCTATAAAAATTTCAGGTAGCAAGGGGTTTAGCAAATGATCTATCGGGGCCGATCTCCCCCCTTTTTCATCAGAGGCTGACAGGATTTGTAAAAGATCATTGGCAATAACCTTAAGGGTTCAACGATCGTGTTGGAATCAAGGATTTCTGCCTTCATGATCTCCGTCATAACTCCCTGAAGTATTGGAGAGGGCAGGCCTTGTGACGCATTTCAACCGCCTCGCTTTTTGAATTGGTTCTTCTATATCACTTCCATCATAATAAAGGAGGGGAAGGTAGGTTCTGAAACAAGTTGACAATTGTGGGGAAAGGAAATAGAAGAAATGGAGTTTTGGTCGGGTACAAGGAATAGAAAGGTCGCGCCAGTGTACAAGATATTTCGTCAGTTAGCGGCAGGGAAGTCGGGGTATCCTAGCGCCGAGGTTGCTCGTTACCTCGAGTGTGAGAAGACGGACTTGGGGTTATAACAGTTCCTCTGCCAATCGGTTGGCCGTCTCGGGTTCACTCTTACGAATCCAGGTTTGACAGGCGTTCATTGGCTGACATTCCATATGGGCCCAGAGGATTGAGCTCTATAACCTTCTGATATTTGGCAATCGCTCCCTTAAAATCTCCCTGACCATACAATACTGCGCCCCAGTTAAAAAAGGCGGGGGCATATTTCGGATCAAGCTCAATAGCCTTCTGGTTTTTCGCAATCGCTGCGTTACTGTCTCCCTCATCTGCTAAGATGATTCCCCATTAGTTATAAGCATTCGATTTCTCTCGAAGCTGTTCATTAGAAAGACAGAATTAAGAAGTTTACTGCAATTGTGCGGAAGCTTAGTAGGAAAACCGCTATTTCCGTCCGATCATCAAGGACGTCGTAGAGCGCTATCTGGACTGCGGCAACCAAAAGTGCTAAAGGAGTGAAACTAGGTCAGAAACACCAGAAATATCAGGTTTATCCGAATCCAACGAAAACTTTTCTGACGTTTCTGAGGTATCTGGCATTATTTGATGCGTTTGAGGCTGAATATTTTGATGAATGCTTTGCCCTTATCTTTTTGTCCTTCGTCACGTAGCCGCGGTCCGAATGTAGCGTTAAACGCGTAGAAACGGACACCCGGGCGACGATCTGACCGCGGTCGCTCTGCACACACTACGCTCTCAACCCAGATCGTCGAAGCTACGCGAACGTAGGCGCTCGCAGCGCGATTTTCCACGATCAACCCGCCGGCCGGAAGCCGCTGGCGCCCAGATCGCCAGCTCTCGGTACGCTCTGGAAGCTCAAAAACCGGGTCCCGGAGGTGGTAAAACGGGCTCCCGGGCGGTCCTGGTCTCCCTAAAAACGGCCTCAAAATTGACCCTAAAAAGGGGGAGAAAGAACTCACCGGAGGCCTGTAAAATCCCATTTTAACCCACGTAACTTAACGTTTTAAAAAAGTTACGGGCGCGGTTGGCCATTAAGGCAAGTATTAGCCCAACGGCTCCCGGCGATCTGGACGCTCCTGCGCATTCCTTCCAAGGGCAGGGCCGCGATGATCCCAAAGGTTTATGAGGTCGACCCAATAATCTTCCCCCGATGCGGCCGGACGGCCTGACTTGAGGTCATATCAGTTTTCTTGACATCGATCAGCAGTGGAATGTATCATTATTTCGCAGCGGGAGCCATCGTTGTCAAGCTCAACGGGACATGATTCGGGACAACATGAAAAAGGAAACTACTATCCCTTAAAGTATTGAAGGGGGTCATGAATTTTAGCGCCCTACAGGGGTTACCTCGACTGCGCTTTGGGATTCCTGTCAAACTAAGCGGTGACAAAGTGGGATTGCTCGAACGCCATTCTTAAAAAACAGTACCTCTACGAGACAAGACAAGGAGGGCAGCTAATGAGACGAGTTCGGAATGAAGCCTTATCCGCATGGATCTTCGGTAGTTTGTTGCTTGTTTTCTTCATCGGAGTATTTATGTTTGGTCCGGAGTCCCTATCGTTGTATAAACAACGATTGCTCGCATTTCTGAGTGCCTTGCTGGGCGGATTGTTTGCCTACTTCTTTGTTGGACGTCTACAAACTATAGGCATTTTGGGCAACCTCAAGGTGAAAGCTGGCGCGGGATTCGGGGTATTTGTCCTTATGCTTATTTGGTGGTTGAGCCCGTTTTCTCCTGTTGCCGTTGAGGATGGCACATTCCGTGTGCGTGTTACAGTTATTGGATCTCAAGGTGTACCGGAAGATGCAGGAGTTCGGGTCTGGTCAACGCTGGGAGGTGAAGCTAAGCAAGTTTCGGGCGGCTGGGAGATTGAGATTCCCACGTCCAAACGCCCGGAAGATAAGAAGCTCACGGTATATGCTGAGAAGGCAACTCAATTCATGAGCGGAAAAATCGATGTGACTTTGGAACGGCCGGGCGATAAACAGGTGACATTGGTATTGGAGCGGAACCGGTCCGGCAAGGTTGTGGGTATAGTAACCGACGAATTTGGTAAACCTTTATCAGGTGCGAAAGTAACGGTGATAGGCAGCTCCGCCTCCACGGTGGAAACCGACGCCACAGGCCGATTTGAGGTCCTTCCGGGGATTGCTCCGGGGGAAGAAGTCAGACTGAGGGTGGAGAAGCCCGGCTACAGGATTGTCGAACAGTACCACCCATCTGGCGACACTCCGGCAACTGTTGTTCTTAAAAAAGGCTAACGCGAAGGATACCTTTCCTAAAATCAAAACTTGGGAAGGCCAGCGTCCATAAGGAACCAGGAATGGAGGCTTTCGGTGGCCGAGATCAATAAAGGCAAGCATTTAATTTTACGATTGATCAGGATTATGGTCGCTGCCAATTTCATATTCCCCATTTTTGTTCTAGCACAGCAGGGAGTGCTTCGAATCTACGTGTCTGATACACAGAACAGGCCTATGACGGGCGTAGTTGTCGCCCCGATGGGGGCGGGTGGGCAGAGTGACCCCACAACCACGGACGGGCGTACGCGGCTGGCATTTTCTCAAGTGGTCAGGCCTAATCAATGGGCTAGTCTGGCGGTGGTGAAGCCAAGCGATCTGGTCCTCATCAGCCCGTGGGACGGACGCGTATGGATCCTGCCGTTCGACCCCGCGGCGCCGGATTTGTTCCAGCTTTTAGTGGTTGTCAGGCGTGGAGACCGGCATCTCCTGGAAGCTGGATTAGGACTGAAGGCCATCACATCCAGCATTTTAGCTGGCATCAACGAGAAGCATTTCGAGTCCGAAACAGAGAAGATGCGTTGGCGCGAACAGGTTCTCAAAGAGCAGGCCGAGCGCTACGGATTAAAGCCTGAGGAGGTGGATAGGGCAATCCGAGCATGGTCTATTGAGACAAAAGACCCCTTCGAGAAAGGTGTGGCGGCGTTGTATGCCCAACAGTATCCGGAAGCCACGGTGGAGCTTGAAAAATCGCTCGAGCAGCGCAAGACGTTATTGGACAAGACCAAGACGGATGTGGTGGATGCGGCTTACTTCTTGGGGCAGTCTCTTTACGAACAGGGGAAATATCGTGAAGCGGCACAACGATATAACGAAGCGCTAGCTCTGCGGCCGAAGGATGATAAAATAATGAATGCCTATGGGATTGCGCTTTTAGATGCAGCTGACTATACGCAAGCAGGACTGATTCTGGAAGATGCGCTTTCGATCCGAGAGGAAAGATTGCCGGCTGACCACCCTGACGTGGCTCAATCGCTTAACAACCTGGCAGAGCTTTACAAAGCACAAGGCCGGTATGCGGCCGCGGAGCCGCTCTACAAGCGGTCGCTTGCGATAAGGGAGAAAGCCCTCGGCCCCGACCACCCTGACGTGGCCATATCGCTCAACAACCTGGCAGTGCTCTACAAAACACAAGGCCGGTATGCGGCCGCGGAGCCGCTCTACAAGCGGTCGTTTGCGATAATGGAGAAAGCCCTCGGCCCCAACCACCCTGCTGTGGCCAAGGCCCTTGAGGTCCTTTCGAATCTCTACATGAAGATGGGCAGAGTAGAAGAAGCCAAGATACTCTCCGAACGCGCTAAGGAGATTCAAAAAAAACGATAGACAGTTGAATAACACTGCTTTTGAAACTGAAGTATTTTGAGGGACCTTTACGCAAAACGCGAAAGTGAGGGCCAGCGCCCATAAGGAATCATTAGCAATGGATTTCGATGGCAGAGATCAATAAGGGCAGGTATTTGGTTTTACGATTGATCATCCTGGAAGTTCTTGGAGTGGACTTGGAAAAAGTGTTCGATTCTCAAGTTCGGATAGTCACTCGCCTGGAGTGAACTACCCCACACCAATGTACCACACCTGAGGTGAGATCTTAATGGATTCCGAACGAAGAGACCGGGCGGGCCGCGTAGCGCGAAATTTTACGATCTACCTTCCGGCCGGAGGCCGCGGGCATCCAGATCGATGACGCCCCGGGCTCCAAAAACACGCCCGGGGCCCGGAAAATCGCCCTCTGGGCCGCTTTTAGCCGTGGGAAAAAGATCATCAAAACGACTCGGAAGTGGGATTTCGACTCTCAAAATTCCCCTTAAAACGACCCATAGATGGGAGAAAAAGACCACTCGGAGGCCTGTAAAATCCCATTTTGACCCATGGTTCATAACGCAACTGTTTTAAAAGAGTTACGGACGCGTCTGGTTAACATAATGGATATTATGCGACACAAACTTCACCCATGCCCTGGGCTCATCTAGAGCCCGCCTTCCGCTTTTCCCTTGGTCGTTCCGGTTGGAGCGACCTTATTGATTTCCTCTGGCCGCCGTTTTTTAGCAAGGAAATATTGCAGCGTCCGCTTGGTAACGCCCAGCCCCGCCGCCGTCCCCTCGACGCCCTTCTCTATCAAGTCGGAATATAACCGCGATGGTTCCGCCTTCTCTAAGGCCGACCGCCTGGCGCTTGTCCTGACTTCGATCCCGTATTTCCGAAGCCCTCGATGGACCATGTCCTTTGAACATCCCAGGCCGGCGGCGACATCCCGGACGGATCGTCCTTCCCGGACGTAAAGCTTGACCAGGTCAGCCTTCGACGGCGCCGGCCCAGCTGGCGGCCGTCCCCGCTTCACTTCCAGCCCGGCGGCTTCCTGATATTTGATCCTGGCCATAGTTCCTCGTTAGTCGTTTACACGGCGGCGGATTGCAGCGCGACCGTTCCGCGTGAGCTGCACGTACTTGCGTCGGCTACACGCGGGTGTTAGCCTCACCCTTCGGTTGCGTCACTCTTGATCAGAATATCCCGAATCTCACCCGGCGCTTTCGCCACCGCACAACGCCAGTGCCCAAAGCCCCCGTGGACGTTTACCGCCTGCGCCCATTCCTCCAGATAACGTCGTTTGACCTTGTCCTGCTCCGTGTCCTGCCCTTTGGTCTCCAGGACGAGCATTTCGCCATTAGTCAGCCGCACCAGGAAGTCGGGACGGTATTTGCGCACTACGCCGCAATAAACGTAGAGAACCTCAAAGCCTAAGTGGTCGTTCTTGGCCCAGGCGGCGACGTACTCGCTGTCGTCCAGCACAAAAGCGTCCGACGCTTCCCAGGCGCTATCATAGACGCAGACGTTGATGTGTGATTTCTTTGTCCGCTCACAGGGCTTGCCGGTATACCAGGTGCGCATTTCGCCCGTGGCACGGATGGGATGGTCGCGGTCGAACACCGGCGTCAGCCGTTCGGTGTTCTCCTGCCGCACCGCCTCCCAGACGTGCTGCACTACCCGCGACATATTCAGCGTGATAATCAGGCGGCGGCGCAGCTCATCCTGATAAAATAGCGGCGGGGAAATAGTGATCCGGTCGGAGCGGATGAACTCCTCCACGATGCGCACCAACTGGGCCAGCAAAACCTCGCGGCTGCCCTGCCAGACGTGCTTCATCTGGTCGAACACATCCCGCGCCGTCTCGAAGATAATGCGCTGGGTGCGGAACTCCCGCGCCAGACGCTCCAACTCGATGCGGCTGATCTGGCTTACATCCGGCTTGCCCTCCAAGATTGGGGCCATTTCGGCCACCTGCGCCGTCTGCGCCGCGTCCAGTTCCAGCGCACGCGCTTTGGCCCAATCCAGCGTCAGCGTCGGCTGGAAAACGCGCTCGATGCGCACCACATTAGGCCAGCGGATTTCATATTCCGCCTTGGCCGGGTTGGGTTCGACGGCGGTCTTGGGAGTGGGCGGCGGAGGCGGCCCGTCCTCGCCCCCTTCGTGAGGCAAGAAGGTAAAGGGCACGCCAAAGATGTTGACGTATTCCGGCTCGAACAGCCCCGTATCCGAGTTGACTTCGTATGATGTCCGCCGCAGGCCGCGCCCTACCACCTGCTCACACAACAACTGGCTGGTGAAGGCGCGCAAGCCCATAATGTGCGTCACCGTCTTGGCGTCCCAACCTTCACTCAACATGGCCACAGAAATGACATTCTGGATGCCCGCCCCTGGCTGCCCGGCCTTGCCCACCGTGTCCACCATCCGGCGTAGTAGTTCGGCTTGTTCGGCTTTGGTCAGCTTGCGCTCCGCTGGCGCTTCGACTTCTTCGGTCTCAGCGTCCGCTTCCGTCGTCTCCAGCGACGCAGCCGGCTCCTCGCGCTCTTCCGCCTCCTTCAGCACTTCAGAGTCAATGTGCAGGATGCGCTCCGGGTCGCACAGTTCGTCAATATGAATGCGCCGGGAATCGAAGGCGTGCTTCACCCGCGCCGCCGTCTCGGTGCGATTGCAGACAGTGATCATCACCGGCGGGGTGAGCAGATTGGCTTCATTCCACGCCTTCCACGCCTCGCGCCAGTCGTAGCCCAGCAGGTAGTAAGCGTTCAGCACCAGGTCGGGCAACGGTTCTTCCGGCTCGGCCTTGCGGTTCAGGTCGTCTTTTACGTCCGGGTCGTTGTAGATGTGGTAGAGGCGCGATTTATAGGTCTTGGCGTCGGGCACGGCGTCGTCGCGCACCACCACGCGCGGGGTCTTGACCAGCCCCGATTCGATGGCGTCATTCAACCCAAAGTCGCTGACGATCCAGCCGAAGAGCGCCTCCTCGCTGCTCTTTTTGCCCGACGGGGTGAATGGAGTGGCGGAAAAGTCGTAGCAGGTGAGGATGCCCCGCGAACGGTGCAGCCGATCCAGACCGCCGATCCAGACCGTGGCCTCCTCGGCGCTGTCTTTCATATCCCGGCTGCGCAGGTATTTGCCTTCGGCCTCCCAGTTGACCCGCCAGGCGTGATGCGCCTCGTCGTTGATCACCAGCAGGTTGCGGGCGCCCGCCATCTCGCCCAGCACCTCGCGGGTGTAGGCTTCGTCGCTCTTGACGCCGCGCTTGTCCACGCTGCGCCGTTTCTTAACCTGCTCCTCGCTGTCCCAGGCCAGGACGTGCCAGTTGCGCACCAGCACCTTGCCCTGGCGCAGTTTGTCCAGCAGCGCCGAGGGCACGATGTTGAACGCCTCGTAATAGTTCCCCACCGCCGCCGGGACCAGCACCGCCAGCCGGCTCTTGACCGTCAGCCCCGGCGCTATCACCATCACGTTCTTGGCGAAGCGGGCGTCCTGCGGATAGGCCACCTTATTGAGGATGTGCCAGGCGATGACCATCGCCATCACGATCGTCTTGCCGGAGCCGGTGGCCATCTTGCAGCACTGGCGAATAAAGGCTCCGCCATCGCCGGGGATGTCGATCCCCACCCGCTCGGCGGCGGGCGCTTCGGTCAGCCAGATCAGCGTCTCGACGGCTTCCAACTGGCAGAAAAAAAAGCGCCGCGCCTCGAACTCTTCCGGGTCCCGCCAGTGTTCCAGCAGGCGTTTGGTGATGCTGGAGACGCCCGGATAGTCCGCTTCGCGCCACGCCTTGACGCGCGGACGAATCTGGTTGACCAGCGGGATTTCCACAAAGATGCCGGGATCGTCGAAGGCTTGGGAATCACCCGAAGCCACCACATAGCCTGCCGGACGGCGGCCCTCCACCAGATCGAAGGTGCGCGTCTCGCGCTCGTAGCGCCAGTGGCGTTCCGGCTCCGCGTAGGGCGGGTTGATGATGAGGCGGTCAATGGTCGTTTTCGCCATCATTCCACCCCCAGCACTTTCAGGCTCTCGATGCCCCGGTCGTCCACAATCTTGACGGCGATGCGCTTGTGCTCGCCCGCCGCAAAGGGCAGCGATTCTGTGCCCCGGTAGGCTTCGATCAACTCCTCGTCAATTTCGGCCTTGAGGTTCTTCGCCAGCCGCGCCCAGCCTTCGCTTTCGTCCGCCAGCGGGAAAAAGACCTGGCGCGGGTACAAACTGCGCCCGTCATAGTCGGTGTCCAACAGCCAGACGGCGATCTGACCCGCGCCGCCCGATTCGATACCGCCGGTCTTGGTGTTGTAATAGTCGAACCCCTCGACGCTGACCCGCCACTTGCCCTTGTCCTCGCCTTTGGCAATGCGCTCCAGCCGCACATCCGGCTGGCCGATGAGCCAGAACGATTCATTGCTGGCCCGCTTTTTCTTGAGGTCGTCGGTCAATAGATCGACGTTCATCTGCGCCTTGAGCAGGGTCACGCCCGGCCAGTTGGTTTCGTCAATGTCCTTGGCTGCTTCCGGGTCGAACTGAAAGGCGGCAAAGACGATCAATTTCGGCTTGGGCACGAGGGTTTGGGCCTCCTCGATGGCCTGGGCCACCTGGCGCTGTTCCAGCGGGGCGTGCTCCGGGCCGAAGGAGACCACGATGCGCTGCGGCGCGTAGGCCGTGCCTTTCTCACGCACCGAGTCCTTGCCTTCGTCGCTGGGCCGGGTTTCGCCGTCGGCGTGGAGATGACGGCAACCGGGAAGAGGTTCCAGCCGGGCGAAGCGGATGTACTGACCCGCCTTGCCGCGTATCCCGGTCCGCAGCAGCTCATCGCGCCATTCGCCCTGGCGCAGCGTTTCGCCGGAACGGGCGATGGAGAGATCGGCGGGTTGCGGCTGGCTTTTTAAAATCTCCTCCACCGACTTGACCGCCGGGGCGGGCACGGCCTCGACCGTGAACGGGCCACTGACGCGGTGCTTCTTGCGATCCACCAGGGGTTGGTCATAAAGCGTTTCGGTGGCGGGCGGCTCATTACTGGCGATGGACTTGAGCGTGACGTGCGGCACGGTCTTGTAGTTGAAACCGCTGCCCACGCCTTCCTGCGGGTGGGCCAGCTCGTAATAGTCAAAGACAGCAGTCATCATCCGCTCGCGGGCAAGGGTGAGCGCCACGCGCGAGGTGTCGCAGGTGATCCAGCGCCGGCCCCGCTGCTCGGCGACGAAGGCGGTGGTGCCGGACCCACAGGTGGGGTCGAAGACCAGGTCGCCGGGGTCGGTGGTCATCAGGAGGCAACGTTGGATTGGTAATTCATCCGTCTGAACAGCATAAATAGGGAATTGTTCTGCTAAAGTATCACCCCACAGATTGCTTATTAACGAGTAAGGAAAATCTGTGTAATATATTTTATATGGACGGGTTATACTGCTCGCAAGAAGTCTGTTTTGTCTCTTAAGATTCAACATTCCATCAGGATCTACTCTCCATTCGTGTCCAGAAGGGGGTCTTAAAACCTTTCCATTTACTTCTATCGGATCTATATTTTTGGGATTTGTAGATTTATTAGACGCTGAGTGGGTTCTGAATACTTTAGACAAATCTAAATCTTTGTTTAGGATATCATCATTTGTAATAGTCCGTATCCCATCTCTATCTTCGTAATATCTGAATTCCCCTTTCAAAGCTGACACTTTATCTTGGGGCAGGTATAACGGATGAATCCAAACCTTATCTATGTCTTTTGCATACCATATAATGTAATCGAATTGTTCAAATAAACCTTTTCCAAACCTTGATAAATAGGATGCCCTTTTCTTAAAAGGAATAATATTTATAAAATGGCTACAATCAAATGTTTCATCAAGCAATTCTTTTACGCGATGTAAATTGTCGTCATTAATCTGTACAAAGACGCTGCCGCTCTCGGTGAGCAATTCGCGGGCCAGCAGCAGCCGGTCGCGCAGGTAGGTCAGGTAGGAGTGGATGCCCAGCTCCCAGGTGTCGCGGAAGGCGCGGATCTGCTCCGGCTCGGCGGTCAGGTCTTCGTCCTTGCCATCCTTCACGTCGCGCTTGTTGACGAAGGGCTGGAAGTTGGAGCCGTACTTGATGCCGTAGGGCGGGTCGAGGTAAATCATCTGCACCTTGCCCGCCATGCCCTCCTTTTCCAGCAGGGAGTTCATCACCAGCAGGCTGTCTCCGGCGATCAGGCGGTTGCTCCAGCCGTGGGGGTGCTGGTAGAACTCGATGGCCTCGCGCAGGGGCGGGTTTTCCTGCGGCGTCTGGAACAAGGCCATTTGCACGGCAGCGGTAGGGTCGGGGACGCGGCGCACGGCCTCGATGATCGTGCGCGGCTCAATGCGCTCATGGACGTGCAGTGAGACCGTTGGAACCTCAAAGGAGGCGTGCTCCGCCTTGCCCGCCCATTGCAGTTGCGGGTCCAGGTGCGGGTCGTAGGCGTAGGTCTGCCGCTGCCCGGCGTCGGGGTCGGTCTCCGGCGTGACCAACCCCACGGGCGGGTTGTTCACCCGCTGCTTGCCTTTGTGCTCGTAGGACTCTATCGGTCTTTTCGTTTCGGTTGTCTTTTTTCTTGCCATCAATGACCTACCTTTTTTATTTCGCGCAATTGATTGGGGAGGCTAACAATGATTATACAGTCTGTATAATTCTGGAAATACTGACTGTCCTTTTCCGCATGACGACCTTCTTCGCCGAAGTAAAGCGTATTTTCCATTATCACCCCTTCTTGATCAGCTGATAGAATTCATTCAGGTCTTTCCCTTTGTCCAGGATCAGCTGCCGCGGCGCGGGAAGCCCGGCCCGGCTGAAGCGCCCGGCGATGTCCCGCGTCCCCTTCCGGTCGGCGGCTTATCTGCCCGTCCCTATTTCGGATATGCTAGTCATTAAGAGGATGTTTTTTGGATAGTACAGTTCTTTGATAAATCTGTTTATGCGTGCTTTATCTCCAGCCTTGAGAATAAACCCATCTCTAGCTATCTCGTCGGCCCTGGCCTTTGCTTCTTCGAGATTATCGTGCTCCAGACTGATATCCGCTCCGGTAAATTTGGCTTGAAGCAAAAATTTTGCCATGAATCCCTCCTTCGAGATTTTGTGATCGAATTATAAAAAATAAGCCCCGGGAAGTCAATCAATCAGGCCTTCTGGTAGTGTCCTAATTTGAATCTATTAAATCTTGGATTGACCAAAGACGATCTGTAACCCCGGCCGCTGACCTGCCCCCCTCATATCGTTCCAGCCGATGTGATAAGATTTGGCTGGACGAAAGGAGTTGGACATGGGCAGGAAAAGGTATTCTCCCGAGCAGATCATCACCATGCTCCGAGAGGCGGAAGTCCTCCTCAGTCAAGGGACTCCGGTCGCTGAGGTCTGTCGCAAGTTTGGGGTGACAGAGCAGACATATTACCGCTGGCGGAAGGAGTACGGTGGGATGAGGGTCAACCAGGCCAAACGGCTCAAGGAGCTCGAACAGGAGAACGCGAGGCTGAAGAAGCTCGTGGCCGATCTTTCGCTGGATAACGCCATTTGATTCTCCCGAGAAGGCAGTTAGAGCGGCTATTGTCCAAGACTAAAAAAATATTTAGTGAGTCCGTAATTTTCTTTCGACTTCTTCATTTACAAGATCTTTAAAAAAATCATACCAATCTTTCGATTCCCCGGAAATCGAGATTTCCGGAAGTAATTTTGAAACATGCCCAATTACTGCACAGAAAGCTTTCTTACTAAGCATAACTGGTCGATCCATATGGGCTTCCCGTTGATCACAAAAGCTTTTATATGGGTATAAATTGTTCTCAGGAATAAATTGAAGTTCATTTAATAATCCACAGCCTTCTTCTTCTAATCCTGGAATTCCGGGCGGGAAATAGAATCTATTCGGGATCGCAAGTTTCTGGTCTGACATAACATATCGTTGGGAATGTCTATTTTTATAAGAAAAAATCGGCAAACAAAGCCACGTGTCAAAGAAATAATTATCCGGTTTTTTCCAATCACATTTGATTTTTTTTATCAATAAAACTGGGCGTATTTTACATTTAAGAAGCATAAGGTCATCATTGCTTTCTAGTTGAAAATATTTATAAGGTCGGTGAGGAAGCCGTGTTTCTTTTACTCCGTCTATAAATTTCGCAATTTTCCATGTTGATTGTTCTTCAATTATAGGATCGTAATGGTCTTCTTTCAATGTTAATATTTCGTGATCTTTATAAAAAACAGGGGCCATACAAACGAATTTTTCATGGATATTTGGATCGGTTTTCGCATGGTTTTCAAAAAAATCCCATTCATAAAAATGCCCATCACAGCAATACTCATAAAGATTAGCAATTCCTTTAAGAGACAATGCCCTTATTTTTCTCCCATTCTCGAATTTTCTTTATAATGTTTTTACCTTCTTCTTGGTTGATATCATATTTTCGTACGACATAAAATTCTTGCGGTAGAACTAGATCAAAGTTTAGAATATCACCCCTCTTCACTACGTTGATCATGGGTTCTGTATCGTAATAAATAAAATCAAGAATATTATTCAAATCATCGGAGGCATGTTCCAAGGCATAAAATAGGGCAGTATTTTCATTGAGATTTGTTATCCCTATTTCATAATCCTCCCTAATTTCAATCGGGTAGAAATCAAATGATTTATCTGGTTTCATAAAAATCGATGTGTTTTCGATAATATCCTCATATTCAAAAAAATAAGGCCCATATTTCCAATATATCCATTTCTGTTCTGTAAGTTTTTCTCCGGTAAGCCGTTTATAATAGATTTCTGTTAAATAGGCTAATTTAATTAATTTGGTCTTATTTGCAGGTATCCCAGTTTTTTCTTTATGTCTTTTGGCCAGAATAGATAGAAGATCAACAATATTCATTGTTGTCCTAAATCACTTATACTAATTTTCATCCAGTCCTGTCAAATTATTAGCCATTCAAAATACGCCACATTATTAGAAAAAGTTTCCCATTTCAAATTAGGACACTACCAACTGGGCGATGGATTGGCACTCAACAGTGGCTTCCTCTAAATAAGACCTGGACCAAGACTTAAAACGTTATTTAAACTTCTCGCCCTATGCCCGCCGTGGGGACACCACGGAGACAAAATCGTTAAAAACGGCTCAGTTTTACTTACTCAGGCTAAAAGCGATAATATGGGAACGAGGTCAATTAGCTTTTGTTTCATGCTAGATTTATCTCTAATAGCTGCCCAGATAGAAGATCGGAAACAAAAACTTCTAGCTGAGCAGCGGCTGAGCCAATTTCCCCTCGTTCCGGCAGCGGATCCTTTCCGTGAACCAATCTGCTTCGAAGGTCATAGCAGTAAGAAAAAAATGATGGGGCACTCTTTTTTGCATAAACGCGGGCGCCAAGTTTTTTTTCCGCGAGTCTTCGTCCAGCTTGGTTGATAGATTCGTCGAGAAGCCATTTGAGAGACCCAAGAAGGGAATTTTTCTCCTCATCGGAAAGATTGGCAGATTCTTGTGTAGCCTTAATTAAAGACTCGACGTATGCTTTGGCCTCTGTCGACCTCGGAGCTGGTTTTAGAAGTGCTTCAACCGCAATTACCAACATGAGAAATCGTGAGTCAGCTGTTTTTTGGAAGAAGGAAGCATTGAATAGGTCAAGCGAAAGCCGTTCACTGTCCGTAAGATTCTGCGGATGTTCGATTGCAAACGAGAAAACACGTTCGAAGTGGTCTTGATAAATTCCCCTTATTCCTTTAACCTCTCCCAAGGATGCGAAGAGGGGTTTTAATTCTGACTCGAATATAATGATTCCAAGAGTATCATTCATAACCTGCCTGCCTGTCTGAGTTCCAAGCATCTCAAGTCCAGCACGGGAAAAACCTGATTTCGGCTTCCGACTGCCAAAATCTGCGCCTATCCGCAACCTTGCCAGAGACAGTTTAAGCGCATCTGAGTATTTCGTTGCGGCGATAGTCGCAGCCTCCGGTGAGTCCCAGCCTTCGCTTTTAAAAATCAGTTGATTTGAATCTTTTATTGGCTCCTCTTTTTTTTGAGAACAAAGAACCAGCGGAGGAGCAGCATCGTCAAGCCGATATTCCCACTGGGGCTCATCGATGTTCAACGTACTTCTGGGAGAGCGGAGAAAACGAAGTCTGAAACTATAGTGAAGTTTACTTATGGCCATTGGATTTCCACCCCATAATCGGCTCTAAAGATAACACCACAATTAAGTTGCGGTCAATCACTTAGGCAAACCACCACCCGTGTGCCCAAAATGTGCCAAAAGTTGCTTAAAAGCGCTTAAAATTAGGTAACGGGACTTAAAGGAGACAAACAAGAAAAATCGTTTAAAATAAAGATGTTATCTGGCGGGGCCGACGAGACTTGAACTCGCGACCTCTGGCGTGACAGGCCAGCGTTCCTATCCGGAATGCTCAGACCTTTACAATTCCGTGTGGACACGGTGTGGACAAAATCGCTAAAAAGGGCTCGGTTCAAGTGACTCAGGCTAAAAAGAAAAAGTAGCAGCTGTTCTTATAAATCAAGGGAAAAGGGGTGGTAGCAGGGGTTGGATTTGAACTAACGACCTCCGGGTTCTGAGCCGGACGTTCTGCCAGACTTCTCTCGGTGTGCCGCTTGTATGCCGAGTGAGAATTTCGCCATCCCCCGTCCGTCTCGTACGACGAGGCGATTTTCCTCTTAAAGCGTCATTTCGAGATCTGGGAGTCCAGCGCTCGTAGTCCGGCCTTAATTCCGAACGAAAAGATCCCGGCGGACCGCGTAGCGCGACATTTCACGATCTACCCTCCGGCCGGCCGCCGCCAGCGCCCAGATCAGCGACTCAGGGCGACAAAAAGGCGACAAATCCATGGCCTTGAACCTCGTAGAGTGTCCAAAATCCGCACTTTAGCAGTTAGCGGCCTGGGATTATATATCCGCGGGTCGGCCTTTTGGACGGCTCCAGGACCCTCCGGCGAGGCCGATTTGCCCCAGTCCCTGTCTTTTCGAGCCCTGAAACCGCTGTAAGTAGCCTTTTTAAACGACTTATGGGGAAAAAGGCGGCCGCCGGCCCGTCTCGGGCTTTGCCGCCGATCTGCACAAGTTTTGGGCAGCGTAAGCCCTTTTGAGCTTTTGCAGGCAACTTCCAGAGGCATAGACCCCTCACCCCTCCGGCCAAAAACGCACTTTCTGTGCACGTGCAGGCGGCTTTTCCTCTGGAGGCCCTTCCGGGAAAAGCTCGGATATCGGGGTCCTCAAGGCCTGCGCGAGCCGGGCCTGGAGCCGCCGCCGAGGTATTGTCCGGCCCGCTTCCGCCGTCGATATTGTCCTTACCGAAACGCGAGAGCGGCACGAGAGCTCTACTTGACTGAGCCTGTAGCGTTGTCGAATTTCCCTTAGCCTTGTCGTAGCCATACGTCCTCCCCGCTTTTCAATCGGCCTTTCCCGGGATCTCCGGCGTGCAGGGGCGGGTCCGCAGCCGCCGGCGGTACCTCGCTACAGTCTAAGAATATAGCTATATACCGGGAGGGATTCCGAGCCGCCGGCCAATTAGTCATGCTCCTTCTTTGCCTTCGGCACCAAAGCCTGCATCGCTTCCAAAGCCGGCTCTCTGGCGTCAACGGCCGTTATCCTGGCAGGACCCCCGATCTTCTCCTCAAGCTCCCGCATCCTCCTCTGGAGGCTAAACTCTAGGCCTATTGTCTGATCAAGTCTCTTAAGTTCGGCGAGTTCCTCTCTTGGTGATTCTTGTCTTGTCTTTCTTGGAGGAGGAGCCGCATCCGCCGCGTTAGCTAAAGCGGGAGCGGCAGCGGCGACGACGACTCTTCCGGCTCCCCCATCTTTGGGGGGGTCAGGAGGGGTCTTTCTTACACTTACCAATTCAGAGTTACCAATTCCTGTAACATCCCCCCCGAGAGGTTGGTACGAGGGTCGTTCCGGGTTAGCCTGGGGCTTGGTACGCCTCCCCCTGGACGCCGTGAGGCCGCGAGCGACGAACTCCTCAACCTTCGTGACTACTGTAACATTCCCCCCTGGAGGATGTAACAGTAGTGGGTCGAAATTCAGGGTGTAGATTACGGGCATCTCCTCTCTCTCGGCCCCTTTTCGCCTCGCTCCGCGGTGCCAGGATAGCAGACCTCGGCCGTGGAGAGCCGCTCGGATCTCGTAATATGCCCTTTGGCCGAGACCGGTTTGGGCCCGAATCCTTGCCCGAGCGGGCCAACACTTCCCGGTCCTCGCGTCTGCATACGTGTAGAGGGCGATGAAAAATAGCAGCTCCTCATGGCTCAAGGTTAAGATATACCCGCTGTCTACCATCCAGGAGAGGAAAGCAGCTTTGGCCGGGTTACGCGCTTTCAGACCGCCGGCCAGGCGCTTCTCCTGAACCGCCCTCAACTCCCCCCGCAGCCGCTCCCGATAGTCTAGCCGGAGGCGCTCCTCATACCTGCCCATGGCCTGAGCCCTTCGCCGGGATCTTGTACCTTTCGAGCTCGACCTCGTAGGCCTCCGCGTCGATCCTGACGCCGAGGCCCGGGCGCCGAACAAAGCTGAGCTGCCTTCTGGAGATCAGCCGGCGGGTCGTGCGCTCGTGAAGCCCGTAAAGCCGGCTGAACTCAGAGATCCGAAGCCAGCGTCTTTTTGGCGCTTCCATCGGCGGCTCCCGGTTCGAAGATCTCCTCCGGCTTTACGCCGAGGGTTTCCGCGATCCTTACCTTGGCCTCAGCTGATAATCCTCTACCGTGGACCTGCTCGCACAATCGGTAGTGCGTCAGGGACAAGCCCGAGCGGTACGCGACCGTGAGCTGCGAAAGGTGTAAAAATTTGCGCCTTTCCAAAATTTTGTTTATCACCAAGGAGACTCCTTGAAACGTTGCCTTCAAGGCCTGTACGAGCTCGGCTGCCGTGAGGGCTCGACCGCCGCACTCTCCTTGGCGTAGGTGGAAACGTACCGCTTGTCGACCTTAATGCGGGAGGGCTTCCCGCCGCTGCGCTGTCTCTGAATAGCTCCTCAATTTGAACTTCATTTCAAGCGTTCCGTTGTGGCAATAGTAGAAATAAATTCTTCCGGACATTTTGTCAAGTGCTTTTTCAAAAGTAAATTCAGAGAGCCCGGGGAGTCAATCCGGCCGCGATCATCCAGGACCCCGCAAAGTACATAAAGCCGATACGGTTAGTCAATTTGTCGCCTTTTTGTCGCCTCCGGCGGTTAAACGGGCCATATTTGGCCCTAACCGGCCCACTCCCCGGGGCCTCGTAATGCGTTGATTTATCAGGGGAAACAGGGAGCGCGCCCGAGAGGATTTGAACCTCCGACCTTTGGATTCGAAGTCCACCGCTCTATCCACTGAGCTACGGGCGCGGGCGAGCACTATATTATATCATCGCCAGGCCGGGGTAAATGGGAAGAAATTGCGGAATATTCACCGACTCTTTCTCTCATCCCTTCTCCCCCTTTAGGAAGCAGGATATTCATAGGGGAAGAAATGAAAACCCAACACCCGGATGGGGGTCTTGGGCAATTAACTTGACAACATTGAGTCCAATGGGCCTTCGGGTCCCCAGATAGGCTGCTCAGTTTGATTTCAATGGTGCGCGAGAGATATATTAGATGGGATTTGGCTAGGAGGATCACAGGACCATGAAAACTCACATGCCATTCATTCTCGCTGCCGTGTTCTGTGTTGCTGCGCTCGGTTCCACGCGGTTGCTGGCCGCTGACATCGGCCAACTCCAACGCGATTTCGAAAAGCCGCCCGATGATGCCCGGATCATGGTCCGCTGGTGGTTGTTCGGGCCAGCGGTGACCAAACCGGGACTGGAACGCGAAATGAAGATCATGAAGGAAAGTGGCGTCCCTTCAACATTAAGCCCGACCAGCCAATCTTATTGCTCGTGGTGCCGGGGAAAAGCAAAATCACGGTTAAGGGAGGGAAAATCTTGATCAATGACAAATCGGAGAACCGGGATCGAGTGAGACGGTGAGGCCCACGGCGTCGTCTCTCTTATCGAGATGACCGAAAGCAAAGAGCTCCAGGGACTTGACAGCGGACATACTATCGTTCATACTAATGGTATGAAAATTGCCATCT